>Ga0105048_10019986_pt1 | contig 10242 bp, 12 predicted proteins | sample MAT05_FD_78382 | JGI IMG/M metagenome (GOLD analysis project Ga0105048, IMG submission 78382) | Freshwater microbial communities from Lake Fryxell liftoff mats and glacier meltwater in Antarctica - MAT-05 | ecosystem: Environmental > Aquatic > Freshwater > Ice > Liftoff microbial mat | place...
CGCGACCCCGATGACAATGAGCACGATTTGCACGGCGACGCGAGCGTGCCACCTTTGGGTTGTTGCACCGCATGTGTCGCACCGTTCGGCAGGTGTCAAATGTACGGTGCTTGCACCGTTTGCCGCGCCGTACCGTCAACGGGCAGTGATCTCATTCTGCCGCTTGGACGGTCTCAGCGTCTCTCAGCCCAAAGAAACCACAGTTCCGACGGCGTCACTTCCCGGAAGGCTCGGGTGCCGCCGGTTTCGGCTCGGCTGGTGTCGCCGCAGGCTTCGGAGACTAAGGCTTTGTTTCCGGTGCGGGTTCAGCGGGCTTGTTCTCGGCAGGCTTTGGATCCACAGGTTTCGCTCCTGGCTTCGTTTCCGGCGCAGGATCGGCCGGCTTGCTGTCGGCAGGTTTCACTGGCTCCGGTTTCGGGAGCTCGGCGGCCGGCGTGCCACCGGGAACCGCATTTTCCGGCTTCCCGGGGGCGGGTGTTTCGCCTGGAACTTGGACCGGCGGTGTGGTGGCGGATGGCGGGAGTTCGGAATTGCTCCCCCCTTTTTGCTTGGACGCGGCCTGGGTGGCGGCTTCCTCAGCAGCCTTTTGCTTGTCGCGTTCGGCCTGCTTGATCTTCACATCTTCGATGTAGGCACCGATTTTGGTCTGCCTTTCCATGTCGTGCGTCCCGAGGACCGCGATGAGAAGGCACAGCCCCAAAAAGATCGCCCCCATCCAGCGGGTGAGCGTTGCGAGGACATTCGTCGTCTGTGCTCCGAAGAGATTGCTGGCCGTATCGCCGCCGAATGCCGCGCCGAGACCCTCGTTTTTTGGCCGCTGTAGGAGCACGAGAAGGACGATGAGCAGGCAAACGATGATGTTGAGCACCGTGAGCAGTTTGGTGATGATACTAATCCAGTTCATAAAAAAGGGGCGGGAATATGGGTGCCCTCCCCCAGCTTGGCAATGCCCCAGTTAACAATCGCGCTGGCGGCGGGATCCCGCTGTTCAGCGCTTGCGCAGCCGCGCGAGCCATTCTTCCAGCGCGAGGCGTTGTGGCTCATCAAATTCCTTTGGCGGGTGCTCGATGAGCCACGTGATGTCCTCGGCAGCCCCGGCGTCATCGCGCGCGAGTTCCCGCATGCGGGCCCGGGTGAGGCGCTCGCGGAATGCCTGCGGGTCGAGTGCGAGCAGCAGATTGAAATACGGCGGGGCTTCCTTCGCCGGGTTGCCCGCCGCGACCGCGCGGCCGATCAAATTCCGGATCATCCGCAGGATGATGTCCTTCTTCTTTGCCGGCTGCATGGTCTCGTCGGGAATGGGAGTGTCGCCGGCCACCAGCGCGCGGGCTTCGGCCATGGTGAGTGATTTTCCGCCGTCGAAGACATCGAGCAGGCTGAACTCGCCCTCCGCCTTTTCGCGGTAGCCCACCATGAAGCGCATCGGGAGCGGGATGCCGGCGACGTTCTTCACGCCGAGACGCGAGGCGAGTTCGAGATAGAGGATGGAAAGGGTGATCGGCAGACCCTCGCGATCGTCGAGGACTTCATTGATGTAGCTGTTCGAGCGGCTCTCGTAGTCCTGGCGGCTGCCGTGGAAGCCATTTTGCTCGAAGAGATAGGCCGTGATCCGTCGCACGGCGGGGAGCGTGCCATTCTTGATCTCCGCATCGTCTTTCAATTCGTCCACCATCCGTCCGAATTCCCGCTCGTAGCTGCCGATGTCGAGATCGGGATTGTCATGCCTCGAAATGAGCAGCGCGCAACGGAGCAGGTCGGCCTTTTCGTCGGGCTGGGAAAGTTGCTGCGTCAGTTCGCGCGCGAGCGCACCGCGGTGCAAATCGTTCTCCAGTTCGCGCAAAGATGCCGCGCTTTGCTCGAGTGCCTTGCGCTTTTCGCCGAGGATGCGCCGGCTGAGCACCGGATTCTGGAGCAGAGCATCCATCGCCCGCTCGCGATCCTTTTTCCCGGTGAGAAATCCATCCATGGACTTCCGCAGGCCTTTCGTGAGCGCGGGGTCGGGTGGCTTTTCCACGAGATCGTTGCCGATGCGGAAGCCCTTGTAGCTCGCGACGGTGCCGCGGAATTTGCACAGGCCCGCGTGCCCTCCGCGCAGTTCGGCATCCGGCTGATCGAAGACCTGGCGGCCATTCACGAAGCACTGGATGCGATCGTCATCCACGCGGACGCGCAGCGTGTTCCATTCGCCGGGCCGGTAGGCGTCGCTCGCGGCATCGGCGAGAATTTTCCAGGTGAAAACATCCGCGCCGTCGAAACGTGTCAGCCGCATTTTTCCGCCCGTGGGATAGAAGCCGTAGTGCCGATCGCCGCCATCGGAACAAAACGTGAGCCCCGCCGCACCCGCCTCGTCGTCGAGACGCACGGTAACTTCCGCCTCGAACTGCGCGCCCGGCTTTTCCTCCATCCACAGACACAGCGCCCGCCCGCCGAATCCGTCGCCCGGCTGCTCGACGCTCACCACACCCGCGCGCTGCGTCCACTACGCGCCCATGAGCGGCTTCCACACACGGGGATTCAGCACGCCGATGGTGAGCCAGCGGCTCATCGGCACCGGATTCGGTTTTGCGATGAGTTTCTTCAATTCATTCACCGGCATGGCAAAGCCGAGGTTGTCCGTGCGCGCGGATTTCAGCGTGAGCAGGCCGAGCACGCGGCCCTGCCGGTCGAGCAGAGGGCCGCCGCTGTTTCCGCGTTCGATGGGGAGCGCCACCTGGATCATCTTCAGGCCCTCGATGTCGCGCTGCGGTTCGGAGACCACGCCCTCGACGACGCTGTAGGCCAGCCCCTCGGGATTCCCCATCGCCACGATGCGGTCGCCCTGCCGCAGTTTGTCGGAATCCCCCAGCGGCAGCGGCTTCAGATCCTTCCGCGCGATGCGCAGGATCGCGAGATCCAGATGGGCGTCGCTCGCAAACACCTCCGTGACTTCCTCCACCTTGCCATCGCTCGTCTCCACCCGGATGCGCCGCGCGTCGCCGATGACATGCCGGTTCGTGGCGATCAAACCATCCGCCCGCACCACAAACCCGCTTCCCAGCCCATCCATGCCCTTGCGTCCCACCTGAATCACTTTCACCAGCGAAGGCTTCACCGCCTCCGCGATGTCCGCGACGCTCTTCTCCTGCGGCGCTTTCCCTTCCGCCGCCCCGGCGCGTTCCATCGCAAACAGGAGACCGGTCATGCAGGCAACAAGAAGGACTTTGGACATGACCGCGAATGTGCCCGACTTTCCCGTTGAAGAAACTCCTTTGTCACGGCAGCCCACCTGCCGCTGCGGCTTGCATGGATGGCGGCACCAAGCCGTGTTGATTGAAACGCGGAGACGCAGAGGGAGACAGAATGAGCCCCGGCAGAACCGGACATATTTCTCCGCCCGTTCTTCTCTGCGCCTCTGCGTTCAAATTTCTTCCCCGCCCCCGTCTGTCCGTGATCGCCTGCTTCACCGGCTCCGCATTCCAGATCTTGATCTCATCTAAAAACTCATCCCTCCCCATGCAGCCGAACTCCACCTTCGACTTCGTCGTGTGCGCGATGCCGGGGGACTTCAGGAGGGCCACCGGCTTGCCATCAGTCGTCGCGCGCATCGTGTCGCCCACCGTCTCCAGCGTGAAGTCGTGCCACGTCCCGGCATCCAGTTCCAGCGGGAAGGTCGCGCTGCGGCCCGCCATCAGCTTCGCGCGCCCGGCCTTCTTGCTCGGGGCATTGGCCATCGCCTGGATTTCGTTCTTTGCGCAGCCCTCCTTTTGGTCCGTGAGGATGATGCTCTTCGCCGCGATGCGCGCCATGCAGATGTGCCCGTAGTGCGAGCCGGTGAACTGCCGGTCGTCAAACTCCGCGGTGACCGACTGCGCGCCTGCCAGCCGGAACCGGAACTCGACCACGCTGTCCTTCGTCGCCACCTCCGTCCCGATCACCGCCTGATGCCCCTTCACCGCTGGCTTCCTCTTCGCCTCCGGCGTGGCATCCATCGCCGGAGCATCGAACCGCATCTGCGTCCCCTTCAGCGCCCAGTTCTCGACGGAAAAAGTCGGTGCCACGACGGCCCAAGTCTTCCCCAGTTCCGCTCCCGTGAAGTCATCGGAGAAGAGCAGCTCCTTCTTCTTGGCAACCGGCTGCGCCGGGATCGCACGCAGATCGGCGGCAAAGGCGGCGGTGGTGCCAAGGAGGAGCAGGGCGAAGAAAAGGCGCGTGGGGATGGTGGTCTGGGAGAGACGGAACGGGTGTAGGGTTTTCGCTTGTTCGGCACAAGCCGGCACGAGCAATCGAAGACGCTTCAATTGAACGGGAGGAAGTGTCTGGCTTCGGGGAGGAACAATGTTACCAACCGCGTGCAAAAACAGCCGTCGATGAGATTACCCGTTCTATCAAACAAGTCTCGGATTTTGCTGGGGGTGATGATCGGGTCAGTGTGGATCTTCCATGGTCTATACAGCAAGATTTTGCACGGTGTGCCGCGGCATCAGTTTATTGTTGGCAGGGTTTTGGGCGAAGGGGTTGCCGTGCAGGCAACGATAGCAATCGGTCTGCTCGAAATGCTGCTGGGCATCTGGGTTTTCAGCGGGCGGAACAAGCGGGCTTGCGCGCTGATGCAGACTCTTGCGATTGCCGGGATGAACACGCTGGAGATTTTTCTGGCGAAGGATCTGTTGATTTCAGCGTCAGGGATGCTGGCTTTGAATCTCGCTTTTCTTGCACTCGTTTGGTTCTGGGCGACTTCCATTCCCAAAGCGTGAAACCGATCGCTGTTACAACACGGTCACGGCCTCCATCCCGCCTGCCAAACACCACAGACTGTGAAAAGCCCCGCCAAGGCCGCCCATGTGAAACTGAAAACCCAGTGGATGCAGGTTTCGAGCCGCTTGTTTTGCCAAAGGTCTGCTTCGTAAACGAACCACTGGCAATAGAGTCGGATGGCCCAGAAGCCAGCGAATGACCAAGAGACCCAGGTGCCGGCGCGGGAAGGTTCGAGAAATACGCGCGGATCGAAAAGGCAGGGCAGCCCCATTATGACGAGCACCAGACAGATGAAGAATGTATGCACACGAAAAACGGAGGCATTTACCGGCGTCAGCCGTGCGATGTCTTCGCGCCACTGCAGGTGACGGCCAATCGGGACATGCAGGATGGAAAGGAGAATCAATCCCACTCCGGCGATCCTAAGTGACAACGTGAGTATTTCGTTCATGGCAATCCGATCACAAACACGCGAAGCCACGGTGTCAGCCGAAATTCGTCGAGCGCTCGCAGTCCGGCGTGTTCCCAACAGCGGCGCCAGCTTGCGGGAGAGTGGAAGTGGAGGAAGCCGGGACCAAATGCGAGAAAGTTTGCCAGATCGCGAGCGTGTTCCACCAAGACGACCCGCCCGTCTTGGCGCAGGCAACGCAGAGCTTCTGCAAACCACGCACTTCGCTCGTTCTCGCTCCTCAGTTCATGAATGGCGAGCAGGCCAAAGATGACGTCGGCGGATTTCGAAGCGACAGGCCATTGGTCGGAGTTCGCCGGCAAAGTGCCCGTCACCGGAGGAAACATCCGGCGTGCTCTGCGAATCGAAGCCTCCGTCATCCGCCTTTCATCGAAGTGATCGAGAACCAGCCAGCCAACATCGCCCAACCGTTCCCGCAGCGAACACGAGGCTTCATCGAAACCCGAGTGGCAGAAAATGAACTGTCCACGGAACGCACCACCCAGAGCACGTTGCAGCCAGTGCCAGCGATACAAATCAGACCGGTCATACACCTGATGGGACACGCCCAACGAACCGAACAAAAAATAGGCGGACCCCGCAAAGGCAAGGCCGCTGACCAGCCTGACTTCACGCCACGGCAGAGCGATGAAAACACAGCCCGAACCAATCAGCACCAGCGCGGCGGCGACATAGAACGGCCAGTTCAACCGGGCGATTGTCATCATTCCCTGCCATTTCCCGCGGGTGTTCATGAAGCCGCTCCGGGAGTGACGATCCGCCCTTTCTCCCAACGATAGGAAACTCCTTCGACGGCGAACGCATTGGCGAGGATCGGTTCTGCCTTCCGCAGGGGCAATTCATCAAACAGGGAGATGTGCCAGCTCTTAACGCGGACAGGGCGTGGCACCCAATCGGTGCGGCTGCCTTCAATAACTACGAAAGTCCCATCGGGTTCCGGACTGAACGTAAAAGGCATCGGTCCAGCAAAAAGTCTGGCCGTCCGCCAGTCTGGAAATGGAGATCCTTGGGGTAACTCCACATTGGTGCCAGCCGCTTCAAAGCTGAGGCTTAGTGTTCGGGTTCCATCGGCCAATGAAGTTTCCACGCTCGTGGTGGGACCGCCCACCTCCATCCGCACGTTTACGTAACGATAGTTGTACTTAGTCAGCAGGTTCCCCATCCAAGCCATCCGGCGCTTGTCCGTCTCGCTACGCAGGATCTTCAATCCCCGCAATCGTCGCCCATCGGTGCCGCGGAACCGAGTGAAAACTCGATATCCAGCGAGGAAAAAATCCTGTCCCATCCACGCTGGAAACCCCGCAGGTCGCAACTTTTGAGTCCACACAAGTGCCACCGTTACAAAGCCGAAACCATCATATCCATCGAGTTCCAACCCTTGGGAGACAAGCGGTTGGATAACAGCTTCAGGAAATGCGAAGGACACCGCCACCACTTTTTCGAAGTAAGCAAGCACCGGGAAGGGATGGCGTTTGAGAAAGTTCATCATGCGTGTGTTGTGAATCCACCGGTTAAGGCTTCGCGTCCGCGATCGATTTCAGATGTGGGGCGACAGGTCGAGCGCCCATTTTCTACGTCAGGGCAGAACTGAATCAATCCGCCGCAGGAGCGCCCTCCCGCGCGATCTTCGACCATGGCGGGGGCGGCGTCTTCGTGTCCTGCGGGAGCTGGCTCAGAATTTCCCCGCTCAGTCCGATTCCCCGATCAGCACGCGGACGCGCGCAGTGGGAGCGGCGACAATCGAAGACCGACGAAGTCATTCCTGTCGCCGACGCAGGCTCGCATCGGAGATGCCATGCTTTACGGGAACGCGGCGGATGGGCTGCGGCGTGCTGGGCGCTGGTGGGTTCGTGAAGTTGGTGCACCGGCAGCGGACCCGAAGCACGGCGACAGGAATGTCGCCGCTCCCAGTATGCCGTCGGCCCCGGCTTTGACTTCACGCAGCCTGGAGCTTGGCCGTCACGTAGCGGGTGCGTTCGAGGACGGCCTCTGTCGTCTGCACAGGCACCAGCTTGATGAGTTCGCGAATGCTGAACTCCTGCTGGCCGATGATCTCGATTCCGACGACGTTTCCATCCGCGTCAAAGTCGAGCATGACGAGGCCGTGCGCGGAGCCAAACGGCTTCGTGCGGGCGACCTTGGCATCCCGGAGGCGGATGTAGGCGGCTGTCGCCTCGGTATCGATCTCGACGACCGGCGGCTCGGTGATAGGGATGACGAACCCGGGAAGGTCAGTTCCAGTATCCGGTGATGTTCCAGCATTCATGGAGTTTGATTTCGGCAACGACTGTCAGAGTCCTACCCTCGAATTCACGAAAGAACCAAAGCATTCCCTGTGATTGCCCCGGCGCGGCGGCGTCTTGAGAATCGAGCCGGGTCACTGATCGCGAGCATGGCCTGCGCAACCGTGAATCCGCGCTCTCCGGCACGCTTCTCGACGTGCGAAGTGTCGTGGAATTCATACGGCATCGCGTGGTGGCTTCACTACACGATCACTTGCGTTTGCGTTCGGCGAGATAGTCCTCCAGCGGACGGAAGTGGAGCGGCTTGCTGCGGGCGCGCTTCAGTGCTGCCACATCGCCGGCGTCCTCCACGCGCTCCAGAAGTTCCTCGTAATACTTGATGGGGATGATGACGGAGACGGGTTTGCCTTTGCGCATCACGATTTCGAGTTCGGGCGATGCTGCTTTCATGATCGAGAGCGTAGCAAGTTCACGCCTCCGGGCAAACCTTCCCGCGCAGCACTGCCTCCGGGCCACCGATTTGCAGTCATCTCCCAAACAGCAAAAGACCCAGAGGATTTACCCCCTGGGTCTTTTGTTGAGTTGATTGCTTAAATCGGGAAGCGGCGGGGCTTACGACTTCTTCTCGATGACTGATTCGCCCTTCTTGTTGTGCTTGTCGGTGGAGACCGTGACCTGCTTGCCGATGAGGTCTGTGACCTTCACTTCTTCGCCCTTGGCGTTGGTGAATTTCGCCGTCGCTGCGAGGGTGATGGCTTCAGTGCCGACCGTCAGTTGCTTCTTCTCGGCGTCGTAGGATTTGGCTTCGCCAGTGACGGGAACCTTGATGCCGCATCCGGCATAGGAGGCGCCGGCCATCATCAACGTGACTGCAATGGTAATGAGTTTTTTCATGGATTTTATTTGGGTTCAGTTGGGTTTTGGAACAGGGGAATTCCCGTTCACGGTGGAGACAGTCCCGAAATCCCCCATCTCTTAGCAACTCAAATTCTCAACCAAATTCCGACGGCGCATCGCGGGGCCATGCACGGCGACGGAGCGCATTCCGCACCGCGGCAAGACGGGGCTCGCCTTGGGATAGCGTCCCCTGTATGGAGCCCCGCCGGAATGGGGACTCTCCCCCGCTCCTGCTCTCCCACACATGAAATCCCATTGCATCCCGATCCGGCTCTTCGCGGCCATCCTCGCCCTTTCTTTCACTGCCGCCGCCTGGTCGCATCCGGTGCCGGATCTCCCCGTCCGGTCCCACTTCGCATCCGACGGAAGCGCTGAGATTCGCATCGAGGTGGACCCGCGCGGCTTCTCGGACAACCCGGAAGCCATCAACTATTTTCAGAAGACAGCCATCGAAAGCCTTCCCGCCGAAAAGGTGCGGGAGATGAAGGACACCGCCGATGTGTTTGTCGGGCAGCGGCTGCGTTTCTTTTTCGACCCGGTCGGCGAGGTGAAGCCGAATCTCACCTGGGAATTCAGGAAGCTCGGTGATGGCGGCATCCCGTTCGAAACGGACGACGCCACCCTCCTCAAAGGCGACGAAACCGTGCTCGTCGGCTCCTGGAAGACAAAGGTGATTGCCGGCATGACCGGCTTTCGCATCGAGGCCCTCGCGCTGACTCCGGGGAAAATGGGGGCTCCGCTCAATGTGATGTTCGTCAATTTCATCGGCGGGAAACAGGTCGAGCGTTACGGGGTGCTCTATCCGGGTGAAACGAGTTTCACGCTCGACCTCACGGAGCAGGGGATTTCCTCGAAACCCGGCGTGCGCACCGAAGGCTCCGTCGGCGTGGAAGCGACTTCCGGCGATTGGCTCTCACTTTTCCTCTCCGAGATCAAACGCGGGTTCGCCCACGTCATCCCGCATGGGCTGGACCACATCCTCTTTGTCCTCGGAGTCTTTCTGATGACCCGGAAATGGAAGCCCCTCGTCCTTCAGGTTTCGACGTTCACCGTCGCCCATACGCTCACCCTCTGGCTCGCCTCCGTCGGGTACGTGAAGGTTCCTCCGAGTATCGTCGAGCCGGTCATCGCCGCCAGCATCGTGGTCATCGCGCTCGAAAACGTCTTCCAAAAAAACTACACCCACTGGCGGCTGCTCATCGTCTTCGTATTCGGTCTCATCCACGGGCTCGGATTCGCCGGCGCGATGGCACCCCGGCTCGATTCCAAATCTTCGCTGGTGGTCGGCCTGCTCGGGATCAATCTCGGGGTCGAATTCGGCCAACTGGCCGTGATTGCGTTCGCACTCATCGCCACTGCCAGGATCAGCGATGCGAAAAAATACCGCCAGTTCGTCGTCATCCCCGGTTCGCTCTTGATCGCAGCGATGGGGATTTGGTGGGTGATCGAGCGCACTTGGTCCAGCTAGCCGCAATGCCTTTCGGATATTCCGAACCAAACAGGAGGCGACTCACCGACAGTGCCCCAGTCTCTTCCGGCGGCTCACCGACAGTGGGGCGGGCGACTCGTCTGCCCCGGTCTCTTCCGGCGACTCGCCGGAAGAAGCGACGGTGTGTGGTGTGACATGGATGTGTTTCCCCCAAGGCAGCTCGTTCGCAGCGGCTGCCGCTCTCAAGAACCTGCGCCGGGGAAAGTTTGTCCGCGGCGCAACCCCCGGCGTTGCTTCCTTCCGGCGAGTCGCCGGAAGAGACTCAGGCAGGCGAGTCGCCTGCCCCACTGCCCACTGCCGGAGGTTTTCCTCCTCGTGTGGGCGGGAATATCCGAAAGGCATTGCAGCGAGCCTGCATTTCTCACACTCCGTGGATGGCAAGTGCTCAGTGCTCAGATGTGAGCGCAAAA
>Ga0105048_10019989_pt1 | contig 10241 bp, 6 predicted proteins | sample MAT05_FD_78382 | JGI IMG/M metagenome (GOLD analysis project Ga0105048, IMG submission 78382) | Freshwater microbial communities from Lake Fryxell liftoff mats and glacier meltwater in Antarctica - MAT-05 | ecosystem: Environmental > Aquatic > Freshwater > Ice > Liftoff microbial mat | place...
ACAAGCCCATTGGGAAAGCTCCGGAACCAATTGCAGGGTCGCAGATTCGTATTTTATCCAAACAGTTTAAAATTTCAGATAAATTCGTTTTTGAAATCCCGCCAGCCTCTTTTGTTTTTACAAATTGTCTAATTTCAAATTCGGAGACCTTCTGCTCAAATTTTCGCACCAAATACTCCGAAAGGCTTTGTTGGCACATGAAATGAACAATTTCTTTGGGGGTGTAGATTGCACCCTTTTCACGGTTTTCCTCCAAAAGGTTCTCGAAAATATGCCCCAACATTTCCGGGTCAATGCCCACTGCCTGGTCGTTCGGGCTGCTTTCATCAATCGTAAAATTGTATTGGTTAAAAAACTCAAAAACGACTCGAAACCAATCTGCTGAAAAATCCAGCGCGTTTGCTGCTGGCAAATCATTGTCGAAAAGGCCCCCGTTTAGGTAAGGAATGCGCACTTGTTTGCCGTCGGGCATCTGAAAAAGGTCGTCTTTCCGCCGTTCGTTAAGGGTTTTGAAAAACAAGCGAGTGAGTTCACGACTGTGAAAACGTGAAGGGTCGGGGGTGCAGGAAAACAAGGTGGCGATAAAATTGGGATCACCGCCTTGCCATTTTTTGTTGTTATCACCTGTACATCCGAGCCAGCCTTTTTTCTGCAAGAAATACAGGAACACGAGCCTGCCCATGAGCCGCTTGGCAAAGTCGCGCATAAATTTCTCCTTGGTTTTCTCATCTTCGGCGACGAATACCTCACGAGCGACGTTATTTTCGTATAACTGTTGGCATAATGCGTAGTAATGTTCTTTGTACAAATTAAAAAACTCTTTGCTCACCTTTTCCACCGAAAACGCCTCTAAAACATCCTCCATGCGTTTGGAAGAAAGGGATTGCAACCAAACCAAACGGTTCTCGGCAGTCCGGGTATTTTCATCTTTTCCAAAAAGGTAGGTAAAGCGTTTGGGGTGGGTTTCGGATTTTATTAATTGCCCCTGCTCATCAAACTGCGTTTGTTTGGAAATAAAGGAAAAGCGATAGACCGGCTGGTGGTTGGAATAATAAAACACCAAAGCCCCGTGCGAAACATGTTGGTCAATAAAACGTGCGGCAATACCGCGTAAGGCCACGCGATTTCGCTCAATCGCCACATTATCCGCCACTTCCACCTCAAACAACGCGATGCTTTTACCGTCTTCCAGGGTCACCATGCCGAACTGGCCGCCGCTTTTGACCGATTGTTGGTCGGCAAAAAGTTGTTGGGGCGCGACGAAAATATCCACCCGTTTGAACAGGGAGCGGAGCACGGGTAGCCATTCGGCACGGGAGAAAGGTTTTTGGAGGAACTGCTTGAGTTCGGGTTGGGTCATTTTGTTCCAAATAAGGGCGGCGGCGGGATAGTTTTTCTAAAGTGCCATTAAAAATCAGGCTATGGCATATTTGGAATATTCCCGGAGTTCCGGCGGCAAAAAACCGGCCACGATATCGTGTTTGGGTACGCCGCGGGCTTCCAGCATTTCGCCGACTTCCCATTCCGTCATGTTTTGTTGCACCCAGATCTTGCCGTTGATAATGTCGAAGTGCAAAGGGCAGTCGTGTACAAAGCGATTTCCTTCCCAACCGATCGTGACCACCTGATAGCGGTGGTTTTCTTTATCGGCAATGAGTTCGTTGCCGCCGGTGACGTTGGCATATTTAATTTTTGCGTACTCATTCAGGATGTCGAGAATCGCATTTTCGTATTTTTTCAATTTATCCATTGCTCGATGGTTTGGGTGGTTTGGTTGTAAATAACGAGTTGAAATTGTTCTTCCTGCATGGTTTTCTGAATGACTGTTTCTTCAAAAAACCGATGAAAGATACTTTCGGGGACGGCCAGGTAAAGTTTTCGTTCGGGTTGAATCAGTTTAAGCACATTCCGATAGATGATGTATTTGCCGACGGCTTCGTATAAGGCGGTTATGAACGACAAGCTACCAAAGGTCTTGATTTCTACGGCAATTTTTTCCGTCCCCCGTTCCGCCGCTATCAGTCGTTCGGCACCGAGGTCAATTTGTACCTGCACTTTACCTATTTTGAAAGTGAGCGGGTCGTCGGTAACCTTCCAGCCTTCCTCTTGCAGGGCTTTTTTGACGTTTTCGTGAAATAGATCTCTGGCCATGCTACAAAATTATGCTTTTCCGAATTGCCCGTCAAGTGATTGATTATCAGCCCGCACTAAAACTTTCAGAAATAATGATGTCTGGTTGCTCTATTTTTTGAAGCAATATGGCAGCGGCGGGTGTAGCATTTTCCTCCATTTTGTCCAAAGGGTAACTTTTCAAAATGCCCAGTAGCGCATCCAGCAGATCGGCGGGGCGAAGCGGCGTTTTTTTGACATTGCGCTGCAATTGGTTCACCTGTCGCTGTAAGCTTTGGAAAGTGGCTACCCGGATGGCCGTTTTGGCCTGTTGCACCAGGGTTTTCTCTTTTTCTGAAATAAATGGCAGCACCAAAAAACCATCCAGATATTCGAGTGCTTTCTTTTCGTTCGGCCCAGGAGTAGTATCCACTTTTTTGTCGCGGGCTTTTTCGGCTTCCATTTTTTCCTCAAAAGCGGCGATGGCGGCTTTTACCTGTTCGTGGTGGTGGTCGTGCAGGGCGATGGCTTTTTCGGTCGGCTTGGCATGGAACTCCCGAACTGCTTCCAGAAAGGTAAACTCTTCCAGGCTACCGTCTTCCCGGACGTAGTAAAAAGCATCGCGGTGCTGACTGCGGACAAAGGTGAGCGTTGCGCCGCGCATAATTTTGTGCTTTCGTCCAACGCGGGCGCGAAGCGGCATATTTCTGATTTTTTTAAAAAATTCGGGCTGTTCCTCCTTGATTTTACGGATTTCAAAAAGGTAGGTCAGTTTTTCGTCCCGTTCTTCGTCCACGTCTTTGTCGAACAAACCGAAAGTGGTGAATTCTTCATCGGGCGAATAAATACCACTGTCTTCGCCGAGCGCGGCATGAAAAGCGGTGAGTTTCATCATCGCTTTTTTCTCCAATTCGATGTCCTTATCCACTTTGGCGGTGGGGAAAAAATTGAAAACATGGATTTGCGCCGCCAGCGAACCGATCCGGTTGACGCGTCCGATGCGCTGCATTAATCGCGTAGCATTCCAGGGGGTGTCGTAATTGACAATCACGTTAGAACGATGCAGATTAATCCCCTCGGCCAGCACTTCGGTACTGATAACGATGTCAAAATCGTACTTTTTTTCGCCTTTATAATTGGCGTCGAAATTAGCCAGCACCACAGGCATCAGGTCGCGGCGGTTGTGGCTATCTACACATAAGATTTTGTCAAAACCGCGTTTACCTAACTCGATTTTGAGGTAAGTGGTAGTCTCCTTGCTTTCCGAAAACACCACCAATTTGCCCTCGCGGTTGATCTTTTTATCAAACAAACGAACATCCAGAAACCGGACAAATTCATCGAGTTTTGGGTCAGTGTGTACTTTTTGCCACTCTGTCAGAAGTTCAGTGAGTATATTCTGGTCTTTACGCAAGCCGTCCAAAAAACCGTCCTGGAAATCTTCGGGGGTACAAATTTCAATGCTGGGGTCAGTAATGGAAAGTTCAGCGATGAGCGCGATGAGTTCATCTTCCCGGTCGCCGTTGATGTATTCGTTCACTGGTAAGTTCGGAGCGATATAGATCGTGCCTGCATCAAACATTTTGACCATAGCATCGGTGGCCTCTTTGAAGCGCCGGAGTGACTGCGTAAAGGCATGAAAGCTACTGTCCAGTCGCTTAACCAAAAGTGTTTTCATGATTTTGGCCAATTGGCCGGAGATGAGGTCGGCGTTTTTGTACTTGCTTTTTTTGGGCGGGGTCAGAAATTGGATGGCACGGTAACGGTTGTAGGTTAGGCCTTCGGTTGGATGTGCGAGGTCGCGTATTGTACGGTCATACAATGCATCGAGTGCATCATCTAATACATAAAAAATCTTCTCTGGTTTCTGAACATCGGGAAAAATGATGCCTTGTTCTTCGAGATCTTTTTTGTAGAAATCATTATCTTTCAAGTCGGTGCGGGTACGTCGCACGGTGAGCGGCTCGATGACTTTCACCCGGATTTGGTCATAGATAACTTTGACTTCTTTCCTGATTTTATCGTGGTCAGGTTCTTTTTTTAGTTTTTGGTAGGCATCTATTTTTTGCCGGAAAAAGTGCTGGAGGTTGCTGGTTGTGAGGGTGGAGTCTTTGGCATCCTGAAAAAGGTAAATGAGGTTGGCAATGTCCTGAGGTGCATTGTTGAGTGGCGTTGCCGAAATAAGGATAACTTTTTTGGTGGCTCGGGTACCGTCGGGCAGGCTATGACGAGTAGGTGTTTTGCAGAGTTTTTGCAGCCGGTCGTACATATCGGCAGCGTCGGAGCGGAATTTATGCGCCTCGTCCACGATGATGAGATCGTATTTTTCGGGGTTTCTGACTTTGTGCAGGCTGCCGTTGGTGATGATGTCAAAATTTTCGAGACGAAATTTTTCGAGCGTCTCCTGCCAATTATCCACCAAAGCGGGTGGCGTGATAATCAAAGTGGAAGAACGATGCGACGGAAAATCGTTGGAGAAATAAAACTTTTTGGCAATAAGCGTACCCACCACGGTTTTTCCCAAGCCCACCACATCGGCCAGAAAAAAACCGCCGTGCTTCATCATTTTATTGTAGCCGTCGCTGACGGCATCGGCTTGGTAGTTGAGTTTTTTAAATCCTTTCGGTAGGTCGGAGACGGAATTGGGGTCGAAGTCAATGCTTTTGCCAAAGTACTCCACCAAAAATTTCAGATAGACTTCATAGGGTGTGAACTGGTCGTTCAGAAAAGTCTCGGTTTTTAGCTTTTCAATAAAATCCTGCGCAACGGGCACGCTTTCCAACCAGAGTTTGTCAAAGGTTTCGGTGGCAAACTGAATATCTGCATCCTCCCGGAGTTCCACATTGAACTCAAAATTGCGCGACAAGCCAGCATCTGTCAAATTGCTCGATCCTGTGATGACCGCGCCGTAGCCATGATCATGTTTGATTTTTTCCCGAAAAATGTAAATTTTGGCGTGGATATTCTGGCGTGGATGTACGCGGAGAAGGACTTTTTGAGTGGCCACATCTTCAATCATTTGCAGCATTCCCGCTTCCACTGCCTGGTCATATTCGGCCTCCTGGATGTTCTTTTTTACTTCTTTGAAAAAGTCTTCCTGCGATTTTTCGGCATTCGGGTCAAACAGTAATCCTTTTTCCTGTGCATCGGCCACCAGTTTATCAATGTTTATCCCAACCAGGATGCGGATTTGAGCAGCCTTTTCTACAAACGGACGAATGCGGAAATAACCTGATGCTCGAAAGTAGCCGACCAAGGCATCAAAAAAATGAATGTTGCGATGCACGAAAATGCCTTCTATCTTTTGGAGAAGGGTATTTTCGGCTTCGTTGGTAAAGAATTTTGTGGTTGATGCCATGAACCTTTGTAATTTATAAAAGGATTGGTGGCAAAGGTATCATTTACAACCTATGTTGAATATGGCTTGGATGTAGCTATTACGCATAAGTATGCCTAAGGCGGAGGGTTGCCTAAATTCTCTGCCCTTGCGACAATGAGGGCTAAACCTCTCTAAAAATCCACCTTTTTAGCCCAAATAAATCCAATGGTATGCAAACTGTATGCAAACAAAAAACGACCCATGCAGCACACCGCCGCATAAGTCGTTGATTATCAAGGTGGGCCTGGCAGGAATTGAACCCGCGACCATCTGATTATGAGTCAGCCGCTCTAACCACCTGAGCTACAAGCCCTTGTTTTTCAAAAAGCAAAAGGCAAAAAGGCAATATGCAAATGAAGAACGGTGCAAAGATAAATTTAATTCCCAAAAACAAGCAAATTTCCTATCAAAACCCAATTTTAGGTTGCTTGATATTGATGATCCAAAAGCCCTGTCTATATTGATAATTCATCATTTATAATTCATCATTATTCTTGCCAATACACCCGATTCACCCGTTCCGAAATATTAGTAAATACCTCATAAGCAATGGTTTGCAGGCATTTAGCCAGTTCCTGTACCGGCTGCTGCCCGCCAAAAATCTCCACCTCGTCGCCCTCCTGCACCGCTGGAATATCGGTCACATCCACCATCGCCATGTCCATGCAGACATTGCCGATGGTCGGCGCATTTTTCCCCCGAATACCTACTGCGTACTGCCCGCTACCGGCCAGACGCAACAAGCCATCGGCATAGCCAATACTGATCGTCGCGATGCGCGTAGGGCGCAGCACCAGGCCGTTGCGGTTATACCCCACCGTGTCGCCGACTTGCACGGTTTTGATCTGGCTGACCGTGGCTTTCAGCGTATTGACCACCCGTAATTGGTCCTGCAAGCCGCTCGAATCAATGCCATACAGCCCAATCCCCAGCCGCACCATATCAAAATGCAGGTCGGGCCAGCGATGGATACCGCCGGTATTCACCAGATGCCGCAGCGGGGCATAACCCAATGCCATTTGAATATCGGCATACATTGCGGAAAATGCCGTGGCCTGTTGCCGGGTAAAAGCATCGTGGACCGCTGCATCGCTGGCCGCCAGGTGGGAAAAAACCGACTGCACCCGCAACTGCGGATGCGCCTGCAACCGCTCGACGAGCAGCGGTATATCTTGGGGCTCGAAGCCCAGCCGGTGCATTCCGGTATCCAGTTTGAGGTGAATAGCCAGCGATTTTCCGGGTTCCGCAAAACGAATCAACTCATCCAGTTGGGCCAGGCTATACACTTCCGGCTCGAGGCGATGACGATACAGGGCATCAAAAGTGGCTGGCTCAGGATTGAGCACCAGAATAGGTAGTTTCACTCCCGCCTGACGCAACTCAATGCCTTCATCCGCATAAGCCACACCGAGGTAGTCCACTTGATGGAATTCCAGGAGTTTTGCCACCTCCGCTGCCCCGCTGCCATAACCGGCGGCTTTCACCATCACCATCATTTTTACGCCAGGGCGCAACCGGCGGTTATACACGTTCAGGTTATGGACTATTGCCGTCAGGTTTACCTCCAGTCGCGTTTGGTGCGCCTTATGTTCCAGTCTCCGGGCAATCCGCTCGAAAGCAAAAGGCCGTGCGCCTTTCAGCAAAATCAATTCATCCTGAAAAATATGCGCGGTAATATGCTCTAAAAACGAGGTGGTCGTCGGGTAAAAAGTACTGTCAAAATCGGGGGGCAATTGTCCGCGCAACTGCACGACCTCCGTGCCAATGCCGATCAGCCGCCCCACCTGTTGATCCAGGATCAGGCCCGCCACCTCTCGGTAAAGTTTTTCCGTATTGCGTCCGCTTTGCAAAATGTCGGAGAAGATCAGGGTCAGGCGGCGACCACGCGCTTGCTGGGCGGCAAAAGTCAGGGCGATACGCAGGGACGCCAGGTCATTATTGTAAGCATCATTGATGAGTGTGCTGTGTCGGATGGCACTTTTCATTTCGAGCCGCATTTCCACGGGTTCGAGGTGCTCCATACGGGCGGCAATTTGTTCCACCGGCGTACCGAGCCAATGGGCGACCACCCAGCAATGGATGGCGTTTTCTATGGAAGCAGCGTCCTGGAAGGGAATGCGGAAAGAAGGAGCAATAATGGATGCTGAATGATCGAACGCGGAATGGGCGATACTGATTTGCGTGAAGCCGTCGGGTTGTATTTCGATATTATTTATTTGTAAATCAGCAGGTTGGCCGGTTTTTGACCAGGAAAGGGTGCGTCTTGGGCCTTGTCCAGCGGGTATGGTGGTGGCTGCCCATTTTTGCGCGGCGGCGGCTATTTCTGTTTTATCTGCGCAATACACCAGCACTTCGGGGGTGTCGAAAAGGCGCATTTTTTCGGACAGTTTTTCCAGTTTGGAAGAAAAACCTTCGTGGTGAGCCGGGCCGATGGTGGTAAAAATGCCAATGGTGGGTTGGATAATTTTGGCCAGCCGCGCCATTTCTCCCGGTTGGGAAATGCCCGCCTCGAACAGGGCCAACGTATGCGCCGGTTGCAATTGCCACACCGAAAGCGGCACGCCCACCTGCGAGTTGTAACTTTTGGGGCTGCGCACAATATTAAAATCCGGGGCCAATATCTGGTACAGCCACTCCTTCACAATGGTCTTGCCATTGCTGCCGCCAATCCCCACCACTGGAATCCGAAACTGTGCCCGGTGAGCGGCGGCCAGGGCTTGCAGGGCGACCAGCGTATCGGGTACTTGCAGTACATTAGCCTGCGGCAGTCCCTGTAATTCAATGGATTGCGATACCACGAACTGACGAACCCCACTTCGGTAAGCATCATTGAGGTAGCGATGCCCGTCGTGACGCTGGCCGGGCAAAGCAAAAAACAGAGCGGCTCCGGCGGCGGTTACCTGGCGGCTATCGAGCAATAATTGCTCCACTGGAGCGTCCGGCCAGGTCTTTTGGAGCCATTCCGCCCCGATGATACGCTGAATATCGGTGATCGAGTAGGTCACTGGGTAATGGTTGAAAAGGTTGAAAAAGGTAGGTAAAAAGGTTGATAATGAGCATTCTGGGTACGCCTTACTCGTTGAATTATGCTATTATCCTGAAAAATTGCACGAAATACGGGTTTTCAATCCAAATCCAATTGTCAAAAACCGTGGTAACTTTGCGAAAGGTTTTAAAGCAGTATGAACGATGAAGTAGGCACTATGGATAACCTGATGATTCATTCGGTGGCGGAATGGCCAACCAAAGGGCTGCCGTGGTTGATGGAAGTTTTGGCTGGTCGGCGCAAAATCGCCCTTTATGGCGACATGGGCGCGGGTAAAACCACATTGGTCAAGGCTTTCTGTCAATATCTGGGTGTCGCCGAAAATACGGCCAGTCCTACTTTTTCACTGATCAATCAATATTCTTATCCCCTGGAAAATGGCGAACGGGCCTTGTTTCACCACCTGGATCTCTATCGGCTGCGGTCGGTACAAGAGGCGTTTGATATTGGCATCGAAGATTTGCTGTACGATCCCTGGTATTGCTGGATTGAATGGCCACAATTGATCGAAAACTTGTTGCCAATGGATGCGGTAAAAATTCAACTGGAAGTCATAGGACCAGATACGCGCCGATTGATCGTTTTGTAATTTTTTTTTCTAAACCTTTCTAAACTTCTCAACCCTTTTTTTCTAAACCCTTTCCCAAACCTTCTAAATCAATTACTTATGATGGAGACCCTGTCTTTACCAACTACTCAAACCGAAATGCTGGAAGTTCCAATCCGGCATCAGCGGCTGTTTATTGGCATTCCCAAGGAGACTACTTTGCAGGAAAATCGGGTGGCTTTGGTGCCGCATTCGGTGGCCACCCTGACCGCGCATGGCCACCAGATTGTGGTGGAAAGTGGGGCCGGGGAGAAATCGAAATTCAGCGATCTGAACTATTCGGAAGCCGGGGCAACCATTGCTTACAATCGGGACGAGGTGTTTCGCGCTGATTTATTGCTGAAGGCAGCTCCCCTTACGCTGGAAGAAATTGACCTCATGCGGCCCAACCAGGTCGTTATTTCACCAATCCATTTGCCGCTGCTGGGGCCGGAATACATCACGAAATTGCAGAAAAAACGGGTGATCGCGCTGGCGATGGAGTACATCCGTGACGACGAAACGGGCTCTTTCCCCATCGTCCACGTAATGAGCGAGATTGCGGGCATCAGTGCCATTCTGATTGCCGCCGATCTGCTGGCTACCAACCGGGGCGGGCAAGGGGTGTTGCTCGGCGGTATTGCCGGAGTGCCACCCGCCAAGGTCATTATTCTGGGGGCGGGCATCGCGGCGGAATTTGCCACCCGTACGGCCCTCGGCCTGGGCGCGGAGGTGCGTATTTTTGACAATAATGTCTATAAACTCATGCAGTTACAAACCCGCGTGGGCCGCCCGCTGCATACCTCGGTGTTCAATCCCATTCACCTGCGCGAAGAACTGCTCACTGCCGACGTGGCCATCGGTGCCATCCATTCGGCGCAGGCCAACTCCCCGATGATGGTCTCGGCAGACATTGTGCAACGCATGAAACCAGGTTCGATCATCGTGGACGTGAGCATTGACCAGGGCGGCTGTTTTGAGACTTCCAAAGCCACCACCCACGACGCGCCCACTTTCGTGAAGCATGGCGTGATCCACTATTGTGTGCCCAACATCCCCTCCCGCGTGGCGCGCACGGCCTCGGATGCCATCAGTAACATCCTCACTTCGCTGCTGCTCAA
>Ga0105048_10019991_pt1 | contig 10240 bp, 10 predicted proteins | sample MAT05_FD_78382 | JGI IMG/M metagenome (GOLD analysis project Ga0105048, IMG submission 78382) | Freshwater microbial communities from Lake Fryxell liftoff mats and glacier meltwater in Antarctica - MAT-05 | ecosystem: Environmental > Aquatic > Freshwater > Ice > Liftoff microbial mat | place...
AAGTGCTCGAGCGTTTTGTCCTTGGCGGTCCGACGGCGGCCGAACTGGAGTCGGCCAAAGCCAATCTGGTCGGTGGATTTGCGCTGCAGATCGACAGCAACCGCAAGCTGCTTGGCAGTGTGGCAAACATCGCGTGGAACAATCTGGCGCTGGATTATCTCGACAGCTGGACGCAGCAGGTGCAGAAAGTCAGTGTGGACGACATTCGCAATGCGTTTGCGCGCAGATTGCAGCCACAGAGCATGGTGACAGTGGTGGTCGGCGCCGTGGCGCCAGCCAACTGATCCGGCGCCGCAGACAGCTGGGCCCGTATTCGTTACGCTGTCACGATGGTCAGGAATGTCAGGCGGCCTGCGGGCGATACTGCGCGCGCAGATGCAGCGAAGGCGGTTTTGCGCGACGCGCACACGGTGCGCATCATCGGCGGTATGTGGAAACGCAGCAAGTTGCCGGTGGGCAACAGCCCCGGTCTGCGGCCAACGCCAGACCGGGTGCGCGAAACCCTGTTCAACTGGCTCGGTCAGGATCTGCGCGGCTGGCGCTGCATCGACGTTTTTGCAGGTACCGGTGCCCTTGGCTTCGAGGCCGCATCGCGTGGTGCGGCCGAGGTACTGCTGGTCGAACAGGACCGGGCGCTGGTCGAGCAGTTGCAGGCGCAGCGACTGCGACTGGACGCGGGGGCCGTCACGGTGCTGCGCGGGGACGCCGTGCTGGTGCTGCGACAGCAGGCGGTCGCCAGCATGGACCTGGTGTTTCTGGACCCCCCATTTGATTCACTGCTGTATGACGTTGCGCTGCAGGCGGCAGTTGCGGCGATGGCGCCTGGTGGTTACCTCTATCTGGAGGCAGCGCAGCCATGGTCTGCGCAAAGGCTTGCGCGACACGGCTTGGTGTTGAAGCGGCAACTCAAGGCAGGTGCCGTTGTTGCACATTTGTTGCAGAGGCAGTCTGCTGCGCATGCATAATGCGGCGCATCAACCGGCACCATGGATCAGATATGTCAAACAACATCATCGCCGTTTACCCTGGCACCTTCGATCCGATGACGCTGGGCCATGAAGATGTCGTCCGCCGGGCGGCGCAGTTGTTTGACACCGTGATCGTCGCGGTTGCGGCGGGGCACCACAAGAAGGCGATGTTCAGTCTGCAAGAGCGGGTTGAGATGGCATGCGAGGTGGTCAAGCCCTATCCCCATGTGACGGTGGAGAGTTTTGATGGCTTGATGCGCGACTTTGTCGTGGCCCGTGGCGCCAAGGCCATGGTGCGGGGTCTGCGCGCGGTGACCGATTTCGACTATGAGTTCCAGCTCGCCGGCATGAACCGTACCCTCATGCCCGACGTGGAAACCGTATTCCTCACGCCCAGCGACAAATACCAGTTCATCTCCAGCACCTTCGTGCGCGAGATTGCCTTGCTTGGTGGGGAGGTCGACAAGTTTGTCGAGCCTGCGGTATTGCGTCGCTTGCAGGACAAGGTGCGGGCATTGCAGCAGCAGCCCTGAGACACAGCCGGTCCGCTTCGCGGCAAACGGATTTCAGGCCCCTGCTGCATTCACCCCTCGCAACCAGTCGCGCAGGCAGGTGGTGACGAATTCCGGCTGTTCCATGGTCAACATGTGGCCACTTTGCGGCACCATCACCAGCTGCGCTCCCGGAACCAGCGCGGCAATCTCCTGTGAACACTCGGGTGGGGTCAGCAGGTCACTGTCTCCGCACATGACCAGTACCGGGCAATTTGTGCGCGACAAATGCTGCCGTGCATCCGGGCGCGCCATGACGGCACGATTTTGCCGAACCAGCTGATCGGCGCCAGCTGCGAGCACGAAGTCGAGATACGTCCTGGTGAGTGCGTCGTCTCGGGCGCGGCTGGCATGAAAAGCCAATGGGACGTTGGCGCGTACGATCTCGGCGCTGCGGCCGTCTTCAAAAAGCAGGATGGCGGCTTCACGCAGTCGGCGCATGTCTTCGGTTTCCGGGCGGGCACTGGTGCCGAGCAAGGCGGCTGCGCTGACGCGTTGTGGAGCCTGGCGCAGCACCTCCATCGCCACCATTCCGCCCATCGATGCGCCGCACAGGATCAAGCGCCCGGGATGGTCCTCCAACACGGCGCTGGCCATGGCTTCGATCCGGTCGTACCGTGTGTGGACGGTGCTGACGTGCACTGGCAGTTCAGCCGGAAGGTGGATGAGCTGGTGTTGCCACATCACCGCGTTGGAGGCCAGACCGGGGAGCAAAATGAGTTGTGTCATGGCGGCGATTATCAGCGCGCCGTTCCAGAGACAGGTTGGCGTTCGGCGTATGCTGGGGCCTGCAGATTTGCAAACAAACAAGGAGGTGCGCGATGAAGATACTGCTGCCGGTGGACGGTTCCGAGTTGTCGCTGAAGGCGGTGCAGCTGGCCCTGCATCTGCTCTCGCAAGGCCTGTCGGGCAGCTTGGTGCTGGCCAACGTACAGGAGCCGGCGACGCTGTACGAGATGGTGGTGGCGCCCGATGGTGCCGTGCTGGAACGGGTAAGCACGGCGGCCGGCATCGACGCGCTGGAAAAAGCCGAGGCACTGGTGATTGCGGCGAACGCGGTTTACGAGCGCGAAATCGCCAGCGGCGACCCGGCCCACACGATTGTTGATATCGCCGAGCGATTTGGCTGCGACATGATCGTCATGGGCGCGCGTGGCACCAGCGCGCTGCGCAGTGCCTTGCTAGGGTCGGTTTCGAACGAGGTCCTGCACTCCGCCAACGTGCCGGTGATGATAGTCAAGCTCGACGAGGACAGCGCGGACTGAGCCGACCTGCTGGCGGGCGGGCCAGCGTCAGCTGCCCGACTCGGTTTGCACGACGCTCTCCAGCCCTAGCTGGCGGTAAACATGCCGGGCCTGGCGCTGCAGCCGACGCGATTCGGGCAATGCGCCCAGTTGTGGTTGCAGGATCTGCTGGGCGGCGCTCCAATGGCCAGCGCGCATCAAAGCGTCGAGGTAGAGTTGCCCAAACAGGTCTCGTTGCGCGTGGCTTCCCCCAATTTGCATGAGACGCGGCAACGCTGTCCCCAGCTCTTCGACGGCATCGTCGTAACGTCCCTGCGCGTGGGCCAGCAGTGCGCGGCTGGCGGGCAGGCAGACCGTCGGCCAGACACTGTCGACGGCAGCCCTGTCCGGGTGCTGCGACCCTGCTGGAGCGACGCCCATACAGTAGGCTTCGATGCTGCCCAGCATGGTGTTGGCTTCGGCGCGGCCGGCCCGCGCCAGGCCATACAGGTATTGCAGATCGAGGAATGGCAACACGTGGTCGTGCACCCGGGGGACCAGGTAGTTGGCCAGATCTTGCCAGCGCGCACCCACGTCCACACCGGCCAGCTCCAGCCGCGCCAGCAGGGATACCGCACCGATCTGGTCCTGCGAATAGTCCTTTGCGACTCCCCACACCTGTTCGTCGTAGAGGCGCAGCACCAGCGCATCGTCGCCGAGCTCAAGGGCAAAAAGTGCCTGGTGCCACCAGTTGTGGGTCAGCATGAACGAGTTCAGGTCGGTCCAGGTCGCGTTGGCGGCTTGCATGAACGCAAACCCCTCCTGCAGCCGCCCCTGCGTCAGCATGACGTGGGCCAACGCATGTTGCGCCCACGGCTCCTTGGCCGACATGGCCAGCGCCCGGCGCGCCGCCGCTTCGGCCTGCTCAAGCAGATGGCACTGCTCCCAGCCGAATGCCAGCATCCCGTGCAGGTGCGGCACGTCGGACGCGTGCGGCAGGGCGGTTAGCGCAAGGCGCAGCATGCCTGCCGCTTCGCCCCGGTTGAACAAATGGTACTGGCCCAGCTTGAGCGATACCAGGTCGCGCGGAAACTGCGCCGCCTGCTGCTGGTGCAACGCAATCGCCCGCCCGACATCACCCTGCACCCAGGCGGCCACTGCCGCGACGAATCCTTGCTCGCGTGTGCTCACCAGATGGACGTTGCGCAGTGCGGTGGCAATGAAGGGCACTGCGTTGGCGGGCGCGTCAGCGGACTCGGCAAACATATGCAAGGCGGCGCAACTGGCCTGCACCAGCGGGCTCTGGTCCAGAGCTGCCACCTGCAGGATACGGGTGACGCGGGCCTCGCAGGCAATGAAGCCTTCCACAAAGTCGTTCATTGGCCCGATGCTGGCGGGATCGTCCAGATGGACCTGGTTTCCGAGGCTGTCGAAGGCCATTTGGGTGATGCCAGGGGTGGCTCAGGAGTCTGCGGGCGGCAGCGGCCATGGCCGCTGTGGACCACGGATCAGCTCAAACGCGCGTGCCACCTGCAGCACTCCGAGGTCGTCAAAACGTTGCCCGGCGATCTGCAGGCCAATTGGCAATCCGGCCCTGGTGTAGCCGCAGTTGATGGAGGCGGCCGGCTGCTCGGACATGTTGAATGGCACGGTGAATGCAATGTGCTCCAGCCCGTGCAGCGGGTCATTGGTCGGCGAGGGGAGTTCGGCGGCGAACGCAACCACCGGCGCCGTCGGCGACACCACATAGTCGAATGCGCTGCACGCCTTGACACTGGCAGTGCGCACCAGATGGCTCTGGCTGGCGGCGACGAAGACGCCGGTCGCCGTCATGTGTTTGGCGCTGTCTGCCCACGCGTGGATGTATGGCAACACCTTGGCCCGGTATTGAGGTGCCAATGCGGCGAGGTCCAGGTAGGAGCGCATGCGCCAAAAATGGTCCAGGCCATCGAGCATGGTCGGCGTCATGATGGGGGCCATTGGCTGCACGATGGCCCCGGCCTGCTCCAGCAGGGCGGCCGCCGCCTGGACCGCTTCGGCGACTTCGGGATCGACCGGCAGGCCACATCCGGCATCTTGCAGCAGACCGATGCGCAGGCCGCGCAAATGCTCCACCCCGCGATCAAACTGGTCCCAGGGAATGGCCTGGTACGGCAGGCTCATGCTGTCGCGCTGGTCCGGCAGGGACAACACCTGCATCATCAGCGCGGCGTCGGCAACGTCGCGTGTCATCGGTCCGGCCGCGCGGCCGGTGTAGGGCGGATCGATGGGAACACGTCCCAGACTGGGCTTGAGGCTGAAAATGCCGCACCAGCCCGCTGGCAGGCGCAACGAGCCGCCAATATCGGTGCCGATGTGCAGTGGCCCGTAACCGGCGGCCGCCGCTGCCGCCGCGCCGGCGCTGGAGCCGCCGGGTGTCTTGCGCAGGTCCCAGGGATTGCGCGCCAGTGGGTGAAAGCTCGACAAACCGGAGGACAACATCCCGTAGTCGGGCATGGTGGTCTTGCTGACCATGATCGCGCCGGCTTCGCGCAGTCGCGCGGCGGGTGGCGCATCCTCGCTTGCCAATGGCAACTGTGACGCGGCGGTTCCCGATGGCATGGGGTCGCCACGGGTCGCGATGTTTTCCTTGACGGTGACGGGTACGCCGTCGAGCGCGCCACAGGGGCTACCACGCAGCCAGCGCGCCTCGGACAGCCTGGCCTGCCCCAGCGCGCTCTCGGGTCGCAGCAGGTAGGTGGCGCACAGCCGACTTTCCCAGCGCCCGATGTGGGCCAGCACCGACTGCATCACATCGACCGGCGAAAAGCTGCCGTTGCGGTAGCCAGCCAGCATCTCGCTGGCACCCAGGGCGTGCAAGCCGGTCATGGTCGCTGCCGTCCGTTCAACTCCAGTAGATCGCCGACAGATCGTTGACAAAAGTCGGCATGTCTTTCCACACGCCCTTCAACCTCTTGTTGGCAATGGTTGGCAGTTGCGGCTGGAACAGGAAGCCGTTGACCGCATCGTTGGCCAGCATTTGTTGCGCTTGCCCCAGCAACTTAGCGCGCTCGTCCGCACGCGGTGCATTGTTGATCTTGTCGTGCAGCTCGTTGAATTTCGGATTGTTGTAGCCCCAGTAATAAGCCGGATTGGCGTAGTTGCCGAGGTCAAAAGGCTCCACGTGCAAAACGATCGTGAGGTCGAAATCGCCTTTTCCGAACGGACCGCTGAGCCATTGCGCCCATTCCACATTCTCGATTTTTGCAATGATGCCGATTTTGGCGAGTTGCGCAGCGATGACCTCGCCGCCCTGGCGGGCATAGGCCGGCGGTGGCAGCTTGAGCGAGAGGTTGAGCGGAGTCTTCACGCCCGCCTCGGCCAGCAAGGCCTTGGCCTTCTCGATGTTGAACGGGTTGATGCCGGTGGTGTCAATGAATCCGGGCAAGCCGCGCACATAGTGGCTGCCGATCGGCGAGCCGTAGCCGTCGGCTGCGCCTTCGACGACCGCCTTGCGATCGATCGCCGCCAGGATGGCGCGGCGCACGCGCACGTCGTCGAGAGGTTTTTTCTTGTTGTTGATCGTGAGAATGGTTTTGCCCTGCGAGTTGCCGATCAAGACCTGGAACTTGGGGTTGGTCTTGAATTGCGGCACTACCCGGGTGGCGATGCGCGGAAACAGGTCCACGTCCCCGGACAACACGGCGGCGGCCTGGGCGGCGGTATCGCTGATGAAGCGGAACGTGACCTTCTTGAGCCGGATGGCTGGGGCATTGCGGTAACCGTCCCACTTGGACAAAACGACCGATGAGCCCTTGTTCCAGACGTCCAGCACAAAGGGTCCGGTGCCGACCGGCTTGGTCGCATTGGTTTCGGCGCTCTTGGGTTCAACGATGACCGCGGGACCGGTGGCCAGCCCGAACAGGAAGTTTGGATCGAGCTGGGTGGTCAGGATCACTACGGTGTGTTCGTCAATCGCTGCCACCCGCGCAAACGCAGCGAACTTGCGTTTGTCCTTGTTGATGCTGTTCTCGGCCCCGGCACGTTCAAACGAGAACTTCACCGCGTTGGCGTTGAACGGCTCGCCGTTGTGGAACTTGACGCCCTTGCGCAGGCGAAAGGTGTAGGTCTTGAGGTCGGGAGAGATCTCCCAGCTTTCTGCCAGCAGCGGTGAGACCGAACCATCCTCGTTTATCTTGGTCAAGGTCTCGAATACGTTGTACAACGTGATTTCCGATATCGACTGTGCCGCGCCACCGGTCGGGTCCAGACCTGGTGAGGGCTCCAGCGCCATCGCCAGAACCAAAGTGTCTTTTTTGGCCTGGGCAATTGACGCCAGTGGCAGACTGGCCAATGCGGCGCCAGCGGCGGTGGAGGTGAGTACGGAGCGGCGATTGACCATGATCAGCTTTCCTTTCAGGGGGGCGAACAGAAGAAGAACGTCGGAGCGACAGTCAAACAGGTTACATCATTTTTGAGCTGCCGTTTTGCGGAAAGTGGCACGCCACCAGGTGGCCTGTGGTCAGCGCCCGCAGTTCCGGGCGGCTGGCATCACAGGTGCTTTGTGCATTGGGGCAGCGGTGCGCATACGGGCAGGCTTCGGCCCGCTGCGGCCGGGCCAGGACGGAGATGGTGCGCCGCCGCGATGTGCCGGCGCCCTGGGGATCCATGCGCGGCACCGCCTCCAGCAGCGCGCGCGTGTACGGGTGGGCGGCATTGCCAAACAATGTTTCGGGTGTTCCCTGCTCAACAATGCGCCCCTGGAACATGACGGCGACCTCGGCGCACAGATGGTCCACCACGGCCAGGTCATGGCTGATCAGCAGGTAGGTCACGCCAAACTGCGACTGCAGGTCCTGCATCAGGTTGAGCACCTGCGCCTGCACCGATACATCGAGGGCGCTGACCGGTTCGTCGGCGACGATCAGGCGCGGACGGGTGATGAGTGCGCGCGCAATGGCAATACGCTGGCGCTGGCCGCCGGAGAATTCGTGTGGATATTTGTCGAGGTCGGTCGCACGCAGGCCAACCGATTCCAGCACATCCTGCGCCTGGCGCCGTCGCTCGGCAGGCGCGCAGCGCTGCTGGGCATCGAGTGGCTCGGTGACGATGCGCTGCACCGTCTGGCGCGGGTCGAGCGATCCGTACGGATCCTGAAACACCATCTGGAAGTCGCGCCGCGCTGCGCGCAAGTCGGCCGCACCAAGGGTGGCCATATCGCGCCCCAGAATGTGCACTTGCCCGGTGTTGGGTGGCTCCAGTGCCATCACCAGGCGCGCCAGCGTCGACTTTCCCGAGCCCGATTCGCCGACGATGCCCAAGCTGGCGCCGGAGTGCAGCGTGAAGCTGACGCCCTGCACTGCGTGCACCAGCGGCGGTTTGCCGAACAGCGTCTCACGCGGCAGCGTATAACTGCGCGCGACCTGCCGGACCTGCAACAAGGGTTGGTTCATGCCGGTTTCCCCGCGCGCACAGCATCCAGACGCAGGCAACTCGCCGCATGCCCGGCGCGGATCGTCTCCGGTTGCGGGCGGGTGGTTCGACACGCCGTTTCGGCCCAGGCGCAGCGGTCGGAAAAGGCGCAGCCGACGGGCAGGTCAATCAGTTCCGGTACGGTGCCGTCGATGGTCGTCAAGCGTGCCCCGCGGGCCGCACCCAGGCGCGGCCGGGCGCCGAACAGGCCATGCGTGTAGGGATGGGCCATGTTGGCAAACACATCTGCGGTGGCGCCACTTTCGACCACACTGCCACCGTACATCACGACCATGCGTTGTACGTTTTGCGCGATTACACCCAGGTCATGCGAGATCAGCAGCAGCGCCATCGAACGCTCGCTGACCAGATCGTGGATCAGGTCCAGAATCTGGCCCTGGATGGTGACGTCCAGTGCGGTGGTGGGTTCGTCGGCGATCAGCAGGTCAGGCTCGCAGGCCAGGGCCATGGCAATCGTGATGCGCTGGCGTTGACCGCCGGAGAACTGGTGCGGATAAGCGTCCATCCGGCCCGCGGCGTTGCGGATGCCGACGCGTTCCAGCAGGGTGATCGATTGCGCGCGCGCCCGCTCGCGTCCAATGCCGCGGTGCAGGCGCAACGGTTCGGCGACCTGGTGCCCTATCGTGTGCACCGGGTTGAGTGCTGTCATCGGTTCCTGGAACACCATGCCGATGCGATTGCCACGCAGCAGGCGCAAGGCGGAGTCCGGTTGGCCCACCAGCTCCTGCCCATCGAAGCGGATACTGCCCGACACGCTGGCACTCTCCGGCAGCAGACCCAGCAGCGCCATCGCGGTGATGGACTTTCCGCAGCCGGATTCGCCGACCAGTCCCAGCGTCTCACCACGCTGCAAACCAAAGGATACGGCCCGGATCGCGTCGGCCGGGCCGCGAGGTGTTTGTAGCCGCACCGAGAGGTCGTTGACTTCGAGCATGGGTGCTTACCGTTTGCGCGCCAGCCGTGGGTCGAGCAGATCGCGCAGTCCATCACCCAGCAGGTTCAGTCCCAACACCGCCAGCGCGATCGCCACCCCCGGAAACACCGCCAGCAGGGGCGCCTGAAACATCAGGGTTTGCGCCTCTGCAAGCATGCGGCCCCAGGATGGTTGCGGTGGTTGGGTTCCCAGCCCCAGATAGGAAAGCGCCGCTTCGGCGAGGATCGCGATCGCAAACCGTATCGTCACCTGCACCGTCAGCACCGACACGATATTGGGCAATATGTGGTCCATGGTGATGCTCCACGGACCCTTGCCGCAGGCGCGGGCCGCCAGCACGAACTCGCGCGACCACAAGGCGTTGGCCGATGCGCGGGTGATGCGGGCAAAGGTCGGGATGTTGAATATACCGATGGCAATGATGGAGTTCACGATACCGGCGCCAAAAACCGCCGTCATCATGATGGCCGACAGGATCGCCGGAAACGCGAAGGTGAAGTCTGACAGCCGCATGATGAGTTCTTCCACCCAACCGCGGCGCGCAGCAGCCAGCAGCCCGAGCGAGGTGCCGACCAGCAGCCCGATGCTCACCGCAATCACGCCGACCAGGATCGAGTTGCGGGCGCCCACCAGCAACAGTGAGGCGACATCGCGCCCGAATGGGTCTGTCCCCAGCCAATTGCGCGCGTTCGGGGGCATCAGCTTGGACGGGAGGTCCATTTCATACGGTGACCAGGGTGTCCATACCAGGGACATGGCGGCCGCGAGCACCAGCAACAAGGTGAGGACGCCGCCGACCACAAAGCTGCGGTGGCGCAGCGACCGGCGCCACAACGCGCTGGGCGGTGTGGCGCTGACTGGAGCACCTGCGCCTGGCGGCTGCGGTGGCGAGCGCCTTGGGAGCGGCCCGGCGGCGCTGACTGGAGCACCTTCGCCTGGCGGCTGCGGTGGCGAGCGCCTTGGGAGCGGCCCGGCGGCGCTCATTGGAGCACCTTCGTCTGGCGGCTGCGGCGGCAAACACCTTGGGAGCGGCCCGGCGGCGCTGACTGGAGTACCTTCGCACGGCGTGCTGCGGTGCGAGCTAGTCTGGGG
>Ga0105048_10019994_pt1 | contig 10240 bp, 11 predicted proteins | sample MAT05_FD_78382 | JGI IMG/M metagenome (GOLD analysis project Ga0105048, IMG submission 78382) | Freshwater microbial communities from Lake Fryxell liftoff mats and glacier meltwater in Antarctica - MAT-05 | ecosystem: Environmental > Aquatic > Freshwater > Ice > Liftoff microbial mat | place...
CAACCAGTACAGCCCCGATAAGCAGGTTCGCCTCATCCTCGAACGTCGCGCCGACGCCGTCAAGGTCACCATCATCGACCAAGGCGAAGGCTTCGATCTCAACCGCGTCCCCGACCCGACGCAGGGCGAAAACCTCATGCGCGAATCCGGTCGCGGCCTCTTACTCATGCAAGCCTTCGTCGACGAGTTCTCCGTCAAACGCACCGCTTCCGGCGGCGCCGAAGTCGTCCTCGTCAAGTACGCATCATAAACCCCAGGGAGAATCAACAAGGTGAGTGCTCGTTTCACAACCCGCCAAGTGGGTGACGTTACCGTAATCGATGCCGTCGGCCGTATCACCCTCGGGGAAGGCTCGTCGCTTCTCCGCGATACCGTTCGCAACCTCATCGCCGCTGGCAATAAGAAGCTCCTCCTCAACCTGAGCGAGGTCAGCTATATCGATAGCTCCGGCGTCGGCGAACTCGTCTATAGCTACACCACGGTCACCGGCCAGCAGGGCCAGTTCAAGCTCCTCGGCCTCACCAAACGAGTCCATGACCTGCTCCAAATCACCAAGCTCTACACCGTCTTCGAAGTGCATGATGACGAAACCCAAGCCGTCCGTAGCTTTTCTTGAGAACTTGACCCTCCACCCCCTACTACCTCGTGTAGGGTCATGACAGAACGAAAATTAATCCGCGTCCTTATCGCCGAACCGCAACAGTTGGTTCGCGAAGCTCTCGTTGCTCTTTGCGAACGAAACCCCGATCTCGAGGTTGTGGATCAATGTGCCGATGGCTCCGCCGCCCTCCGCCTCATCCTCCAGAAGCTCCCCGATATCGCCCTCCTCGAACTCGACCTCGCCGAGCTCCACACCCTGGAACTCCTGCGGCAGGCCCGGGAACTCCAGATCATCACCCGCATGGTCCTCATGACCGCCCGCAGCGATCGCAAGACGATCATTGAGGCCCTCCGCTGCGGTGCCCACGGCATCTTGCTCAAAAGCGGCTCCACCCGCCATCTCATGGACGCCCTCCATCAGGTCAGCGCCGGTGGCGTCTACATCTCCCCCGCCGTCGAAATCGATAAAATCTTCGCCGCCCACCGCAACCGCAAGGATAACGAGGACCCCTTCGAAACCCTCTCCGCCCGCGAGCATCAGGTCTTCACCATGCTCGTCGAAGGCCACCGCGCCAAAGAAATCGCCGCCCGCCTCGCCGTCAGCCCCAAAACCGTCGACACCTACCGCGCCAGCATGATGCGGAAGCTCGACATCCACGACGTCGCCGGGCTCGTCAAATTCGCCATCACACGCAACCTCACAAGCCTTCCTTCAACGGACTTCCACTTCCCCATCCCCGCCCTGTCCTCCTCCGCGGCCATCACCCCCAACGCCCGCGCCAAAGCCGCTGGCGACGGCTTGGGCTGACTAACGGAGGATCTTCCCGAATAGCTGCCCGCCCCGTCCGGGACCCAACCAGGTCCCGGCGTACTGGTTCTTATACAGCAACACCCGCGCCGAATACGGCCCGCCCGGCATCGCCACATCCGTAACCTGAATCATCGGCGTATCCCCCGCCCATTCGATCGTCACCGGCACCGGCAACGGCCACTCCTTCTCCCCCAGCTTCATCCGCGTCCGCAGCAGCCACGTCTTCCCCCCAATCTTTGTCATACCGTCGATCGCGTACCGCTCTTCCCCCGACAAGCCCGGCTTCTTCCACGTCGTCGATTGGCCCACCAGCGCCGCCCCGCTCAGCATCGCCGACAGCTCTTTATCCAGCTGCTCCTGCGGCGTCGCCGGCCGGCTCCCGCATCCTACTAAAACCAGCAAAAACAGTAGTTTTCTCATATCGGTAGTCTCACCTTCCAACAAGCCACTCCCAGCGCGGCCGTCAGCCCCGACAGGATCCAAAACACCAGGTCATACGACCCCGTCCGCGCCAACGCCTGCGCCAACAGCACCGGCCCTATCGCCGAAGCCACCACCGTCATCATCTGCGCCGCCCCTTGAATCCGCCCCAACTCCGCCCGCCCAAACACTTGGCTCCAAACCGAAAAAAACACGACCGTCACCACCCCACCCGCCACTCCCATCGCCACTCCATATCCCATCACCTCCCCAAACGTCCTGACGAGCGGCAACACCACCAGCGACCCCGCCAATACCCCCATCCCCACTCCCATCAGCCGTTGTAACGGCCACCGCATCGCCACCCAGCCCCCGCCAAAATTTGCGAGCAAACCCAACAGCGTGCTCACCACGAGCACCGTCTGGTACGTGGTCGCGTCGAACCCTTTCCGCTCTAAAATCGACTGGTTAAACAACGCGATGCCCGAATAAACCAACCCAAACATCGCACTGGACAAGCCAAACACCCAAAACGCGGGCGTCCGAACCGCTCGCCTGAACTCCATCCCCCCCGCCGGCCCCGGCACCTCTTCGGTCGCCGGGGCCTCGCGCACGATCCACCACGCCAGCGGCGCCAAAACCGCCACCAACGCCCATCCCACCCCGCTCCACGCCGCCCGCCACCCAAACTTCAAAATCGCCTGCCCTACACTCGGAAACGCCGCGATAAACCCCATCCCGACGAGCAGCGCGTACACCCCCATCGCCAGGTTGATCCGTCGCGCGAACCACTTCCCCGCCAGCGCCAAACTGACCACCGACAACGCCGACTGCCCTAACCCCCGCGTCAAAGTAATCGTCACCGCCAGCACCGCCAGACTCCCCGACCCCGCCATCAGCAGCACCGTCAGGCCCAGCGCCAGCAGCAGCCCCGTCATCACCACCCGAGCCCCGTACCGGTCAACTAAACGCCCGCAAGGCAGGTTGAACGTGGCCCCAATCAGGGTCGCCCAAAGGTTGATATTCGCGTAGGCCACCCGGTCCAACCCAAAGTCCCGCAGCAGCGGTTCGGTCACCAACCCGAGCCCCTGCGTCCGTCCTGGCAGCGTCCCCACCATCGCCAGCGCCGCCATCCCTAAAACCGCCCAACCCGGATACATGGAACAATAGTAGCCCAGTGCTTTGGACCATCCGCCTCAGCGCCGCCCTCTACGCCATCACTCTCTACGGCCTCTGGCGTCGCCTCCCCTGGGCTCGCCCGCTCTCCGCCCTCGCCTACGCCCTCTACCTGGCCCACATCTGCCTGGCCTTTGACCAGCGCTATGCCTGGAGCCACGCCGTCGCCTACGCCGAAACCGCCCGCCAAACTCGCGAACTCTTCGGCCTGGACTGGGGAGGAGGCATCTATTTCAACTACCTCTTCACGCTCCTCTGGCCCATCGACCTCATCTGGTGGCGCCGCCCAGTTTCAGTCGGGATCCACGCCTTCATGATCTTCATGTTCCTGAACGGCGTCGTCGTTTTTGGAAAGTGGTGGCGTTAGCGCGCTTGGAAGGAAGCCAACAGATACTTCAGATCACGAACCTGAATTCGAAGTTGGTCGGAGTCGCCTTCCACTCGCTGCAGCCGGCTTAACTTCTCTCGTTCCCGGTCCCGCTCCGCAATCAGGCTATCCCGATCGCGCCACCACGATTCCCGATCCGCCGTATGCATCTCCTGGTTCATCTCGAAAATGCCCTTCAGGTTTTCGTAGGCGTTCCGCGCGTCTTCCAAGGCGATCTCGAGCATCTGCAGCCGTCGCTCAGCATCGTGGTCCACCGTCCGTGTCGCCTTCAATTCAGACTCCAGCGACTCGATTCTCAGCTCTCTCGCCGACAGCGTGGCCTGCAACAAAGCGACCGCCGTTAGCAGATCTCTTTCCCGTTCTTCGGCACTCATGACAAACAGATGCTACCATGGCAAGTTGGAAGAGTATTGCTGTGGATAAAGTAGAACGCGAACATTTGAAGCACGACCGCTTTGCTGAAGAGGTCACCCATTCCGTCGAGTTTGTCGCCGGGCACAAGAAGCAGTTCGGTCTGTATGCCGGCATTGCCGTTGCCGCAGTCGTCATCGGCTTCGGCGTCTGGTTTTACATGGGCAAGGAAGCCGAGGCTCGGCAGGAGGCCCTGAAGGTCGCTCTGCAGACCCAGGACGCGGCCATCGGACCAGGTTCGAACCCCTACGTAAAGTCCTTCCCCACCCAGGCGGAAAAAGACGCGGCCGCCCAAAAGGCGTTCACCGATCTCGCCAGCCGCTATCCGGGCAAGGAAGTCGGTGCCATCGCCACCTATTACCTCGGGATCCTGGCCGCTGACGGTGGTAAGTATAGCGAGGCCGAGAAGCACTTCCAGGTCGCCGCCGATTCCGGCCAGACCGAATACGCCGCGCTCGCCAAGTTCTCGCTGGCTCAGATGTACGCTAAACAGAATAAGAAGGCGGAAGCGGAGAAGATTCTCCGCGCCCTGGCCGATTCGCCCACCATGTTTATCTCGAAGCCGCAGGCGCAGATTGAACTCGCCAAGGTGATCGCCCAGTCCAAGCCGGACGAAGCCAAAAAGCTGCTCGAGCCGTTGCGGATCTCGCCGCGCAGCACCGTCTCCCGTTGGGCCGTCACCGCCTATGGCGACGCCAAACTCAAGTAATCCTGCTCCCTTCGCGGCTCTCCGGCTTCGGCCGGAGATGAGCCGGGGTCGGCGATATCCGGAGCTGTCGCATCCCTACCGGACTGAGTTCCAGCGGGATCGCGATCGCGTCATCCACGCCCGGGCCTTCCGCCGGTTGGAGAACAAGACCCAGGTCTTCCCCTCCGGCCTCTCTGATCATTTCCGCAACCGGCTCACGCACACGATTGAGGTGGCCCAGATCGCTCGCACCGTGGCCGCTACGTTGGGCCTGGATGAAGATCTCACCGAGACGTTGGCCTTGGTCCACGATATTGGTCATCCCCCCTTCGCCCATGCCGGGGAGGAGGAACTGCGCCGCCAGATGCAGCGCTTCGGCGAGACGTTCGAGCACAACCTCCACGCCCTCCGCATTGTCGAAAGTTTTGAAGCCCGTTATGCCCGCTTCCCGGGGCTAAACCTGACCTTCGAAGTCCGTGAGGGCATCGTCAAGCACTCCCGGGATCTCGTCCCCGGCGAGTCCGCGGAGCTCGACGGCTACCTGCCGGAACTGCGGCCGCCGCTCGAAGCCCAGATCATCGACCTCGCCGACGAAGTGGCCTACAACACGGCCGATCTGGACGACGCGTATTCGGCCGGAATGTTCTCGATCGACGAGATCCGCGCCGCCGTTCCGGCCTTTTCCGACATCTGGGAAGCGATTGAGATGCAGTTCCCGGGGGCGGAAGAACGGGTCCAGTTTCTCGAGACGTTGCGACAGGTGATCAATCTCCTCGTCTCCGGACTGCTCGATGGCACGGCCGCCGCCGTTGGCGCGTCTGGCGTCGAGACGGTGGACGACGTTCGCCGCTTCCCCGACCGGCTCGTTCGGTTGACGCCGACGGCGACCGAAACGGGCCGGGAGTTGAAGCGGTTCCTGCATCGCAAGGTGTACCAATCGGCGGCCCTGCTCGACGCCCGCAACCGATCCGTCCGGATGATCGCCGAGCTGTTCCAGTACTACGAGGCGGCACCGGATCGTCTCCCGCAGCCTTATCGCGATCAGGCCCACGAGAGCACCCCGCATCGCGTGATCTGCGCCTACATCGCCGGCATGACCGACGGCTACTGCAGCCGAGTCTACGCCGACCTGATCGGGTAGCATGCCCCTGGAACGCAAAGCCCGTCGTATCCAAGCCGCAGTCGTTATAAGCCTGCTGGCGAGCATCCTGGCCGCCTATCTGGCGACGCTGGGGAGCTTGCCGTTTGTGGGGAAGATTCTCCGCTACTTGTTCTTCCTGCCCATCGTGATGGCGGCGCTCTGGTTTGGATGGCGCGGTGGCCTGGCGGCGGCTATGCTCGCTACCGTGCTTTACCTACCGGCGGACCCGAGCGAAGATGCGACCGTCGAAGCGGTCGACCTGTTCCTGATCGGCTCGATCATGGGCATCCTCGCCGATCGGGAGCGACGGAAGCGGATTCTGCTTCAGCAAGCAACGCGGGAACTTGGTGCCGCCTACGATCAGTTACAGGACAACATGGCCCGGCTGCGACAAGCCGAACGCCTTTCCGCTACCGGCCACTTGGCGGCTTCGCTGGCGCACGAGATCCGGACCCCGCTCGCTTCCATTGAAGGCGCGGCCGAAATGCTCGACAGCGACCTCGCCCCCAGCTTGCGTTCGGAGATGACGGGGATCCTGCGCAAGGAGTCCCGCCGGCTGAGTCGACTGCTGGCCGATCTGCTGAACTACGCCAAGCCTCGTCCGCCGGAGTTCACAGAAAGCGACCTTCGCGACGTCGTCAGCGCCGTGGTCATCCTGGCGTCGCCCTCCGCTCGTCAGCAAGAGGTAAAACTTCATTTCGCTCCCCCGGCGTACCCGGTTCCGCTCTACTGCGATGGGGAGCAGTTGCAGCAGTTGCTCCTGAACCTGACCATGAATGCCGTCCAGTCGATGCCGAACGGAGGCAAGATCGAGTTCGCGGTAGAGTTCGCCACCGAGTCGGTGATCGTTCGCATAGCCGACACCGGCCCTGGTATTCCGCCCGACCAGCGAGACCGCATCTTCGACCCGTTCTACACTACAAAGCCTGACGGCACCGGTCTCGGCCTGGCCGTCTGCTCGCAGATCGTCGACGCCCACCGAGGCAGGATTTTGATTCTGAACCGCGAGCCACACGGCACCGAATTCGTCGTCGAACTCCCCGTCCGCCCGGAGACCCTTCCATGATTCCTACGATTTTGCTGGTTGAAGACGACACGTCGCTGCGGCGGATCATGCAACTGCGGCTGGAGGGCGGCCCCTACGCCGTCACCTGTGCTTCCAGCGCCGAGGAGGCGCTTACCGCCCTGGAGCGGCAGCCGTTCCATTTGGTCGTTTCCGACCTGATGATGCCCGGGCAATCGGGCCTCGACCTGCTGCGGCGGGTGAAGGCGGACTACCCGGAGACGCCGGTGATTCTGCTGACCGCGTATGGCTCGGTGGAATCAGCCGTCGAGGCGATGAAGTGCGGGGCGCTCGACTATCTCACGAAACCGGTGGAACAGACGGACCTTCTTATGACCGTGGCGCGAGCGCTGGAAACCCAGCAACTGCGAGAGGAAGTGAAGACGCTGCGATCGAGCGTGAGCGCTAAGTACGGGTTTGAAAACATCCTCGGCCGGTCGCCGAATCTGCTGTACGTCCTTGATGTGGCGGGGCGGGCGGCGCAGTCGGAAGCGACGGTTTTGATCAACGGGGAGACCGGGACCGGCAAGGAGTTATTCGCCAAGGCGATCCATTTCAACTCGCCCCGGCGGGAACGTCCGTTCGTGGCCATCAACTGCGGGGCGATTCCGCGCGAGCTGCTTGAAAGCGAGCTGTTCGGCCACGTGAAGGGATCGTTCACGGGGGCGATCGCGCACAAGAAAGGCCGGATTGAAACGGCGGACGGCGGGACTCTGTTTCTGGATGAAATCGGCGAGATGCCGGGCGAGTTGCAGGTGAAGCTGCTGCGGGTGATTCAGGAGCGGGAGATCGAGAAACTGGGCGCGACGGAACCGTTGCGGGTGGATGTCCGCGTGGTGGCGGCGACGCATCGGAACCTGGCGGTGATGATCGAAGACGGGACTTTTCGGGAAGACTTGTACTACCGGCTGGCGGTGATTCCGCTGGAGTTGCCGCCCCTGCGGGAGCGGCCCTGCGACATCCCCGATCTCGTGAACTTCTTCTTCGATCGGGCCCGGAAACGGGCGAATCGACCCGGCCTCGTGATGCCCCAAGCGTTGATGCCGTACTTCGTCGGTTACCGGTGGCCGGGGAACATCCGGGAGCTGGAAAACATCATGGAGCGGATCACGGTGCTGGCGCGGGCGAACGAGATCAGCATCGCCGATCTGCCCCCGCAGATCGCGGCGGTCGGGGCTACCCCGAGCGCGATGCAACTGGACTTGCCGTCGACGGGGATATCGCTCGAGAACGTGGAAAAGGAGCTGATTTTGAAGGCCCTTGAGAAGTGCGACTGGAACCAGACGCACGCGGCGAAGTATCTCGACATCAGCCGGAAGACGTTGATCTACCGGATGGAGAAACACGGGTTGACCCGTACAATGGAAGGGTGAGCAGTCCTGTAATAGTCATTGGTGCCGGGTTGGCCGGATCGGAAGCAGCGTGGCAGATTGCCGAAGCCGGGCGGGAAGTCGTGCTGTACGAGATGCGGCCGCACAAGTCGACGACGGCGCACCAGACCGATCAGCCGGCGGAGCTCGTCTGTTCGAACTCGCTCAAGAGTGAAGCGGAGAACTCGGCGCCCCGGCAGTTGAAGCAGGAGATGCGGCGGATGGGCAGCATGTTGCTGGCGGCGGCCGACGCGGCGCGGGTGCCCGGAGGGCAGGCGTTGACCGTCGACCGGGAACTGTTTTCGAGCTACATCATCGACCGGCTGACGCGGCATCCCCGGATCACGATCAAGCGGGAGGAGATCACACAAGTGCCGGAGACGGGCACGGTGATCATCGCTTCCGGGCCTTTGACTTCGGACCCTTTGGCGCAGGACATTGCGCGGCTGACGGGCAGCGAGCGGCTATACTTCTACGACGCCATTTCGCCGATCGTGGACGCCGAGACGATCAACTACGACATCGCGTTTCGGGCGTCGCGCTACGGCAAGTCGATCGACGGCACCGACGACTACGTGAACTGCCCGATGAACAAGGCGGAGTACCTGGCGTTCATCGCGGCGCTACTCGAGGCACAGAGCTACGAGGCCCATATCCCCGAGGACAAGACTCCGTACTTCGAAGGCTGCCTGCCGATTGACCAGATTGTGAAGCGGGGGCCGGAGACGCTGCGGTTTGGGCCGATGAAACCAACGGGCCTGGACGACCCGCGCACGGGACGCTGGCCGTATGCGGTGGTGCAGTTACGGCAAGAGAATCTGCGGGCCGACAGCTACAACCTAGTGGGCTTTCAGACGTCGCTGAAGTTCGGGGAGCAGGCGCGTATTTTCCGGATGATACCGGGGCTGGAGAACGCGTCGTTCCTGCGTTACGGGCAGATCCACCGGAACACGTACATCAACGCTCCGACGCTGTTGAATGGCTTCCTGCAACTGAAGGCGGAGCCACGGATCTACTTTGCGGGGCAGATCTCGGGCGTGGAAGGCTACGTCGAATCGATCGCGACCGGCATGCTGGCGGGGCAGTTTGCGGTGGACCCGGCTCCAAGGCCGCTGCCGCGGGAGACGGCGTTGGGCTCGCTGCTGCACTACATTACGGGGGCGGACCCGCGGCACTATCAGCCGGCGAACATCACCTTCGACCTGCTGCCGACGCTGGACGAAGAGACGCGGAAGGTGCTGCGGAAGGACAAGAAGGCGCGGCACGCCGAGGTGTGCCGGCGGGCGACGGCGGCGATGGAAGAGTATCTGGCCCCGGTACCGGCATGATCGAGATCGGGGCAGCGGCGGAGCAATACCTGGTCAGTTTGACGCGCGCAAACGCTTCGCCGACGACGATTGAGACCTACCGGATTGCGCTGGCGGACTTCGGAACGTTCGCGGGGACGGAGGCGACGATTGAGGCGATTGACCTGCTGCAGTTGCGGAGTTGGCTAGCCAATTTGTACGACCGGAAGCAGCATCCGGCGACGATGCGGAAGAAGATTGCGGCGGTGCGGAGCCTGCTGCAACATGCGGTGAAGCAGGGGTGGAGGGAGAGCAACCCGGCGAAGCTGTTGCTGACGCCGAAGCTGCCGAAGACGTTGCCGCGGGTGCCGACCGAGGAGCAGACGGCGGCCGTGATGGACGGGGAACATTCGACGAGGGACGGGGCGATTCTCGAGCTGCTGTATGGCTGCGGGCTGCGGGTGAGCGAGATGGTGGGCTTGAACCTGGAGGACCTGGACCGGGAAGAGAAGTGGCTGCGGGTGATGGGTAAGGGGCGGAAGGAGCGGCAGGTGCCCTACGGGGGGAAGGCGAGTGAGGCGTTGGACTTGTATCTGGCGGAGCGGGCGCCGGAGACGATGGACGAGCGGGCGGTGTTCCTGAACCGATTCGGGCGACGGCTGACGGCGCGGGGGGTGCAGCTGCTCGTGAAGCATCACGGGCAGATGGCAAACGGGGACGCGAGCCTGCATCCCCATGCTTTGCGGCACGCTTATGCGACCCATTTGCTGAGCGACGGGGCGGATTTGCGGGCGATTCAGGAGCTACTGGGGCACGCTAGTTTGTCGACGACGCAGCGGTATACCCAGGTCTCGCTGGCGGATCTGATGGTGGTTTACGATAAGGC
>Ga0105048_10019995_pt1 | contig 10240 bp, 5 predicted proteins | sample MAT05_FD_78382 | JGI IMG/M metagenome (GOLD analysis project Ga0105048, IMG submission 78382) | Freshwater microbial communities from Lake Fryxell liftoff mats and glacier meltwater in Antarctica - MAT-05 | ecosystem: Environmental > Aquatic > Freshwater > Ice > Liftoff microbial mat | place...
AGAGAGTGTTTAAGGATTTGGTAAGGTTTTGCATGATGACAGAATACCAGATAAGTTGGTGTCTGTCAAGTTTTATTTGCGGAATTTATTAGTTGGGTGAAAGGGTGGGGTGAGGTGGACTTGGTGGTGTTAGGGTGGGGGAGGGGAATGGGGGGTGGGAGGGAGGGGGGAGCGGGGAAGTGGATCAATATGTAAGGCTAATTCGCTGGATTAAGTGCGTGATTTAGTTATGTTATGACTACAAGTGGGCGAGCACCCTCTGCCCTGCGCGCTAACATAATAACTCCCCTGCCCTTCGCGGCGTGACTACCGGGCCTCAACGCCGATATAAAGAGCGGACTCGTGCTCATCAATGGCGTCAACTTCTCGGGGGACAAGATCGAAGATTTCTGCCGCCGCCACGGCGTTACGAAGCTCTCGCTCTTTGGCAGCAGTTTGCGCGAGCTTGGGGCTGAGAGCGGCCATGGCTTCCGGCTTACTGGCGATGTGGATGTCCTGGTTGAGTTTCTTCCCGAGAAGGTGCCAAGTCTTCTGGTCTTCGCAGGGCTGCAGATGGAACTGAGCACGCTTGTTAGCGCGAAGTTCAACTCTGCACGGCGCCGCTGCTCTCGCGATTCTTCTTTCACGAGGTGTTGCGCGAGGCGAGGCTGCTGCGTGCCGCGTGATCCGTCCCAAGGCGGCCCCAACGACCGCGAGCGGCAGGAGCACATGTTGAACGCCGCGATGAATGTGCTTTGGTGGTCACGAACAGGACGAGGTATGATCTTGACGCAGACCCGAGGCTGCGGCGAGCGATGGTCGATGCGCTGCAGACCACGGGGGAAGCCGCGGCTCGTGTCACCGAGGCGGGGCGAGCGCGGGTTCCTTGATTGCCGTGGGAACAGATCGTTGCCACTTGGAACATTTTCGTGCATGTGTGCTGGGCGATTGATGGCGATCCGGTGTGAAAAATGGCCGTGGAAGACGTGCCGATCCTGATCGCCGCGCTCGGGGGGGATTGGCTGCGTGGCCGCAGTCCGAGCCGCCAAGGAGGCGAGGCAGAGTTTCATGGCTGGATGCAGTCGGTCGTTATGAGATCGGATGGATCGCCGTAGGACGGGGGCACTCCGGGAGCGGTGACTTCCTCGCCTTTCTCAATCGCCTTGGCGACGACCAGATTCAGCGTCAGAAGTTGCTTGAGCAGGTCCTTCTTGTCGCTGAAGCCGTAGGCGTCGAGGACGGTCGCGTCGAGGGCGGCGTGTGCGTCCTTGAGCGGGTTGGCGCCGGGTAGTTCGAGCGTGCGGTAGAGAGCGCGCAGACCGCCCTTGATGTTGGGGAGCGCCTTGGCGCGGACGGCGCGGACCTGACGCGCGGCCTTGGCTACAGCGCGAACCTGCTTCTTGGTGGGGGATTGCGGCCAGGGAAACTGGTCGTACACGCTGGATGACGTGTAGTTGAAGTCGGACTTAAGTTTCGAGCACTTGACGACGAACCAGTTCCAGTGCGCGTCAGATTGCATGATCCCAAAGGAGTAGTCGTCCTCGAAGGCGAACACTCGCAGCTTGTGATCGGGCCGGATCGCCGGACTGGCGAACATGAACACGGGCCGCTTGGTCGTGTCGGAGCACACGATGTATCTGCGCAGAGACGTGAGTACGCGAATCATTTCCGGGCGGTCGAACGAATGGCGCCACCAGAATTTCAGAAACTGCCTGTGGTGCGAGCGCTGCTCGCCAGCGCCCGTCTTCCCGTCCTCGGCTTTCTCCTGCCGCGTCGGGAGAACGAGGCGCTTGACGTGTTCAAATGGCGCTGCAAACGCTGATGATGCATTCACATCGATGTCTTGGAAGTCGATGACCCACCGCGTGGGCTGGCCGGTGCGGGTCAACATGTCCCGACCTATGAGGAAGGGCCAAAGGATCCTCTTGTTCCGTCGGTCATCTGCAAGCATGGCCTTCGCCACGGCACTAGAAAGTACAAACCCCTCGTGCCCCGGTACCTGACCGGAAAAGCATCGCTGTGGCTCGGTGTTGCAGAGCAGCGAGCGAGCGCCGGAGACGTCCGTTTTGTCGGAGAGCGCCGCTGAGATGTCTTCGCATTCCCGCACGGCCATCTCGTACGACTTGTCCGCTCGGGCGCGCCCGCGCTTGCCGGTCGTGACGACCTTCGGATTCTTTGCGGTCGCATTCTGATCGAACAGGGCGAGTTTCGGATCGACCTTTGACCACAACCGGCGTGGTGACGGGATGAGCAGGGCATCTAGCGAGCCCCGAGCGAGAGCGAGCGGGTTACCTTTCGATTCATCTGGACCAACTTCCTTACGGTCGGGGCTCGTTGCAGGCGATGTCTTCACCCAGTTGGCAATCGAGACATGCACATTTGCCTCACCCGACCACGGCTGATTCTCCACCGCTTCCACGATCACGCCTGACTTCACGACGTGGTCCAGCCCGCCCACGCGGCTCTGGTTGTTACGGATGTTCTGGGTGCCGACAAGCCCGGCCCGACCGGCGAACGGGTCGGCGAGGGTTACCACCGGAAGATGATCGTGCGAGCGGCGGAACCAGTAGACGCAGTAGTCCGCCATGCCGGGAACCTCGGGGTAAGCCTTGCGGACCGCGTTGACGTAATCTGCCCCGCGTTCGGGCTTGAGGCGCTTGGCGCCAAGGAAGGGCGGGTTGCCGATAATGACATCCGCAGCAGGCCAGACGGACCGGGTTCCGTTTTCGTCTATCAAGGCATCCTTCACCATGACGTTGCCATCAAGGTTGTCTAGCGGGAGCGTCTTTTCAGTGGTGTGGAGTTCGTCGCTGGCGAGTTTGGGGGCGAGGGAGAGTGTCACCTTGGCGAGTTCAACGGCGAAGGGCAGAACATCCATACCGAAAAACTGCCTTGCAGAAACGGCGGAGAAGGCCGCCTGTCCAGTAATGGTGCGCTTAGAGAGTTCGTTCGCCCGCGTGATAATCGCGGCTTCAAGGCGACGCATCTCTCGGTAGGCGATGTACAGAAAGTTACCAGAGCCGCATGCCGGATCGAGGACGCGGAGCGACGTGAGCCTGTCTCGGAGCGAAGTGAGTTCGCGAAGCGAGTCGGCGCGCTCGATTGCCGTCGTGAAGGGCTGAACGATCGTCGGGCCGACGATCTGCATGATGTCGACCTGCGACGTGTAGTGCGCCCCCATCGCGTGTCGCTCGTCGGCGTCCATGGAGTGCTGAAAGATGGTTCCGAAGATATCAGGCGAAACATCCGCCCAGTTGTAGGAGGCTGCGATGCGGAGAATCGCGACCTCGTGCTGCGGGGTGAGTTCGACGGCCGCCGACTGCGCGAAGATTCCGCCGTTGAAATAGGAAATCGCGGCGAATCGACCGCCTCGCGTTCCCTGCTTCGCGTTCATGGCGCGGAATAGGCCGTCCATGAGGTCAAAGGCTTTGGGGGGGTCTAAGCACTCATCGAGGAGTTGGGTAAAGAAGTGCTTTGGTAGAAGGCCGATGTCCTCGGAGAAGAGGCAGACCAGCGCCTGGAGAACAAATCGCTGCGCGGTCGCGGCACCGACTTCCGGCTTTGACTTGAGCGAGCGGTAAACCGAAGCGAGGTGATCGGCCGCCTGGCGGGTGACCTTTTCCCGATCAACGAGGAAGACGGGCCGCTCGTTGGTCGGCCAAAGGAAGTTGAGCGGCCCGTACCGCTCGGGAAGATCGCCGATGGCAATGACATCCTGAGGCTTGTTGATGTCAAAGCGGAAGTCGTAGATGCGGAACTCGTCGAAGTTACACAAAACGACGTACTGGGGTCGGTTGGGCACCAGGTGGAGCCAGTAATCCACTGCCTGCCTGAGGTGGCGTGAGAGGTCCTCGCCGCGTCTCTTCATCTCGATCAGCACAACCGGCTTCCAGACCAGATCGGCGAATGAGGTGCTGCCCCGGTCGTTGGCCACGCGCTCTTCGAGCCTGGCCCCCGCCTCCTTGTAGCCACCGCGCGAAAAGGCCCGGAATAGCCGATCTAGAAAGACCTGCGCCTCTCCCTTCTCATCGCCGTCAAGGGACTTGGCGTAGGTGACAAAATCGCTGAGTTGTTTCTTGCGTTGCTCGTCCATGCGTGGCCGGAGTATACGAGTTTCCGACGCGTGTTTGCAGAGAGCCGCAGCGGGGGCTACCACCTTTGCGTCCGTCCTTGCGGCCAGGACCATTTGTGCTCAAGGTATTTGGAAAGTGCGAGCGGCGCGTTGAGCGATCTTTTTCGTAAGCTTGGGGAGGGGGCGGGAGAGGGAGAGGGGGTGGGCGATGCGAGATAATAGGATGGGTTGTGTTGTAATGACTTACGATCACCCTTGCGAGGTGAAGGAGGTTTTGGGTTACGTTTCCGGGGGTGTCGCTTTGCTCTGCGCCCCGGCTACCTACGTTAAGCTCTTCGGGCTTTTGGGGAGGGGAGGCAGAGTGGGAGGAGGGGAGCGAGGCGAGCCATTAAGATGGCTTGTGTTGAGTGAGTTATGATCACCCTTGCGGGGTGACCGCTATTCATTACACAACTACCCATCATGCCCTGCCGAAACCCGCGCCTAGCAGACGTCTTAACGCGACTAGTTCATCGCGCGGCAGAGCCAGCGGCCTTGGAGGTAAGCGGCGAGGTGGACGCAGACTCCAGCGCCAAGCACGCTGATGACGCTGCGGGGGTCTTCAGAGACGATATGTAACGTTGGGCTCTGGTCGCGGATGGTCTGGGCTTTCATGCCGGGGATAGCTAGCGTGAGCAGCTGGGCGTGATCGGCGGCCCACGCCGCGGCGGTGAGGAGTTCGCCGACGCATTCGCTGGCGAGGCGCGGGGTGCCTTCGCTGAGAAAGATGCCGGTGATAAGATGTAATTGGGCTTGTTCATCAACCGCGAACTCGACGGCTGGGGTGTAAGGGCTGGCGATCTTGAGGTTTTGCAGGCCGGGGATTAAAGGGGCGAGATCTGCTGGGGGGGCGGCCGGGCGGGTGGTGGCGGGGGTGAAGAGCGGCGCGGTTTTTTCGTGCTGGCGAGGAGTGGATTTGAGCGCGCGGAGCGTGGGCAGGCCGGGAGCAGGAGAAGGCGGAGGGGCGGAGAAGATTTCCCAAGCGGTTTGAAGAAGGGCTTGAAGAGGGAGGGTGATGGGCCGACGTAACAAAACTACTGATTGGTTAGCGGTGGGTGGGGAGAAGGAGGAGGAGGAGGAGTCAGCGAAGTCGGGGAATGAATCGACGATTTCAGTGGAAATAGCGCGGGAGAGGAAGGCGTGGCACGTGCGATGAAGGCGCGACGCGGCGGCGACGGCGAGCGTGCCCTGGCCGGGCTCGGCTAGAATCGTAACAACCAAGCTTGTTGGCTCACTCTCAGAGTGCGGGGGAGGTATTTGGTTATATTCAGGCCGGGGTGAGGGGCCGGAGAGGCCCCAGAAGTGGCGGATGGCGCGGTAGGTTGAAACTACCGCGAGGTCATCGCAAGTGCAGAGGATGCGGGCGGGGAGCGGGGGGAGCGGGGCGGGGTCGTCGGGTTCAAGTTGGGTGCGGAAGTTGGTTTGGTTGTACTGGTTGCGGCCTTGGTCGGCGTTGTCGTCTGCGGCAGCGTGGGCGGGAGAGAGTAAGTCAACTTCTGCGGTTTCATCCAGGTGAATGAGAAGCGTGGAGGAGGCTTGACGGGCGCGACCGAGGGCGTCGCTCAAAAGGGAAGTGAGGTCAGAGGCGGTGTTGAGAGGGAGGGAGGCCAACGCCGCGGGCTTGAGTGAGCGGAGCTCTAACGTAAGCTGACCAGCGCGCAGGTGCAGAATCGTAATAGGTTGCTCGATGGCCAGGGCATCGGCATAAGCACAGACGAGCGGGGTGCCGCCCGGACTTAAGTGACCCACGACGAGGCACTCGATGCGAGCTGCCAAGTGCAGCGGAGCGGCGGGGCCGCTTTGAGAAGTCGCCCGGGAAGCCTGCGCGACTGGGTGGACGACCGGCTTCTCGCGAGTGCTTAAGTTAGGATTGAGCGACGCCGGAGCGGTGTGGCGCGGGGCGGCTGACCGCGGCTGCGCGGGCGGGCTAAACGTAGTAACATAATTAGCTTGCGCGGGCCGGGCTGGGGCAGGGGCGCGGTTACTATTAGTTACACCGGCGCGGGGTTGGTTGTAGCGACTTGCGGGGACGACCGTTGGTTGGCCGGGCGGGCCGGGTGCGCCGGATGCTGATTGGGAGGGGCTGGGGAGCGGTTTAGTTACAGTATTGCTGAAGGGTTGATAGGCAGAGGGCCGCGCAGGGGCCGGCTGGGTCGCTGTGGGTTTGGTCGCGGTGTTCGGGTGGGTGAGGTCGGGGGAGTCGGCGAGGTCCAAGGCGGAAGGCGGGAACGGGGCATCGTCGCGCTCAGTAAGCAATGACTCTTCGCTTAAGAAGAGGTCGGTAAGCTCATCGTACTCGCGTTGTAAGTCTTCGGTGCCTACGGGCTTGGCCGGATCTAGGCCGGCGACCGACAGAAGTTCAGCGACCACCGAACGCGGCGGGCGCGCGGGCGGAACTCGGGGTGATTGGGACGCTGCTGAGCGGCTGTTCACCGGTGCGGCTCTCCAGTTGTTATGGTTAATGTTTGTTCAGGGCTAGAGGTGGAGATAGAAATATCGCTGCGAGATGGGTTCACCACAATCAGGCTATTGGTTTCGTTAGCGCTAATGATTTCGCAGTTATTATTGTACGGGTCGGGCGTCCAGACGCCGTCGGTAACGAGGCGGTAGGCGTAGGTGCCGGGGGGCAAACGTAAGCATAACTCGAAGACGCCAAGCTCGTCGTTGCGCTGCATGGGGTGGGAGGTGGGGTCCCAGTTGTTAAATGTACCGGCGACGTGCATGACGTTGCCGCTGTTGGCGGGCTGCACGAAGAGCATGCCTTGTGTGGTCTGCTGAGCACCGAGAAGCCGGCGAGCCGCGGCGTGGACGGGCCGATTGCCGGGACGCTCGGCGGGTGTGGGCTGCTTGGCGGGGCCTCGGGCGTCGTCGGAGCGAGAGTTAAGTGGAGCGGGAGTGCCGGGCTGGCCGGACTGGCCGGGCTGGCCCGGACCGGGCTGGCCCGTGAAGAGGTTACGTCCGGAGTCGCGCGGCGCTGGTCGCTGGGCATCGGGTGGGGTGGGAACGTTGGGCGAGAGGCGGGCCTGTGCGGCTTTACGGAGGAAGTCGGTGGCGCGGCGGGCGACTTCTTCGGCGCGATGGCCGGGCTTTACTTCGACGGTGCCGGGAGCGGTGGCCCGCTGGAACTGGCCGACGCGCGAGGGTGCGGGTCGGAGGGGAATCGCATCAGAATAGTTGGTCTGAGCGGGGTTCAGGCCTGCGAAGGCTGGCGTGCGTTGGCCGGGCTGGGATGCAGTTACGTCGGCGAGCTGGGCATCGGCCGAGGATGTGACATAACCATCCGCGGCGGGCTGGGCGTACAGGCCCTCGGTCTGCTCGGAGACATAACTATCGCCCTGATCCTGAAACTCTTCATCTACCTGGGTGGGGGCAAGGGGGTCGAGGTTGGCCAAGGATTCGGAGAGGGCGGCATCTACCTGTGCGCTCACGGACCAGTGGCGGATGACCCAATCCGCCAGGCGAGAGTAATCTTCAAAGGCGGGGCAGCCGGGTGCGTAATCAATGATCGACTGGCCGAAGCTCGCGGCTTCGCGCAGGCGGGTGTCGCGGCGGATGACCACGGGGATAACGCGTTCGGCGAAGCGGCGATATAACTCATCGAGCAGGTCGCTGGCGACTTTGTTTTGTTCGTCGTGGATAGTGGGCAGGATCCACACCTGGCGGCTGATGCCCAGCTTGCGCGAGAGACTCTTGACGGTATTAACCTGGCGGGTGGCGCCTTGGAGAGAGAAGAAGCTGGTTTCCACGGGGATAAGAACAACATCCGCGGCGACGAGGGCGTTGTAAGTAAGCAGCCCGATGGAGGGGGCGCAATCCACGCAGACGATGTCGTGGTTGAGGGCAATTTCATCGATGGCGAGCGCGAGGCGGCGCTCTTTATCGGGAAGGTTGGCAAGGCCGCCGCGGCTGGCCTCAAGGCCGGCGAGGCGCATGCGGCTGGGGGCAAGATCGAAGTTATGTGAGGGGCGCCACAGCAGGCGCGCGGTGTCGATGGGTTTGTTACCAACGGCGAGCATGGCATCGCCAATATCCATTTCGATTTTGGATTCGGGGATTCCCAGACCGGCAGCGCAGTGGCTCTGGCTGTCGAGATCCGCGAGGAGGGTTCGCTTGCCAGCGCGGGCGAGCATGGCGGACAAGTTAATTGCCGTGGTGGTCTTGCCGCAGCCACCTTTTTGATTAATAATTGCGATGGTCCGCATGGAACTTGGCCCCAGTCGTTTGCATTCACTTATGAGCGAACAAGGAGAGAGAAAGTAAACGCGTGCCGGAGGGCGAGCGACTTACGAAAAGGCGATGCGAGGGGGCGTGGACCACCCATGTAGGGGACTAACATAACAATCTCGCCTGAGTACCCCAGGGAGGGGTGTTATCTTGGGCATATCGGATGCGCCTACACAATCCCTTGAAGCATTGCACCCTTGGAGCGACTAAAGGAAGCATGAAGAGGATTTTACGTCCGATAAATGATAGATTCGAGCCCGGCTTGGATGGCCTGAACAGGGGGTCCGGCCACGACTGATGCTCCGGTGGGCGTTCCATCGGGGGTGGTCGTGGGTAGGATGAGCCGAGGTGTGCCGCCGCGAACTTTCTTGTCGTGCGACATGCGTTCCACGAGATCGGGGAGCGGGGGCAGGCCTTGGAGGGAGACGGGAAGCGAGCAGGCGAGCAGGAGCCGGAGGATTTGCTCGCGGAGGGAGGGAGTGCAGAGGCCCAGGTGCTGGGAGCACGCCGCGGCGGCAAGCATGCCCAGCCCCACGGCTTCGCCGTGCTGGAGGGGTGCGGCGGTGGGCGTGCTGTCAGGCGAGAGATTGGGAAGGGTTTCTATCGCGTGGCCAAAGGTGTGGCCCAAGTTAAGTAGGGCGCGACCTTCGACATCGTCGGGGGCTTCTTCGCGTTCGTCGCTCGTAACGAAGTGGGCTTTGACGGCGACGTTACGGGCGACGAGTTCGGCGATTGATTTAGGATCGCCGGCAAGGATGGCGGGGAGGGCGGTGGCCATCCAATCCATCAGGGCGGGATCCAAGGCACGCGGCCCCCGGGCGAGGATGGCGTGCTTGATGCACTCGGCCAGGCCGTTGCGGAAAATGCGTGGGGGGAGTGAACGTAAAAGATCGACATCGGCCAGGACCAGGCGGGGCTGGTGAAAGCTGCCCACAAGATTCTTTTTCAGATCGGCGGTGACGTTGTCGGAAGTATTAAGGTTAATTCCGGTTTTCCCGCCCACGCTCGCATCGACCATGGCGAGAAGGGTGGTAGGGCAGGCGATGGTTTCGACGCCGCGTTTATAGATGGCGGCGGCGAAGCCCGTGATGTCTCCGACGATACCGCCGCCGAGGGAGACGGCGAAGTCATCGCGGTCGAGCTTGGCACGAGCCATCTCGATGAGAATACGTTCAAGAGTTGCGAAGGATTTATCATGTTCCGACGGCTTTACAGCCCAGGAACGGACGGTTAAACCAACGGATTTGAGAGAGTCCGCAGCGGCGATAACGACGGAAGCGGGGACGCGGGCATCGGCGACAAGGAAGGCACGGTGAGCCTGGCGCTGGAGCGCGGCGGTCGCAAGCGGGCCCAGCTGTGGGAGGAGACGATCGCCGATGTGGACGGTGTAGGATCGTTGCGCGAGTTGGACGGGCACCTGATAGCGCATAGGCCCTTGTGAAGTCAGCTTTCGAGAGCAGGCCCGCTTCTCGCGGCGGGCTTGCGTAAGAAATTATGTTGAGTCACTAAAGCTGGGGTGATGCTGATTATCTGGATGGGGGCGTGCCCAGGCCGGCGCGGTCGCGGCGGCGTTGGTCGGGGCGTTCCCAATCGACACGGGGTGCATCGCCCCAGAGCATTTCGAGATCGTAATGAGCGCGGGTATTGGGCTCAAAGAGGTGGATGACGACATCAACCATGTCTGTAAGGAGCCAGGTAGAGCGGTCGTCGGTGCTTGAATGAAAGGAGCTGAAGCCGCGTTCTTTGCCCATCGCCTCGACGTGGTCCAACACGCTGCGCATCTGGCGGTCAGAGGTGCCCGAACCGATGAGGATGTAATCGCAGACCATACTTTTGGCGCGGACATCCAAGAGGACAACGTCCTCGCACTTATCATCGTGGAGAAGGCGAGCGGACTCAATAGCAAACTCTGCGATCTCCGCAGGG
>Ga0105048_10019997_pt1 | contig 10239 bp, 6 predicted proteins | sample MAT05_FD_78382 | JGI IMG/M metagenome (GOLD analysis project Ga0105048, IMG submission 78382) | Freshwater microbial communities from Lake Fryxell liftoff mats and glacier meltwater in Antarctica - MAT-05 | ecosystem: Environmental > Aquatic > Freshwater > Ice > Liftoff microbial mat | place...
CCTGGCCAAAACTAGCATTATTACTTTCGTCCAAAATAATTTTCACTCCATATGTGGAAGCGCCTAAACCAAGACCTTCCAGCTGAATGTTGCTTAGTTGAAGCAGGGCTCCTTTTTCGCCTTTTCCTTCAAAAACAACTTTTTTCCTTGCAAAAATAGCATTCGCTCCAGGTGCGGAATTTTCTAAATAGGTAAAGGAGTCTAAGTTTAAAACTGCTTTGTTATTATTTTGACTGTTCCCAGCTTTGTCTTTGAAATCAAGCTCAAAAATCCATTTTCCGTCAGGTTGAATTTCACTATTAAAAGTATAACCAATCTTACATTTATCAAGTCCAGTTACAAAAAAACCAACTCCATTATTCACATCGCTACAATTCGAAGTGAAGATACCTAAACTGGATTCGTTTTGCCCATTTAAAACCAGGCTAATTTGGTCGTTATTAGAATTAACCAGTTTCAAATTTACAGAATTTCCATCTACTCCTGAAAGTCCATTATTTTCAGTATTTTTATCTTCCAAATCAAAATTGATTATAGGTTGCCGATTTTTAGATAATATTTCAGCGCCGTTTAAATCTACATTTTGGGTATCTAAAGTAATTTCTGTAACCACTGGTTTTTCCTCTTCCCTGGTAATTTGCAAATCTTTTTCTTGAATATTTTGAACTGAATCAGTGGATTGGAATTTAAAATTATTCTCGCCAAGGTTTAAATTATAGAGTTTTGTGAAAAAATAATCCTCGTTTACTAAATTGAAAAAGGGTAAATTCTGAAAACTACAATTTCCAAAAAGCTGTTCACACTCATTTAAAATAACTAAATCCTGAGAATAAACCTGCCCAGAAACGGTAACCTGATCTGTATTTACAAAACTATTTTGAGGCGGGGTGGAGATGTTTATATTCCCAGGAGTATTATCAATATTAATCACTAAGCTAGAGTCTGTAGTAGTGTTTCCAGCTTTATCTTCAGCAGAAATTACTACTTGATACACCCCGTCAGCAATAGGCGCCAAACTCTGATTTAACCCAGCAAAAAGATTGCTAAAGGTTTTATTAATCCCGGCGGCGGCGGTAGATTGATCTAAGCTTGAAGCAAAATCAAACACTGAAATTTTTGCAGCCACAGTGCCCGTTTGAACATTTTTTAGCTCATAAAAAACCTTATCCAAATTTACTTCCGAAACTCCCCACTTTACCTTTAAATTGTCCTTTACTCCATCTAAATTTGTTGGTGAAATTCGACTACTAGTTACCTCGCCTGAAAAATCTTCTAAAATAGCTCCACTAATTACAGGCGCGGTGGCGTCCATAATCGTAGCTTTTGGAACAGAGAAATCCCCGATATTGGCTCTATCTGGTTTACTACTATCCACTGTATCTTTACTGCGAACTGTGAAAAAATACTTCTTCCCATCCTCTAATTGCCCAAAACCAAAAAAAGCTGAGTCTTGCCACATACCTGTAGTTCCGCCGCCAGTCATACCGCTAACCCCTGTGGATGAACACCTAGTAAAGTCGCCATCACTTGGAGTAGCCAAAGTGCCGCCACTAAAAGGTGTTAAGTTGCTTGGATCGGCTCCATCAGTTCTACAAAAATCATATTTTGCAGGGTTACTAAGCCCGTTCACATCACCAGTGTTATTGGCGTTTATTAGTAGTTGCTCGCCCTTACTATACTCGCTTAAATCCACTACCTGAGCTGGAATTGGCGCCGTGGTATCTACTTTCAAATTAGTAACATTAGATACGCTCCAAAGCCCAAGACGGTCAACACTTCTAGCAAAAACCCTGTAATACCCATCAGTAATAAACGTATTTTGATTATACTCTGCCGTACTAGGCCAATTAACCACTCTAGTTGCACCAACGGCCCCAGACCCGCCTGGCGGAGTTGTGGCTTCGTATACAATTTCTGAATAATTATAATCTCCAGGCGAGCTATCTGCATCCCCAAAGTTTGTGAAACGAATTCTTACATTACAACCAGAATTTACCACGCAGTCTTGCTTCAAGTCATCGTTTGGATCTACTGGGTTATTTTCCCGCACAATTCCGCCGACATAAGGCTGTCCACCGTGGGCGTCGCTTGAGCTTAAATAACTTGAATCTAAAACTGGCTGATAAGGCGGGCTATTTAATATATAGTTAATCTCAATTCTAGTTCGAAAACCATTACAGCTACCACTTCCGCCGTTTCCTTGTTCTCTAATTGAACAAAGCCAAGAACCGTTGGTTGTGGAGTTTGATCGTACTGCAATTCCGTAGTTTGGATTACCAGCCACCCAGCTTTGCACAATTCCTGTAACATCCAGATTAAACTGCCTCACTCCTCCAGCTACCCCTGCTGAGGGTCCATTTTCGGCGTAACCAGGCTGAGTACTCCACTGAACTGTATTAGGTGCCCAGTTACTATTTGGCCTAGAAGCGTACAAAACAGGGTTACCAGCCCCAGGTAATGAATGGCTATATTGTTTTAAAACTAAGCTTGCCCCAGTAACAATTGCTCCAGACGGAATACTTGGCGAGTTAAACTTTATCAAAGAAGTTCCCCTTCCCAAATTCCCATTATAAAAGGCATTTCCAGCTCCCAAATGATCTCTAAACTGCTGGTTATAGTTTTGATTACTTACTACCAACACATCATCTGTAACAGAAATTGATGTCGAGGCTGCTTCCACTTGAATCGGTTTAAGATTCAAACTTAACAGTAAAAAACTTTGAAAGACTAAAGTAACTAATGTAAAATTTAAAATATATTTCTTTGTTTTAGTGAAGTAATCCATAATTTTTGTTTTAGGCCTTTAACTGCTTATATTAGCATTTAAAAGATTACCTGGTAAGGCTCAGCGGGTCGATTATATACTATATGCTACATTTTAGCAAGTGCTAGTAGGTTCCAAATTTTTTAGTAAATTTTTAGTCTTGAAAGCGCAAAAAATAAAGGCGCCTCACACCAGCCCGTTTCGAATAATAATTTCAACCTGCTTCACTTTACTTTGCATAAAAACAAAAGCTTCGAAGGGCGAGGAGAAATTGTCGACATTTTTCCCCAAAAAATAATTACTTTTATCCAAATACATCAAAAAATCAGAATTTTGAAGTCTACAACAATCATCTAGTAATTCTGAAACTTTCTCATTTACTTCCAAATGATATTTATTTAAAACGAGCCGCAAGGCATATTCCCATAGTCGAAAAGTGGCTTTTTCCAAATGCCCAAACAAATTTAAAACCGGTTTTTCATTTATTCGTAGGGTTTTAGTGGCCGTTCGAAGTTTTTTTGTGTCTTTTTTTATTTCGTATTCACTGGCATTAAAAGCCACTGCCAAAGCAAAAGTTTTACTGGCTTGAATTAAATCTGGCTGTAAATAATTTCCATTAATATTAAAAAATAAATTATCTGGAATAAAATTGAAATGACAATTTAAATCGTTTTCAGAATTTATCCAAGAAACTGTTTTTCCATTAAACCTTCGAAGTTCAGATAAGCTACTTTGTAATTTAGAGAATTTTTTTCCCTTTTGTCTTAATAAAAAATGTTTAATTTTCTTTTGCTCTAGTAGCCTTTCCAGTTCTAAGTTTCTAAATAACTGCGGCAAATAAACAAATTTAGTATCTATTTTTAAAACTTCTTTAATTTTATCAATAGTTCTTACAAGGCTACTACTCCACCAGCTAGAATTATACACCGAAGAATAATCCTCCCCATAATATCCATCAGCAGCTAGCACTATTAAATTCTGGCTTATAAGTTTTTTTAATAAATTAATAAGTTTAGGGGATAAAGCGGCCGCCTTTTCTAAAAAATTACCCGAAACAATAATATTTAAAGTTATTTCTTGATTTAAAAACAATTCCAGGGTTGGGATGTAAAGTTTTTTGGCTAGTTTTTTAAAAAGTTTATTTGTTTCGCCTTCTTGAAAAAAACCAGTTTGCGGGTTTTCAATTGTGAAAATTGGCGAGTTTAAATTGTAAACTTCCAGCACATTAAATTTCACTGTGGCAGCGAAAGCTTCTTTCATAAATTATTTTTTAGTTTTTTTATGGCGGTTAAAATTTTCCCAATTTCCTTACTCCAGCTATGTTTACTTAGCTCCAAACTTTGCTTTTGAATTAATTCTTGGAGTTTTTCTCGGTTATTTAAATAGTATAAAATAATTCTACTAAAATCCTCAGTATCGTAGTATTTAAAAGTTGGGGTGGAGGGAATTACCCCTAAAAACCCGCAATTTTCTGAAGATATTACTGCCAAGCCAGAACTAATAGACTCAAGTGGAGTAAGTCCGAAAGGCTCACTTGGACTAGGCATCAAAAATAAGCTAGCATTTTTGTAAATCTTTTTTTTCTCAGTTTCAGAAAGCCAGCCAGTAAAAATAATATTGTTTTCCAGTTCTAACTCGCAAACTTTCTCCATCACTGTGCTAACCAATTCCCCATCCCCAGCGATAATTAGTTTTATTTCAGAATCGATTTTCACAACCTTTGCCATGGTATCTATTAAAAAAAACAGTCCTTTTTGGGCGCTTATCCGGCCTATAAATAGTATGGTTTTATTTTTAGAAATAAACTGCAATCCTTTTTTCCCAGGTTTAAAGTCCACATCGTTAAAGACTGTAGTAATTTTTTCGGGTTCCACATCAAATTTAGAAATCAAGATATTCTTTGTTAAATCCGACACACAAATTAAAAAATCTGCTTGGTTGTAGTATTTTTTTTCAAGGCCCCAAATTGTTTTAGTGGCGTTATCAAGCTTGTTATTATCTAAATTTCTATCATACTCTGTACCGTTTATGTAAAAGGCAAAAGGGGTTTTTAGACCTGTCTCTTTCATCAATTTCATTGTCGGAATAGTTTCCCAGTCCATCCCAATAACGATGTCAAAATCTGGATTCTTTTTCAAACAATCTAAAACTGCAAAAGCAAAACTTCTAGTTATTGCCGGTGTATTATTTGGGTATAAATTGTAGCTCGTTTTTTTTAGCGCTGTATCTTGTTGAAATAATTTTGGCCAATTTGGACCAGCAGGCCTGTTCGACTTTTTAAAAAACTCCAAGTGAAAATCTAAATTTGGAATTGTTGGTTTTTGTTTATAATATTTTTGAATCGCTTTTTCAAGACTTATACAATCATCAATTTTTATAAATTTCGGAATATGCGGCAGCGCCACAACCACTTCTGCTCCTTGCTTTCTAAGTTCCTCCACCACACTTCTTGCTAAAACCCCCAATCCCCCAGCGTATATTGGCAACATTTCCCAAGTTAATAATAGTATTTTTATTTTTTTATTTGACATTGGTGTGATTACTAAGCGACTATTTTTTATTTATTGACAAGCCTAAGTAGCTCATCAGAAACTCGTAAATATTTTTCAAGGGCTTCCTCTACAGAGTTATAAGGGCTAAATAAATCTACAAATTCTTTATCGGGACCAGTTTTTTGGCCTAAAAAATAAAAATGACAAGAGGTTGAAAGCCGCCTCCAAGCTTCTATTAACTCTGGTTTTTGGGTTTGAATAATTTTAAAAGACTCTTGGAGTTTTAAAAAGGCCTGTTCTTGGGCCTGCCCCCCACGCCACACTGTAATATCCCTTTCTTTGTGTCCCCAAGAGGAATACTCTGGGCAGTTGTAAACTATAACCTGATTTATCCTGGCTTCTTTTATTAGCTTAAAGGTGTGTTTATTTTCTATTATTTTCAAAATCTGGTTTTCAAGCAGACCAAAAATTTTTTCTCTTTCAGTACTATGCTCGCCTAAAAACTCATAGTCTGTAAAAATCCCAATTTCCCCACTCTCGGAATTTTCAATAGCTGCTAAAAGCCTGTTTTCATCGGCGTTAAAAATTACTCCATCAGTAGCCTCTTCATTTCGCAAAATTAGCTTAAAATTATTTTTAATTACGCCAACTTGGTAGTTTGTTAAAAGATCTTTTTCTTCGGTTTTCAAACTGTAATCTTGAGATAAATAAATTGAACTATTTGGACTTATTTTCGACTCCCTATTCCACCAAGCATCTTCAATTAAAATAGTTTCGTAGCCAAGATTTTTCACAACCGCACCCACATAATTATTGTAAATTAATTCAGTATTTCTAAAGGAAACTGGGGCGTAGTTAAAAAGTTTTTTTATTAAGTTTCTGTGAAGTTTTATTTGCTCTAAATACTCCTGTAAATCAACTAAAAAGGCTAAGCTGTGGTAGTAAGTTTCGTCTAAAATTTCTACCCTGTTAGTGGCAATCAACTTGTTAAAAAGCTCTAAAATCTTAATGCCATATTTTGGATATTGTAGGCACTGCTCTAAAAAAGTTCCTGAAAAAGAAATGCTAAATTTTAGTTGCGGAAATTTTACTAATTGACCCAGCCAAAATTCGGTAGTTGGTAGGTAACAGCTCAAAGCTACTTTTTCAAAAATAGTCTCATTTCTCATATCTAAGGAGTTTTTCCCGTACTCCTCGCCCACAAAGAAATCCTGCCAAGCACTAGCTTTTTTTACTGAATTTATTCTATAAGGTTGGTGAATTTGAAAATACAAGTAAATGTCTTTCATACAGTTTAAAAAACTCTCCATCTATAGATACAACTATAAAATTTTAGTCAAGGTTTAGTTTAAACAAATTATAAAATAAATATAATACAGTAATAGACCCAACCCCTCCTGGACTTGGACAAAGTAAATTTGTTTCAAAAATATTTTTCAGATCCACATCCCCAACAAGTTTGTTTTCTGCCTCGCTAGTAGCTGCGTCAATAATTACGGCATGAGGGTTTAACCAGTTTTTATTAATTAACTCCGGACTCCCTGCCCCACAAAGTAAAATATCAGTTTGTTTTGAAAGCGTTTGAGGGTTTTTGGTAAACTTGTTCATAGAAATAATTGTTGCCTGCCTATTTTTTAAATAAACTAAAAGCGGCCCCCCAACTAAAACTCCTTGCCCCACAACTCCAACTAATTTGTCTGAAAAATCCAGTTTACTTTTAATAAATTCATCAAAATCACTAACCATACTCCAAGCTTTAAATTCTTCATCTTTAATTTCTAGTATTTCTTTTAGAATCAAATCACAAGCCCCAATAGTTGGTGGTAAATAGCCTTTTTCCCAAAGCTTTAAGCTACCTAAACCAAGTAAATCTACATCTGTTTGAAAAGGAGTGTTTTGAACTAAATCTAAAAATTCAATTGGTACTGGGAGCTGGAAAATTAAGCCCTGCCTATTAGCTTTTGAAAACTCAATAATTTCTTGAATCTCTTTTCTATCAGGTGTTTCTTGGTAATGTTGAATTAAGACTTCCACGCCGATTTCCAGGCCAATTTTTTGTTTTATCTCCACATATTTACTAGAAGCCAAGTCGCTACCAATCTGTATTATGTTTAAAACAGGTTTAGTTTGCAGAGAGGATATTTTTTCTTTTAAAAATTCTTTAAATTTGAGTTTCAAGTTTGTATTTGAGTATATCATAAAGTTAAAATTCTAAAACTGTTTACTTTTAAAGTTTCAAAGGCCTCTAATTTAAGTCTAAAATTAACTTCGAAAGCCAACTTGAAAACACTTCACCAAAACTTTTTTGACAAATTCTGGCAAATTCTGCTTTTGTATTTATGTTTATGGTCTCGTATGAAAAAGGAAAGTTGAGTCAAAATACCTTGGTGATTCGCAAAAAAACTACAGCTTTACCGCCCGTTTTAATTAAAAAAATCCCTTCAAAAAGGCCAAAAGAGGAAAGACCTGTAATTCAAGTTAAAAACTTGGTGAAAAAATACGACGACACCTTCGCTGTAAATAAAATTTCTTTCGAAGTGAAGAAAGGTGAAATTTTTGGAATTTTAGGCCCAAATGGTGCCGGAAAAACCACAACTTTAGAAATTATTGAAACTATTTTAAGTAAAACTGAAGGAAAGGTGTTAGTCGATGGGTTAGATATCGATATTTATCAAAACCAAATTAAAAGTTTAATTGGTATCCAGCTTCAAACTGCAGGGTTTTACCCAAATCTTACTTTAGTTGAACAATTAGAGCTTTTTGCCGATATTTACAACGTAAACATTAAACCCTTGGCAGTTTTAAAAACTGTAAACTTGGTTGATAAAGCGAAAAGCCGAGTAGACCAGCTTAGTGGCGGGCAAAAACAACGTTTTTCTATCGCAACTACCTTGGTGGCCGACCCCACAATTATTTTTTTAGACGAGCCTACCACCGGTTTAGATCCGCAAGCTAGAAGAAATTTATGGGAAATGATTTTAGATTTAAAAAAGAAGGGTAAAACTATCGTATTAACCACCCACTACATGGACGAAGCTGAACAACTTTGCGACAGGGTAGCAATTATGGACGCTGGGAAAATTTTGGAAATAAACACCGCTGAAAACTTCATAAAAGAACTCCTAGCTCGAGGCTTTAAAAAAGAACAATCAACTTTGGGGGCCAGTTTAGAAGATGTATTTTTAGATTTAACAGGTAAAAATTGGCGAGATTAAAAAAAATTTATGACTAGAAACTTACGACAATATTTTGGTTTTTTCACAACCTCCTTCAAAAGCTTACTCCGCACTCCAACTGCCTGGGTAATTGGTTTTATTTTCCCAATTATTTTTATTTTACTTTTTGGTTTTATTAGTAACAACACCATAATTAAAGTAAATGTTGGTCTTTTAAAAGACGATTCTAGTGTGTATACAACCCTTAAAGATTCCCTCCAAGGAGCTAAAATTTTTAACATCGTTGAGGCTCAAAATTACGATGAACTTGAAAAAAAATTACAAAATGCCGATTTAGATGGAATTGTAAGAATTGAAAATGATAGCCAAATTACCCTTGTTTCAAACGCCAATAAGCCAGAAAATGTTAGCGCTATAAAAGAAAGCTTGGATAAAATAAACAACGAATTAACTTTCTCCAAATACAAAATTAGCCAGCGAGTTTACTCTATAAATTCAAGCCAAATAAATTCTCGCCAAAGTAGATACATAGATTTTGTAATGCCTGGTATAATTGGTTACGCTTTGATGTCGGCAGCAATTTTTGGAGTAGCTTATAGTTTTCTAACCCTTCGAAAAGAAAATGTTTTAAAAAGGCTTTTTGCAGCCCCAACCAACACAACAGCTTTTATTTTAGGCCAATCAACCTCCAGACTACTATTTATATTAATTCAAAATATCGCCTTGGTTCTAACAAGTATTCTACTTTTTAATTTTAACGCCCGAAATGGACTGGCTGGTTTTAGCCAGATGTTTGTGGTGATTATTATTGGGCTTTTGGTATTTTTAAGCTTTGGTTATGTGATTGCTGGAATTGCCAAAAGTGACGATACCGTGGCCCCGATTGCAAATTTAATTGTAATTCCACAGTTAATTTTAGGCGGTACTTTTTTTCCGGTCTCTTCCCTCCCCGAGTGGCTTGCTTTCATAGCTAAATTAATGCCTGTTTACAGTTTCAACGAGGCTGTTAGGAAAATTACTGTAGATGGGTTTAATTTAATCGACTATCCCGTATTTTCAAATGTAATTTATTTAATAATGTGGGGAGTTGTGGGTTATTTTGCAGCCAGCAAAGTTTTCAAAATTCGATAATTTTATTGTTAATTTTTGGTTTTTAGTTTTTACTATACTAGTGTCTTTAGCAAATCTATTCTACCCAGCTTCAATTGCCGTTATCGGAGCCTCCAAACATCCACAGAAAATTGGCTACCTGCTTACAAAAAATATTATTGATAGCGGCTACGAGGGGGATTTATTTTTACTAAACCCAAAGGAAGAAACTATTTTAAATAAACAGGTTTATAACGGTGTAAGCCAGATTAAAAAGGAAATTTTTGTTAGTATCATAATTATCCCAGCGGCTTTTGTACTCCAGGAAATAAAAAATTTAGCAAACCACAAAAAAGAATTAAACTATCATGAAAAGGAAACCTTTGCCGTAATAATTTCAGCTGGTTTTAAAGAAAGCGGCCCACAGGGAGTAGAAATGGAAAATGAAATTTTTAGAGTTGCGAGTCTAAATAATGTTCGAATTGTTGGACCAAACTGCCTAGGTTTAATAAACAACGACCCCACTTCAAACCTTCATTACAATGGCTCATTTGCTATAAATCCTGCTGAAACTGGGAATGTAGCCTTGCTTTCACAAAGCGGAGCTTTAATCTCTAGTATTATTGATAAAGCTGGAAATCATAGCTTTGCTTTTAGTAAAATTATCAGCCTTGGAAATAAAGTTGATTTGGATATTACTGAATTTCTTGAGTTTTTA
>Ga0105048_10019999_pt1 | contig 10238 bp, 16 predicted proteins | sample MAT05_FD_78382 | JGI IMG/M metagenome (GOLD analysis project Ga0105048, IMG submission 78382) | Freshwater microbial communities from Lake Fryxell liftoff mats and glacier meltwater in Antarctica - MAT-05 | ecosystem: Environmental > Aquatic > Freshwater > Ice > Liftoff microbial mat | place...
ATAGATTCCCCACCTAAAACATTTTAAAAAGATATTTACCATTTTCTTTAAGCCAACTATTGCGAATCTTGTATTCAGGCATACACTCTGCCACTATATTCCAAAATCTTGCTGAGTGGTTCATTTGCTTTGTATGTGATAGTTCATGGACTATAACATAATCTGAAATCTCAGTAGGAGCAAATATTAATCTCCAGTTAAAGTTTAAATTGCTTAAACTTGAACAACTACCCCACCTTGACCTTTGGTCTTTAATTGCTATCTTATTAAATTTAAAATCATGTTTTTTCGCGTAATACTCTACTCTAAAAGTAATATGTTTTCTAGCATAGTCAATTAAGAACTCGGCTAATATTGCTTTAACATCTCGAAGAGTTTCTGATTCAGCCAATATCACAATTATCTTTTCCTGGCTAATCATAACTTTGTGTTTGAGGAATCTTTTTGGAAAAATTTCTATCAAATATTTCTTTCCCAAAATATGAATGGTTTCTGTCATTCAGGTATTTTACTCTTTTTTGTATAAAATTTTCTAGTTTAATTTTTAAAGAAAGTAGGTATTTTGAACAAAATAAAAGATTTGTCATAAGCCATGATAGTAAATATATAGGCCATAGTTGTACATTTGAATATTTACTATTTTGAGTTTCAGCATTATTAACGGAATTTATCTTCATTAAAGGATAACTAGGTATTACAAAGTTCTGAGTTTTAGCCACAGAGTCCCCAAGTACTTCCGTATATTTTTGAATATTTATTGGAGATATATAATATACTCCTGAGATCTTAATAATTATTCCTTCTAAGTTGATCGCCTCTTTGCTCTCATATTCATTACTATCAAAATCGTCAGGATATTTCATCTTAAGATTATTTTCTAAAAGTAATGATGTTGAATATTTTCGAGAAACAATAAGCTTTTTATAACTTACAAGCATTCCCTCAAAATCTTCAAATTTGGAGTCTTTTTCTAATGTAATTGCTGGATAAATATAATTAGTATTTATTTTATGCATAGACTCAGCTAAGAAATATATATCCTTGCTTGTTATTATTAACTTTCCAATTAGATTTAAACAATCACTATTATATAAATCATTATTTGTTAAAAGCTTAACTTTAATACTGCCTGAATTATCTTGAATATATGTGTAATTATCTGGCATATGTTGTCTAACTAAGGTAATGCATCCTTTAATCTGAAATTTATCGTGTGTGTTTGAAGTCTTTAGGTTAGAGATTGTAATTTTAGGAACCTCATTTGAAACATTTACAGCCCGTTTTGTTATTTTAGATGTTTCAAACCAATTATTTAGATATTCACTACTATTAGCTAATCTTGAGAAGGATTTCCCTTTTGTTATAGATGGATATTTAACTTCATCAATAAGCTCATTTTTATAAAATAAACCTATTTGATCTCCTGTATTATTCAAACTTATACCAAGATTTTCAAAGCTTTCATAACTATTACTATTTAATATTCCTGAAAGTAGATAATTTCGAATGTATATATTATCAGAATTGATATCCATTATTTTATAGTTACTTAAATCAATATCGATATCTGTAGGATTATAAATCTCAATCCATTCCTTTTCACCTGTGTTTGGAGACGGGTATATCTCAGTTAAAATAATTTTATACTGAGCTTCATCAACTAACTCTTCTGGATTATCTTCAGTAGGCTCAGTTGGTGCTTCATCATTGTCATCTGGCACATTATCATCACTTGGTGAGTCTTCTATTACATCTGGATAGCTCACAGGTTCATCCTGAGGTATATCCTCTATTGGCCAACATGAAGAATCATAATTAATATTTTGTGATTCAAGCGAATTACCACTAGAGTTCTTTACAAGATCTATACATTGCGGGCCTTTTCTTTCCCAACTTTTATTCTCATCGGTGTTAGTATAATTGACTGTCTCAACTAAGACATTAGAACCATCATAAAGCTCTATACGGGAGTTTGTATTGAATAAATTTACAGCACCTAAACTTAGATACACAATATTTGTTGCTGATATTTGTACCGAATCAGCTAAAACTAAATAACTGTGTGGTGCAACAGTAATATTTCCTAAATCAATAGTTCGTATTGAACCTGATGCAGATATATTTTTAATTTTCCAACCACTAATACTAAAAGTCGTTGAATTAGCATTATAAAGTTCAATCCATTCCTTACCAGAGTCAGTACCACTCGGGTCGGGCATAAATTCATTAATAAATATGCTGTTCGACTGTGCAATTACATCCTTTGATGCTAAAAGTGAGAGGCAAAATGTAGCTAAAAGAAAAAGGTAAATTAGTTTTGTTTTCATAAAACTAATTTACCTTTAATCCTTTACAAAAACCTTACAATCAATATTTTTATTTAATTAATTGGTCAACTGCATCTGCTAATACTGGTAATCTAAATTTCTTACCTTGTAAAGCATTGATAAACAAAACTAACCAAATAACACCTAAGCCTAAACCCACTATTGATACTAAACAAGAAACAAGTAATCCTATAAAAGGAATGAACCCTACTATGAATGAGACCACTGAGAGAATAATTGAAACTAATAACAATCCGATACTCTGTTTAGCATAGAATTTAACTAAATCACTGCTATCTTTAATTCCATAATACATAATTAAACCTACTAACGGAATTGTAGCTATCGCAGCCATTACATTGTCGTTATCGACAGAAGGAGTTGGAGTTGTTGTATTTGCATCTGACATCTTTATTTATTAAAAAGTATTACGTTGATTATAAGCGAAAGGTTTAAAGGAGTCTACAGTAAATATTTAAATAGCCTTAGGATTTCAAATTAAGCTTAGTCCAGGAGAGTTAAGATTATTGGAGCATTTTTAGCTACCAATACCATATGCTCAAACATTGCACCTTTACTTCCATCTTGGGTATTTAGTGTCCAGCCATCTGATTGAAGTACTAATTTATTTGAACCTAATGTAATCTGATTTTCAATACATAACAGCATCCCCTCAATCAATTTTGTACCTGACTTTCTCTCCCCCCATGACAATATCTCCGGAGATTCATGTAATGACTTACCTATTCCATGTCCGCAATATGCAGTTATAAATTTAAAACCACCAAGACTTGCAATATTTTCTAATACATAAGATATATCTCCAGTACTGTTACCTACAATAGCCTCTTTAACAGCCTCGTCTACACATAACTTTGCTGTATTAATCAATCTCTCTTCATCTTTAGATATATCACCTAATCCGACGGTCACACAATGGTCAGTATAAAAACCTTTGTAGACAATTCCAAAATCTACTTTAACTATATCTCCAGATTTAAAAACTGTAGTTTTTTTTGGAAGACCGTGCAAAATCTCTTCATTGATACTAATACAAACTGATTTAGGAAAAGGTGTGATAGGCCCGCTAACTCCTTTAAATGAAGGTACAACATCATATTTTTTACATTCATCCTCGGCCAGTAAATGAATATCTTCAGCTGAAGCACCAATCTTTACTGCATCTCTTAAAGATCTTAATATCAATGAAGAGATTTTTGTAGCTTCTTTTATATTCTCAATTTCATCAAGTCTTGTAAAAACATTCCTGTATTTCATTAATTAGCTTTTATGTATTTATCGTAACCCTTAGTTGCTTTTAGCGATCGATATTGTCTGTAAGTATCTAAGACTACACCTACTACAATTAAAATACTTGTTCCACTGATTCCTGAAAGAATTTGTAATGATTGCCCAGTTGTAGAAATTAGTATATCTCTTGAAACTAATGGGATTAATGATATAAAAGCAAGAATCACAGCTCCCACAAATGCTATTCTTAAAATAACGTTAGTTAAATACTTTTCAGTAGACTTACCAGGTCTAACACCAGGAACAAATGCACCTGATTTCTGTAAATTCTCTGCTGTTTCTTTGGGATTTAATACAATGAATGAGTAAAATAATCCAAAGACAATAACTAAAAGAAAATTCACTGCTATATATACTATATCTTTTGAATCAATTACATTATCTGTTGAAGCAAACAAAAATCCATTTTGAATACTCTGAATAATCATTCCTATCGTAGTGCTAGAATCAACTGAGTTTTGAATTAGGGGTACGAGTATCTGAGGAATAGATAGCAATGATGTAGCAAAAATAACCGGCAATACTCCAGTTATAGTGAATTTAATAGGAAGAAATGAGCCTTGGCCAGCCTCATCTTCCCGTACCCTTCTTGCATATCTAATACTAACTCTTCGTTGTGATTCGTTTATAAAAATTACTGAGGTAATTACTAGTAGTAAACCTATAATTACCGCCATAATAGCTATAAAATATGGGTCTTTTAAATAGTCAAGATTGCCTCTGAGTAAATTGCTTAAAGTATTTAATATATTTGCGTTTGCAAAGTCTGTAGTTAAGAATGCTGGTATATTTGCTAGGATTCCAATCATAATAATTATTGAAGAACCATTACCCAATCCTTTTTCAGTAATCATTTCAGCTAACCACATTAAAAGCATTGTTCCGGCTGCTAAAACAAAAGCCATGAAAATTACCTTTTCAATACTTGGACCTGTAGACCCTGGCATATGCTGAATCAAATATAAAGGTACATGGTTTGGGTCTGCTGCAATTGCTGCTGAGTTAGTAAGATTTGTTACATCTCTTTGAGATAAGTATATTAAATATGCAATTGAGTAAAAAAATGACAGCGGCAATGTAATCAATCTAGTTATTTGATTTATTACCTGCTTTCCTCTCTCACCTTCTTTTTGAATTTCTTTTAGTCTAGGGATGGCGTAAGGCAAAAGTTGCATTACAATAGACGCATTAATATATGCTACTAATCCTAATCCTACCAAACTTGGAGAGTCTAATTGTCCTCCTGTAAACAAAGAGAAGAATGCATTAGATTGTGTTCCTGCACTTGTGCCAAAATTATTGTTATAAACTGCTAAATCTATTCCTGGCAAAGGTATACTTGCTAATGCTCTATAAATGACCACTACTATTAATGTTAAGCCTAATTTTTTAGCAATATCTTTTGTGAAGAGACTAGATATGCGGTTTACCACCTTGTTATTAGCAGTGAATTTCTTATTTCTTCTAAATAATCTACTGAAGATAGTTTGTTTTTCTTCTGAAGCAAGAATTACGTCTGAATTCAATTTTGCGTATTTATCCTCTCTTTTTTTAAATAGTTTCATATGTTAATTGTCTAAATATGTAAGCAATTATACATTACAAAAGGGTTATGGCATAGAGAATTTACTCTCATAATAAAAGATTATTACTATTTAATAATCTTAAATAAAATAGATGTATTTCGATTTGCTTCAATTAAATATTAAAACTTGCAAGAATCATAGATAATAAATTACTACGCGATTCTTTCTGTCCAAAACGATCGCTCATTATGGTCTCTTGATTATAGGGAAGATAAATAAACATGTTTTAAATACTTGGGGAAGTTTACTCTTCTATTGATCCACCAGCCTTTTCTATAGCTGCTTTTGCTGATTTGGAAGTAGGGATACCTTTGATTATTATTTTAGTTGTAATTTCTTTATCTAAAAGAATCTTAGGTTTCATTATTTTATTATATCTCAAACTTACAACACCAGCTTGTACTAAATCCTGTAAAGTAATTTCAGTCTTTGATAGTTTCTCAGCTAATTCAGCAACACTACTTAACTTAATTGGCATATTTCTTTGTCCAGCTGTAAAGAAAGCTCGGGTAATACCACGAACGTCACCTCGATATCTTGGTAATCTTCTAGAAAGTGGATTTTGACCACCTTCAAAAGTTCTTCTTGGATATTGATAACCTGTTCTAGCTGTCGCCCCACTTAAACCTCTTCCTGTTGTATGACCACCGACTCCTGAACCCATACCTCTTCCTATAATCTTAGATTTTCTTGTTGATTTTGGTGAGCTTAAGTTATTTAACATTTCTATATATATTTATTTATAATCTAGTTGATCTTAAAGATGCTAATGCCTTAACAGTAGCATATGCATTTGTAATTTTATTATTTCCTCCAAGAATCTTTGATAATACATCATTAATTCCTGCTACTTCAGCTACCATTCTTACTGATGAACCAGCTACGATTCCAGTTCCGGGAGCTGCTGGTTTCAAGAATATTCTTGAAGCTTTAAATTTGAAATTCACTTCGTGAGGAATAGTATTTCCTTTAAGTGGAATTAAAACCAAATTCTTTTTTGCTTGTGTAATTGCCTTTTCCTGAGCTGATCTAACATCATCCCCCTTTCCAATTCCAATTCCTACTTGACCTTTTTTATCTCCTACTACCACGGCAACACTTAATTTCATTCTCCTACCACCTTTAAACATTTTAGAGACTCTTCTAACTTCAACAATTTTAAAGTCATAAGGATCTTTCTCTTCTTTTCTATCAGATCTTCTATCTCCTCTATCACGACCATTTCGTGAAGAATTTCGGGTATTTCTAGCCTCATACTTACCTTGCTGTTTAATTACAGGTACTATTACTGGAGTTACTTCTGTTGTTGTTTCTGGTTTTACATCACTCATTTATTTTAATATTTTTAATCTTAAATTAAAACTTTAATCCTTCTGATCTAGCTGCATCTGCTAATGCCTTAACTCTTCCATGATATTTATATCCATTTCGATCAAACACTACTGATTCAATCTTTTGGGCTAATGCTAATTTTGCCAAAGTGCTACCAACTTTTTCTGCAATTAAAACACCAGTACCTTTTTCAGATATACTTTTATCAGAAGATGATGCTAATGTTTTCGAATTTTCATCGTCAATTAATTGAGCATATATATGACTATTTGATCTATACACTGATAATCTAGGTCTTAATGAAGTACCAAATACATTCTTCCTAATATGCATTTTTCGTTTAATTCTACTTTGTGCTTTTTTAATAAATCTTTTCATTTTAATTTTATACAAATGATTATTTAATTTTATGCTCCTGATTTTGTTGATTTTCTTCTAACAACCTCTCCTTTATATCTTACGCCTTTTCCTTTGTATGGTTCAGGTTTTCTAAAAGCTCTAATCTTACCTGCTACTTCGCCTACCATTTGTTTGTCTGCACCTTGAATAGTAATATTAGTTTGATCAGCAACAATGATCGATATTCCAACTGGTGGTTCAAAATTAATTTTATGAGAATACCCGACTGATAGTATTAAATTCTCACCTTGCATCTCTGCCCTGTATCCAATCCCTACAATTTCTAAGGACTTTGAGTATCCAGTTGTTACACCTTCAACCATATTACTGACCAAAGTTCTAAATAATCCATGAAACGCTTTGTTTTGTTTTGAATCATTTTCACGACCTACTATAATCTCAGTATCTTTCACTTCTACTGTGACACCTCTTTTTAAAGATTGCTTTAATTCTCCTTTAGGACCTTTAACAGTAACTTCTTTATATCCGAAATCACCACCGTTAATTACTTCTACGGCTACTTCAGTTGGAATTGTAATTGGCATTTTTCCGATTCTAGACATTATTAGTATTAATAAACGTAACAAATATATTCTCCACCTACTTTTTCATTTCTTGCTTTTTTATCTGAGATAACACCAATCGGAGTTGAAAATATTGCAATTCCCAAACCTTTTTTTACTGGTTTAATTTTTTTATACCCTAAATATTTTCTAATTCCTGGTTTTGACACTCTAGCTACCTCTCTAATGGCTCCTTCACCATTTACGTATTTCAAAATAACGTTTAGTTCGTTTTGAACTTGATTTTGCTCAAGCTTAAAATCAAGAATAAAGCCCTCTTCTTTTAAAATTAATGCTACGGCCTCAAGCATTTTGCTTGATTTTATAGTTATTTCATCCTTTTTTCTTTGTTGAGCGTTTCTTAATTGAGTTAAGAAATCACCTATTGGATCACTGACCACTTCTTTTAAGTTAAAAATTTTAAATTACAAATTAAAAATTAGCGGTACTAATCTTTAATCTCCTAATCTAATTTACCATGTAAGCTTTCTTACTCCCGGTAACTCTCCAGCCATAGCTCTCTCTCTAAAACAAATCCTACAAAGCTTGAATCTACCAATATATGCTCTAGGTCTGCCACAGATTTCACATCTATTTCTATACTTAACAGATTTGAATGGACTATTGCCATTTTTCATCATTAATTTTTGCTTTGTGTTTTTTGCAATTTTTGCTTTGTTCGCCATAGTAATGCGTATTATACCTTTATAATATAGATATATCAATTATCTGTTCTTCTTTTCAAACGGCATTCCTAACATTTCTAAAAGAGCCATGCCCTCCTCGTTGCTAGTTGCTGTTGTATTAATAACAATTTGTAAAGATCTTATCTTTGCCAACCTAGATGTATCAATTTCAGGAAATATTGTATGCTCTTTAATTCCTAAACTATAATTTCCTCTTCCATCAAATCCTTTTCTTGATACTCCTCTAAAGTCTTTAATTCTTGGAAGAGTAACTCCTATTAATTTATATAGGAAATCCCACATTCTCTCTTGTCTTAAAGTTACTTTAATTCCATTAGGCGTTGCTTCTCTTAATCCAAAATTAGATATTGCTTCTTTAGAATTAATTACTACAGGCTTTTGACCTGAGATTTGACTAATTACTCCTACCATCTCCTCCACTACGTTCGAATTATTTCTAAACTCTTTTCCAATACCAGCATTAATAATAATCTTTTCGATTGTTGGGATAGACATTGAATTTTTATATTCAAATTTCTCCTTTAATTTGGGTGCTATTTCTTTTTTGTATTTATTTTGTAATTCTGACATATTGTTTATATAATTTCTCCTGATTTGATAGCTATTCTTGATCTTTTTCCAGTAACTTTATCTACATTAATACCTACCCTAGTTGGCTTTCCAGTTTTTTTGTCCACCAACATAACATTAGAAATATCAATTGGTTTTTCCATTTCACTAATCCCTCCAGCAATTCCCAATTGTGGATTAGGTTTTTGAGACTTCTTAACTATATTTATACCTTTAACTAAAACTTTATATGTATTTTTCATCTTAATAACCTTCAAAACTTCAGAATCTTTTCCTGAGTCTTTGCCCCTCATTACTCTTACATTGTCTCCTTTTTTAATCTTAACCATATTATTTATTTAAATATTACAAAACTTCAGGTGCCATAGATACTACTTTGTTAAAACCTTTTTCTTTAAGCTCTCTAGCAATTGGTCCAAAAACTCTAGTTCCCTTAGGGTCTTTTGTATCTTTTGCTATTAGTACTGCTGCATTTTCATCAAACTTAATATAACTTCCATCTTTTCTTCTAACTTCTTTCACAGCCCTAACAATAACTGCATGTACTACATCTCCTTTTTTATATTGACCATTTGGCATCACTTTTTTAATAGATGCACTTACAATATCACCATAGTAACCGAATTTTTGGAATGTTCCTCCTTTAGATTTTCCAAGTACTTGAATAATCATAATTTCTTTAGCTCCTGTATTATCAGCCACTTTTAATCTACTTAATTTCTGTACCATGTTTATTTATTCTAAATTATTTAACTAATTCCCAAGCCTTAACTTTTGAAAATGGCTTAGTTTCTCTAATTATTACTTGATCACCAACTTTAGCATCTGAATTTGCAGAATTATAATTAACTAAGTAATTTCTATGCTCTTTAATAATCTTGCCATACTTAGGATGAGGGAATTTTCTCTCAACTCTTACTTTTAAAGTATTAGTACTACTTAGTTTTAATACAACACCTGACAATTGTTTTTTTCGTGTTTCTTTATTTTCCATTATTGGCTTTTAAGTTAGTTAATAATCTTGCAATATCTTTTTTAGCTTTTTTAACTAAAGATGTATTCTTCTCTTTACCAGAACGTACATTTAAAATAAGTTTTTGAAGCTCTATTCTAAGTTCGTTTAGACCTTTTTTAGATTCAACTTTTTTATTTAATTTCGCATCTTTGTTTTCTATTGTTTTAACTTCACTCATTAATGTGTTTTACTAATAATTCTAGTTTTCAAAGATAATTTGGCAGTAGCTAGCTTTAGAGCCTGCTTTGCCGTTTCTTCTGGTAATCCACCTAGTTCAAATAAAATTCTTCCCGGTTTAATTACGGCTACATAATACGAAACCTCCCCTTTACCACTACCTCTAACAACTTCATCACTTTTCTTTGTATAAGGTTTATGAGGAAATATCTTAACCCATAATTTACCTTTTCTATTTGTAAAATTTACAA
>Ga0105048_10020001_pt1 | contig 10237 bp, 8 predicted proteins | sample MAT05_FD_78382 | JGI IMG/M metagenome (GOLD analysis project Ga0105048, IMG submission 78382) | Freshwater microbial communities from Lake Fryxell liftoff mats and glacier meltwater in Antarctica - MAT-05 | ecosystem: Environmental > Aquatic > Freshwater > Ice > Liftoff microbial mat | place...
AGGCATGCACACCGCGCGTTGTGGTAGCTGGCGTTGCGGTCGCGGGCGGAAGAGCAATGACAGATTTGGACGCAAAGAGGGCACTCCGGCGGATGCCGTCGGGCATTGCGGGCTTCGACCAGATCGCCGCCGGAGGTCTCCCACGTCAGGGGGTCACCGTCGTCCAGGGTAGAGCCGGGGTGGGCAAGACGATCTTTGGCATGCAGGTGCTGCCCAGCGGCCTGCTCGACTGCAGCGAGCCCGGGATCCTGGTCGCGTTCGAGGAGAGCGCCGAGAGGATCCTCGAGAACGTCTCCAGCTTCATCTGGGGCAGTGGCGCGCTCCTGCAGCAGGGCATCACCCGGCTCGACGCCCAGCTCTCGCAGTCCGTCGAGCAGGGCGGCGAGTTCGACCTGATCGGGCTCCTCGCCATCGTGACGGCCAAGGCGAAGCAGACCGGCGCGAAGCGCGTCGTCTTCGACGGCCTCGACGTGCTCCTCGGCTACCTGACCAACCCCGCGCATGTGCGGCGCGAGGTGTTCCGCCTCCGGGAGTGGGTGCACGGGAGCGGCCTCAGCGCGATCGTGACCTCGAAGACCGTCCGCGCGGAGGACCAGGCGGCGGCCGACTACGACTTCCTGCAGTTCATGGCCGACTGCGTCGTGACGCTGCACCATCGGATCAGCCAGGGCATCGCGCTGCGGTTCCTCCGCGTCGCCAAGTACCGCGGCGCCGCGCACTCCTCCAACGAGTCCCCGATCACGATCACCTCCGAGGGCATCGAGGTCGCGGCCAGCGCGCTGAGCGAGGTCGCGTACCCGGCCTCGAGCGAGCGCGTTTCGACCGGCGTCGCGCGGCTGGACGCCATGCTGTCGGGCGGCTACTACCGCGGGAGTTCGATCTTGATCACGGGCGCCCCGGGCACCGCCAAGACGAGCCTCGCCACCGCCTTCGCCGAGGCGTCGGCCGCGCGGGGGGAGCGCACGCTCTACCTGAGCTTCGACGAGTCCCCCGCGCAGATCGTCCGCAACGTCGCGTCGGTCGGCATCCACCTGGAGCCATTCATCGCGTCAGGGGTCCTCTCGATCCTCTCCCGCCACGGCCGCGCCGAGAACCCCGAGGCTCACGTCGCGCACCTCCGAGCGCTGGTGCGCGCCAGTCAGCCCCTCAACATCGTGATCGACCCCCTGTCGGCGCTGGCGCAGCGCGGCTGTGAGGTCGAGGCGGAGGTCGCCGCGTTGCATGTCCTCGACCTCGCGAAGAGCGCGGGGATCACGATCGTGTGCACGTCGCTCCTCGGGACCTCCCAGCCGCTCGTCGAGCAGACGGAGCTCGCGATCTCCACGATCGCCGACACGTGGATGCACGTCTCGTACGTGAGCCAGGGCGGCGAGCGCAACCGCGCCATCACGATCGTCAAGGCGCGCGGCACGGGCCACTCGAACCAGGTCCGCGAGCTCGTCCTCGCGAGCGACGGAATCACGCTGGCCGGCGTGTACGCCGTCGGCGGAGACGTGCTGATGGGCACCCTCCGCTGGGAGAAGGAGAACGAGGCGAGGCGCACGAAGGCCGCGGTGGAGAGCCGGGCCGCGCTGTTTGAGCAGAAGGCGGAGTTCGCGCCCGCCGAGACCGACGCGCAGCTCGAGGCGCTCGCGCGCGCCCGCGCGATCCAGCAGGCCGAGCTGCGGCAGCTCAAGGCGATCGCCGCCGCGGAGGTCTCGCTCCACACCGTCGAGGCCGATCAGCTCCTCCAGCTGCGCCGCGCCGATGAAGGTCCGACGGTGCCCCCTCGCCCGCGATACGAGAGCGAGCCCACCCGGTGACCTCCTCGGGGGCAACGGACGCCAGGAAGGGCGGAGCGGACGCGCGGCTCCGCGTGCGCCTCTACGTCGCGGGCCGCTCGCCGAACTCCCTGGCGGCCATCGGGACGCTGCGCGCCGTGATCGCCGAGTTCCCCGCGCAAGGCATCGCGTTCAAACTCATCGACGTCCTTCAAACGCCGGAGCGGGCGCTGGAGGCCGACGTCTTCATCACGCCGATGCTCGTGCGCGTGGAGCCGCCCCCCGAGCGGCGCATCCTCGGCAACCTCAGCGATCGAAAGACGCTGCTCGGGGTGCTGGGGCTCGAGGAGGCGAACCATGGCTGAGGCCGACGGCCCTATGACGGAGCTCGCGTCGCTGCGGCAGCAAAACGAGCTCCTCCGACAACAGCTCGCGGACGCCGCGCAGGCGCTGGACGCCTTCGCGCGCGGCGAGGTCGACGCGGTCGTGAGCCCGGGTTCAGTGAACCCTGTCCTGCTCGCGGAGTCCCAGGCGCAGCTGCGGCGAAACGAGGACCTGCTCCGGGCGGTCTTCAACGGCTCGCTCGACGCGCTCCTCCTCGCAGACGACCGCGGTCGGTACGTCGACGCCAACCCGGCGGCCTGCGAGCTCTTCGGCCTGACGCGCGACCAGCTCCTCGGCCGATCGATCGTGGAGTTCGCGGCGCCCGGCTATGACGCCGCAGCGAGCTACCGGGGGTTGCAGGAGCACGGCCGCATGCGCGGGGAGTTCCCGCTGGTGCGGCTCGACGGGACCCGGCGCGTCCTCGAGTACAACGCGACCGCGAACGTCGTCCCGGGCCTGCATCTGTCTTCGCTGCGCGACGTCACCGAGCGGCTCGCGGCGGAGGACGCCCTCCACGCGAACCGCGCGAAGCTCGAAGAGGCCCAGGCGATCGCGCACGTCGGGAGCTGGACGGCGGGGTTCCTCCCGGACGGGAGCGTCGAATGGTCACGCGAGGGCGCCCGCATCCTCGGCGTCCCGGCCGGCGCGCCGATGCCGTTGACGGCGTTCTTCGAGATCGTGCACCCGGAGGACCGCGAGCGGTTCCGACACATGAGCCACGAGGCGATCGAGCGCGGCACGCCGGCCGACATCGAGCACCGCATCCTGCGCCCCGACGGAGCCGTGCGCTGGGTCCATGAGCGGGGCGTGGTCGAGCGCGACGCGCACGGTCGGCCGCTGCGCTTCGTCGGCACCATCCAGGACGTCACGGAGCGCCACGTCGCGGTCGAGGCGCGGCGATCGAGCGAGGCGCTGCTTCGCATCGCCGGTCGCATGGCGCGGCTCGGCGGGTGGAGCGTCGAGTTGCCCGAGGCCCGAATCACATGGTCGGACGAGGTCTGCGCCATCCACGAGCTGCCCCACGGCACGGTGCCCACCCTGGAGCAGGGGATCACCGCCTATGCGCCGGAGCACCAGGGCACCATTCACGCTGGCTTCGAGGCCTGCGTCCGTGACGGCACGCCCTTCGACCTCGAGCTACAGATCGTCACGGCGACCGGCCGACGGGTGTGGGTGCGGGCCATCGGCGAGGCCGAGCGGGACCCCTCCGGCGCGATCACGCGGGCGCACGGCGCGTTTCAGGACATCGACGACCGGCGGAAGCTCGAGGACCAGTTCCGGCAAGCCCAGAAGATGGAGGCCATCGGGCGGCTCGCCGGCGGAATCGCCCACGATTTCAACAACCTCCTCTCGGTCGTCATCAGCTACTCGGAGCTCGCCCTCGACGACCTCGGCCCGGGGAACCCCTTGAGCGCGGACATCGGTGAAATCCGGCGGGCCGGCCTGAGGGCGGCCGCGTTGACCCACCAGCTCCTCGCCTTCAGCCGGCAGCAGGTGCGCGAGCCTCGCGTCACCGATCTCATCGAGGTCGTGGCTTCCATGAAGCCCATGCTGGGCCGGCTGCTCGGCGAGGACATCGCCCTCACGGTGCTGTCGCCCCACCCCGTGGGTCACGTCCTCGTCGACCACGCGCAGATCGAGCAGGTCGTGATGAACCTCGCGGTCAACGCCCGCGACGCCATGCCCCTGGGCGGCAAGCTCACCGTCGAACTCGCCAACGTCCGCGTCGAAGAGGCGTACGTCGGCAGGCCCCGGGACGTGGCGCCGGGGCGCTTCGTGATGCTCGCGGTGACGGACACCGGCGAGGGGATGACGGAGGCGACGCGCGCGCGCATCTTCGAGCCCTTCTTCACGACAAAGGAGCCGGGCAAGGGCACGGGGCTCGGCCTGGCGACGGTGTTCGGCATCGTGCAGCAGAGCGCCGGGTTCGTCAGCGTCTATAGCGAACCGGGCCACGGGTCCACGTTCAAGGTCTACCTCCCGCGGACCGACCGGCTCGCCGAAGCGGCCGTCAGCGAGGCGCCCACGGCCTTCCTGGGCGGCTCCGAGACGATCCTGCTGGTCGAGGACGATGACCTGGTCCGCGCCGTGGCCTGCACGATCCTCCGCAAGTACGGGTACCACGTCCTGGAGACCTCCAACGGCGGCGAGGCCTTCCTGGTCTCGAGCGACTTCTCCGCCAGGATCGACCTCCTCCTGACCGACGTCGTCATGCCGCGCCTCAGCGGGCGGCGCGTGGCCGAGCAGCTCGCGCCGCAGCGGCCGGAGATGAAGGTGCTCTTCGTATCGGGCTACACCGACGACACGATTATCCAACACGGCGTGCTGGAGGCCGGCGTCGCGTTCCTCCAGAAGCCCTTCACGCCGCAGATGCTCCTGAAGAAGGTCCGCGAGGTCCTCGACGCGGACCACCGTCGGGCGGAAGAGGCCGCCCGATGACACGTGAGCTCCGGGCCTGCGCCGCAAGGTCGGCCGAGTCCGTCGCACCCCTCAGCACCCGATCTCGTGGCGCGCTTCCCGCCACGTCACCAGCAGGTCGATGGCCCCCATTGCCGAGGGCGTACTCCCGCTCGATGCGCCCGCCGCCGTTCACCACGCGCTGGAGGAAGGCCATCAGCATCAGGTGCGGCCCCGACTCCTTGTACGAGAAGCCCTCCGCCGCGAGGTGCCCGTCCTCCCGCCAGAACGCCTGCCACCCCGCCAGCCGCTTCGCCACGTCGAGCGCGCCGTCGGCCTCCACGTACCACGCCGTCTTCTGATCGAGCGAGAGCTGCGTCCCGTAGGTGAGCGCGCGGACGATCACCTCGCGGTAGATGGGGTTGGCCGCCTCGCAGCGCCCGTCGATGACGCGGCACAGGCCGAGGCCCAGAACGTAGGCGATGTCGTCGTCGAGCTGCGACGCGGGGACGGTGGCGCCCGCGATCATCGGGTCGATCACGCGACGCACGCGGTCCTCCCGCAGCCTCGCCAGCAGCGAGTCGATGTGCGTGCGGCGCTCCAGGATGATCGCCTCCTTGGCCGACTCGACGTGCGCCGCGGTGACGACCACGGCGCGGTCGGTCACGTCGCGGCGGGTGCACTGGTCGCAGAGCGCGTTGACCAGCCACGGGTGCCCCGCGCTGAGCGCGAACACCTTCGCCACGGCCTCGTCTTGGAAGCGCTGGCCGGTCTCCGCGGTGTGCTGCGCCGCCAGCTCGGCGACCTCCGCGGCGGTGAAGGCCGCGAGCCCGACGCTCTCCGCGGTGACGTTGAAGGGCGACGCGGTGCCGAGCCAGGCGACGTGGCGGCGCTCGTCCACGGAGAGGGCGTAGTCGCGCACCGCGCGGACGCCGATGAGCGCGAGGCTCCGCGGGGAGGGGGCGTCGTCGCGGGTGAGGTACAGCTCGCGCAGCTGCGTGAGGAACGACACCATCGTCGCCCCCACCAGGCAGTCGGCCTCGTCGAGGAACAACACCAGCGGCCGCGGCGCCGCCGCGCACGCCGCGCGGACATAGCGCAGGAGCGCGCTCGACGGGTCGCGCAGCCACGCCTCCGTCTGCGCGGCGTCGGGGAGCGGCAGCGCGGGCAGCTCACAGGTGAACGAGCGCTCAAGGCTACCCAGGATCGTGCGGAACGCGATGGCGGGGTCGGGCTGCTCCCGCGCGGTCTCCAGGTCGATCCAGGCGGGAGTCAGCGGAGGCTGGTGGCCTTGCCGGTCTGCCGCCCCGCGACGAGGGTGAAGTAGCGGCCCTGCGCGATGAGCGAGCGCGCGTCGCCGAGGCACCGCTCGGGCGGGATCATGTAGTGCTCGTCCGCGAAGCAGGGGCCCGCGAAGTTGAACCAGCGAGTCACCACCGCGGTATCGCTCCGGCTTGGCGGCGTTGCAACGGGAGGCTTCGTCGGGGCCGTGGGGCGCCGCTCCCCGCGCTGGCGCTGCGATTCAGCGCGGGGAGGCGGCACGCGTGGTCGTGAACTACTTCGGGTCGGCGGGGTCGCCCTCGGGCTTCGAGGGCTCGGCGGGCGCTTCGGCACGCGGGCGTCGAGCTCGTCCTCGCCCCAGAGGGCGCGCAGGAGGCGGTCGTACGCGTTGGGCTGCGCGCCGCGCTTGACGGCGCCGTCCGGCTGCACGTGGTCGAGGAGCCAGTTGCCCAGGCGACCGGCCTCAGCGAGCTCCTCGTCGGTGAAGAGGTGCTTCCCCTGCCATCGCGCGCGGTTCTCGGCGAAGACGCGCTCGATGTCGATGCCGTCCTGCGCGAAGTTGAGCGCGCCGCGGCCGGCCACGATGCGGTCGACCTCGTCGCCGTCTGCCAGGGAGGAGGCGGCGGGCGGCGTGGCAGCGGGCGATGCGCCTCGACTGCGCGCCCCCATCGAGTTCATCCGGCGCGATCGGGGCGCTCCGTGTCAGCGCTTTGATCACCGCGTGCTGGCGACCGTACGGGTACACCCCACGGGGCCACGGGGCGACGGGCAGCACCAAACCGCTTCCCTCCCAATACATCCGCACATTTCTGGGGGGCTGGTTGCGCAACGCGCGGGTGACACGGGGCACCGGACGCTCGGCTGGTCGTCCGGCGCGTCGACCGCGGCGTCGGCATCGGGTGCCGGGCCCGCCACGATCGCGCAGCCCGACAGCGGGAGCGACGCGACCAGGACGAGCGGGAGGAGCGCGCGGGGAGTCATCGATGCGTGGTTCATGATCGCAGCAGAAGCACCGCGCGTGCCGCCCCGCCGTGCGCTACGGTGCCGCCATGGTGCGGATCGGCCCTCGCGTGCTTCCCGGCTTCATCGCCTGCGTGGCGCTGGGCTGCACCCCGCGACCTGTCCCGACGCCCGCACCCGCCGTCGCTCCGATGCCCTCGTCCAACGCCCCCGCGGATCTCCTCCGCTGCCCGCTGGCCCTGCACGCTTACGAGCTCGGCGCCCCCGACGCGGGGCCCCCCACGGCCCCCTTCGTCGCGGGGGACGGCGTGTTCGTGGCCTTCCCCGAGGCCCGCGCCGACGGGTCAGGCTACGACCTCGTCGCCGCGCGCCTCGACCACGGTGGAACGCTCCACCCCGGCGCCCGCTTCGAACGCGCCGCGCCGGGCATGTCCGTGCTCGCGGCGGGCTACGGCGAGGCCCTCCGCGCGCCGGCCCGCATCGGCGAGCGCTGGATGCTCGTGTCCTTCGACGCGAGCAGCGGCGGCGGTCAGGCGGACGCCCCCGCGCCGATGCTCCCCGCCGCGCCTTCGGACGTCGTGCTCGGCCCGCGCGGGCTCGTCACCCTCTACGACGACGCCACCCATCGCACCGTCGAGCGCGAGCTGGAGCACCGCGCCCAACCGACCGTCGTGCTCCCGCGCCCGCCGTCGTCCGCCATCCCGAGCGAGCAGCTCCTCGCGAGCGGCGCCGAGGTCGACGTCCTCCTCCTGCCGACCGCCGCCGCGGTTCGCTTCGTGGTGCTGCGGCCTGGTGAGGCGACGCCCGCGCGCGACGAGGCGCTCTTCGAACGCGGCGAGTCCAGCGTCGCCGCGGGGCCTTCGGGCTTCGCGGTGGCGCACGGCGACCCGTCGTTCACCCGCCTCACGCTGCGCCGCTTCGACCGCGCGGGCGTACCCACGGGCGAGCCGACGAGCATCCCGACGCCCGACGGAGCCTCGGTGCTCCGCCACCCCCGCGTCGCCGCGCAGGGGGAGGGGTGGGCGGTCTCCTACTGGGACGGCGTCGGCCCCGCGGTGCTGCGCTTCGACGCGGCGGGGCGCGCGCTCGGGCCGCCGACACCCGTGCGCAGCGGCGACGAGCGGGGCGGCCACACCGACGCGCGTATGGCGGCGACGCGCGACGGCCTCGCGGTGACGTGGCACGTGCACGAGCCGGAGTTCTCGCACGGCGTCGCGTCCGAACGACCGCGCCGGCCGGGCGCCCGGCTCGGCCTGCTGCGCTGCCGCTGAGCCCGTCTACCGCTTCGCCTTGCGCGCCTTCTTCGTCCCCTCTTCGAGCACGTGCGCGTCGAACGCGAAGGGCAGCAGCTCGGCCACCGTCACCACCCGCTCCACCTTGCCGTCCACCACGAGGCCCACCGGGAGATCCTTGCCGAACTCCGCCAGGATCTGCCGGCACGCGCCGCAGGGCGACCCCGGGATGGGACCCTGCGTCGCCACCGCGAGGGCCTTCCACTTCTTCCACCCCTTGCTCACCGCGCAGGCCACGGCCGAGGCCTCCGCGCAGATACACAAGGGGTACGACGCGTTCTCGACGTTGCACCCGTGGATGACCCCCCGCGTCGTGAGGAGCGCCGCGCCGACGCGGTAGTTGGAGTACGGGGCGTGCGCGCGGGTGCGGGCCTTCTCGGCCTGACGCGCGAGCGCGCGCCACTGGACTTCGGTGAGGGCGGGACGGCGGGTGGCCATTGGGGCGACGCTCTCTATCACAGCTCCGCGCGGTTGTGGTTTACCGTCGCCGCGTGTTCGAGGCCGCCGTGTTCGCGCTCCTGTCCGCGCTCCCGCTGGGCCTCGTGGCCTCGCGCGTCGGTCGGCGCCCCCCGTCGTGGCGCGCGCTCCTGTCGGCCCCGCTCCTCTTCGTCGCCCTCGCGGCCGCGGGATTCGCGCTGCACCGCCTGCACCTCTCGGCCTGGCCCTACCGCCCGCGCAACGATGACCGCGGGCTCCTCACGCTGGTGTCGCTCCTGGTGCACGGCTTCGGCGTGACGCTCCCGCTCGTCGCCCTCGCCGCCGCCGCGTGGTGCGCGCGCACGAGGGCCCCCGCCCGCGCCGCCGCCCTCGCGCTCGGGTCGCTCGCCGCGCTCGGCCTCGCCCTCGACGCCCTGGCGCTGGAGCCCTCGCGCCTCGTCGAGCGGCGCTACACCGTCCGCTCCCCGCGCGCGCCCGCCCACGGCATCACCATCCTCCACGTCTCCGACCTCCAGACCGACGGCCCCTGCCGCCGCGAGCGCCTCGCCGTCGAGGCGGCCGCGGGGGCGCTGCCAGACTTCGTCTTCTTCACCGGCGACCTCACCAACGGCCTCGGCCCCCACGACCACGCCGAGGACCGCGTCCGCGCCGCCAACACCTTCCTGCGCGGGCTCCGCGCGCGCTACGCCGTCCTCGCGGTGTACGGCGACTGGGACGCCTGGGGCGACGACTGGCCCCGGTGGGAGCGCCGCATCCTCGAAGGGACGCAGGCCGTCATGCTCTACAACCGGGGCGAGACCTTCGACCTCCCCGACGGCCGCGTGACCATCTACGGCGGCGCGGGTGGCGGGCCCAACCCCGTGACCGTGGTGCCCGACATGCGCGCGACGGAGGGGCTCCGCGTGGTGATGGCGCACCACCCCGACGCGCTCGAAGAGGCGCTGACGGAGGGCGGCCACGACCTCGCCCTGGTGGGCCACACCCACGGCGGCCAGGTGGTTCTCCCCTTCGTCGGCGCCCTCGTGACGCACACGCGCGGGCCCTTCGTCGGCGGGGAGTACCGGGTGAAGGGGGCGCCGTTCATCGTGTCGCGGGGCATCGGGATGCGCGGCGGCGTCGCCCCGCGGGTCCGCTTCAACTGCCCGCCCGAGATCGGCTGGATCCGCGTCACCCGCTGAACCGCGCGCTTCGTTCGCCCGTCCGTAAGCCCCGCGGGCGACGGGCGTTTCCCCCATCGCCGTGAACGAGAACCCCATGCGCCACCTCCTCCTCGCCGCCTCCCTCGCCGCGTGCTCCGCCGCCTACGAGACCCGCACCGTCACCACGGTGGGTGTTCGCCCGCAGGTCGTCGTCGCCACCGACCCTCCCCCCGCCACCGCGTCGGGGCTGCGGTGTCTGCCGCCGCAGCGGGCGCTCGCGGGGACCGCCGTTCACCTCCGCGCCGAGGGCCCCGCGGGGCTGCGCTACCGGTGGTCGGTCACGCGCTCGCCGCAGGCCCGCTACTACCGCTTCTCCGAGCGCTTCGACGCCAACGACTCGGACAGCATCGTGGCGCTCGGGCCCGAGGTGCCGTTCACGTCCGTCATCGTGGGGGACTACACCGTCCTCACCGAGGCGCGCGACGCCGAGGGGCACACGCTGTCGTGCGAGACGCAGGTCACCATGGCGGGCCACGGCCTCCGCATCGAGCTCTCGTGGAGCACCGACGCCACCGACGTCGACCTC
>Ga0105048_10020006_pt1 | contig 10236 bp, 5 predicted proteins | sample MAT05_FD_78382 | JGI IMG/M metagenome (GOLD analysis project Ga0105048, IMG submission 78382) | Freshwater microbial communities from Lake Fryxell liftoff mats and glacier meltwater in Antarctica - MAT-05 | ecosystem: Environmental > Aquatic > Freshwater > Ice > Liftoff microbial mat | place...
AGCCAATTTTATGTCCTGCTCAAAAAGCAGTCCATCACCTGCTCCTGGCCCGGTTGATCCCTGTGCAGGCAAAACAATTACCGTAACTGCATCAACCACCATTGCAAACTGCAGTAACAATGGTACAATAACTGTAAGTGCATCTGGCAGCACAGGGTTTACTTATAAATTAAATGGAGCAGGTACGTATCAATCATCAAATATATTTGCAAGTCTGGCGGCTGGCAGCTATACTGTTTTTGCAAAAGATGCCAGCGGTTGCGAAAAATCAACATCAGCTATTGTTGCCTCAACGGCACCAATTTCTGTTTCAGCAACATCAACGCCAGCAATAAATTGTGTTAACAATGGCACCATAACCGCAACAGCAAGTGGTGGCACAGGCTTCACGTACAAACTAAATGCAGCTGGTACTTTCCAGGCTTCTAATATTTTTAATGGTCTTGCGGCAGGCAGTTATACAGTTTTTGCAAAAGAAACCGGTGGCTGCGAAACATCGACTAATATTACTGTTGGGGCCAGTAATTCAATCGTAGTTTCGGCAAGTGCTACACCGGTAACTAATTGCCAAACCAATGGTACAGTAACCATTAATGCGAGTGGCAGTACCGGCTTTACTTACAAACTTAATACAGGCGGTACTTATCAGGCTTCTAATGTATTTAATAATATTAATGCAGCTAGTTACACCGCTTTTGCAAAAGATGGTGCAGGTTGCGAAAACACAGTTTCGGTTACAGTTGGCGTAAACAATACCATTACAGTATCTGCATCAACTGTTGCAGCAGCAAAATGCAGTAACAACGGAACCGCTACTGTTAATGCAAGTGGCAGCACCGGCTTTACTTTTAAGCTAAATACAGGTGGCACTTACCAGGCATCTAATATTTTTACAGCACTGGCATCGGGCAATTATACCTTATTTGCTAAAGATGGTTTTGGTTGCGAAAATTCGGTAGCGGCAATAGTGAGTATCAACAACACCGCAGGGCCATTGTTTACGAACGTCAAAAGTTTACTTGCTGCAAGATGCGTAAGCTGCCATAGCGGCCCAAGCCCCGCAGCAGGGCGAGACTACACGCAAGATTGCCAGATCGTTAATACCGCCAGCCTTATAAACCAACGTGCAGTGGTGATAGGCGATATGCCACAAGGCGGCCCAATGCTAACCCCGGCAGAAAAAGCCATTATAACAAACTGGATTACTGCTGGTGCAAAATTCACTGACTAAAATACCATGATTAAGAAACTTATATGGTCTTTAATAGTTGCAGCAATTATTATAGCATCGTTGTATCTCTATCGGCAGTATAACAGAAAGCCTGCCGACCTAGTGGATATAAAACCTGCTTTTATTGTAGCAGCTTCAAATCTTGTAAGTGAATTTGAAACCGATGAAGCTGCCGCCAACAAAAAATTTCTGGGTAAAGTGATTCAGGTAAACGGGGTGCTTGCATCGGCGGGTTACAGCCAGGATACTTTGGTAAATATTATTCTGGGCGATGGTTTACACAGGGTAGGCTGCCAATTTGATAAAAGACATACCACAGGCTTAGGAAAATTTCAGGAAATGAATACAATCACCGTAAAAGGTATTTGCACAGGTTACCTGATGGATGTGGAACTCAACAGGTGTGTAATTGTGAAATGAAAAATAAATTTTAGATTTAAATATTATAGATGAAGGCTGTTTACGTTTTCTCACTGCTGCTGTTTTTTAAAACTACTGTGCATGCTCAGTCAAAGCTTTACTGCAAGGAAGCAAAAATTTCCTTTTTTTCAAAAACAGCCATGGAAAATATTACTGCGCAGAATAACAAGGCACTATGTGTTTGGGATACCGCTTCTGGCCAATTTGAGTTTTCTGTTTTAATTAAAGGATTTGAATTTGACAAGGCTTTGATGCAGGAACATTTTAATGAAAATTACATGGAAAGTGATAAGTTTCCCAAAGCTTTTTTTAAGGGGAAACTAAAGACTGATAAACCCATTTTATTACAAACCGAAAACAGTTATTCAGCAACCGCCGAAGGGATATTAACCATTCACGGTGTATCAAAACAGCTATCAGTACCTGTAACTATAATCAGTAAAAATGGCGTAATAAGTACAAAAGCCAATTTTTATGTTTTGCTTACCGATTACAAAATTACAGTACCATCTATAGTTGCTGATAAGATAAACAAGCGGATAAATATTTCGGTTTTAGTTCCTGCTTATAAAAATTTGTAAAATGAAGAAATGTATCAACATCATATTTTTATGTTTAATTCTGTCACAGGCAAATGCACAGGAAAAAAGTATGCTTGATGAAATTACCGACAGTGCCCGGCAAACTCAAAAAATTTCAGGGGCTTTTAAATCAACCCGTGTCATAAATGCACACTCAACAGAAATGCTGGGCAAAGGAAACCTGGATGTAAGGATATTACATCGGTTCGGGTTAGTGAACCAGGGAATACAACAATTATTCGGTTTAGACCAGGCATCCATGCGTATGGGCGCCGATTATGGCATAACCAATAATATAATGATTGGCATCGGTCGCAGTACTTTCCGTAAAGAACTGGATGCTTTTACCAAAGTGAGAATTTTGCAGCAGTCCAAAGGTTACAAAGCCATGCCGGTATCGGTTTTGGCTGTGGCTGGTGCAACTATATGGACAGAAAAGTCCTTTGATTCTATTAAACCAACAACCGGTGAAAGAACATCTTATTATCTTCAATTAATTATTGGAAAAAAAATAACCTCAGGGTTATCGCTGCAATTAAGTCCAATTGTGCTACACAGCAGCAGGATGGTTAATGTGGGCAGCGCCAATACCATAGTTGCATTGGGGGGCGGTGGCCGTATTAAATTCAGTAAACGCATGGCCTTTACTTTTGACTATCATCATGTGCTGGGTCCCAAAACGCCGGGTTATAAATCGCCATTATCGGCTGGTATAGATATTGAAACCGGTGGCCATGTTTTTCAATTGCATTTTTCCAACGCCGTTGGTATGAACGAACGGGCTTATATAGCACAAACGACCAACGATTTCTTTAAAGGCGATATCCGCTTTGGTTTTAACTTGTCAAGGATATTTAAAATTGGTAAGAGAAGACAATAAATCTTATCGAAATCTCTGTTGCAATCCAAAGGCATTCATTCTAAAATGTATTTGCACTGCAAAATAAAAACAAAATGGCATTGGCTTTTTTAAAAAAAGACTTACCAGTATTTTGTTTAGCGCAGCAATTCTCTCATCTTTAAACCATTCAACTGCTCCGGCATAAATCTCCTCCTGATATTATTTTTTTATTTCCTCTTTTATTTATCAAATTATTAAATTAAATTGGTGTCCTAAACGGTTAACCACTCAAAGAAATCGATCTGCTGTTAATCTGTTTTTCTTGTCTTCTAAATTATCCATAAAACCAACTGTTCAGGCTTTAAAAAAAATCCCATTTTAAAATTCAGGTGCTAAGGCACCTGTTGATAGCTTGTATATATATTAACCGAATGTTTCTAAATATTAGTTATGAAAAAAATAGTTGTAAGGGGGTTTAAAAAAGACAAATTTTCCTCAGAAGAAATTCAAACTGCCAGGGAAAGTAAACTTGAGCCGAAGGCGTCGTATCAATTCAGCAGTTCCAGGGCAATTTCCGAAATTCATGAACTTGAGTTTGATAAAACAGATTTACTGGAATTTGTTTTTGATGATAACAGCACCTGGATAGGAGGTTCAGATATTATCCATGATATTTTTCCGGAAGCAGCCAACCAAAAACGTGCCGTAGGAGAAAGTTTTGAAATACCCATGTATTTAAAAACAGATGAAGCCAACCGTAGCCTGTTGGGAGATATTGCACTGAAAGCTTTGAATGTTTTTGCAAAAAAAGCAGTATCACAAAAAGTGATTGATGTTGCTGCAAAGCTTGAAAAGAAGGCTTTGGAAAATATGAGCGGTGTGTATACAATCAATGCCGATTTTAAATTGAGCAAGGCGCCCGTGAAAAATGCAGACAAACCTTACCTGCTTTTTTTACATGGTACCAATTCCTCTACCATTGGTTCTTTTGGAGAATTAAAGGGATCGGAGCTTTGGAAGAATATGCAGGGGATTTATGGCCAAAACATCATAGGCCTGCAGCACGAAACCATGACCAGGAGCCCGATTCAGAATGTTATAAATCTATTTAAAGAGTTACCTGCAGTATGTAATTTACATGTTATCTCACACTCAAGAGGTGGATTGGTAGGCGATGTACTGGCACGTTTCTGCAATGGTAATATCGGATTTACATTACCCGAATTAGCTTATTTTGAAAAGACAGGCCGAACCTCAGATATTGCCGATATTAAAACCCTTCAAAAAATTGTAGCCGGAAAAAAAATTACGATTGATAAATTTATCCGTGTTGCCTGCCCTGCTTATGGAACTACTATTTTGTCAAAGCGACTCGATCATTTTTTAAATATCAGCCTAAACCTTTTAGGCACTTTATTCGGCCCTGTTGGCACTGCATTAACTGCTGAATTTAAGGAACTTATTTCGGCAGCTGTTGACACTAAGAACGATCCGGACCAGTTGCCCGGTCTTGAGGCTATGAACCCAGCTTCGCCCTTCTTAAAAATTCTCAACAATCCCGATACCATTATCAACAGCCCGTTAACGGTTATCTCAGGTAACTGCGGTATAAAATTTAATTTAAAAGCGCTGCTCATTATTGCAAGTAAATTATTTTACCTGCGGGATAATGACCTGGTGGTTGATACAAAATCGATGTACTGCGGTACAAAAAGAAATATACCAATCCAGTATTTTTTTGATGAAGGACCAGAAGTGGATCACGTTCATTATTTTAAAAATAAAAAAACACAGGATGCACTTTTGCTGGCAATAAAAACAGCAACAGTCTCCATTCCTAATTTTACAATTTTCGAGCAGTCCGTGCAACAGGCACTCGACAGAAATGCACTGTTGGGCCTTGATGGAGGTGGGGTTTATGTAGATAAAGTATCCGGTAAAAAACCCATCGCCATTGTGCTGCCGGGTATAATGGGTTCCAACCTGGATCAGGGGAATAAAAAAATATGGATCAATTATCTAAGATTCCTCACTGGCGACTTAAGCAGGCTTGATATCAGTAAAACAGATATTTCAGCCTCTTCAATAATCAAAACATCTTACAAAAAGATAGTTGATTATTTAAGCACCGAATATGATGTGGTAACGTTTGCATTCGACTGGCGTTTGCCGTTGGCCGAAGCAGCGGAATTGTTGAAAGCAAGAATTGAACAATACCTGGCTTTTAAGGTGCCCATAAAAATAATCGGTCACTCCATGGGTGGCGTAGTTACCCGTGATTTTATCATCAATCATCAGGCTACCTGGAAAAAATTAAATGCTTCCAAAGATTTTAAACTGCTGTTGCTGGGAGCGCCTTTGGGAGGCTCGTACCGTATACCTTATGTGCTGGCTGGTAAAGATCCCATCATCGCTCAATTAAGTAAAATAGACCTGAAACATACCAAGAAAGAACTCCTGGATATGTTCCGTAAATTCCCGGGCTTACTGGGCCTGCTTCCACTTACAAAAGATGTAGATTTTGCCGATATAAATACCTGGCAGCAAATGCGCAATGCCTCTTTGTTCGACTGGAATATACCGGACAAAAAGGACCTGCAGTTTTGGGGCAACTACCGCGATAATGTGTTGGCAAAAATGGAGTCAATAGAAACAGATAATATTATTTACATAGCTGGTAAAGACGATGCTACCGTTTGTGGTTTTGAAATAAATAATGCCTTGCCCGATGAAAAAATAATTTTTAAAAGTACTGCCGAAGGCGATCAGTCAGTAACCTGGGATACCGGTATTCCTAAAAAATTGTTCAATACCGATCGATTGTATTTTGTAAACGTATCGCATGGCGGGCTTGCAAATAATGCAGACATTTTTAATGGTATTTCTGAAATATTAAAAGCCGGAAAAACAGAATTACTTAGCAGGAACAGGCCTGTGTTAAGAGGAGTTCACTCAGTTTTTGATACTGTAGAAGAAGAAGTTTATGATACAGATGAAATAAGCCTCGAGAATACCATACTCGGCATTAAAGAAAAGAAAGTTGCAGCAAAAGCAAGTGAAGTACCATTAAAAGTAAGTGTAAGTAATGGTGATTTATTTTACAGCAGGTACCCTGTTACGGTTGGGCATTTTATAAATGATGGTATCACCAGCGCTGAACGGGTTATTGATAATTATACCGGTAATCAGCTTAGCCAGCGGCACAAGCTTAATATGTACCCAGGTAAAATTGGCAGTAACGAAGTGTTTGTAAATTTTAAAAGTGAATTTAAAGGTGCTGTTGTAATTGGCCTGGGTGCCCCCGGCAGGCTTAGTTCATATCAGCTTGCACAAACAACTGAGCAAGGCGTAATTAAGTATATGTTGGAGCTAGTAAATCTTTTTAATAAAAATGAGACAGAAAATATTCCCGCAGAAACAGGGATATCAGTGTTGCTGATTGGTTGTGGTTATGGCGGCTTATCAATTGAAAGCTCTATACGTTCAATAATACAGGGTGTACAAAACGCCAACAAAAAAATGGAAGAATTTAAAATAGAGGGATTAAGGCTGATAGAACGCATAGAGTTTGTTGAGTTGTATGAAGACAGGTGCCTGCAATGCCTGTATATTTTAAGCAGGATAGAAAATGAAGAAGACAGTGCCCTCAATATCAGGTTGCCAAAAAAACAATTTAAAAAATTATTGGGCTCACGTACCCGCATACCAATGGAGAATGAAACTGATTGGTGGAGCCGCATATCAGTTCAATTGCACAAAGAAAAACAAGAAGATTCAGAAGTGGAGGAATCGGCTCTGCGTTTTTCCTGCAGTACAGGCAGCGCCAGAGAAGAAGAGCGTGACCTGCTGACCACCCCCGAGATAATAAATGATTTGATTGAAGAAATGAGTACCAATAATAACTGGAATGCGGGGTTGGCTAAAACTGTTTTTGAATTATTGATACCCAACGATTTTAAAGATGAGATAAAAAAACAAAGCAATAGTTTGTGGGTATTGGATAAGGCCGCAGCGTCCTATCCCTGGGAGTTATTACAGGATAGTACCGGTAATGCCCGGCCGCTTTGCTGCAACGCAGGTATGATAAGGCAATTAAAGCTTGAAGATTACCGTATAAAAGTAGATGCGGTTGTTGGTAAAAAAGCATTGATTGTTGGTGATCCCGATTTAAAAGGTTTTCCTTATGCACAGCAATTACCCGGTGCTTTTAAAGAAGCAAATATGGTAGCATCCATATTGGACGAGTATGGATATGAAATGCCCAATAACTGTTTTAAAAAATCATCTACACAAATAATAAATGCATTATTTAAAGATGAGTATAAAATTATTCATCTGGCAGGGCATGGCATATTTAATGAAAAAAGACCAAAAGCTTCCGGTATGTTGATTGGCAATGGCGTGTTCTTAAGCACTAAGGAAATTTGCCAGATGAGTAAAGTACCCGAGCTGGTTTTTGTAAACTGTTGTTTTTTGGGTAAAGTAGATGACAAAAGCGAAGCACTCTTCAGCAATCGATATAAACTGGCCGCTAACATAGGTACACAGCTTATTATGAATGGTGTAAAAGTGGTTATTGCTGCCGGCTGGGCTGTAGATGATACCGCAGCACTTTATTTTACCGGTATATTTTATCATGCTATGCTGGGCGGTAATAATTTTGGCGATGCCGTTAAGGAAGCAAGGGCAAAAACATTTGCTAAATATCCCAACACCAATACCTGGGGTGCTTATCAATGTTATGGCGATCCATTTTTTAAACTAACCGAATATAAAAAATCGAAGGGTTACACTTATAACTACCTCATTGCACAGGAAGCAGAAAATGATTTAAATAATTTAATAAATAGATCCGATTCAAAAGGAAGTACAGTTAAAAATCTTTTGAAAGAAGTTGCTGCAATATCTGCGGCTGTTGATGCAGCTGGTATAAGAAATGCAGCCATTACCGAATGTGAGGCCATGGCTTATGCCGAATGTAACGATTACGAAAATGCCATAACCAGGTTTGAAAGCCTGCTGGGTATGGAGCAGGCGGGGTTCTCTTTAAAAGCGCTGGAAAAATATTGCAACCTCCGGGCCAAGCTTTGTGTAAAAAACTGGAAGGCAGTTAAAGAAAAAACCAAGCAGTCTGCAAAAATGGATAAAGTAATTGCCGATCTAAAACAATTGCTTAATATGAGCCCAACAGCAGAACGACTTAGTTTAATGGGCAGTGCGTATAAGCGTAAGGCAATGATATCAGCAACCAATGCCGATAAGGTTAAAGCATTAATACTATCTGCCGGTTATTATAAACAGGCTTATAATATGCCGCAGAACAGTAACAAAACCTATTCGTTAATCAATTGGCTCGAGATTGAAAAGATATTGATTCTTATAAAAGCAAAACCCGGTATAAGTGCCATTATAAAAAAATACAAGTTTGCCCCGGTGCAAAAAACAAAGGCAGATATTGCCGACGCTATCAAGAAGATGATCAATGCAGATGCCGATATGGATTTTTGGAACGAAATAGCAATAGCCAATGCGCTTTTATGTGCTTGGTTACTGGAAGGTAAAAGTACAAAAGAGCTAACCGATAAAACCGTATTAGATGCCTATAAAAAGGTGTGGGGCATTGCGGGCTCACAAAACAAAAAAGTTTCAGAAATAGAGCATTTCGATTTTCTGATTGATACATATACGGTGTTGGTTAAAAAACCGGCAACCGTATCGGCTATTAAAAAGATTAGGCAGGATTTGGAGAATATCATAAAATAGGAGCCATAAACTCTTTGAAAAATGAATAAACTTCAATTTTATAGGATTTCGTTAAACCAATTGTAAGAATCAGGTCATTTTGCCGTTTTTATTGCTATTATTTGGCACTTCTCATTCAGGTGGTTATCTTTGTCATCCTTTTTTAAGGAAGAAACCCTATTTAATAACAACCAAAAATTTCTATTTATGGCTGTAAAAATGAGACTGCAAAGGCATGGCTCAAAAAAGCGCCCCTTTTATTTCATCGTTGTAGCAGATGGCCGTGCGCCACGTGACGGTAAATTTATCCAAAAACTTGGTACTTACAATCCTTTAACGGTTCCTGCAACAATTCAGGTAGATCGTCAGAAAGCATTGGACTGGCTGCAAAAAGGTGCTCAACCCACCGACACTGTACGTCGTATCCTTTCTTTCAAAGGTGTGTTGTATCTAAAGCATTTACTTCGTGGAGTAGGCTTAGGCTTATTTGATGAAGCAGGTGCAATGGAAAAATTCACTGCATGGACTTCTGAACATGATTCAAATGTCAGCCGTCGCCAGGGAGCCCATAAAAAGGCCCGTAGCGATAGCCGCAATCAACCGATTGTGAGAAAGGTGGAAGCTAAAGTTGAAACTCCAACTGTTGAAGCACCCGTTGCCGACAAAGTTGAAGCTGAAATTGAAGCATCGGCTGCCGAAGAAACTAAAACAGAAGAATAAATAACCTCTGTTCCGTTAATTCTTTTAAAGTCCTGATTTTGTTATCGGGACTTTTTTTATGTACCAGGCTGTAAACCTTTGTGGTGCTTCATTGGCGTCGCACTCTTGTACATTTTATTTTTATTGAGCGTTAAAGCCTGTTAATCCAATTTGTTTACCAGCCTGCAAAATCAATTATCTTGCACCCAATTAATCAATATTTTAAAATAGGCAAACTTGCCGCCAGCACCGGTTTAAAAGGAGAACTGGTTTTGCAGCATAACCACACGATTTTTTAAATAAAACAATGAAACAGCAAAACGCAATTCAAATATTTGAAGAAAAAAAAGTGAGAACCCTTTGGGATGAGGAAGAAGAGAAATGGTATTTTTCTATCGTGGATACCATTGAAATTTTAACGTCAAGCCCCAATGCCAGAAAGTACTGGAGTGTACTAAAAACAAGATTAAAAAAAGAAGGAAGTCAGTTGGCTACAAATTGTAGTCAACTCAAAATGCAATCTGCGGATGGTAAATTTTATAAAACCGATGTAGCCGATACTGAACAGCTTTTCAAGTTGATACAATCTATCCCATCACCCATGGCAGAGCCATTTAAACTTTGGCTGGCAAAAATAGCTGCTGAAAGATTAGATGAAATGCAGGACCCGGAACTTAGTATTGACAGGGCTTTGGAACAGTATCTGCTATTAGGATATTCAG
>Ga0105048_10020007_pt1 | contig 10235 bp, 7 predicted proteins | sample MAT05_FD_78382 | JGI IMG/M metagenome (GOLD analysis project Ga0105048, IMG submission 78382) | Freshwater microbial communities from Lake Fryxell liftoff mats and glacier meltwater in Antarctica - MAT-05 | ecosystem: Environmental > Aquatic > Freshwater > Ice > Liftoff microbial mat | place...
GGCCAATGGGAAGGCTGTGAAGCAGGAAGCTAACAGCAGTCTGGACGATGTTCAGATTTGTGTAGGTTTAGCGTAACGGTTTACCAGTGAACTAGAATTTTCGCTCGTAAACCCCCGTCGTGCTGGTTGGGCGGTACATGGCTCCCAAAGCTGGTGCCCGCTGGAATAGCTTCTCAACTACATTTTCGCGGTCGATAATGTAGGTTGGTGGATCTTTACGAAAATGGTCGTAGACATTCACGACAGTCTCGTAATTATCCAAATTAAGGAGGTCGTATTTGGCCAGATCCCAATTGAGGTAGGGCGTGGCGGGGCGGTTTTGTCGGTACGCACTTAAGTCTTCGCCAATCACCAATAGTTTCTGGTTCTGAATATTGGCGGGTAGGGGCGAGGGTTGCACCTGTAAATTACTCAGCCGACCCAGGTCAGTACCCGGCAATATTCCCAACGCTCCCTGGTAGAAAATTCCCATCATCAAGGTCAATACACCCAGAAAAGCTAGTTCGGCCACCCAGGTTTTGCGGACATTCTGAAAGTAGATCACCGCGAAAAAAGCCATTGGAGCTACAAAAATAAGGAAGCCCATTGGTGCCAAAAATGGCATCAGTATTATAGTAATAAGGGCCGCTATTGCCCAAAAAAGCATAATTTGCTGGCACCGCTGCTGAAAATTGACGTATCGGTTGGTCGTGTTGAACAAGCTGAAAAAACCTAGGACAGCCATGCTCAATGGTACCAGTAACGACACCACAAGGGCGCTGTAATTAGTCAAGGCGTATTGCCGTACCCGAAATGCCGAAGCCAGCAGGTTCCGGTTGAAATCGTCCAGACTGTCGTTGAGGTAATAGTAAAGTACAGCCACAGCAATAGGAAAGGCAAAGCCAAACAAGGTCAGAGAATGTTGCCGAAAGGTGGCACCCGTGAACATCAGCAACGATGTGGATGCCCAGATGATGAATACGGCTGAGGGTAGATAGAACAGAGCCGCCAGCCCGAGATAAATGCCTATTTCGAAAACGTCGTCGGTAACGCCCTGCCGGTCGAGTTGCTTAATAAGGGTGCCAAAAGCCAGTAACAGGAATGAAGTAGAGAGCAGAACGGGCGACAACGTGAGGCAATCGAACGACAGATGCAGGAACAGCGCGTAGAGCAGGCCCGGCCAGAAATTTCGGTCAGGAAACACGTTACGGTTGTTCATCACATAATTGAAATAAACGATCTGAAACATCGATACAAGCGTAGCTGCCGTGTGCAGCGCCCCCTGCGACCGGCCAAAAAGGGCATGAAGCATCCAGTAAACCAAAGCGGATAGTGGGCTAACGCTATCCCATATGTCGCGGTAAAGCAAGTGACCCTGACTCATTTGCTCGCCAACAAGCATCCAGTTCAGTTCGGGGATGAGCAGCGGCAAAGGAGACACCAGAAAGGGCAGGCGAATAATCAGCAACACCACCATGAGGCTGATATATTGGTACGGCGCGTAAGTACGAAAAAAACTCAGCAAAGCGGTTAGTAGTTAACAGTGAACCGACCCGAAGTTACGGCGTATTTCGGCGATCTGGAAAAAGGTACGGATATTTGCACAACATGGAATCGAAACGACAACAAAAAGTGGCCCGGCAGTTGCAGAAAGACCTCAGCGAAATTTTTCAGCGTGAGGTGCCACATCTTTTCAACGGGGCTTTTATTACGGTGACGAGCGTTCGCGTCTCGCCCGACCTCAGCGTGGCCCGGGTGTATCTGAGTTTTCTAGCAACTAAAAACAAGGAAATGCTTCTCGAAAGCATTCGGGAACATAGCCGCGCCCTCCGTCAACACCTCGGTGATCGGGTACGTCATCAACTTCGCATTGTTCCTGACCTGACTTACTTCATCGACGATACGGCTGAGTATGCCGAGAAAATGGACAAACTTTTTGCTGGCCTTGATATCCCCCCCGCACCAGAAGAAGACGAGGAGTAAATTTTGGTACATTGGCTACTATGACAACAGACGGAAAAATTGATAGACTTGACGATAAGCTGTTTTTAATTCGTGATAAACGTCAAGAATTTATGGCCGTAAATGCTCCGTTAATTCTTGTTCTCGGACGAATGAATAACACACTTGAAGACAGTAACCGGAAGTTTTGGGCGTACCGATCTTTATGAATCTTCCTCTCTTCATTGCCCGGCGGTATTTCTTTTCGCGAAAAAAACGGAGTTTCATCAGCTGGCTGTCGATCCTGTCGATGTTGGGCGTGGGCGTGGGTACAATGGCCCTGGTAGTGGTGCTGTCGGTGTTTAATGGTATGGTCGAACTGAACCGGACACTATTCCGGTCGGTGGAGGCCGACCTGACGATAAAGCCCCGGCAAGGCAAGCGGTTTGTGGCTTCTCCCGATCTGCTCGCGCAACTTCAGCGAACTGCCGGGGTCGATTTGGTAACTCCCGTCATTCAGGACAATGCGCTCGCCCGTTATAAAGGCGCCCAAACGGTGGTTACCGTGAAAGGAGTGGATAACAATTATCTCAAGCGTTCTCAGCTCGATTCGGCATTGGTCGATGGACGGTTTCGGCTCCAGACCAATGGTATCGACTACGCTATTGTAGCCGAGGGTATCCGAAACGATCTGAGCGTCGTGACACAGGACATTCTGACCCCCCTTGAATTACTATATCCTCAGAATCAGGTGGGTAGTAAAACACTGAATTTGCTCAGTGAGAACGCGTTTAAAACCCGTTCACTGACGGTTTCGGGTGTGTTTTTTGTGGACGCCCAGCAATACGGCGACTTCGTGATTGCCCCGTTGCCGGTTATTCGCGATTTGGTTGGCTACGGTCCAAATGACCTTACCAGTATCGAAATGCAACTCAAGCCGGGCACCGACATTGCTCAGGCAAAGGCTACTGTGCAGGCGTTGATAGGTAATGCCCTGACTGCTCAGGATCGCGATGATCTCAATATCGACCTCTACAGAACTATCAATATTGAGAAGTTCGCCGTAGGGCTAACGCTGGCTTTTATTATCCTGATTGCATCGGTCAACATCTTTTTCTCCCTCTCGATGCTTGTGATCGAGAAGAAAAATGACATTCGCACGCTGTTTGCGATGGGCGCTACCACCGGTCTAGTTCGTCGGATTTTCCTGCTCGAAGGGGCTATCGTGGCGCTTACGGGAGCTACTACAGGCCTTTTACTGGGTATCGGATTATCGTTGCTGCAGCAACGTTATGGGCTTATCGGGGTTGGCACCAGTTCATCCATCATTGACGCATACCCCGTGCGGGTCGAGGCTGCCGATTTGTGGCTATCGGCTTTGATTGTATTGATCATTACCGGGCTGAGTTCGTGGTTTCCAGCGCAGCGTGCAGCCAGAGGCATTCAGGGGTGAGTACCAAACTGGCTCTCCCTTGGGTTGTTACTTTGCCCATCCAACGGCCCTTAGTCACTAAATCTACTCAACAGCTCCTGTCGTTCGTTGGTAGCGAGATTGATAACGTCGAACCGCCTGACCGAGTTGAACGACCCCATATCGCTGTCGCCGTTGATCAGAATGGCTCCCATCAGAATCACATACTGGCAATTATATTTTGTTTGGGCAACCAACTCCTGAATTCGTTTGTCGATAGCTTCGTAAATGACTTCCGTTGCCTCATGTAGCGGAATGGCTGCTGCCATAATCCGCTCTTTATTCCTCAATAAAATCTGCTCAATGGTGCTCATCTGGTAATCTATTTCCCGCATATCACCTTCTATAATGGCTTCATTCATCAACTTAGCCAATGCTCCTCTTGCCGCTCCACAACAGCTAGAACTAGTACGTTGCCCTATCCGGTGAATTTGCCCAACAGTACCATCTTTGGAAATGCCGATGTGTGGCCCGTAATACACAAAAACAGCCCCCTCGTCGGGAACATGACTGGCAAACGCTCCCATGCCCGTTAGTCCGGTAAACGGAAAGCCATTCAGGCCACCCATTTTAAACGGGCCAAGGAACTCGTGGGCTCGTGCCGGATACTGAATACTGTTTACGTCGTCGCTACAGATACTGTCGGCCAGCATTACCTGACCCGGCTCTAAGTCCAATACGTCTTCCACAAAGTCGATGAGTCGATTTACTCCGTCGATGGTAGTTACAGCATTCGGATAATGCTGATGAATGATGGCTAGTTTTTCTTTCTTTTTCATGTGAATTGAAGGGGTTTATTGGGGTGCTTATTTAAGTTATACTAATCGCATTATGTGGAAAACCGGGCATTAACCTAAGCAAATTTGACGAAAAAAGCCAGTCCCTTTGCGGAGACTGGCTTTGCACTAAATGACTTTACCTGTTCTTACTTCTTCGTCACCCGCACGGAAATCCGGCGGTTTTGCGCCCGGCCTTCTTCGGTATCGTTGGGGGTAACGGGGTGTTCCTGACCGTAGCCTTCAGCGTCTAAACGGCTATCGGAGATGCCGAGTTTAGCTAATTCGCCTTTGACCGAAGCGGCCCGGTCGCCGGAGAGTTTGAGGTTGCTGTTGGCGTTGCCCGTGTTGTCGGTGTAGCCACCCAGCTTGATGTTTACGGCGGGGTAGGCTTTCAGAATTTCGGCAATGTTTTTCAACTGCTCCTGCGATTCGGGTTTCAGCGTTGCGCTGCCTGTTTCGAACGTCAGCCGGTCGAAATCGAACCAGGTGGTTTTGTCAACGGCTTTGTCCGACTTGATGAAATCAAGCAAATTAGCCTCAACACCTTTGATATTGACACCTTTCAGCGAAACGCCCCCGTCGAGCGTCAGGTCGGTTAACTCAACGCCGTCGCTATTAGGTGTTGACACGTTGGCGTTGTCGGCTGCGGTCGATTCTTCGAGGGGAACTTCTGTACCGGCTGCGGTCTTGCCTTCTTTATTATAACCCGCTACGTCTGAGGACTTAATGGCGATGTAAGGCGCAATTACCAACGACACAATCGACATCAGTTTGATCAGAATGTTCATCGACGGACCCGACGTATCTTTGAATGGATCACCCACCGTGTCACCCGTTACTGATGCCTTGTGTGGCTCCGATTTTTTGTAGAACATCTCCCCGTTGATCATCACACCCTTTTCAAACGACTTCTTGGCGTTGTCCCAGGCACCACCGGCGTTGTTCATAAAAATACCCATCAACACGCCCGATACCGTTACACCGGCCAACAGACCGCCCAATACCTCGGGGCCGAAAATGAAGCCTACGATCACCGGAACCGTTAGCGCAATAGCACCCGGCAATACCATCTCGCGAATAGAAGCCTGCGTTGAAATAGCCACGCATTTTTCGTATTCGGGTTTGCCGGTGCCTTCCATAATACCCGGAATTTCGCGGAATTGACGACGAACTTCCTCCACCATCGCCATAGCCGCCCGACCCACGGCGGCAATCACCAGCGATGAGAAAATGTACGGAATCATACCACCTACGAACAGCCCCGACAGTACGTCGGCCTTATAAATATCAATAGCTGAAATGCCCGACAGACCTACGAAAGCAGCAAACAAAGCCAGTGCCGTCAACGCTGCTGAGGCAATCGCGAAACCTTTACCCGATGCAGCCGTAGTGTTACCAACGGCATCCAGAATGTCGGTGCGGCCCCGAACCTCTTCGGGTAGGTAGCTCATTTCGGCAATACCACCGGCATTGTCGGCAATGGGACCGAAGGCATCAATGGCCAACTGCATGGCCGTGGTGGCCATCATACCGGCGGCAGAAATAGCTACACCGTATAGACCTGCAAAGTGATAAGACGTATAAATACCAGCGGCAAGCACCAGAATTGGCAATACCGTCGACTCCATACCTACTGCCAAACCACCGATGATGTTGGTAGCGGCACCCGTAGCCGATTGCCGGATGATGGACAATACGGGCCGACGACCCATTGCGGTGTAATATTCGGTGATGATCGACATCAGCGCACCCACAACCAAACCCGTTACGATAGCGTAAAACACATCCATCCGGGTGAACTCAACGCCCCGAATCTGCATCGTGGTGTCGGGTAGCATACTGTTAACCAGGAAGTAGGAAGCAACCAGCGTCAGAACAATCGAACCCCAGTTGCCCATGTTCAACGCGCCCTGCACATTGCCTTTGTCGTCTTTAACACGAACTAAGTAGCAAGCCAGAATAGAGAAGATCAGGCCGAGACCAGCAATCACAATCGGCAGCACGATGGGCGCGTGGCCCAGAATAGGGTCATTTGGGATAATAATTTCGCGACCCAATACCATCGTGGCCAGCATAGTAGCCACGTACGAGCCAAACAAGTCGGCACCCATACCGGCTACGTCACCAACGTTATCGCCCACGTTGTCGGCAATAGTAGCCGGGTTACGTGGATCGTCTTCGGGGATACCGGCTTCTACTTTACCTACTAAGTCGGCTCCAACGTCGGCAGCTTTGGTATAGATACCACCGGCCACACGGGCAAATAGCGCAATAGACTCGGCACCGAGCGAGAAACCCGCCAGTACTTCGAGAGCGCGTTCCATTGGGATGCCGTTGACAGGCAAAATACCATTGACGGTTGCGGCTCCGGCCACGAAGTAGTTATACAGAATAATAAACAGCACACTCAGACCCAGAACGGCCAGGCCAGCTACGCCGATTCCCATTACCGACCCACCCGTGAACGACACATCGAGGGCGCGGGTGAGGCTTGTGCGGGCTGCGTGGGCCGTGCGAACGTTGGCTTTAGTCGCCACTTTCATGCCGATATAACCCGCCAAAGCCGAGGTGAATGCTCCGAAAGCAAAGGCAATACCAATACTCCAGTGTGAGTTTTCAACCAGTGTACCCGACCACGATAAGAGGGCGGCAACCACCAATCCGAAAACAATTAAAACGCGCCATTCCGCTTTAAGGAAGGCAATGGCACCGTCGGCAATATAGCCAGCGATTTCCTGCATCCGGGCATCTCCAGCATCCTGCCGCGAGACCCACATAAACTTGGCAGCCATAACCACCAGGCCAATTACGCCCAGAATAGGGACAAGGTAAAGACTCGAATTCATGCGAATTTTGTTGAACGATTTTTTTTAGGCTACGATTTTTAAGCGGGCAAATATAAACCTTTACCCGGCGAATAGAAAAGCAGCAGGGTAGGCTATTGGGCAAAAACAAGGGAATATTTGGTTTTTTGATGACCTGTGTGCCATCCTAACCGTATCTTTGGTAACAATCCTATCCAGTTCTTATGCGCTCCATTGTTATTATAGGCAACGGTATTGCCGGCATCACAGCCGCCCGCGAAATCCGTAAACACTCCGACAACAAGATTACCGTCATCTCCGCCGAAACGGATCATTTCTTCTCACGAACGGCATTGATGTACGTATTCATGGGCCACATGGAGTATCGCCACATTAAACCCTACGAAGATTGGTTCTGGCAGAAAAACCGTATCGACCTGGTACGGGCGCAGGTAGAACGGGTAGATTTCGACACAAAAACGCTACACCTCACCCCCCAGCCCCCTCTCCTTGCGAAGGAGAGGGGGGGTATGCAGAAGAAGATGAAGGGCAAATCGGAAGAGACTTCTCCCCCTCTCCTTGTGAAGGAGAGGGGGTTGGGGGGTGAGGTTAATTACGATGTGCTGATATTGGCCGTTGGGTCGAAACCTAACTTTTTTGGGTGGCCGGGCCAAAACCTGCGCGGGGTACAGGGCCTGTACGGTATGCCCGATCTGGAACGGATGCAGGCCGACACTAAAGATGTTCGACAGGCGGTGGTGGTTGGTGGGGGGCTGATTGGCATCGAACTGTGTGAAATGCTGTTGTCGAAGGGCATTCAGACGACGATGCTGGTACGCGAAAAAAGCTACTGGAACAGCGTACTGCCCAACCAAGAATCGGTCATGATCGGTACGCACATTGGCGAACACCACGTTGACCTTCGGGTAAACACAGAGCTAGCCGAGATCATGGACGACGGCAACGGCCGGGTAGGAGGGGTACTTACCAAAACCGGTGAGACAATCCCGGCGCAGTTTGTGGGCATTGCCGTGGGCGTTAAACCCAACATCGACTTCCTGAAAAATACCCCGCTGGAAACCGACCGGGGTATTTTAGTGAACGAGCACCTGGAAACCAACCTGCCCGATGTATATGCCATCGGCGATTGTGTGCAACACCGAAACCCGCCCAAAGACCGCAAAGCGCTCGAACAGATCTGGTACACAGGACGGATTATGGGCGAAACACTGGCCCAAACAATCACCAGTACCCGCACGGCTTACAATCCCGGTGTTTTTTTTAACTCGGCCAAGTTCTTCGACATTGAGTACCAGACCTACGGATTTGCTCCAGCCGGAACGCCGGACCGTCATCTCAACGAACACACGCACCTGAAAACCTTCTACTGGCAAAACGAAGCCAAAAAGCTGCTGATGCGCTTCTATTTCCACGCCGAAACCGGGGCCATTGTGGGCATGAATACGTTCGGAATACGGCAGCGGCAAAACGTGTGGTCAAGCTGGATCGCCGACGAGCGACCCATTGCCGAGGTCATGGCCAACCTCGTCGACGCCAACTTCGACCCCGAGTTTTCCCGGCGCTACGAACCGGACATTGTGGCCCAATTTCAAGAGCAACACCCGGAGTGGAAAGTAGGCAACGTGAAAGAGAAGACAAGCTGGCTGGCAGGCTTGTGGGGGCGATGAACAAAAGACAAAAAAATTCCTGCGTTCATAATTGACGCAGGAATTCTGTACCCACCGTAACTTGTACTTAACCTAAACTTGTTCGCCGAAGCGAATGAACCACTTAAACCAAATGCTTTACCTCCGTGTGGAGGATTTTTTAAAACAATGTTGAATTGAATCTTGTATGCCTCATTAACAATTGCTCTTCTGTGCATTACTCGCCAGAAAAGTATCGTCGAAGTAATCGAGTTGAGTAAATCAGAATCATGCGTGGCTGAATGCCTGGCAATGTCCCGCTTCGACAGAGTTAAGTAGAAAAATTTGTGCCAAACTAATTTTAGGTTCAATTAAGGGATTCACAAAGTGTGTTAAACCTTGAAAATGAGGGTTAAGCAGCCTTAAATCATGTTATAGCATTATAACTTAGACGCACAGATGCTTAAAATAGTTGTAGATAATTTTCCCCATTTGTAGAATAAAACTGGGGAAAATTGGCGCATTAACTTTCTAAGTTGTAACTGTCGATTCTTGGTCAGGTGTCAGCAACTGTTTCTTAATTAGCTCATAATGTGGTTTTTGCTGCATTATTTTTCAAATAACCACCTTGGATTTACAATTAGGCATCAAATTAGGTTACGATATAGTATAAACACTTTGACTGACCTGCGTGTGGTACGAGCAACGGGAGTAATTACGGGCCATCAAACCCGACCCTCCGTAAACTATGATATGACGACTACGAAACGAGTGCTAATCGTTGACGATGAAGCGGATATTTGCCTGTTGCTATCAGGTTTGCTTCGGCGTTTAGGCTACCATCCTACCTGTGCCCACTTCTTGGAGGAAGGCCGCCGTTGCCTTAGTTCCCAGGAATTTGATGCCGTATTTCTGGATCTGAACCTGCCCGATGGTCTTGGGTTTGATTTACTTCCAACCATTAAAGTAGCCACAAGCACTACTAAAGTGATTATGATCAGTGCGTTCGACGGAGTGGCTGAACGGAAACGGGCTTTAGAACAGGGAGCCGATTATTTTATTGGTAAACCGTTCACCCGTAAATCTGTAGAACAAGCCCTACAAACTATACAGGTTTAGCGTATATTTGAGTTTGTTCAACCATTCAACTACATGTGAGGAAAATTAATGAGCTGGTCTTCCTGCAAAAAAGAAGCACGAAAATCGGTATATTGGTTGGCTTTGGCGATTTTTAGGTCCACAACCTACTGCCGTCTCTAATTCACCAGCTTATTCTTCATCACTATCGACGCTACCAGGTATGGAACGAATACTGATTGTTGACGACAACAATGACATTTGTCTGTTGCTCGAACGCTTTCTGACAAAGCAGGGCTACAAAACAGCGTCGGCATTACGGGGAGAAGATGGCTTGGCGCTAGTCCGAAAAGATTCGGTTGATTTAGTCATTTGCGACTTTAAACTCCCTGATATAGACGGCCTCGAAATGCTGCGCCGTATTAAAGTGATTAGCCCAAAAACTGCTGTTATCATTATAACGGGCTACTCTGATGTTCGAATTGCCGTACAGGCAGTGAAACACGGAGCTTATGACTACGTCACAAAACCGCTTTAC
>Ga0105048_10020008_pt1 | contig 10235 bp, 8 predicted proteins | sample MAT05_FD_78382 | JGI IMG/M metagenome (GOLD analysis project Ga0105048, IMG submission 78382) | Freshwater microbial communities from Lake Fryxell liftoff mats and glacier meltwater in Antarctica - MAT-05 | ecosystem: Environmental > Aquatic > Freshwater > Ice > Liftoff microbial mat | place...
CCCCCGAAGCCAAGCGGACGGGGTCGGTGTCGTGGCCCGGGGAGGCGGCGGCGACGTTCTCGGACGCCGTCGCCGCCACCCGTCGACGGCTCTGGGCCGAGGGCGTTTGCCCACAGGCCGGGGTCGATGGGGCCATCGCAGAACGCCCCACGAGTGCGCGGGACGTGCTGCTGTCCGGTCTGGCCCCGGCCCCACGAACTGCACAAGTCGAGCTGAGAGTCTGGCGGGGAGGTGTTGTTTGACCCAGGCGTCGGGCAACAGCTGGGTCACGTCGGCCGGTTTGGCGGCCAATTGCGTTAACACGTCGGTGAGGTACGCCCACAGGTTCAACGAAATCGTCCGGCGGGTGTCAGCCCTGTTCGCCCGGGCAGCCGTCATCGAAGCAGCGGTGGCGGCGGCGCGGAAGCGGGTGGACGCGCTGACGCAGGCGGTGCTTGCGAAGGCGTTCCGGGGGGGGCTGGTGCCGACCGAGGCCGACCTCGCCCGCCGCGAGAACCGCCCCTACGAACCCGCCGCCGACCTCCTCGCCCGCCTCCGCCCACCTGCCACCACCGCCATCGCCAAGCCGAAGGGCACCCGGAAGCCGAAAGGCACCCCCGCGCCGTAACGACCCCGGCGAGCGGTTCGGGTTTTTCGCACCCGCCCGCGACGCCGCGGTCCGCCTCACGCACGTCTCACTCAACCCTAGCAAAGCTTCATCGACGCGCTCTTCTTCCGCACGGCCGGACTGTCGGACGCGGAAGTCGCTGGGCAGAAAGCCCGTTACGCGGTGATGAAGTAGGTAACTCGTTCCCGGTAGGCTGTGGGTGCAAATAACGGCCGAACGCCGCGGGCGTCCCGCGGCGCGGTGCCGGCCCCGCGACCCATGCGACACAATAGAGGCGCGCCGCAATTGCGCTCGAAATCGACCTTAACCCGTTGTGTAGCAAGCACTTGTCGTCGACAGAACGATATCCGCCGAAGTCGTTTCCCGCAAAGCGTTTACGGCTATTGCGGCTGAACTCTAGTGGGTACGGCTGGCCGGGAATGGGGTGTCGTTCGACTGGCTGGTGTTCGACGAGGGGTACGGGTCGAAGGTCCCGTTCCTCCGGTTCTTGAACCTGGTCGGCCGGCGGTTCGTGGCCGAAGTGCAGGTCAACTTCATCGTCCGGGATCGGGCCGATGGCCCGGCCCGGCGGGCAGACGACCGGCTCACCCCGGCGGACGCCACGTCCGGGCGGCGGCACCGGCTGTCCCGCCGGACGGTCCGGGCCTCCTTCTGGCGGGCGACGACGGCGGCGGTGTGGGTGGCCGAGCGGGAGCACACCCTGGTGGCGGCCATCGACGAGGCCACGGCGGAGGTGAAGTACTTCCCGACCCACGCGACGGGCGCGGCGTTGAGCCGGGTGCCGGCCGTCGCCTTCCGCCGTTGGACGGTGGAGCATGCGTTCCGGCTCGGCAAACAGGAAGCCGGACTGATGCTCTACGAGGGGAGGGACTACACGGGGCCGTTGCGGCACCTGACGCTGGCCCTGGTCGTTCTGGGATTCGTCGCCACCCACACGGAGCGGTTGCGGGGGGAAAAACCCGCAGGTGACGGCCGAGCAGGTGTGCCGGGCGTTGAACCAGCGGTGCGGCGCGGTGTTCCGCCGGCGGCGGGGCGTCCCCGAGGTCCGGCACAGCAGCGAGGTCATCCGGTACCACCAGCGGCGGAACGCTCAGGCCGCCAAGTCCCACAAGAAACGGCGGCATAGATGCGTCATCTAGACCCGCGCTGTACAGCTATGACGGTGCCTCATGGCCAAGAACAACGCCGCGCCGGGTGAAGGTAAGACGACCAAGGCCGAGGCGGTCCGGACCGCCATCCGCGAGGGGAAGGACGGCCCGGCCGAGGGCGTCGCGTTCATCAAGGAGAGGTTCGGGCTGGAGGTCTCGAACGCGGCCTTCAGCAGCTACAAGAACGCCGAGAAGATGAAGGCCGCCGCGTCGCCCGCCCCCCGCGTCAAGCACGCCGTGCCGGCCAACCCGCCGGCCCGCAACGGCACGGCGGGCGACCCGGTCGAACTGGCGCGGGCGGTGAAGGCGCTGGTGGCGCGGCACGGGGCGGCGGCGGTCGCCGACATGGCCAAGGTGTTCGAGTGAGTGCCGCCCGGGGTGGGGCCGTTACGGCCGCGCCCGTCCTTTCTCCTTCGGCCCGGTGTTCGGTTCGTCCTTCGGACGGTGCGACACGTTCTTGGTCATCATCCTCCCGCCCGCCTTCGTACTCCGTTCGGGCAGGGGGGTCGCCCGGGTCTCCGGCTTCTTCTCCGCCTGTTCCCGCACGAACCGGGCGTTCTTCGCCTTTTTCGGCCTCGCCGCCTTCGTCGCCGGCGTGGCGACGCGCTTCTGCTCGGCCGCCGCCCTCGCCGCTTCCGCCGCCTTCTCGACTTCACGCGCGGCCGCGGCGAGCGCGTCGGCCTCGGCTTGCAAGCGGGTTTCCCGCGACAGGACACTTTCGATCTTCGCTCGCTTCGCCATCACGCACCTCCCGTGGTCGAGTAAACCCTGCTTTGTAGCAGGTGCCGTCCCTCCGGGAAGAGTCCCGACCGGTCGAACGCGCGATCCGACGGCATCCGACGCGGGTGATCGGCCGCGGCGGATGACCCGGGCGCGCGGCGGCACTCCGAAGGGTGTGGCCCGGGATCGAGTGGGGAGTCGAATCGCCGCGGCGAGCGGGCCGAACGGGGAGGGACGGGGCCGAACCCGACAACAGAGTGGCCGGGGGCGACGTGCGGCCGAGTGGGCCGCACGGTCAGACCGACGCCTGGGCGGGCGGGGAGTTCTGGCTCGTCATCGCGGCGAGGAGTCGCTCCATCAGTGCCAGCACCCGCACCCGGTACGGCTCCCAGATGAGCGTGGTGAACGGCACTTCCGGGGCGGTCTTCGTCTCGTCCTTGCTCCCGCAGATCCGGTTCATCTCCCGGCACGCCTCCTCCAGCATCCCGACCGGGAGTTGATAGCCGGCGTCGGTGAGGAGGCCGAACTTCGCGCCGTCGCCGGTGCGCGGGCGGACGGTCCAGAAGTACGACCCGGCCCCGGGGATGCGGAAGGTGACGGCGTGCAGCGACCGGCTCGGCCCCACGAACTCCAACCCCCGCCCCTGACTCCACCGGATCAGCTCGTCGAGGACGGGCGAGAAGCGGGCCGCTTGGCCGTGGGCGTAGCTCTCCACCTTGGCCAGGAAGTCGGTCGTGGCGGTCGCGAGGTCGCTCACATGAGCCTCCGGGATGGGGTGCGAAGGCCATTATACGAATTCCTTCCGCTCCCCATGACCCCGAGTGCGCTTATCGGCGGACTCGACGCCCCTCGCTCTCGGGCGGCGACGGGAATGGAACACCCGTCCGCCATTTGACACGCACCCTCCACCCCGTCACGATGGAGGGAACGCCCGGGGGGAAATGCCGTGCAGGGTACGCTCTTCGACGAAGACCTCGTGGCCGCCATGGAGGAGGCGCGGAAACGGAAATACGAGGCGAGGCTCGCCACGGGGAAGGCGGCGGCGGTCCTGGCCGTCGCCCGGGGTCTGCCCCAGCCGTTCCGCCTGAACGACCTGTCCGTGGCCTGCCACCGGAGCGACCCCGGGTACTTCGGCATGGACGGGTACGCCCACCACCCGGACAACCACAAGATTCACAGCTTCCTGTACGGGCGGCGGGGGCTGGTCCGCCGGGGCTACCTGGAACGGGTGGCCGCGGGGGTGTTCCGCGTCCCGGAGGGGTAGGACCGGCCGAACTTCGGGCCGGCGATGCTTCCGGATAGTGCGGGCGGCCGTCGTGAAGGCCGCCGCGGACGCCCGCCCGAAAATAAATCGTCCGCCGGTCGGCCCGCCGTGGTACACTGGTGTCCTGCCCGAAACGGCTTTGCAAGAGAACGGGTGAAGGGGTGAGGCGACCGAAATCCCACGGTTTTCGCTTCGCCACCCCTTCACCCCTTCACCCGCTCACCCCTTCACCCGTTCTCTTGCAAAGCTGCCCGAAACCGCGCCTCCGCCGGACCGTCGCATGAACGACCCCCGAACCGTCCCCGCGACCGCGCGGTCGTGGCTCGCCGCGGCCGTCGTGCTGCTCGCGGTGCCCGCCTTCGCCCGGCCGGCGGACCCCACGCCGGAGGGGGTCGCGTACTTCGAGAAGGAGGTCCGGCCGCTGCTCGTCGAGAAGTGCCTGAAGTGCCACGGGCCGAAGAAGCAGGAGTCGGGCCTGCGGCTCGATTCGCGGGCGGCCGTGCTCAAGGGCGGCGACGGCGGGCCGGCCGTCGTCCCCGGGAAGGCGGACGCGGGGACGCTCCTCGCCGCCGTCCGGCACGCGGGCGAGACCACGATGCCCCCGGGTGGGAAGCTGACGGCGGCCCAGATCGCGGCCCTGGCGAAGTGGGTGGAGGGCGGGGCGGCGTGGCCCGCCGAGGCGACCGCCGCCCCGGCCCGGACGCCCGGGATCACGGCCGAAGACCGCCGCCACTGGGCGTTTCAACCGGTCGCCGACCCACCCGCCCCCGCCGTCCGCGACGCCGCCTGGCCGCGGACCGACATCGACCGCTTCGTGATGGCGAAACTCGATGCGGCCGGGCTGAAACCCGTCCCCGACGCCGACCGACGCACGCTCCTCCGCCGCGTCGCCTTCGACCTGACCGGCCTGCCCCCGACCCCGGAGGAGATCCGGGCGTTCCTCGCCGACGACCGGCCCGGTGCGTTCGGGCGGGTCGTCGACCGGCTGCTGGCGTCGAAGCACTACGGCGAGCGCTGGGGCCGGCACTGGCTCGACGTGGCGCGGTACGCCGACACCGCCGGCGACGGGGCCGACTACCCCGTCCGCGAGGCGTACCGGTACCGCAACTGGGTGATCGACGCCTTCAACGCCGACCTGCCCTACGACGAGTTCGTCCGCGACCAGCTCGCCGGCGACATCCTCGCCCCGCGAGGGCCGCCCGACCGCTTCGCCGGGCGCGTCACCGCCACCGGGTTCCTGGCCGTCGGCAAGCGGTACGGGTACAGCCCCGGGCCGGACTTCCAGCACCTCGACTTCGCCGACGCGATCGACTCCGTCGGCCGCTCCCTCCTCGGCCTGACGCTCGGCTGCGCCCGCTGCCACGACCACAAGTACGAGCCGGTCACGGCGGCCGACTACTACGCCCTGTACGGCATCTTCCAGAGCACGAAGTGGGCCTTCCCCGGCGGCGAAGAGCACAAGCGGCCGGCGAACTTCCCGGCCCTCGTCCCGGCGGCCGAGGCCGCCCGCCGCGACGCTGCCCGGGCCGCCGAACTCGCCGCCCTCGACGCCGAGCTGAAACGCCTGGCGGCCGAGCGGGCGGCACTGACCGGGGCGGGGTTCGCCGGCGGGGTGGACCTGGCCTTCGAGGGCCAACCACTCGGGAAGCCGCCCACCGCCCCGTGGCTGAGCGAGGGGAAGAACGCCGTCGCCGCCGCCGCCCAGAGTCCGTTCGCGCACCTCCACCCGGCTGGCACCCGCGGCGTCCGCCTCGGCACCGGCAAGCCGACCGACGGGGTCCGGTACGTCTTCGCCAATCCGCTCCGGGCGACGCCCGGCAAGGCGATGCACGCCGCCGTCGACTTCCGCACCTCCGCCCCGACCGACAAGACGGGGGCGTTCCGCTTCTACCTCGGCCGCGGGGTGATCGCCTCGCTCGCGGTCGAGTGCAGCGTCACCGCGACCGCGTTCGCGGTCCGCGACGGGGCCAAGTGGGAGGTCGTCCGCAAGCTCGAACCGGGCACCTGGTACACCCTTCAACTCGCCCTCGACCCGGCCAAGAAGACCTATTCCGGCGCGGTCGGCGCGCCCGGCGACCTAACCGCGTTCGGCGGCAAGTCACTCGGGGCGGCGTGGGACGGCGTCCTCGATACCTTCATCTGCGATGCGATCGGGCACGTCCCCGGCCCGGCCCCCGAACACGACCTCGACAACCTCGCCCTCGGCGAGACTCCGTTCCCGGCCCCCGGCGCGAAGCCGGCCGTCGCCCCGGCCCCGCCCGCCGATTTGAAGGAGCGCGTCGCGGAGCTCGACGCCGCCGTCGCTACGGCGACCAAGCGCCGGCAGGCGGCCGCGGTTCGGGAGGTGTACGAGGTCGCCTACGGGGTGAGCGAGGGCACGCCGGGCAACGCCCGCGTCCAGGTGCGCGGCGAGCCGGACAAGCCGGGGGCGGAGGTGCCGCGGCGGTTCCTGGAAATCCTCGGCGGCGACCCCGTCCCGGCCGCGCCCGCGGGGAGCGGCCGGCTCGAACTCGCCGACTGGGTCACCCGGCCGTCGAACCCGCTCACCGCCCGCGTGTTCGTGAACCGCGTCTGGCAGTGGCACTTCGGCACCGGGCTGGTCCGCACGTCGAGCGACTTCGGCACCCGCGGGGAAGCCCCGTCGCACCCCGAACTCCTCGACTGGCTGACGACCCGGTTCGTGAAGTCGGGGTGGTCGGTGAAGGAACTGCACCGGCTAATCCTCCGGTCGCGGGTGTACCACCTCGCCTCGACCGACGACCCGGCGAACCTGCGGGCCGACCCGGCGAACCGCCTCCTCTGGCGGTACACCCGCCGCGCGCTCGACGCCGAATCGGTCCGCGACGCCATGCTCGCCGCGGGCGGCCGGCTCGACCGGGCGACGCCCGCCGGCCACCCGTTCCCGGACGTGAACGGGTGGGGGTTCACCATCCACAACCCGTTCCACGCGGTCTACGAGTCGGACCACCGGAGCGTGTACTTGATGGTGCAGCGGAACCGGCGGCACCCGTTTCTCGCCCTGTTCGACGCCGCCGACCCGAACCTGAGCGTCGGCGAACGGCAGCCGACGACGACCCCGACGCAGGCGCTGTACCTGATGAACGCGCCGTTCGTCCACGCCCAGGCCGACGCTCTCGCCAAGCGCATTCTGGCCGTCCCCGGCGACGACGCGGCGCGCGTCCGACTCGCGTTCGAGACGGCCCACGGGCGCGTCCCGGACGACGCCACGACCGCCGCCGCCGTCGCCTTCCTGACCGCATACCGGACGACGGCGGCCGACCGCGGGGTGAAACCCGACGCCCTCGCCGCGACCGCGTGGGCCGCCCTCGGCCGCGTGCTGCTGACCGCGAACGCCTTCCTGTACGTCGATTAAAGGGGCACCGCTTGATGACCGCCGACCCCGCCTTCGCGCCGTCCCGCCGCGACTTCCTTCGCCGCGCGTCCGGCGGGTTCGGAGCACTGGCCCTCGCCGGGCTGTGGGCCGAGGCGCAGGCCGCCGACGCCGACCCGCTCGCGGCCCGCCCCGGCCACTTCCCGGCGAAGGCCGACCGCGTCATCTTCCTCTTCTCGACCGGCGGGGTGTCGCACGTCGATACCTTCGACCACAAGCCGAAGCTCGCGGCCGACCACGCCAAGTCGATCACCGCGTCGCGGTGGCTGAACAAGCCGGGCAAGTTCGAGCGCTTCCTGATCAAGCCGCGCTACGCCTTCAAGCCCTACGGCAAGAGCGGGCGGATGGTGAGCGACCTGTTCCCGCACGTCGGCGGGATGATCGACGACGTGTGCCTGCTCAACGCCATGCACTGCGAGAGCGACGGGCACGACAAGGCGACGCTCGCCGCCCACACCGGGTCGGCCCAGTTCGCCCGCCCGAGCGCCGGGGCGTGGGTCAGCTACGGGCTGGGCACGCCGAACCGCAACCTGCCGTCGTTCATGGTCCTCGCCCCGGCCGCCCCCTACGCCGGGGCGCAGACCTGGGGGAGCGACTTCCTGCCCGGGTGCCACCAGGGCACGCACGTCGTCCCCGGCACCGACCCGCTCCCGAACCTCCGCCCCCGCGTGCCCGCCGCCGAGCTACAGCGGATGGAACTCGACCTGCTCGGCACGCTGAACCGCGACCACCTCGCCGCCCGGGCCGCGGACCAGGCGCTGAGCGCCCGCATCCGGTCGTTCGAGACGGCGTTCGGGATGCAGCGCGAGGCCCCCGAGGCGTTCGACCTGTCGAAGGAGACGGACGAGACCCTCGCCCTCTACGGCGTGGACCGGAAGACGACGGCCGGGTTCGGGTGGCAGTGCCTCGTCGCCCGGCGGCTGGCCGAGCGGGGGGTGCGGTTCCTCGAACTCATCGACGTGGGGTCGAGCAACAACTGGGACTCGCACGGTAACATGGCCGACCACGAGCGGCTGGCGAAGGCCATCGACCGCCCGGTCGCCGGGCTGCTCGCCGACCTGAAGCGGCGGGGGATGCTCGCCCGGACGCTGGTGGTGTGGACGACCGAGTTCGGCCGGACCCCGTTCCACCAGCAGGCCGGGCACGCCGGGCGGGAGCACCACAACCTCTGCTTCACGTCCTGGCTGGCCGGCGGCGGGGTGAAGGGCGGGATCGCCCACGGCGCGTCGGACGAATACGGCATCCTGCCGGCCGCGGGCGCGGTCCACACCCACGACCTGCACGCGACCATCCTGCACCTGCTCGGGATCGACCACGAGCGCCTCACCTACCGGCACGCCGGCCGCGACTACCGCCTCACCGACGTGGCCGGCGAGGTCGTCAAGCCGATCCTCGCGTAGCCCCGCCCCGACCGTGGGACCACATGCCGGGGCGTCGAAGGTACCGCTCTCGGTGACGCTAGGCCAGGGGCGACTGTTCATACCGGGCGAGTAAGTCTGCCGGGGCTTGGGTCAGTTACGGGCTGGGCACGCCGAACCGCAACCTGCCGTCGTTCATGGTCCTCGCCCCGGGCGCAAACGCAGACGAGGGAGTATAAATGGTAGAGAAGATTGCAAGAAATTGGCAATTTGGAGGAAATGGGCGGTCCATTCTGCCAGGCGCTTAATACACTAAGCGTCATAGTCTCATTCCGCTTCTCCCGCGGGGCCGAGGCGGGTCGTCGGTTGATCGGCAGAACGTATCTGCCGCTCTTATCGTTCTCATCTTGCAGGTTGTCACATGGCGACGAAGAGCTGGGTCCGCAGGGTGTTCGGGACCAAAACGCGGCCGATCGTGACGCGAAACCGGACGCGACTGAGCGTGTGGGGTCTCGAAGACCGGGTCACCCCCTCGGTGCAATTCGCCACCGCCGGTCAGACGGTCAATGCGTCCACCGGCACGTTCAGCATCACGGTCACCGACACCGATACCGGCAGTGACGCGCCGACCGCCAGCATCTTCGCCGCCACTGGTCTCACCACCCCGCAGAACGTCGCGTTCGACAACGCCGGCAACCTGTACGTCTCCAACTTCGGCGGCACCACCGTCACCACGGTGGCGCCGACCGGGGTGATCAGCATCATCACCGGGTTCGACCGGCCCCGCGGCCTTGATATCGACGCCGCCGGCAACGTCTACGTCGCCGACCAGTTGGGCAGCACGCAGGGCGCGGGTGTCCTGTTCAAGATCGATACCACCGGGACCAGGACCCTGTTCGCAACCGGCTTCACCCAGCCGAACAGCGTCCGTGTCGACGCCGCTGGCAACGTCTACGTCGCCAACCTCGGGGTGACGGGGACGCTCGACGGCACCACGGTGGACAGGATCACGCCGGCCGGGGTGAAGACCACCTACGCCACCGGCCTGCACGGCCCGCAGGGGCTGGCCTTCGACGCCGCCGGCAACTTGTACGTCGGCAACAACGCCCCCGGCTTCGACACGTTCGTGAGCAGGGTGACGCCGGCCGGCGTGGTGACCACCTTCGCCACCGGCTTCACCCGCCCGTCCGGGCTGGCCTTCGACGCCGCCGGCAACCTGTTCGTGAGCAACCTGGGCAGCGGCGGCGGGGCCAGCAGCGGCGGCACCACGGTAAGCCGTGTGACGCCGGCCGGGGTGGTGAGCACCTACGCCACCGGGCTGAGCACCCCCATCGGCCTCGACTTCGACGCCGCCGGCAACCTGTACGTGGCGAACGCCCTCGCCAACAACGTCATCAAGCTCGCCCCCACCCCGGCGACCGTGCCGTTCACCCTCGGCGGGAACGCGGTCCAGGGGACCGACTACACGATCACCTCGACCAGCCCGCTGACCGTCCCGATCGGCGGGACCACGACCATCACCGGCACGCTGATTCCCCAAGGCGTTGCCAACAAGACGCTGACGTTCACCCTGGGCACCCCGACCGGCGACACCCTCGGCAGCCCGAGCGTTAACACCCTGACCATCACCCAGCCGGCGAGCACGCCGACGCTGGCGGGCGTCAGCCCGAGCACGGCGGTCGCCGGCAGCGGCAACACGACCGTCACCCTGACCGGGACGAACTTCACCCCGACCGGGACGACGGCC
>Ga0105048_10020009_pt1 | contig 10234 bp, 8 predicted proteins | sample MAT05_FD_78382 | JGI IMG/M metagenome (GOLD analysis project Ga0105048, IMG submission 78382) | Freshwater microbial communities from Lake Fryxell liftoff mats and glacier meltwater in Antarctica - MAT-05 | ecosystem: Environmental > Aquatic > Freshwater > Ice > Liftoff microbial mat | place...
GACGGTGCGCGGCTTCGTGCTGGCACAGGGCTGCCGGCAGGCGCACGCGGTCGGCTACCTGGGCGACACGGACACCTCGCCGTGCGGCATCTGCGACTTCTGCCAGGGCCGGACGCCGCTCAAGCCGAGCGACCTGCCGCGCCTGGACTGGCTGCGCTACTTCAAGTCGGGCAGCATCCTGAGCATGGCGGAACAGTTTAGTCGCGACGACGTGGCGATAGCGCGAGCACTCTGCCAGGTCATCACCGCGCGGTCGCGGCCGTTTCGCCGGCACCCGGCCTGGGGCACGCTGGAGCGCGTCCCGTACGCCGACGTGCTGGCGCTGGTCCGCAAGACGCTGGCTGCCCATCCCGCTCGATAGTTTGGCGCGCCGTCCGTCGCCCCGAGTATCCTGTCGCCCGAGCCGCTGAGCAGCCATAGTGCGTTCCTGCGGCGCGTATGCGTGACGAGATGCCGATGCGGCGGTTGGCGGGGGGTGGTATGAACGACGAACCCGATTCTCAGCAGATTCGCCGGTACTGGGAGCGCGACGGCCTTGGAGAGCGCATCCTGGACGTGCTGCGCGAAAGCGGTCGGGATCTCGACGCGCTGACCATCGACATCCTTGCGCCGCTGGACCAGTTCCATGGCGGCGGCAAGCCCGCCACCGAACGGCTCGCCCGACTCGCCAATCTGACGCCGAGCACGCGCGTGCTTGACGTCGGCGGTGGACTCGGCGGGCCGGCACGAACGCTCGCCGTGATGTTCGGCTGCCAGGTTGATGTGCTCGACCTGACCGAATCGTACGTCCACGCCGGCACGCTCCTCACCGACCAGCTTCGCTTGAGTGACCGCGTACGGTTCCACGTCGGGAACGCGCTGGAGCTTCCGTTCGATGACGGGTCGTTTGATGTCGTGTGGACCCAGAACAGCGGCATGAACATCGCCGACAAGGCGCGCTTATACGGCGGGTTTCACCGCGTGATTCGCCCTGGCGGTCGCCTCGCGCTGCAAGAGCCGCTGCTCGGGACGGTCCAGCCCGTAATCTACCCGCAGATGTGGGCGCGTGATGAGGCGAGCAGCATCCTCCTGACTCCGGATGACTTGCGGACATTGATCGAACAGGCCGGCTTCGGCCTTGTCGCGTGGGAGGACGTGACGGCGGTGACATCGTTGGCACCGCTGCCGGCCCCTGGTGCGCCGCCAACCCTCCAGGCCTTGGTGTTGGGCGACGAGTTGCCGCTCGTCCGGGCGAACGGTACCCGCAACTTCGATGAGGGACGGCTCGTCAACATCCAGGCCGTGTTCGACCGCCCCTGACTCCATTGCTTTGGCCCAGGAAGTGAACCTGAGGCTGCGAGTGTGGCGCGTGTCGGTCAGCCAAATGGGCAGGGGCCGACCTCGCCGGTCGGGTTGACGGGCACGATGCCGCGCGTGCCGAATGCCTCCGGGCTGTCGTCAGCGTCGTCCGGGCCGGCCGGCGGACCAGTCCGCTTCTTGCCATTCACCTCGTCAAGCTCAATCGCCATCAAACCGGTGATCTTCAGGTCGGCATCGCTCGGGGCCGAGTAGTGCTCGCCCACTGTACGGCCAGGAAAGTAGCGGCGCGTCATCCGTTCGAGGACGGCCTCCTTCTCGTCGCGGTCCGTGACCTCGCGGGCAACGCCGAATCCGACCGCGCTGCGGTAGTTGGCCGAGTGATACAGCGCGTGGCGCGAGGCGATTAGTCCGTCCAGAATCGTCACTTCGACACAGACGTCATCGCCCGTACGCAGCGTGCGCGGCAGACGGCCGCCGCGTTGCCCGTGGATATAGACCACGTTGTCCTCGTAGTGGTAGAGCATCGGGATGACGAACGGCTTGCCGTCAACTGCGAAGCCGACGTGCGCCACCAGCCCCTTGGCGAGGATCTCGTCAGCCTCGTCTGGCACGGCGCGCTCGGGGTGGGTGCGGATTCTGGTCTTGTCCGTGACGGTCATTGGCGGTACCTCGCAACAGCGTGTTGAGCCGAGTGTAACGGCAATAGCGGTCCTATCAGAGGGCCAGTAGGGTCCAGTTCTGTGGGACCACTCTCAGCCGAAAGAGCGCAAGCATCGGTGCGCGCGTCCTATGCGCTGCCGGCGTACACGTCCCGGTAGGCCTGGGCCGTCTGTGCGGCGATGCTGGCGTGCGTGAACCGTTCCAGCACACGCCGGCGGCCCCGCTGTGCGAGGTCGTGGCGCAGGTCGGCGGATGAGGCCAGCCGCGTCAGCGCGGCGGACAGGGCAGCGGCGTCCCCCTCGGGCACGATCAGACCGGTGTCTCCGACGACGTGCGGGATCTCGCCGCTGTCCGAACCGACCACTGGCACACCACAGGCCATTGCCTCTTGCAGGATGCGCCCGAACTGCTCTTTCCAGCGCGGCGTCGTGAGGGACGGTAGCACCAACGCATCCAGTTCGCGGAGGCGGGCGGGCACCTCCGTTGACGGCACGTACGGCTCAAGGCTGACCCGCCCGGCGATCCCGAGCGCGGCAGCGCGTGCCTGCAACTCGTCGCGCATGTCGCCCGCCCCGATCAGTCGGAGTCGCCAGTCGCCGGGCAGGCTCGCTACCGCATCCAGGAGCACCGACAGCCCCTTCTCGGGCGTGAAGCGGCCGACATTGCCGATGGTGAACGGCTGCCCGCTCCGGTTGGGCGGGTCTGTGGCCGGTGCGAACAACTCAGGGTCCACGCCGAACTGCGGGATGACCCTGCTCGGCCCGGCGTATCCCTTCGCCCGCAACACGTCCACCGCCTCGGCGTTGCCAGCGATGGCGAGGCGCGACCGCCGGTAGACGTATTGCTCAAACCAGCGGAACGGCGGCGGATACCGCCGGTGCAGGTTCTGCCAGGTGAAGAAGATCGGGCGTGCGCCGACGGCCAGCGCCTGACGCGTTGCCAGGACCGTCGCCAGGTTGTACGGCTCCTCGTCAACGTGCACGATGTCCGGGCGTAGGTCACGCAGCATGCGGCCCAGCGTCGGGAAGTAGAAGAGGTGGAACTTGCCGTCGAAGCGGATTGGTTCCACCAATGTCTTGTACCCGTGCAGAAAGCCCGGTTCGTACCGCTGACCGGCCCAGGCAGTCGGCACCACCACGGTCAGGTCAATGTCGGGGTGCGCGGCGATCTCCTCACACTTGCGCTGGTACGCCGCGACGACCAGCGCCTTGGAGATCATCACGACGCGCATCAGCAAGCCCTCGTCAGTCGTTCTGCCGGAGACAAAGAGACCCCCTGTCCCGGCACGAGTATGCCGGAGCAGGGGGCCGAACTGATGCGGTCGCGGAGCTGCGGAGCCTAGATGCCGCCAATTGAGACGGTCTTGGTCTCAAGGAACGCCTCAATGCCCTCTGCACCGTTCTCGCGCCCGAGGCCGCTCTCCTTCATGCCGCCAAACGGCAACTGCGCGCCAGTCGGTAGCGGATCGTTGCAGCCGACGATGCCGTAGTCCAGCCCCTCAGCTACCCGGAACATCCGTCCGAGGTTGGTCGTGAAGTAGTAGGCTGCCAAGCCGTACGGCGTGTCGTTCGCCTTCTCGATGGCCTCGGCCTCCGAGTCGAAGGCGATGATCGGCAGCAGCGGGCCGAACGTCTCTTCCGTCACCACCTTCATCTCGTCGGTGGCACCCGAGACGACCGTCGGGGCGTAGAAGAAGCCGTCGTTCAGTTCGCCGTCGGTCAGGCGCTTGCCGCCGACCAGCAGCGTCGCGCCCTTAGCCAGCGCGTCCTGCAACTGGTCCTCGACCTTCTCACGGGCCGCCTCGTCAATCAGCGGACCGATCTGCGTACCGTCCGTCAGGCCGTTGCCGACCTTCAACGCAGCCGTCAGGTCTGCCACCTTCTTGCCGAACGTCTCGGAGATCGACCGCTCGACGTACAGACGATTGGCGCAGATGCAGGTTTGGCCGGCGTTGCGGAACTTGGACGAAATGACGGCCTGGGCAGCGGCGTCAAGGTCGGCGTCTGCGAAGACCAGGAACGGTGCGTGGCCGCCAAGCTCCATCGACGTGCGCTTGACGTGGGCCGTCGCCGCCGCTGCCAGCATCTTGCCGACCTCCGTCGAGCCGGTGAACGTGATCTTCCGCACCAGCGGATGCTCAACGAACAGTTTGCCGATCTCCGCCGACTTCTTGCTGGTGATCAGGTTGGCGACGCCCGCCGGCAGGCCGGCCTCGGCGAACACCTTGAAGATCTCGATGGCGGTGAATGGCGTCTGGCTGGCCGGGCGCAGCACCACCGTGCAGCCCGCCGCGAGGGCCGGCGTCACCTTGCGGGTGATCATGCTGCCGGGGAAGTTCCACGGCGTGATGGCCGTGACGACGCCGACCGGCTGCTTCAGCACCAGGATGCGCTTGTTCTCGGCGGCGGCGGGCACCGTCCGGCCGTAGACGCGCTTCGCCTCCTCGGCACTCCATTGAATGAAACTGGCAGCCTGCTTCAGCTCCCCGCGCGACTCGGCCAGTGGCTTGCCGTTTTCGCGGGTCAGAACGCGGGCGATGTGTTCCAGCCGGTCGGGCTGAATCATGATCTGGTAGGCGCGGGTCAGGATCTCAGCGCGCTGCTCGGCCGGCATCTTCGACCACGGCTTGAAGGCGCGGTCGGCGGCCTCAATGGCGGCGGTCGCCTGCTCAACTGTTGCATCGGCGGCCCTGGCGACCACCTCGCCGGTGGCCGGGTTCTTCACTTCGAAGGTTGCGCCGCCCGTCGCTTCGACCCACTCGCCGTTGATATACAGCTTCTCGACGGTCGTCGTGCGAACTTCAACAGCCATGTTGACCCCCCCTGACATGCAATGGTGCGGCACGTCAGCGAGGACACGCCGCTGTCTCATCCCAACCGTACAAGTATGCCATGAGTATCCAATGTCGAGGCGCTGATAGGTGCTGGATAGCCTACCGCGATAACCATGTGCCTGGCGGCACGCCAACGACGATGAAGACGTGGCGGTGGTCGGAGGACACCCCCCTCCCGCTTGCGGGAGAGGGGGCCGGGGGGTGAGGGGTGAGGGGTGAGACCATCTTCCCAAGGGCGGGCGGCACTTGACGCATCCCTGACGAACATACTGTCCATGCTGGGACAGATGCCCCTGCGTCCGGGGTGACGGCACCGCGAGAATGGTCCTCGGTGCGGACGCGGCACGTGCTTCTCACGTGCGTCTGGCCGTGGCGACAGCGATGTCGCCAGTTTACGTGCCTGCAATGGCGCGCGTGTGCCAGGGCCGATAGGGAGTGCAGCCGATGGTTGTCCGAAGTGAGGCGGCGGGGCGTGCCGCTACGGCCAGTTCAGCGCCGGCCAGGTCAGCGACCACAGGCCCGTTGCCGGCCCCCGGCCGGCTGGCAGTTCTGGTCCCAGGGCTGGCGCTGGTGCTCGGGCTGTCGCTGCTGGCCCAGGTGATCGCCGTCGCTCAGGAGCGCCTGTTCGGCCGCTCGTGGATCGAGGGGCTGGTGCTGGCCCTGTTGCTTGGTGTGGCCGTCGGCAACATCTGGCCGGACCTGCACCGCTTCCAGGCCGGCGCGGCGTATGCTGGCAAGCAGGTGCTTGAATTCGCGGTTGTCCTGCTCGGCGCGGGCATCAACGTGGCGGCCCTGATCGCCACCGGGCCGCGCCTTGCCTTGCTGATCGTCGTCGGCGTCGTCACGGTCCTGGTGCTCGGGTTCCTGGTCGGGCGGGCGCTGGGCCTCGGGCCGCGCCTCGCGCTGCTGGTCGCCACCGGCAACGCGATCTGCGGGAACTCGGCCATCGCGGCCGTCGCACCCGTTATCAAGGCCTCACGCGCGGAGGTGACGGCGGCCATCGCACTGACGGCGCTGCTCGGCGTGACGCTGGTGCTGGCCCTGCCATTGCTGATCCCGCTCGCCGGGCTGTCGTTCTACCAGTACGGCGTGGTGGCCGGCATGGGCGTCTACGCGGTGCCCCAGGTGCTGGCGGCAGCGTTCCCGGTCAGCGAACTGAGCGGCGACATCGCGACGACCGTCAAGCTCGGTCGGGTGATGCTATTGGGGCCGGTCGTGCTGATGGTCGGACTGATCGCGTCGGTGGTCGGCTCCCGCGACACCGGCGTCAAGCCGAAGTGGCAGACGTTCCTGCCGTGGTTCCTGATCGGGTTCGCGCTGCTGGCGACGTTGCGGATCGCTGGCCTGCTGCCGGAGCCGGTGGCGCAAGGAGCGAGAACGGTCGGCGGCTGGCTGACTATCGCGGCGATGGCCGGCCTCGGCCTCGGCGTCCGCTTCTCGGCGATCCGGGCGGTCGGCCCGAAGGTCGCGCTGGCGGTCATCATCTCGCTTGCCATCCTGATTAGCCTGACGCTGCTGCTAATCCGCGTGCTCGGCATCGACGGCTAGCCAATGCTCGGGCGTTGCAACGCGACGCCCGTACACCCCTCATCTCTCATCTACCAGCCGGCACCGTAGTCCCGGCGCTCGGCGTCGTCGGTGCAGGTGGGGCAGGCCACGCTCTGAAGTTGTGGCACGTAGCCCCAATCGTCCAGCCACGCCACCCCGCCTCGAAAGTCCCAGCCGGCTTCCTGCACGATGTACGGTCGCTCGCAGAAGCGACAGTGCGGCAAACACTGGACGTGAAACAGCATCGAACCGATGCCGACGCCCGGCTCGGTGACTTCCTGTCCGCAGACAGCACAGACATCAAACATGATGGTTGCTCGCGAGACGGTGCCGGCGGGAGGCCAAACGACGCACGAGGCAGCCGCCTGACCTCCCGACAGCTTACCGACCGGCCTTGATCTCCTTGACGGCAGCGGTGGCGGCCACCATCAGAATGCGAGCCTCGGCGGCCAGCGAGATCATCGACGCGCCGGCGTCGTGCCAGCGCCGCGCCTGGGCCGTGGAACCGACCATCAGGCCCGAGCCGATGCCGTTCTTCTTGGCGGCGGCGATGACCTTCTCGACGTTCGCCGCGAACTCCGGCGACGGGTCATCCAGCTTTGCGCCGATGCCCATCATGCCGGTCAGATCCTGCGGGCCGACGAAGGCGCAGTCCACGCCCGGCACTGCCAGAATCGCGTCAGCGTTGTCACACGACTCCGGCGTCTCGATCTGGATGCAGACGAAGATTTCGTCGTTGGCGCGCGAGAAGTAGGTGGCAGAGTCCGTTCCCCAGGCCGGGCCGTTGCGGCCACCGGCGAAGCTGCGGATGCCGTCCGGCGGGTACTTGCAGGAGCGGACGACGGCGGCGGCCTGCTCGGGCGTCGTCACCATCGGCGCGATGATGCCCATCGCGCCCAGGTCGAGCGCCCGCTTGATGTTCTCGTCAGTCGCACTCGGAATCCGCACCCACGGCGCGCAGCCCTGCGCCCCTACCACGGCGACCATCGCCATCGCCGTTTCCCAGTTCGTCGGCGCGTGCTCCAGGTCGATGGTCAGCCAGTCGAAGCCGGCCGTCGCCATCTGCTCGGCCGCGATGACGCTGGCGAAACTGAGCCAGGTGCCGATGGTCGGCTCGCCCCGGCGGATCTTCTGCTTGACAACATTCTGCTTCATCATCCGCTCCGTTACGACACTGTGCTTGAACGTCGTGTGCGCGTCAGAACTGTAGCCCGCCCACAGCCCTGTGCGTCAGGTTGGTATCAGGTTCTGGCGAGAATCGCGTCATCTGCGAAACCCCGGCCCCGGTGTACACGTTGACATAGCGAGCGCGGAGGCCGTCGAATCGGCCGGCCATCCGCACGCCAGGGTGCGCCACGACGATGTGCGCCCGGCAACACGAGGACGAAGCGTGACCCGTTTCGCATCACTGATGATTCGCTGTGCCCTGCTGCTCGTGACCTTTTTCGCCGTTGTCCCCCCCGCGCCGGTTGCGGCGCAGCAGGCCGACGCACGGATGTTCCCGCAGACCGGCTACCGCATTAGTGACGACGCTTTTTGGACGTATTTCCGGCAGCGGGGTGGCGTCCGAACGTTCGGCTACCCCGTCTCCAACACCTTCACGCTCCAGGGTTTCCGGGTTCAGGTGTTCCAGCGGGCCATGCTCCAGTTACAGCCGACCGGCGCGGTCAGCATCACGAACGTCCTCGACGCGGGCCTTCTGCCGTACACGACCATCAACGGCTCGAACTTCCCGGCGGCAGACCCCGAAGTCACCAATCGGCAGCCCCAGGTGGGCGAGGCTGACTACCACCAGAAAGCGTTGCAGTTCGTCCGCGACAACGCCCCTGACACCTGGCAGGGCATGCCGGTCAAGTTCCTACAGACATTCTCGGGGTCTGTACGCGCTGATGAGGCGTTCCCCGAGGGCGGCGGCAGCGCCGGTCTCCTGCTCGGCTTCAATCTCGAAGTGTGGGGACTTCCGACCTCGAAGCCGACGGCCGACCCGAGCAACGGCAACTTCGTGTACCAGCGGTTCCAGCGCGGCATCATGCACTACGACGCTGCCTGCACCTGCACGCAAGGCCTCCTGCTGGCCGACTACCTGAAGTCGGTCCTGACGCTCCAGAATCTGCCGCCCGACCTCGCGGCGCAGGCCCAGCGCAGTCCGTTCTACGGGCAGGTGGACCCGAGCAAGCCCGGCTGGCTGCGACGTCCCGGCGACTTGCCGGCATCTGATCTCACCAACTCGTTCACGGGCGTTGTGGCCGCTCTCAGCGATACCGGTCCGAACACACTCCCACTCGGAGCGACGCCGTCCAGCCTGACGCCAATACCGTCCCCCCCGCCCGCGCCGTCGCCCGCTCCCGGCACGCCGTCACCCGCCCCGACCCCGGCCCCCGCAGACTCGCCGACGTCGTCCTCGCCCGCGGCTCCCGGCAAGGGCACGGTCTTTGTGGATGCCGGGCACGGTGGCAAAGAGATCGGTGCCAGCTACAGGTTCCCGGACGGTGTCCAACTGGTTGAGAAGCACCTGAACCTGAAGGTGGCGACGCGCCTCGCCGCCCTCCTCAACGAGGCCGGCATCGGCACGGTGGTTAGCCGCACGGTGGACGCCCAGGTAAACGGCACCCGCGACTTGAACAACGACGGCAAGATCAACCTGACCGACGACCTCCAGGCGCGCGTAGACGCGGCCAACACCGCGAAAGCCGATCTGCTGATTTCGGTCCACTTCAACGGGATTGACGACCCATCGAAGCGCGGTACGCAGACGTTCTACTCGGAGGGGCGACAGTTCACGGCGCGCAATGTCGCCCTGGCCCAACTGGTGCAGGCGGCACTGATGCGGAACATCCAGGGAGCTGGTTACCAGACTGCCGATCGCGGCGCGACGACCGACACACGCATCCTGGGGGCCGGCAGCCACTACTACCTGCTTGGTCCAGAAAGCCCGACCATCCGTCGCCAGAGCGAAATGCCGGGCATCATCGGCGAAGCACTGTTTGTCACCAGCCCCGAGGATGCCGGCGCGATCCGCCAGGAGAAGGTGCTAGAGGGCATTGCGCGGGGCTACTTCGAGGCGGTCAAGTCATACTTCGAGCAGTACCCGCCAAAGTAGGCACCGTGCAATCCAACCGAAGCAGAAGGCCCGCGTCCCGGCTGGGGCGCGGGCCTCTTGGTGCCCAACTGGGTGCCCAGCTTACAGGAGAGGTTGGCGTCGCCGATGCAGGAATGTTGCTGCGACGATGCGTCTCCCCCTCTCCCGCAAGCGGAAGAGGGGGCTGGGGGGTGAGGGCCGTGCGCCTCGCCTAGACCTCGGTGACGACCGACAGGATCATCGGCCGGCGGCGAATGCGCTCGTAGATGAAGCCGCTGAGCACCTCGCGGATCTTGCCGACCAGGAATCCATAGCTCGGTTCCGGCCGCAGGACCTTCTTGAGCGCGTCGATGAGCGTGTCGCGCGCTTCCTCCAGGATGGCGTCCTGGCGCGGATCGACGATGCCGCGCGAGATCAGGTCAGGGCCACCGATCAGTTCGCCGGTCTCGCGGTCGATCACGATGGCAGCGATCAGCACGCCGTCGCCGGCCAGCCGCTTGCGGTCGCGCAGCACCACGCTCGTGACATCGCCAACCGTCAGGCCGTCCACCAGCATCGAGCCGGACGGAACGGTGCCGTTGACGGCCATCTTCTCGTCCGAGATGTCGATGACCTCGCCAATATCGGCGATCACGATATTCTCGGCCGGGATGCCGGCCCGGACGGCAAGCTCCTTGTACAGCACCAGCATGCGGTACTCGCCGTGGATCGGCACACAGTACTTGGGCCGCAACAGGTTGAGCATGTGCGTCAGTTCGTCCTGGCTGCAGTGGCCCGAGACGTGCACCCCCTCATTGATCGCTCGGTAGATGACC
>Ga0105048_10020010_pt1 | contig 10234 bp, 7 predicted proteins | sample MAT05_FD_78382 | JGI IMG/M metagenome (GOLD analysis project Ga0105048, IMG submission 78382) | Freshwater microbial communities from Lake Fryxell liftoff mats and glacier meltwater in Antarctica - MAT-05 | ecosystem: Environmental > Aquatic > Freshwater > Ice > Liftoff microbial mat | place...
GACGCGGCGGACTTCGTGGGCTACGACGCGCAGCGGAGGGACGCGCCGGACCCGATGAAGGCCGAGGAGGAACGGCTGAAGAAGCAGCAGGGCGGCGACAAGCCCGGCGGGCCCGGCCAGTGAATCTGGGCTGAGCAAATGAGCACAGACGGGGTGGTGAGCCGACTTCCGCAGGGAACATGGCTCTTGGGCTCGCCCGAGTGAATCCACTCGGTGCTCGCCCGTGCTCCTCTTGTGTTTCAATTGCCTTGTGGGGCTCCTCGCTGGCGCTTCTGGCTTGTTGATGTTTTGACGAGCGCGTCCGGCGGTCGGGGTGCCCCGTGCTCGGGGGTCGGCGTCGACCGGTCTTGCTCTTGCGGGAGGATCTCGGCGGCGAGGCTTAGACTCCGCCATGCGTTTCACGTTCCTGGGCACGGGCACCTCCGCCGGCGTTCCGCTGATCGCCTGCTCGTGCCCGGTCTGCACCAGCGACGATCCGCGCGACAAGCGGCTCCGCACCAGCGCGTGCCTGGAGTTCGTCGACGCATCCGGCCAGTATCGCGTGGTCCTCATCGACTGCGGGCCGGACCTGCGGCAGCAGGCCCTCCGCGCGGGGCTCACGCGGTGCGACGCGGTCGTGTTCACCCACAACCACGTGGACCACACCTTCGGCGTCGACGAGCTGCGGCGCTTCAACGCCGCCATGCACGCGGCAATCGATGTCTACGCCGAGAGCCGCACGATGGAGCACCTTCGGCGGGTCTACCAGCACATCTTCGACAGCGCGTTCAACGTCAACCAGTCGTTCGTGGCCACGCTGATCCCTCATGTGATCGACGAGAACACATCGCTGGAGCTCTTCGGCGTGTCGTTCACGCCCATCCGCCTGCTGCACGGGCGATTGCCGGTGCTTGGTTTCAGGATCGAGAGCGATCTGCCAGGGGCCGACGAGCTCCTTCCGCTGGCGTATTGCACGGACGTTTCGGCGGTCCCCCCGGGGTCGTGGGGCGGGCTCGGGGGGCTCAGAACGCTCGTGCTTGATGCACTCCGGCCCCGGCACCATCCGACGCATCTGACGCTGGATCAAGCGGTCTCGATCGCCGAGCGGGTGACGCCCGAGCGGACGTGGTTCGTGCACATGTCGCACGATCTGGCCCACGAGGCGACCAACGCGTCGCTTCCCGAGGGTGTCCGGCTGGCCCACGACGGGCTGACGCTCGGAAGCCTCGACTCGCCGCCGGGATTGCGCCGGGTGCCGGGAGCGGCGCTGGCCGACGACTGAGCGAGTGGTCGTTATCGAAAACGGTAACAGATCATGCGACGAGCACTCGGTCGGCTGATGCCCGACGCACGCGACGGAATCGAGGCCCATATCTCGGCTCCTAGAGCACTCGAACCGCGGACGCTGCTGGCGGTCCCGATATTTAGCGTCAAGACGCTCACGCCGCTGCGCGCCCTGGACGCGGTGATGGTCGATCTCCCCAACAACCGGCGGGCCGATCTGCTGCTCACCGGGGTCGTCGAGCGGACGCTCGCGGGTGGCGCGGCCCGCCCCGACGGTTCGTTCGCCACGGCCCTGCTGTAATCCGACGCGGGCGTGCACAACTCCCGCGGCAAGCAACCTCGACGCCCGCTCTTCCGTGCGGCCGACGGGCGGCCGCGGATGCGACACGGACGGCGACTGGCTGGCGGATCTCAAAATCGTCGGGGCGATGACCAACGGCGGCATCTGGATGTTCGGCAATACGACCGCCAGCCTGTCCCGAACTCGACCCGATCGGGGTGTGTTTGGTCACCACTGTTGGGTAGATTCTGGAGACGGTCGATCGTGAGCGCTGGCCACGGCCCGGCTGGACGCCCGGACGTGCGAACCCGGCATCGGGTTGGCCCGTACCGATCGGGAACCTCTCCCTGCCCGGCGTACGATGGCCTGTCCCATTGTCGCTCGTTCCGCCGCCGGCCCACTCTGGGCCCGGCGGGCTCGCCGGTTCTTTCCTGGAGCCCCGGATGTCTCAGGCGGCCACGCACGCTCATTCGCATCAGCACGATCACAAGCACGACCACGGGCACAACCACGAGGGTGACCCCGTGGGCATGGCCTGCTGCTCGCACCACAACGTCAAGCTCGAGCGGTACATGCTGCTCTATCTTGTCGGCGGCGTGCTGGTGCTCTCGACGATCATCGCCCGCTACTTCTTCGCCGGGGCCATCTCCGACGAGATCGCCCGGATCCCGGCCCTGGTGGGGGCCCTGCTCCTGGGCTTCCCGCTGTTTAGCGCCGCGTTCCAGGAGCTTCGCCGCGGGCAGGCGAGCACATCGAGCCTGTGCGCTTTGGCGATCCTCGGGTCCTTGGCCGTGGGCAAGTACGAGACGGCCGGCTTCCTTGCGTTCATCCTGCTGGTCGCCGACCAGTTCGTCCGCCAGCGGGCCTGGGGCGCACAGCGGGCCATCGAGGATCTGGTCGCCCGCACGCCCGACATGGCCCGCATCGTCCGCGACGGGCAGGAGATCGAGTCCAGCGTCTCGGAGGTCAAGGTCGGCGACGTGATCCGCGTTCGCACGGGCGAGAATCTGCCCGTCGACGGCGTGGTGACCGTCGGGCGGAGCACGCTGGACCAGGCCGCCCTGACGGGCGAGGCGATCCCGCACGAGGTGTCTCCCGGCGATCCGGTCTACGCGGGCACGACGAACCTTTCTTCGCTGATCGAACTCCGGGCCACGAAGGTCGGCGAGGATACGACCATCGGCAAGGTGGGGCAGCTCATCCGCGAGGCCGAGGGCAGCCGCACGCAGCGGCAGCTGATGGTCGAGCAGGTCGCGCGGTTCTTCGTGCCCGTCTCGCTGGGCGTGGCGTTCATCGTCTGGTTCTTCACCAGGGACATCGAGCGGGCCCTGACGGCCCTGGTCGTCGCGTGCCCCTCGGCGCTGCTCCTGGCCAGCCCGCTGTCGATCGTGGCCAGCTTCGCCGCCGCGGCACGGCTGGGCATCCTGATCAAGAAAGTGAACTATCTCGAGGAGGCGGCGAGCGTCGACACCGTGGTGATGGACAAGACCGGCACGATGACTTCGGGGCGCTTCCACGTCTCGCGGCTGGTGCCGGCCGACGGCGTCGACGGGGCCGAACTGCTCGCGGCGGCGGTCAACGGCGAGCAGCATTCCAACCATCCGCTGGCCCGCAGCATTATCCAGACCGGGGCCCAGGCCCGCCTGAGCCCCGACGGCACGAACGACTTTGAAGAGCTCCACGGCCGCGGGATCAAGGCCCGCACGAGCATGGGCGAGGTGTGCGTGGGCCGGGCGATCTGGCTTGCGGAGCTGTTCCCGCAGCTGAGCCCGCAGATCGAGACGGCCGGGGCGCGGATCGAGGGCATGAGCGGCGTGCATGTGGTGCGCGACGGCCGCTACCTCGGCGTGGTTGGCCTCGAGGACAAGGTCCGCTCGAACACCAAGGCCGTGGTGGCGCGTCTGCGCGAGCTGGGCGTCCGCCGGGTCGACATCCTGACGGGCGACCGGCTGAGCGTCGCCGAGCGCGTCGGGCGGACGGTGGGCGTTGACCACATCGAGGCCGAGTGCCTGCCCGAGGAGAAGCACGAGCAGATCCAGGCCCTGACCCGCGAGGGCCGGCGCGTGATGATGGTCGGCGACGGGATCAACGACGGGCCGTCGCTCGCTTCGGCCGACATCGGCGTGGCGATGGGCATGGGCGGCACGGACATCGCGGCCAACTCCGCGGGCGTGGCCCTGATGAACGACGATCTATCGCGCATCCCGTTCCTCATCGAGCTCTCGCGCCGGACCCGCGTGATCGTGGGCCAGAACATCGGGGCGGCGATCCTGATCTCGATCATCGGGCTGATTTTGGCCGCCACGGGCTCGGTCGGGCTGATCGGCGCGGCGCTCTACCACGTCGTGGGCGACGTGTTCGTGATCGCCAACAGCTTCCGCCTGTTCCGCTTCGGAGAAACCTTCGCCAGCAGCGAGCTTGCCGAGAAGGACGCCGAGCCCGCCAAGCGCCCGCGCCGCCAAGGCTCGATGAGCCTGTCGGCCGCCGGCCAGCCGGTGACGGCGGGCGTGTGAGGCCGTCCGGGCATCGTCTCATCGAGTGACCAAAGCCAAACGACCTTGCCCATCGCGGGCAAGGTCGTTTAGTTTCTGACGATTCGGCCGGCCTCGCCTCAGCCCGCGTTCGGATGCCCGCAGCCCGCCGGCCCGATGTTCGGGCCCAGGTCCGGTCCCGCGTGCGGCCCGTTTCGCATCTCCGGGACGTGGGCCCGTATTGCCCGGATCACGGCGGCGGGGTCCTGGCTGAAGCGGGCCGCGTGCAGATCCGCGACCATGCGGGCAAGGTCGCCCTTGGACTGCTCGCAGAAGCCCGGGCCGCCCCAGGCCCGGATGCCCGGGTGTGGCGTGGGCAGCAACTGCTCGGCGGCGTACGCGAGTTCCTCGTGCAGCTTCTCGCCCGGGCGGATTCCGGTGGTCACCACGTCGATGCTCCGCGTGCCTCCCTGGGTACCCCGCCGGTCCCCGGCGGGCTCCATAGCCGACTCGTCGTCGAAGCACAGCCGCGGCTCCAAGCCGTGAGCACGGGCAAAGCGGCAGGCCAGGTCGACGATGCGGATGGCCTCGCCCATGTCCAGCACGAACACGCCCGGGGCGGGCGGGGCACTGGCAGCGCCGGCGGCGGTCGCCGGGACGGCCGGGTCGAGCGTTGTGGACTCGACCACGAGCGTGGCGGCCTCGGGGATGGTCATGAAGTAGCGGGTCATCCGCGGGTCGGTGATGGTGATGGGCCCGCCCTCGGCGACCTGCTGGGCCCAGATCGTCAGCACGCTGGCCGAGGAGCCCAGCACGTTGCCGAAGCGGACCATGCTCATGCGCGTCGAGTGGCTCCCGGCCGCGCCCCGGTCGCCCACGCCGCGGACGTACATCTCCGCCAATCGCTTGGTCGCGCCCATGACACTGGTGGGGTTGACGGCCTTGTCGGAGGAGATGAGCACGAAGCGCTCAGCTCCTGCCTCGACGCTCGCGTCGGCGATGCTCTTGGTCCCGAAGACGTTGTTGCTCACCGCGTGGGCCGGGTGGTCCTCCATCAGCGGGACGTGCTTGTGGGCCGCGGCGTGGAAGACGGCGTGCGGGCGGATCCGCACGCACGCCCGCATGGTCGCCTCGGCATCGACCACGTCGTGCATCACGGCGCGGCGCTCGACGCGGGGAAAGTGCCGCGCGATCTGCCGGTCGATCTCGAAGAGTGCGTTCTCGCTGCGCTCCATCAGCACCAGCAGCTCGGGCTCGAGCCCGGCGGCCACCTTCGCCAGCTCCGAGCCGATGCTCCCGCCCGCGCCGGTGATCAAGACCCGCTTGCCCGTGATGACCTTGGCCACCGCCTCGACGTCCATCTCGTAGGGGCGGCGGCCGATGAGCCCGCCCAGATCGATCTGCGGCTGGGCCCCGGCGAAGCGGTGCCGCTGGCTTTGGGCTGGCCCGGGGTCGGCGGCCGATCCCGCCGACGCTTCGGCCTGCAGCAGGTCGCCCAGGGCGGGCGCTTCGCGCAGGGCCAGCCCGGCATCGCTGATGCGGGCCAGCAGACGGTCGCGACCGGGGAACGACGCGGGCAGGCAGACCAGGGCGAGTCGCAGGCGAAGGCGGACCACAAGCTGGGGCAGATCGCTCAGCCCGCCGGACTGCTCGGTGCCGAGCACGGGGATGCCGGGGAGATCGAAGGGTTGGCCCGAGTCGCCCAGCACGAGCGCCCCGGCGGGGATCGGGGCGTCGGGGAGTGCCGCGAGGCCGGAGACGAGCTGGGCCAGCGTCGCGGGTGTGCCCACAAGCAGAACGCCGGTCTTGACCGTATCGGCGGGGACGATGCGCCACGGCACCGGTACGGCGGGGGACGGAGGAGTGGTCGGCCGAGCCAGCGCGCTCATGGGCAGCTCCGAGTGTGCAGATCGACTGCTTGGGCGGCGGCCGGTCGCCCGCCGCCAAGGACCAAGACCCGAACCCCACGCCCCGGTCTCCGGTTATCGGCTGTTGATTGGGGGGACGTGAGGCCCAAGGCGAGAAGATCGGCGGCGGGGGCAACGATTGGCCATGCCCGTCCCGACCCCCATCACCCCATCCACCCCCCCACCCCCCGCCTCCCCCGGGCACATGCCCGCGGAGCAGTTTCGGAAACTGGGGCACGAGATGGTGGATCGCATCGCGTCGTACCTGGACACCGTCGAATCCCGGCCCGTCCGCTCGGGGGCGGAGCCGGGCGAAACGCTCGCGAAGCTGCCAACGACCGCCCCGGAGCACCCCGAAGCTTGGCCCGACATTCTGGCCGACATCGACCGCGTGGTCATGCCGGGGCTGACGCACTGGCAGCACCCGGGCTTCTTCGGCTTCTTTCCGGCCAACAGCTCCGGGCCGGCGATCCTGGGCGATCTGCTGTGCGCGGGGCTCGGCGTGCAAGGCATGCTCTGGGCCACCAGCCCGGCGTGTACGGAGCTGGAAACCCGCGTGTGCGACTGGCTCGCGGAGATGCTCGGCCTGCCGGAGACGTTTCTCTCGACCGGCCCGGGCGGGAGCGGCGGGGGTGGCGGGGGTGGCGGCGTGATCCAGGGCACGGCCAGCGAGGCGACGCTGGTGGCCATGGTCGCGGCCCGGCACCGGGCCGTTGGGCGGGCTCGGAATGCGTCGGAATCGCGGTCGGTGTCCCCGGCCGCCGGGCCGCATCTGACGGTGTACGCCTCGACGCAGGCCCACTCGTCGGTGGTTAAGGCGGCGATGATCGCCGGGCTGGCCAGCGGACCGGACGACCGGGCGCACCTGCGGCTAATCGGCACGCGCGACGACTATGCCATGGACCCGGCCCTGCTGTCGCGGGCGATGGACGACGACGCGGCCGCGGGACGCACGCCGTGCCTGGTTATTGCGACCGTGGGCACCACCTCGTCGACGGCGATCGACCCGTTGGAGGCGATCGGGGAGATTGTCCGAAGTCACGGGGCGTGGCTGCACGTGGACGCGGCGTACTCCGGGGCCGCGTGCATCTGCCCGGAGTTCCGGGCCGCCCACCTCGGCGCGGGGGGCGCAGCCTTGGCCGACAGCTTCGCGGTCAATCCGCACAAGTGGCTCTTGACCAACTTCGACTGCAATGTGACATGGACGGCGGACCGGGCCGCCTGGACGGGGGCGCTCTCGGTAACGCCGGAATACCTGCGCAACGCCGAGTCGGCGTCGGGGCGGGTGATCGACTATCGCGACTGGCAGGTGCCGCTGGGACGCCGGTTCCGGGCCTTGAAGCTCTGGTTCGTGATCCGGCACTATGGCGCGGAAGGGCTGCGGGCGTATATCCGCGGGCACATTCAACTGGCCGAGTACTTTGAATCGCTGGTGCGGTCGGACGGGCGGTTTGAAGTGGCTTCGCCGCGGACCAGCGGGCTGGTCTGCTTCAGGCTCGGGGCGCTGGAGGGCGAGAGGCCGGCGGCGACCGACGCACGCAACCGGGGCCTGCTCGAGCGTGTCAACGCGACGGGCGAGGTGTATCTGACGCACACCGTGCTGCCGGAGATCCCCTCGTGCCCCGTCCCGAGGCTGGTGCTGCGGATGGCTCTTGGCGCTCCGGGCGTCGAGCGGCGGCATCTCGACCGGCTGTGGGCCCTGCTGAGCGCAGATTGAGCGGGAGAGACCGTGCCCACGGGCCGCCAGCGACCGAGCTCGGCACAGATCACCCTCAAGCGTCCCGACGGTCGATATCCTCCGCACCATGCGACCCACCGCCCGAACGCTCGTGTGCCTGTTCGTCCCGCCGATGCTTGCGCTGCTCTCTGCGTGCGGGACGGGGGCGAAGGCCGCGGACGCGGGTGGGGAGCCGGGCCCGGCCGCCGTAACGCGCCTGTTGGTGCCCGATGGGCGGTACGCCGAGGCGTTCGACCATGCCCGCGACGCGCTGCGGGACTGGAACTTCATGCTCGAGCGCGTCGACGCACAGGCGGGCGTGATCGCCACCCAGCAGAAGAGCACGGCCGGCCTGGTCACGCCCTGGGACCAGGAGCAGTCGAGCTTTGCCGCCGAGGTCGAGGACACCCTGCAGCGTCAGAAGCGGGCCGTGCGGGTCGAGTTTGTGCCCGCCGGGGCGGAGACCGACGGGGCCGACGGCGCGGGCGCCGATCTCCGAAAGATCGGCTCCCCGATCGAGATGCGCGTGACCGTCGATGTGTACCGCTGGCAGCAGTCGGGCTGGCGGCTCAATACCCAGGCCATCCTCTACAACTCCTACACCCGCGACCCGCAGGCCGACGCGGGGGGTGTGCAGGGCGGCACGTCCTTCTACGGCGTCGCGGTCGGCAGGGATGACGCGTTGGCGTCCCGCCTGGCTGCCGAGGTCGGCAGGCGGCTCCAGGGCGCGGCGCGGCGCTGAGGGGCGGAGTTTTAAGGGCGGGACCCGGGGGAGGGCGGGGATCGGGGCGGGCGTAGAGTTGCCCGCGTGACCCCAACCGCTGAACTCATCCAGCCCGAGATCGCCGAGCTCGTGCGCGAGGGTGCATACTCCGAGCTGCGGGCCGCGCTCAGCAGCGTCCCTCCGGCGGACGTTGCCGACATCATCGTCAGCCTCGAGCCCGACCAGCGGGCCGTGTGCTTCCGGTTCCTGGCCCGGGACGACGCGGGCGAGGTCTTCGCGTATCTCACGCCCGAGCTGCAGAACGAGCTGGTCACTCGGCTGGGCGACGCGGCCCTCCGCGTTGTCGAGGGCATGGACCCCGACGACCGGGCCCGCCTGATCGACGAGCTGCCCACCGACGTTGCGCAGCGCATCGTCGCCTCGCTCAGCCCCGAGGACCGCAAGGCGACCCAGGCCATTCTGGGCTATCCGCCCAAGAGCGTCGGGCGCTTGATGAACCCCGACTACATCCGGCTCCGCCCCGAGTGGACGGTGGCCCACGCGCTCGAGCACATCCGGCGCTATGGCCGCGACGCGGAGACGATCAACGTCGTCTATGTCATCGACGACAAGGGCGTGCTCGTCGACGACCTGCGGATCCGGCAGATCTTTCTGGCCGAACCGGACCAGACCGTCAAAAGCCTGATGAACGCGAACTTCGTGGCCCTCCGCGCCGACCAGCCGCAGGAGGAGGCCGTGCGGACCATGGCCCGCTACGACCGCACGGCGCTGCCGGTGATCGACTCGCGCGGGGTGCTCCTGGGCATCGTCACCTCCGACGACGTCGCCGACGTCGCCGAGGCAGAGGCCACCGAGGACATCCAGAAGATCGGCGGCGTGTCGGCGCTCGACGAGCCCTACATCACCGCCAGCACGCTCAGCCTGGTCAAGAAGCGGGCCCCTTGGCTGGCTTTGCTGTTCATGAGCGAACTGCTGACGACCTCGGCGATCGGCTACTTCGAGGACGACATCGCCAAGGCGGCCGTGCTCGCGACGTTCATCCCGGGGATCATCTCCTCGGGCGGCAACGCCGGCTCGCAGGCCTCGACGCTGGTGGTCCGGGCCCTGGGCCTGCGCGAGATCGTGCTGGGGGACTGGTGGCGCGTGCTGCTCCGCGAGCTGCGTGTGGCGGCGATCCTGGGAGCGATCGTCGGGGTCATCGGCTTCGCCCGCGTGAACCTCTGGGGTTGGCTGGGCATCTACAAGGCCGACAGCCCCGAGGGCCGCTTCGCGATGATGCTCGCGGTCGCGATCCTGTGCACGCTGTTCTTCGTGGTGCTCTGGGGCAGCATCATGGGGGCGATGCTGCCCATGGTGATGAAGCGGCTGCGGCTGGACCCGGCCGCCAGCTCGACGCCCTTTGTCGCCACCCTGGTGGACGTCACTGGCATTCTGATCTATTTCACCTGCGCGACGCTCATCCTCAAGACGACCATCCTGTCGGAAGGAAGCGGCCCGCGGCACCAGTTCACCACCGAGTCGGGCCAGGAGTACGTCATCTGGGCCGACAGCAAGGGCCACCCTTCGACCGTTTCACCGAAGGGCGATCAGGGCACCAAGTTCGAGGTCGATGACTACGCCGCGCCCAAGTCGCCCTGAGCCCGATTCGGGCTCGCGAGCGAGCCTGGCCCGGTCGCGGCCAAAGCGGACAGCCGTTGGGGCAGCCCGAGGAGCGATCTCTCGCCCCGCAAGTCTCTGCCATTGAGGCGTGTTCAAAGCCGTGGCTCAGCACCTGGAGCCCCACCGCCTCTGCGGCTATCTCTACGAGCTCGCCCAGGCCTTCAGCGGCTTCTTCACCAACTGCCCGGTGCTGCAGGCCCCGGACGAGGCGAC
>Ga0105048_10020013_pt1 | contig 10233 bp, 7 predicted proteins | sample MAT05_FD_78382 | JGI IMG/M metagenome (GOLD analysis project Ga0105048, IMG submission 78382) | Freshwater microbial communities from Lake Fryxell liftoff mats and glacier meltwater in Antarctica - MAT-05 | ecosystem: Environmental > Aquatic > Freshwater > Ice > Liftoff microbial mat | place...
AGCTTCTTCTTCAGCCTGAGCGGCGTTGATGGTGCGGACGGTGGTTCGACCGGTGTAGGCCTCGACGGAGATTCGGAAGGTTTCACCCTGACCAGAGATATCGATGAAGCCAGTGCCAGCGATGGTGTCGCTGCCTGGGGAGACGACGGGGCCGCCCATTTCATCGAAGACGAGGGTGTTATTGGCGAGGGTGATGTTGGAGAAGGAGGCGCCGCCGAAGCGTTCGCCGCCGATTGACCGCTCAGCAATGCGATCAAGGTCGGGGTCAAGGCGGGTGCCATTGACTTCAGCGACAATGTAACGGGAGTTCGTGGGCTCTGGGTAGAAGATGATTCCCATCCCACGTTGGAAGGCGATGGCGTCGGATTGGGCGACGGTGATATCGGCGACGAGTGTTCGGACGGCACCTTGGATGCGTAGAACGCCGGTCTGCGAGAACGATGGAACAACCATGGCCCCGGCGATTCCAAGGATGCTGACAACGATGAGGACTTCGATAAGTGTGTATCCGCGAGGAGAGACGCTCGGACGCCGAACAGATAGGCGTGCCATGGACGTGATTCCCTTTCCAAGAGTGTGATTGCACCACATGCAAAGAGCAGCGGTAACTCCACGCGAAGAGGAGTACGCCGGGGTTGTCCTTTGTGAAGTCGATTACTTCTTAGAGGATTTATCGGCGGGCATTTCAAGAACCTTGACGCTGATGCCACTCTTGAGTTGTGCCTCGATGCGTTCGAGGCGGGCCGAGACTGACTTGAGTTCGTTGATCATTTGCTTGCGCTGTTCGGCGGCGGCGACAAAGCCGGTAGGCTCATCGGTTGTCACTTGGGCGTGCGCGGCGCGCGGCTCCAAAGCATTAGGGCCGACCATGACGGTTGCGAAGAAGTTGAGCGCGAGCAGCCCTGCGATCATGCACAGGAGCATGGTGCCCAGCGGACGTGGGGCGCGGTTGGTTGCTGGGGTTGTTTGAGCTTGGGAACCGGCTTGAGTTGACGTGTTCATGATTGCGATCCTCGATTACGAGTATGGTGTCGCATGTGCATCGGCCGTGTTTGGGACGTGCATGAGCCTAATCGGTGTGGATGCAATCGAAATGCGTGGCGTGTGCGGCTTCTAAGGCCGGAAATTCCCACGCGTAACAGATGTGTGGATGATTGAATTATCGAGGGAAGGGCTCGTCGGCACTGTCAAACCCGCCAGCCCAGACATTGCCGGTGGCAGCGTCGAAGATCCAGCCATGGGTAGATTGGTATCCAGTATCGGCGGAAGAGCCGAAGATGATGGTTTGGCCTGGAACGCCGCCGACCCAGCCATTGACTGGTGGTTGACGCATGTAGCCTTGGGTGAGGAGTTCGCCCCAAGTGCCGACGCCTGCGGTGATGGATGGGTATTGGCTGTTGCTGCGTGCGTAATACATCGCGAGCATTCGTCGAAGCTTAGTGAGTTGGTCGGCGGTGGCGACTTCTTGTGCTTGCGAAGTCGCTTCGGCAAAGCGCGGCGTGACGATGGCGGCGAGGATGCCCAAGATCACCACGACGATCAGGATTTCGACAAGCGTGAAGGCACGGGCACGCTTGGGAAAGTTGTCATGGGGCATTCGCTCTACCTCCGAAACCTGCTTGGGTGCACGAGAAGCACGCAGGAAGAAACACGCCGAAGCAAGCCGAGCGAGAGCCTTTCGGCGTTCGCCCGAGAAAGTTTGATTTCACACGAAGGGCGACCCCTTCGTGCACCCGCGACCGAAGGCCAAAGCCTTAGGGGACGGTGGGGGTGAGCGTGTCGGTGACTTCGTCGAAGTAGCAAGCGCCCAGGGTGCCGGTGGCGCGGTCGTAGTGCCAGCCGTTGCCAGCAGCGGCGGCGACAGCGACGAGGGTAGAGCCGTTAAATGGGTTCTTGGGAGCGGCTTTGATGTAGTTGCCGTCGATCATGGGGGTCCAGCCAGCGCCAGCAAGGTCCGGGTACGCACCATCGGTGGAACGAGCGCGAAAGAGCTCGATCTGGTTCTGAAGGCTCTTGACCTGCGCACGAAGGTTGCCGGTCTGGGCGTCCTGCGTTGCGTTAGTGAACTGAGGCACCACGATGGCGGCCAGAATACCCAAGATAACGACGACAATCAAGATTTCGACGAGCGTGAAGGCCTTCTTGAAACGGTTACGCATTCCCATACTCCTTAACGACGAGGCTCTAAACAGACCCTACCGGATCAACACAAATCCGGAGTTGTTGCTACGCGACAAGGCCACTCCTCCGCGGCCCTGCATCCCTGCAGACGTTCGTTGAACCTGCACGTGGACGGGCATACATCGACGGCACGAAGGCTCTGAATGAGCCTTACGCGCGGTTGATGCGCGGCGAAAGTCCGGCTGTATCGCGTGGATGAATCGCGCGTGGGGGGTCAACTTTGAATGGGCGAAAGCACGCGAGTTTCAGAGAGATTATGGAACTCTTGCATGTGCGCTCTCGGACTAAAGCCAAAGCGAAAGGCAAGAGGCATGAGGCATTCGGTAAAAGGCAAAAGGTAAAAGGCGAGATGCAAGAGGCATTTCACAGAGCGGATGTCGATGTAAAAAAACCTCCTCGCGTAACGAGGAGGCTTCAACAATCACACATGTTGTCGAGTGCGTAGGTGTTGCTTACTTCTCGCCTAGAACCATGGGGAGTAAGTTGGCATTGGGGAGCTTGAGTGCGCCCATGAGTGAAGCGGCTGAAGCGGCTTCAGCGTCGCCACTGGCGTTGGAGGCGGAATTAGCGAGTTCCATCAGGCGACGAACCTGGCGCTCTTCGAGCTGGCCACCGAAACGCTTGGCACTGCCAGCGACGGCCTGAAACAAAGCGGCGCGTTCGTCACCACTTGCATTCAAGCCTGCATCCATGATGGCACGCTGGGCACGAGCCTCATTGACGCGCGACAAGATGTCGGCGATTGCCGCGCGGGCAGATTGATCTTGCATTTGATCGAGTGCGATAATAAGAGACGGAGTTGCGTCGGCAACCTTTAAGATCGTCGAGCCGGAGACGGCGAGGTCACGCATCGCAGCGAGAGAACGCGTGCGATAGTCGGCGGCTTCGGTTTCGTTGATCGGGCCGCCCGAGGCGGCTTCGACGAGCGAGAGAGCCGTCCTGGCGGCGGCTTCGTCACCAGCGGCGAGCTGGCGGACGGCGACAGTTTGATCGCCACTAAAGCGACGGGTGAGGTCGATGTATGCGTCCGCGCTGGTGAGGACGAGCACGGGCGTAGCCATGGTCTTGGAAGAAGAACGAGCGGCATCGATGGCCTCGCCACAACGCTCGCCCGAATTTTCGGCAACAATAACCAGCTCGATCCCGGGGGCTTCGCTGATGGGGCCTGAGAGATCGGCGAGGGTCCGTCCTTGAGGAAGCACGCTGTACCCCTGGGCTTCGAAGACGCCACGCAAACGCTGGTACAACTCGGCCTCGCTGGTGAGGATTGCGGCGTACTGCGAAGCTGCGCCACGCACCGCGCTGGCGAGCGTGGGAACAACGCGGTCAGAACCGGGGAAGACCTCGGCGGGATTGGACGAAGCAATTGCCAACGCCGACTCAAACTGAACACGGCGGTTTGGATAGTCGAGGGCTTCGAGCAAGGGGCGACGGGCCTGAACATCCAGGGCCGATACGCCTGCGGTGCGTTCGACGGCGGACAACGCCTTGCGAGCAAGAGGCGTATTGCGGGTGTCAATTGCACGGCTGAGAACGAGCTGGGCGACTTCGGGGCCCGCGGCTACGCCGAAGTATTCCGCGCCGCGACGTGTCGCGGGGTAGGCGGGGTTGGTGTAGCCCGAGGGAGTTGAGATCTCGCGGACGTAATTGGCCGCGACCCAGAGAGCGAGGGTGTCGGGAGAAACGCCCGACTGGCCAGACTGGAGAACCATGGCGCGTTCGGCGAGACGCATCGCCATGGCTTCATGGAAGACTTCGGTGCGGATCGCGCTCATCTGCAAGCCTTGGCGTGGGTCATAGCCCCAGAGAAGCTGGTGCTCTTCGTTGGGGAAGCTGGTGACTTCGCTGCGTTCGGCGTAATACCCCTCGGCTTGACGCTGATAGAGGCCGGCGGCGTCGGTATCGGCCCCGCCGAGGCGTTCGATGGAACGGGCGGCAGCGGACTTGACGCTTTCAACGCTCGAGGCCTGGGCCAAATCGGCGAGGTAGGGGAGGCTGGTGCGGTAGGGAATCTGGCCGAGGACTTCGGCGACGATTTCCTGGTCGGTTGGGGTCATTTTGGCGAGGGCGGTGCCTAAGGGAACGACGGCTTGACGGCCTGTTGCAATGAGCACTTTGCGGGCTTCGGCACCTTGGGCAATGTTGGAACGGTTGAGGACGGCTTCGAGGAGCTGGGGGACGGCGTATTCGCCAGCGGCGACCAGACGCTCTTGTGCCAGGAGTCGGCCACGGAGGTTGCCGGTGAGCAGGCCAATATTCTTGGTGATTTCGGCTTGATCACGGGCGCGGCCCAAGAGGCCGGTCTGGTGTATCTTGAGGAAGGCGGATGCGATTTGATCAAGTCGATCAACGCGAGCGGCGCGACGAGTGACGGAGAGGAATCGGTCGGTGTCGCCGACTTCGACGAGCTTGACAAAGTCAGCGGGAGCGAGGGCACGCGCGAGAAGCTCGTTGCCATAGGACTCAGTAAGCTCGTGGTTGTCGATCATGACAAAATGAAGGAAGTTGGCGAGCAAGGCGGCGTCGGTGGGACGATCTTGTTTCGCAGAAGTAGAACTGGCGGAAGTCGAGCCAGCGGGCGCATTACTCTGGGCAAAGGCCAGAGAAGGAATGGCCAGTCCAGCGACTAACGCGATCAGTGCGGCGGCTCGAAGGCCGACTCCGACAGAAATCGAGGAAGCGGAAATCGAGGAAGAAATGGAACGATGGTTCGCGCGAACTCCGAAGCACTCGGTCACAGTCGACTCCTTCACCCAATAGCCACCGATGTGGTAGCGCCTTGGAATCTTCGCATGGCGAAGAGCCATCGGAAGAGAAAATACCAACACAAACCCTAAACATTGACAGACGCGCAAAGCCGGGCGGTAAGCCTGGCGATTGTGGACGACGCCGAACGCGAAGAGGGAGAATAGCGCATGCGCATTGCTCTGGCCCAAACACTATTCGAGACAAGACAGAATTCTGTGCGAAAGTACGTTCAATTTGTGAACAGCTTCATGCCCGATGGACTGACCTTTCACTACCGAGATCGCTCACTGATTAATGGTTGTCATGCTCCACTACTCCGAATGAGCGAGCCATCGGTGCAAAGGCGTTGATAGAGGTTGTAGCGATGAGGCAAAGTGATGGATGCTGCAACGAAGGTCTAGAGAAGAACTGGCACACAAACGCTATAAATGCTAACACAATACGAACAAGCATCGGCTGGTTACGATAGATAGGTGGATAGATGATCTGAGAGCGAGACAGTGGAAAAAGAGGTTCGACCTGGCGACCGAACATAGCCGTTGGCATTCTAATTGATAAAGGGGGTGTTCGTCAAACGACGACCATAATGAGGTGGAAATGGAAGTGTAAAGATTCGATAAGGAGGGAAAAAAGGAAACGACGATGACTGGCAGATGCGCAATACCCGCGCATGAGTGGTCAAACGGCTCACGCTGCATGATTGATTGACATGACAAAGAGCCATTTGCCAGACAATGTGAGATCATTGGCGCATGCGCAGTGAACCGCAGGGAAGGAACCGCCGATGGACAGCATGTCCCGACGGACACCGGCGCGTTGTTCCGGTGTGTCGGTCACCGTTCGTGCCGAGGTGAGACCTATGCCAATCGAAAAAGACGTGCTGACAACCGGCGAAGTTGCGAAGATCTGCAATGTTGCGCCGCGAACCGTATCCAAGTGGTTCGACTCGGGCACCCTGAAGGGATATCGCATCCCTGGGTCGCGCGATCGGCGAATTCCTGCATCGGAACTCATGCGCTTTATGCGAGCGCACGGCATTCCGCTGGAGGGGATGACGTCGGGACGGACGCGGGTTCTGATCGCCGATGGCGAGAAGGAAGTGGTTGACACGCTGGAGCGGATTTTGACGGAGCAGACTTCGTACGAGATTCGGACTTCGACGACCGCGTTCAATGCTGGGATGGAGTGCGAGAAGTTCAAGCCTCATGTGCTGTTGCTCGATTTGCACATCGGCGATAACGATGCCAAGATCATCGTGGACTCGGTTCGCAAGAACGACAACCTTCAGTTCACGAAGATTGTCGCTATGTCGAGCCGACTGACCGAAGGTCAGAGCATGTCGCTTAAGTCGCAGGGCTTTGACCAGTTCTTGAAGAAGCCATTCCAGGTTCGCCAGGTTGTTGATTCGATTGAGTCAGCGACGAATCTGGTTGCGTGATATGTAGTGGCGTAAAGGCTGATTTCGTGGCAGCTAGTTGCGTGAAGCAACAGGTACAACACATTGTTCCTCACCGGGCCCGGCGTCATTGCTGGGCCTCTTTGCTTGCGCGCTGGTGGCGAAGATTTGGCTATTTGATTACGAGCCCGTCTACTAGCTCGGCGGCGCGCCACGCCGCGGGCGTCCAGGGAGTTTCGCGCGTGATGCGTGCGATCGCTTTGCGGATTTCTTTGTCGGTGCGAGGCTTGCCAGTAGGTTTGGTGGTGGGCGTGGGCAACAGGAGGTCGCGTTCGAGGGCGTTGCTTTCTTCGAGCTTGGTTGACCTATTTTCGGTTGCGATGCCATCGAGCCAATTCAGGGCTTTAGTAAGGTCGGCAGATGCGGGAACGTGGTGGCCTTGGGCGAGGGCGATGAAGGATTTGGCATCAATTGATTCGAGCTGCATGCGTTTGGCGACGGCTTCGACGTAAGGCCGGCCTGGGTCGGTTTCGCCTGCGATTGCGGCGACGCGTTTGCCCGCGAGTAAAGCGAGGTTTGTGCGATAGGGTTCGTTGTACTGCTTGCCCCAGTAAGCAGCGGGCCCGGCTTGGACTTCTTGATAGAAGCTTGCGCCGCTGACCAGAAGCACGCCTTGGAAGACTTCGGGGTACGCCATCCAGACTAGATTGGCAAAGCCGCCACCGGCGCTGAAGCCGCCGATGTAGATGCGAGCGGGATCGACGTGATAGCGAGACATCATGGTGTATGCGGCGTCGAGGCAGAGTTGCACGCGATTGGTAACGGTGCGAGTGCTGGCGGCGTCGGTTGGTGAGACGGCAATGATGCCTTGGGCTTCGAGGGCGGGAATAAGTTCGCGAGGGATGGAGCCGTTAGGAATTGGGTTGAGCCATACGAGCAGGCTCGCGGGTTTGCTTGCGTTAATAGAAGCGGGGACGTAGAAGGCGAAGCGTTCCTGAGTGAGGTCGCGGTCGGTGGTTTGATCTATGTATTGCTTGCCTGTAAAGCGTTTGTCGAGATCGGCACCACTGACGCGATAGGGAGCCGGGATAAAAGTGCCGATTTGGATTTCGTCGAGAGGCTGGGCGGATGACGTGCCATTGGTGGTGCGGGCGCGAGAGTCGAAGAAGCCTGTGTACCACCACATTGAACGCGCGAGTGAGTCGAACATGGTGCGGTCGAGAGGGACGCCGAGGGGGGCGCCGAGTGCAGTCTTCTTTGGTGGGCTTTGAATGTCGATTTCTCGAGCCCAGACATTACCTATTTGATCGCGGCGGATTTCGACGAAGGCTTGTCGCTTGACGGCGGTCAGGCGGATAATGGCGAATTGGGTGGCGGATTCGGGGATTGGTTCGCGCGAGCCGGATTTGGTCATGCCACGAAGCACGCCGACGTGTTGGCTGGTAAGTCGAAGCATGATGCCACGCAGGCGGTCGAGCATTAGGGATGATGGTTCAAGAGCTGCGAGATTGGTGGCGGGGCCATTGCCTGGTGGAGTAAAAGGCTTTGACGCGAGTTTGGCGAGAGAGTTTAGAGCCCAAGGGGAGTAGATCTCGCCACGCTCGGCGCGAAGAGTGTCAACGTCAAAGACGCCTGCACGAAGAGATTGCGGGAGAACGAGCAGAGCGAGAAATGTGAAGAAGCAAATAGCGGCAACGTGACGCATTGGAAATACTCTGTAGGTGCGCATAATTACGATTTGTGCGCGGCGTGCACAGGTTGTGCCACAAGCTCGCGTGGAGAATTAAAGCAAAGACGCGATCGAAGACGGGTTGGACGCAGAAAATGAGATAGTCACGGAAATTTAATGAGACATGGTGCCCAGCTGACTCCCTTCGTCCCCAAATCATCGAACACTCTATATACCGCATTAGACTAGATTTGGTGGCATCAAATAGTTGTAAACCGACGGGAATTGCAATTGTCCATAAACACGCGAACAAGATCATGTCAATCATGATCCAGCGAGAGAAACTAGGGAGCACTTGCGAACGAAACCCTTGGGAAGTCGCACAAAGTATTGGCCCACGAACCCAGCACAGCCGGTACTGTAAACCGGCGGTTGAATTGCTCTTGCACATTATGAATACTCCAACCGCATCACCGACGTCGAATACAGCCACTCACCAGCCTGCTTCTGCGAGGACTGGTGACCAGAACACGCCGCCTGCGATCATGACGCTCGCCGCGCTTCGCGCGAGTGGATGGGTATCAAAGCCAGTGGCAATTGAATTGCGCGATAACTTGGTTCGCGCGCTGGAGGAGGGTGCCGAACTCTTTCGTGGGATCGTGGGCTATGACGACACGGTGATTCCCGAAGTGGTAAACGCGCTGCTCGCGGGTCATGACATGCTGTTTCTAGGCGAGAAGGGGCAGGGAAAGAGCCGTCTGATGCGACAGATGGCGGCGTTCCTGGATGAATGGACACCCTACATCGATACAAGCGCTGAGGCGCAGGCGGCGCCGTTGCACGATGACCCGACTAAGCCGATCACGCGGGCGGGTCGCGCGGTGTTGGAGCGATTGGGTGAGAACACGCCTATTGCGTGGTGGCATCGATCGGACCGATACGCGGAGAGGCTTGCGCCAGGGACAAAGTTCGCCGACGTGATTGGTGAGATCGACCCGGCGAAGATTCTTTCGGGCGTGTCGATGTCGGCGGAAGACGCGTTGCACTTTGGCTTGATCCCGCGCATGCACCGTGGCATCTTTGCGATGAACGAGCTGCCTGATTTGGACGATCTGGTACAGGTTGGATTGTTCAACATTCTTGAAGAGCGCGATGTGCAGATTCGTGGCTATCCGGTGCGGTTTGATATCGACATTCTCGTGCTCTTCTCGGCGAACCCGACAACATACAACCGCTCGGGCAAGGTCATTCCGCAGCTCAAAGACCGCATCGGCGCGACGATCCAGACGCACTATCCAAAGACGCGCGACGCGGGCATCGACATCATGGAACGCGAGGCGGCAGTTGAGCTTGGTGGAAAGTACCCGGTGGTTGTGCCACGGTTTATGAAGGAAATCGTCGAGCAGATGGCGATGTGCGCCCGCAAGAGCAAGCACGTAGACCATGCGTCGGGCGTGTCGGCACGATTCACGATTGCGAACTATCGCACGATGATTGCGAACGCGCGAAGGCGGTCGATTGTGTTGAAAGAGTCGCCCGCCGTGCCACGGATTTCGGATTTGGCGCACTTTCACGCGAGTAGCGCGGGGAAGCTGGAGTTGGACTTGATGGGCTCGCACCAGATGACTGAGAAGCAGGCGCTGGACGCGATCCTCGCGCAGGCGATTGGTATTGTGTTCGAGGAATACGTGACCAAGCACGGGCTGGCGGAGATTGGCGAGGTCTTTGCCAAGGGCGTGTCGATTGAGGTGGGTGACTTGTTGCCTAGCGCGCACTATGAGTCGATCGTGAAGCGCGTGCCAAAGGTGTGGGACAAGGCGTTTGAGGTGAACGCATCAGAGAGCCCGGCAGTACGCGCGAGTTGCTGCGAGTTTGTGCTGGCGGGGCTTTGGGCCAAGGATGCGATCAGCCGAGCCGAGCGGCATGGCAGGATGAACTATCAAGTTTGAGCGGGCAAATTTGAGTGGGCAAGTGTGAATCATGTTTCTTGGATGGTGTGCGGCGTCGCGCACAGTGTGTGATGAGTATCGCAGGGAGAGCACGCATGGACGATACTATGAATCAAGCCGAAGGTGGGGCGCAAACACCGACGAGCACGCCGATCCGCACGCCGATTTCAAACGCGCCCAAAGCAAAGCTTGGCGGCATTCTCCACTCGTACCAGAAGTATGATCCGAAAAACTTTCCCTCCCCCACCGCTGAGCCCAACTCGGACATGGCCAACGCCGCGATGGAGCAC
>Ga0105048_10020014_pt1 | contig 10233 bp, 12 predicted proteins | sample MAT05_FD_78382 | JGI IMG/M metagenome (GOLD analysis project Ga0105048, IMG submission 78382) | Freshwater microbial communities from Lake Fryxell liftoff mats and glacier meltwater in Antarctica - MAT-05 | ecosystem: Environmental > Aquatic > Freshwater > Ice > Liftoff microbial mat | place...
CTGGGACTGCTGGCGACAGTTCCGATGCTCGCCGTGCTGGCGATCTGTACCCTGTCACGTTCCGAAGCGATGAAGAGAATTCGCGACTTTCAGAGAGACACGGTCGGTCAACTGCTGGACGGATGCCGCTGGTACGACATTCTGTTGCTCGCTCTGCTGGCTGGCGTCTGCGAAGAAGTGCTGTTTCGCGGATTCCTGTTCTTGTGGCTGGTACGATTCAATTCCGTCATTGCCGTCCTGCTTTCGAATCTGGCCTTCGGAGCCGCCCATGCGGCTACGCCACTCTACGGAATTCTGGCAGCGTTTCTCGGACTGTATCTCACGGCTCTGATCGCCGTTGATCCCACTCCGAACCTGCTGATTCCGATCACCGCACATACGGTGTACGACATCGCCGCGTTTGCACTTGTGCTCCGCGATTATCGACGGGCTCGCGAGCGAGAATAAGTAGCTGGCGAGACAGTATCACGCGAAAGCCAGTGTTTCAAAGGCAGGAAATCATCGGCAATGTTTGATGCTTATTTCAAGTCCTCGGCGATCGTGGCGAACTGTTCCAGGGCGGCTTCGAGGTCGGCGGTGATTTCGGCGGCGATGACTTCAGGAGCGGGGAGGTTGGCGGATTCTTCGAGGGCGTCGTCTTTGAGCCAGAAGATGTCGAGATTGATTTTGTCGCGTTTTGTCAGTTCTTCATAGCTGAAGCACCTGAACCGCTCGGACACTTTGCGTTCCTGACGGTTTTTGGTGTTGTAACACGCCACGAAGCCATCAAGGTCGGTGCGTTTGAGCGTGTTTTCCTTGAGCGTGAAGTGCCTGTTGGTTCGCAGGTCGTAGATCCAGAGTTGCTTCGTCCAGGGCGTTTCCTGAGCCGGTTTGCGGTCGAAGAACAGGACGTTGGCTTTGACTCCCTGAGCGTAAAAGATCCCGGTCGGCAGTCTCAGCAGAGTATGCACGTCGGCTTGTTTCAACAGTTCGCGCCGAACGGTTTCACCGGCTCCGCGTCGGTTGTGGGGAATTCGCCTACGCCTCCGGCTCGCCGTTAAACGATTGATGCTTGATAACGCATGCCTGAGTGCGCATAGGGAACGAAGATCGTCATTCCAACTCCAATCGCACCGGGTAGTCGCCCTGATCTTCACGAACGAGGGGTTCGCCTTGCCATGACCCCTGGATCTGATCCCAAATACTTTGGTTGCCTGCGACTTGACGTGACTCGGCCCGGTCAACCTCATTCACAAGAATCAACACACGCACGCCTTGCCCATTTTGAAGTCCGCAATCGGCGGGGACAGAAATCTTTCCGTTCTCGAGTTGTGACTGAAATTCAATGGCTTTCATGGCTGTCTCGTTCCTTTCGAAGAGTGCTGCTTCTCATGCAGCGGTATTCTATCACGACCTATCCCGATCGTCTGCAATGGGGAAAAATCTTGCCCATCAACGCTCGACATTGCGATTGATTTTGAGCCGCCGGAGTTTACGTTTTCTTAAAAACGGCCGTTTTCGCAAGTGAGAAAACCTACGCCGGCAGGAAACGCGAATCTGTTGCGACATCCCGCCAGTGGCATCGGCGAATCGACGTCGGCTCATTAAACGGCGACTTTGCTTATTTCATCCGCCATCTTCTGGAACAGCAGAATCGTCAGATGCTTGACATCGTCGCCGTACGACAGTCCATCATGGCGGAGGATGTTTCAACAACTCCAGAGTTTTTGAGCGAAAGCGTTTCGGTAATGGCACGTTTTACGATCGCTTTGCCATGTTACCGGCGTTGAAATTCGCCACTTACAACCATCCAAGTCGTTCTCGGTCCGACACTGAGAATCGTTCGTCGAGATATTTAGCCATTGCGCCGGCAAGAATATCCTCGGCCTGCTCTAGTGTGTACTTCAAATCCTTCACAAGCGAATTTGCTTGATCACCGATCGCCCTCTCGATCATCTCACGGCAATCCGAGTAGCCATTCCCGTGCATGTAAGGCTGGTCTGTACTTACATAATTGAGGATTCGTTTCACTTCTTGGTGTTCAGCAAACCCTTCTTCTCGCACGACCATTGCAAGCACCGCATTAAAAAAACCATCACCGAATCGCGATTCCGCTCGTTTGAAGCCAAACCGGAGGCCTAGGGCAAAACGCATTTTTTCATTGTCTGCCGTGATTGACCTGATTCCAGAGGTGACAAGGTGTGCGTTCAATTCGTCATCCCAAGCATATTCTGCAGGTGGCTGCTGCTTCTCGTCAGCTGTAATGTGCAGGTAGATTTTGGCAGCCTTGAAACCAAGTGTATCTTTGGGACGCGATACTTCAATTTCTTTTCGGTCAGCCTGAATCCCTTCCAGAAAGGTCAACAATGGATGACTGAATTTCGATCCCTTGCTTCCGAAAAACGAATTCAATTTGGACATCTTATTCTCCGGTTGAGTACCTATATTTTTTCGGCATTCGCCAAGGCTCGCAAAACGAATCGAGCCGAATTCTGGCACGCCGTGCGTCGTTGGTCTTTAAACAATGCTTTTCGAACTTCGTCCAAATCAATACTTCCCCTGTTTTCATCAGCGAAATCGGAAATTCCTTTCACGACGACCCATAGGGGATCCTCAGGAGGCGAAATGCTCAGCAATCCGACACCCTCCATGTCGCCGCCAATTATACCATCTTCCGCGTTCGGAACGCTGTTGACCAATTCCTTCAAATATTGACTACTAAAGATTCTGGCCCCGCCAGAGAGCATCCCGCCGAACTGAATCCGATGCCCGTAACCGCCTCGATTCTCCTCGCGTTTCAACAGCTCCAGAAGTGACGGTTTCGCATGATGGCGAAGCACACGAGGATAGATCGTCTGGTACGTGTGCTGTTTCGCAGGCGAAGGAGACCGTAGCATGTCTCTCCACAAAGTTGCGAAACGCCGAGGTGTAAAAGCACCCAACACGCGTCCTACCACGCCGGTTCGGCTGCCGAAGAGTTCTGGATGAGGCCGGGCGGAAGGTTGAATGGATCCGCGCGTGGCCGCAGACTGGTCTATCGAGTCGGCTCCCTCGATAGCGTCATCTATACCCTGTTGTGCCGCAGGCATTACTTCACACACAATACCCTCCGCGACGACGTCTCGGTCGTCGTAAGGAATGATGGACGTTGACACAAGAACGTCCCCGGCGTTCTGCAGGTTTGGGTCGATTCCGAAAGCCATTCCCAATTGAATGATCGCGGTCGCCCCGCTGGCAATCTTGAAAATTATTGCCTTTGCCGCAGAACCGCCGTGACTGAACGGCCCCATCTTTGTTCGGACGGCGTTCACTCTCGTGGCTCCGATGATTCCGAGCTGGAAATACTCGCCCACTTCATTCATATTGCGTCGTCGAAACCCAACGCCCGCCTCTTTGGCCGCAGTCTTGAGAGCATCTTGCTCTGATGAAGTGGTGATGAAGATCAGCACGTCGCACTTGAGATCTTCCGAAGCGTTTTCTATCACTGCGCCTCTCCTTGCGTGCAACACGAGGGGGTAAATGTTGCCCGATGTTCAGCCTCAAACAATGACTCAGCCGGTCTATTCTCAACGAGGAGCTTTCCTGCAAAAGCCTTTTGCAAAATCGATTGGCGTAACCTGATGGCTCGCTGGAGGTTAGCGGATACCACCGATTCCAACTCCTCCATCACGCTTAATCGCCGCTCTACTTCGGCCACGATCCGCGTCTGCTCGGCGAGGGGTGGAAGCCCGATGTGCATCGACAGCCATTCCGGGAAATAGATCGTCTTGTGGACAGAACCTTTTCCGAAGCGGCGCAACGCTTCGCAGTCGGCGGAGAAAATGACTCGGAGCCAGTCAGACGTTACCGCAGGCGTTGGAATCCAGTTCACAAAGTCTTGGCTGGTTGCCACCTCGCGTCCTAAAACGACGACGTAGCCGACCGACGACGTCCGGCTGATGCAGACCGTGCCTGTCGGCAGCAAACGCGAAGCAGAATTGGCGATGCCTTCGAGGTTCGTGTGTTGAAAGGTTTCGTGGATCATGCGGCCATCACGCTCGCGTGCGTCGGCAATTCCTATCCATGCAACGTCTCCGTCCCACCATTCAGGATGATTGCGGCTCGGCGTATGACCGCTTTCCATTTTCGCAATCTCGACGAGTCCAGACCACGCCCAAGCCTCGGGCAACTTCGTCTGTGGATTTCCAACAGCGAGCGCGGGATGTCCTGGAATCACGTCCTTGCTCCGTGAATTCCATCGGTTTGGCCTCGGCGGTGCTTCAGTTCGGGCAATGAGTTCATGCGCTGGCTCGTATTTTCTGCGTTCCTTCCTGGCGAGTTCGGCTTCGGTGGGGACGAGTTTGCCTTCGCAGGCGGCTTTGAGGACGGCGGCACGGTAGCGTTTGAGGTTGGCCTGCACTCGCCGCAACGCCGCCACTCCCGCATCCAGCCGCGTCAACTGCTTCTCAATCTCCGCCACGATGCGGTGCTGCTCGGAGAGGGGAGCGAGCGGAATTGCCACCCTCTTAACGATGCTCAAATTTAAATTCGGCTGAACTCCACCGGATGATTCGCCTCTCAATTTGTCGTACACAGCTCGAAGTGCAAGTTTGACAAACGAGCGGCATTGCGATGCACTGCCTTCGAGCACGATTGCCGCAAGTGCTTGGTTGATCGTCGCAGCAATGCGCAATTCCGTGACTTTCCCACGCGTCTTACCTTCTCCGTACATTGCCATAAGGAGAGTGCCCGTTGGATACATCGTTAGCCGAGTCTTTTCGAGTGCAGTTTCGCTAACGAATTCCGCCGGCGAGTCCACCCAATCTCTATTTAAGCAGGCGCTGCTGAGCCATGGCACCGTTCCGTCTTCCCAGAATTTTGCGTTAGTTCGGGAGGGCGTCGTCCCAGTTCCAACATTTGCCAGTTGATCCAACGTCGCCCAAGTCCAACCACTTGGCAGTGACCCAAGGTTCGTTACCTCAGGTGCCGCTGGTTCTTTGTATTGGCCACGTCCGCACCAGTTTTTCTTCCGTTCATCAAGTATGCGTGCAAGAAGTTCTTTGCCGGGTTGAACTGCCAAGTCGATGCTGGAACAATCCATTGTCCCATCGCCGGTTGTCGCGCATCCAGTGTCGACAGTCAGGATTTGAGTATCACGCAATTCCGCATTGCGGATCTCAGAGTTTTTCTTCCCGTGTTTGCGTTTGCTCGGTGCAATGACTTCGACGGGAATCGCATCGGCAGTCACATCCTCTGCTGCGTCAGGGCGCGACGTGAAATCGAACGACGGTTGCTGATTCGCGGACTTTGCCTTGCGTGCGGTGGCTTTCTTTTTCATGTGCTGAGTCTCCTCAGCCTGTAGGTCCATTCTGCCGGAATGGACTTTCGCCGAAGGCGGACCTGCGCGGCGTTGCCTGAAAAATTCGGGGGCGATTTGGCGGACGGCGTGTACTCAGGTCGCGGCAGGCCGCGAAGTCCTGCCCGGCAGGCAGGACCTACTTTTTTCAATTTGGCCACTGTCGGTGGCCAATTTGCCGATATCAATGAATCTAGAGTCATGTTCGTGCCTCCAGTTTGCGGCGCGTCTTCTCGATTTCCAAAGCGAGAGTTTTCTCGTCCGGCAGTGCCGTCATGTATTCTCGGACCAGTAGCTTATTTGGCAGTGCGTCGGTGGCATAACGCACAAGCGATTCGCCTTTGCTGCTGCACAGGATGATTCCAACCGGTGGATTCTCATCGGGTTGCATCCAGTGTTCCCGAGCGTAGTTGAGGTACATGTGCATTTGGCCGGAGTCGGCATGAGTGAAGCGGCCAAGCTTCAAATCAAAGATTACCAGGCATCGAAGTCCTCTGTGGAAGAACAACAGGTCGACTCGATACCATTCATCGTCAATTCGTAACCGACGCTGGCGACCAACAAAGGCGAAATCGTTTCCCAGCTCCAGCAGGAACGATTCCAGATGTCGGATCAAGGCGTCTTCCAGGTCTGTTTCTGAATACTCATCTCGCAGTCCGAGGAACTCCAGGACCAAGGGATGCCTGATCTCTTCCTCAGCGGTTACGGCGTCCCCTGGCTCAGGCTTTTCGCCTTTCTTCAGCATCGACGCCTTGTTGCGAGACAACGCCGTGCGTTCATAGAACTGGCTGTCGATTTGTCGCTGCAACTGCCGAACCGACCAGCCGCCTCGGAGTGCTTCGGTTTGGTAGAACTGAAAGGCTTCAGAGGATCTGGAACGACTGATCAACATAACGTAGTGTGACCAGGGTAGCGGGAATGAATTGGCTAGTTCGGGCAATGACAGCTTAAGTGTCGATTTTTGAGACGCTGTCCGAACTTTTGGAAGATCGGGACGAATCGCGGCGGATTTGCCAGACACTGACGGACAATTCATTGGATCGACCAATTTGGCAGACAGTGTCTGCCAAATGTCTGCCGCCGGAAGAAACTCGAACAACAGCCGCATCGATTGCAGGTTGCGTCTTGAGAAGCCACGTCCGAATTTCCGCGTGAGATCATCTGAAAGGCGGTCGAGCAACTCCGTACCGTAGACCGCTCGCTTCTCGCCGCCCTGTTCAAACTCAACGATTCGACGCCCAATCTCCCAATACGTTGCCGATCAGTGCATTGACGGCGCGAGCACTGGTTCGACGAGCTGTCTCCAGCAATGCTGCAACGCCGCCGACCAATGTCGAATATTCGGGACCAGCAATCTGCGTCTTTCGCGTTGCCTTCTTTGCCGCTTTCTTCATGCCACCAGCACTCCGTTCAATTCCTCAAGCAGTGTCGGCAGTTGGTCACCGAACAATTCGTAGGCTTTGCCGAGACCTCCTTCCTGGCTAAAGGGTGAAAGATCGAAGTCGTCGGCCTCAATGTTCAGGCTAATGGCGATGTGGTCGCGAATCAGATTGAGCCAGGTGAGTTGCTCCGGCGTGAAGGCTGTTCCCACTTTGGCTTTGTCCATGAGCCATTCGTTGAATCGCTCACCGACCGAGTCCGCAAATGGCGCGAGGACTGGTTGTTGTTCCAGCGCGAAGCGAACGAGCGAGACCAGATCGGCGAATCGTCCGGCCTGAGAACGGCCATTGACTTTCGCCGGTACGGTAACTGCGAACGCATCCCAAAGCCGATCTTCGGTCCATGCGGCGTGATTGTCGCGGAGTTTCTTTTCCAGTTCCTTCAGCATCGGTTCCGTGAGCCGTTGCTTGAACGGGCGGCTGTAAAGAATCTGCAGGGCGTCGATCTCGGTTTGATGTTGCTCAAGATAATCGCGAAACGCATGAACAAGCCCCGCCGCCTTCTCTTTGGCGGCAGTGTCGAAGCCCTGGCTGAGAACTTCGTCGGGCGTGTAGATGTCAATTGTCTGCTCGGTTTCGCGTTTCAGATCTTCCAGCGTCTGACGCAGTGCCGGCTTGTCAAAAGGCGCGCACGCTTCGTCAATGAGCTGCTGTTGAACGGCCTTGAAATCTTCCGGTGAGACTTCCTGAGGTTCCGCACCGGGGCGACCGGTCGCCCGTTCGGCAATGGCGTCCGGATCGAAGGCGCGGAGCAATGCTCCGGCAAGCGTGGCTGGTGTCTGACCTCCGGATGCCGCGACAATCTGCTCACGCTGAGACTCTTCGAGTTCTCGGTCAAGACGCGCCAGACGAGCGGCAAGCGTGGTCAGCGTGTCTTCGTCTCGACCGGCCGGAAAGACAACTCGCTGAAGCAACGTCTTGAGCGGTACAGTCGGTTTGCGATCCAATGGCCTGGATTCGGTTTTGTCGCTCTCGCAGACTCCGACGGCATCGATGATGATGAATCGCGTCTTCGCCCGAGCGTCTTCACCGGACACGGCCTGCAAGTCTGTGGGCGAGAGCACTCGCGTGCCGCGTCCTTTCATCTGTTCGAAGTAAACTCGACTGCGAACGTCACGCAGGAACATTAGAACTTCCAGGGCTTTGATATCGGTTCCCGTGGCAATCATGTCTACGGTGACGGCGATGCGGAGCGTTGGCGAAAGGCAAAATTCCCGGATCAGCTCTTTCGACTTAGCCGGTTTGCCGGTGACGGGATGTTTGGCCTGGTACGTGATCTTTTTGCAGAAGTCGTTTCCCTTGCCGAATACTTCGCGGCAGATGTGGACGATGTCTTCGGCGTGTGAATCATCCTTGGCGAAGATCAGAGTCTTCGGCACGAGCGTCCGATCGGGGAAGAGCTCGGTAAAGACCACGTCTCGGTACGTGCTGAGGATCGTTCGAATTTGATCCGGAACCACCACTGAGCGGTCCAGATCCTGCGGCGTGTAGTCCAGATCGTCAGCTAGCACCGCCTGGCGAGCGGCTCGCGACGCCTTGCTGCGATGGTCGATGAGGAATCCCTTTTCGACCTTGCCACCTTTCTGAGTAACTTTGGTTTTGATTCGATAAACGTCGTAGCCCACGTTGACGCCGTCCGTCACGGCTCGTTCGTGGTTGTATTCGGCGACGCGGTTCTGCTGAAAGTAGGCAATCGTCTGCGGCGCGGGCGTGGCGGTGAGACCGGTGAGAAAGCCGTCGAAGTATTCGAGCACTTGCCGCCATAAGTTGTAGATCGATCGATGGCATTCGTCGGGGATGATGAAATCGAATTCGGTTTGACCGATGAATGGCGGGATGTCGGTTCTTGTTCAGGTCCGGAGGCATGCTTGCAGATAACGTCGCAACGCCGACTTTTGACCTCCGTAGGGATCGCAAGTATATCCCGCAGTCTGGCAGATGCTACGCAACGACCATGCGATCGCGATACGAACGCACGCAGGTCTGAGCGGCTTCGTGGGCTTCGGCCTCTGAGTGGCCATTGAACCGGCTGGCAACCACGAAACTGACGGCCAGACGCCTGACGTCCCATTCCCACGGAGCGGCAGCGTCTCGTCAAGGTCATTGAGTCGGCGATGACACGTCGCTCCGGCGTGGCGAACGCACCGAAGTTGGAAAGATGACAATCGCCGCAGGCCTGCACGCGCAGACCGCTTCTAGCTGTCTGCCGGTTAAACTTCTCCGGTTTATGCGGCATTCATTAGTTTAGTAATAGAATCCGCCAAAGAGTCTTGCCGCAGCGTAATATTCGAAGGCCTTCATTTTGCAATGTATCGGATGCCGGGAGTTCTCGCAGGCGCAGTTCATGTTGTTGAGAAACTGACGGTCACATTGGGCTCGCGGGACGCCGGAGGCGAGACACGCATCGTGTGCAGCACAGACGTGCCGCATATCGGCACCGTAGAATTGCTGATGCACCATTCGATTCCCACCGAACGAATTGCCTGGGCCGCAGGGTCGCCACGGAGGACATCCGCCAGGGCCGCCAGCCTGTGCCGCAGAGACGGAAACAATTGCTGCCATCGCAACAAACAGAACGGAAAATCGAATCGTCTTCATTTGCTTTGCCTCAAAAAGAAACGCTCATACATCTCGAACCGAGTTTGGATTGCGGCATCTGGATTTGAACGATGAATCGCCCAGTGTCCGCCCGCCGACATCGAAGGTTACAGCACTGGGTAAACTCTGCGCGAAAGCCTTGCGCATGGCATGCAGTTCTGCGAAGAATTCGGATGGCCTGCTGTTATATCTTGCCAGGTCGGCAGCAGACTCGAAGCAACCATGCACCCACATTCCTTCAATCCAATAGAACTGAAACTTCAGGCATCACTTCCGCGCCTGATAAAGTCGGCACGATGGCTACACATTACCGCGAGCAGCACGATTGGTGCTGTCAATCAGGCGAGTCAATGTCTTCACGGGTTGGTGATCGCTGTGCATTTGCGACCAGGATGCTCACCAGGCTGGCGACAATAATCGTCAGATAGAACTGGCCGGTAATGGCCTCGATCCTGGCGAACGTGCGTGTGGTGGGTGAGATCGGAACCACATCACCATATCCCAATGTTGTCAATGTCAAGAAACTTCCGTCGAACCACATCGCTCGATTATTGGCACGTCGGAATATGTGAGTCTTAATATGAGCAGCCGAGCATTTGAAGCGAATCAGCGCCGTATGAGGACGTACCACCGAAATCGATGAGGCGTGAACATGGTGCTGTGCTCTCGTTTTTTTCTGACAGCAGCGATTCGATCGAATGTATCCGACCGAAGTGAGCCGTTAGGCCGAACTTGAACGGCTCCAAATTGAGCTTCGCTCGGTAGAAGACTGAGGTTTGGTCAAAAACAGGCGTCTATTAAATTACATTTGTAGCCAGAAAATATCCAGATTTTCCTGGACCTTGCTTTTCCTGCCGCTACAAATCCCCCATGAGCAAGCCA
>Ga0105048_10020016_pt1 | contig 10232 bp, 10 predicted proteins | sample MAT05_FD_78382 | JGI IMG/M metagenome (GOLD analysis project Ga0105048, IMG submission 78382) | Freshwater microbial communities from Lake Fryxell liftoff mats and glacier meltwater in Antarctica - MAT-05 | ecosystem: Environmental > Aquatic > Freshwater > Ice > Liftoff microbial mat | place...
TAGACCTTATTCCGATTTAATTTTTTGCATGCGTAGGTGCGGTTTGTAACCGCACAAAGCTGGTTGGACCCGGATTGTGCGGTTTGTAACCGCACCTACAAGAATCACCATACCCTGTTTTGTCGCTCAAAGAACAAATCGGAATAATCTCTTATCTATATAAGGTACTGGATTTCTCTTTTTTAAATGAGAATATCGATACAGAGAACGGATATACCGTAAGTTAGAAGAATTTCCCACAGATCAATACCGATGCCGCCAACGAGGATGCAGCCAACGACGATGCACAAAGCTACTTGTATCCTTTTCCTGTATCATTACATATGGGCTTCTGATGGCGGAAGAAGTAAACTGGGAGTGCAAAAGTATCCTGTTACAACAAACACGAAGCAAGAAGCTGAGATGTATTATCAGCTAGAAAATAGGTGAACAATGCGTGTGATTGTGGTAAACCAGTCCGAGCAGTTGCGACAGCTTCTTCAATATGTATTTGAAAATGGAATTGATGTCGAAGTTGTTTTGGAAACAGATGAAATCGCCGCACTGCCGCAGCAGGTTGCCCTGCTCAAGCCAGATTCGCTCTTTCTGTTACAAGATGAATATACCAAGCTGACCGGCGTTGTCAGCCAGATTATCGGGGCAAGCCCTGGCCTGCGTATTTTCTTATTGAGCGCTGACGGGCAACATATTCGTTTTCAACAGCCCGATGGCTGGCGCAACGCAGTCGATAGTTGGCCGGAATGCACGCTGAGTGATTTTATCTATCAGCTCACGAATGAAGGGCCACCACAAGAGTCAATTGCCACAGACTCTATTATAGATGGACCAGAAAAGGCTAGCAAGCTAGATACAACTAGGTAACACCTAGGTAAATATTGCGGTAAATATTGTGCCGGTTGTGCCCGACGCCTTGTTCTGTAACCAGGATAATCGTTGGCAGTATTACAGCACTATTGTTAGTAGTAGGAGATTTTTGTGAACACTTGGGAATACAAGCTGCGCGAATTTGCTGGAAGTACGGATGCGTTTCATGCGTTACTGACGTATGAAAAAAACAGCGCGTGGGAGCTAGGGGCTTTGTTACCTAGCCAAAGCAAGCGCCAAGCGACCGGCAAAAGTGATACCGCTACTACAGCGAGCATCTGTATTATTTTTAAGCGTCAGATTTCCATGATATCCGCACCGCCTATTGCTTTCTAAGTAGCTTGCGCACTTTTTCAATTGCGACCGCTCCAGCCAGAGATTCAGTTTGCCTACTGCCAGACACGGCAGTGTGGTGGCGGAATTTCTTCAAACTTGACAGTTACCTTCTGTTTGTCGAGGTTTGAAAGATCTACTCATTCTTGTCATACCCCACAAAGAGAAATAAGGAGAAGCCATGACTTTGCTTGATAAACAAATGGACCGATTCACAAAGCAGTCCCTCAATGAATTAGTTATCGATATGAAAGGACCCTGCATTTCGATCTATATGCCTACCGAGCGCAAGGGTGCAGAGACACAACAAGGCCCCATTCGCCTCAAGAATTTGTTGACACAGGTAGAGGCAGAATTAGTCGAGCTTGGTGAGCGCACGCCAGACATTCAAGAGTTGCTGGCCCCTGCTCATGCACTAATCAGTGGTAATCCATTTTGGCAGCACCAGATCGACGGTCTGGTGATTTTGCTTGCGCGCGATATGATGGCAACCTATCGCCTTCCGCTATCTTTTACTGAAATGGCAGTTGTCAACGATCGCTTCTACGTGAAGCCGCTTTTGCCTATGTTGATTGGTGACGGCGTTTTTTATCTACTGACCCTGACCCAGGGCGGCGTTCATCTCTTTTTCGGTTCCCGATTTAGCCTTGCCGAGGTAGAACTTGGTGATGATGTTCCCAAGAGCTTGGCCGAGGAATTGCGATACGATGAATTTGAACCTCACTTGCAATCGCATAGCACGGGGCGGCAGGGTGTGGGAGGCCGCGGGGCTGCGGCTTTTCATGGGCACGGAGGTGCCGAGGAAGCCGGGGCCAAAGAACATCTTCTGCGTTTCTTTCGCCAGCTTGATACGGGTGTGCGCGACGTGATCGAGGGCGATGAGCGGCCACCCTTGCTGTTGGCTGGCGTGGATGCTCTGCGGGGTGCCTACCAACAGGCGAATCAGTACAATTATTTACTGGAGTCCGGTATTGACAGCGATCCCGAATCATTGAGCAAGCAAGAATTGCATGCACGGGCGTGGGCGATTGTCGAACCGATCTTTGCGGTGGAACAGGAAAAGGCGTTGGATGCTTATCATCATCTGGCTGGCACAGGCGATGAGCGGGCCGCGACCACTGTGCAGCAAATTGTGCCAGCGGCCTACTTCCAACGGGTGGACACGCTCTTTCTACCGCATAGCGATACAACTATCTGGGGCGCTTTTGACCCTACTGAAAATAAAGTCGCAATGCAGGCCGAACGCCAGCCCGGCGATGAAGATCTACTCGATTTTGCTGCCGTACACACCGTCTTAAATGGTGGCACTGTTTATATGGTCGAGCCATCGGTACTGCCCGCAGATGCGCCCCTTGCCGCCATTTTGCGGTACTAGAGCGCAAGCAATCGTAAGCGCAACAACGTATGCCACGGGCATGACTAAGACACGCATAAGTTTGGGTAAATCCTTCAATATGACAGGCTGCGTTGTTGCCGACTATAGAAAAGAGGAACGTGTATGGATGATTCGCGCACAATGCAAGCGACACTCAACCAACTAATTACGGCGGCAAATGAAAGTACAAAAAACTTTTATTCTGCCGCTGAACAGGTGGAAAACCGAGCAGTGAAATTGCTGCTAAAAGCCTACGCCCAAGAGCGCGCCCGCTTTGTCCATGAATTGCAACAGGCCACAGCCGCCGCCAACGAGGTTTCAGAATCCGATTATTCGGGCAGTTTTCTACAACGCGGTTGGATGGAGCTATATTCGGCGCTGGTGATTCGGCGGCAACGGCGGCAACGCGTGCTGATCGATGGTCTGCAACAAGCAGAAACCAATACGCTAGAGGCGTATGCCAAGGCAGCCGCGGCGGAATTGCCGGTATCGGTTAAAGAGATTGTCAATCGGCAATATGAACGGGTGCGATTGATTCATGGCCGCCTTAAGCTGTTGTCGCGCCAACACGAGCAGCGGCTTGCCCTGCGGCTCTTTAACCAGGCGCAAGATGCCGAACAAGCCATTACTGGTCTGGAAAAACTTGGTATTCCGCGTAGCGAACTGACGATCATTCCCATTGAGGACATTACGTTTTACATGAATGATCAAAACGCGCGCCCGCGTGCCACCCGCGAAGCAATTATGACGGGTGCTTTGCTGGGTTTTATCGTTGGCGGTTTATTGGGTCTGCTCTACGGCGTGTTTAATCGCCTCTACTTTCCCGAGTTTAATGGCTTTGTTGCCACCACACCGGCAGGGGTCATGTTCGAAATGAGCCTCTATGCCGGGTTGATTGGCGCTCTGTTTAGCACAATCTTTAGTGCCTTAATTGCGAGCAGCGCGGCCGAGATCGATGCCCATCTCTATGAAGATAGTTTTGAGAATGGTAATACATTGGTGGCCGTGTTTGCCGATGCCAGTAACATTACCGAAATCGAACGTACAATTGGCCTGAAGCACGAGCACGAAATTGAGCCCGTGCCCGCCTAAGCGTATCGCCTGTCTTTGTTCACAAGGACAGTGTGAAAGGCGCGCCCATTATGCCCTATGCCGAGCTGACTGAATTACCCGATTCCGTCCGAGATAATTTACCAAAACACGCTCAAGCGATTTATCTGGCGGCCTACAACAATGCCTGGGATCAATACAAAGATGCCGAGGATCGGCGCGGTGACGCCACCCGTGAAGAAACGGCGCATCGTGTCGCCTGGGCCGCTGTTAAGCAGATCTATGAGAAGAATGCCGATGCGCGGTGGGTTAAAAGCTAGCCGCACACGGAAAGGAGCTTCCTTATGTTGCGCAAAGCACATAGTTTAATTGGCTTTAAGATCGACGCCACCGATGGCGAGATCGGCCACGTCTCTGATTTTTACTTTGAGGACGATAGCTGGACCATTCGCTATCTGATTGTTGATACTGGCCCTTGGATCTTTGGCCGCAAAGTCTTGATTACGCCGAATGTGATTCAGCAACCGCGCTGGGAAGATGGCCATCTGCCAATCCAACTGACCAAGGATCAGATTGCCAGTAGCCCAGATATTGACTTGGATAAACCAGTTTCGCGCCAGCATGAACTTGATATCTACACCCACTATGGCTGGTCACCCCACTGGATGCCTTTTCCATCCTATATTGGTGCGCCCGGCCTTGCGCCGATTGGTGATCTTGTGCCCCTTGCTGCTGAGCCTACACCCACGGACGAAGCGCAAAGTGCTCTAGAAAATGCCGCGCAAGAAGGCGACCCACATCTGCACAGCATCAAGGAAGTCACCGGATATCACATTCAAGCAGTTGACGATACGATTGGTCATATCGAAGACTTTTTTATCGACGAGGCCGACTGGACTCTGCGCTATTTGCTGATTGACACGCAAAATTGGTGGCCTGGCAAACGCGTCTTGATCGCCACTGATTGGGTTGATGAAATCAACTGGGGCGAGTCAAAGGTTGCTGTTCATGTTACGCTGGAAGAGGTAAAGCGCAGTCCTGAATATAGCGTCACTGCACCGCTGGAACGCGAGTATGAATCGGCGCTTTATGGGTCTTATGGGCTGCCTGGCTATTGGATCTAGATATGTCTGTAGGAAGCTATCTAGGCAAGTCGTTGCTGTACTGATCTGTATCAGTCAGCAACGACTTTTTTTATGGGTTTTTCGCTGGGCTTAGGTAAAATAGCTGTTGCCGAATAAGCAAGATGCAGCCAGGGCTAGCATTCCGGGATAGCAACAGACCGCTTCACTGCCTTGTACCCTCTGCTGTTGCTATCCCGGAATGCGGCTAAATGCGATTGAGGAACAACGCTAAAACTGGGAAAGTCAGTAGAAACTATGACACCCGGCCGATACCCCAGATTTTCGTTTTTCATTTGTGATATTCGTGAAATCCGTGGCTAGGATTTCTAAAAACTTCCTTGGTTTCACTTATTTGCGCGTTGGGCCACGTAACAGGCCGAAGATAGAGACAACCGTCAAAATACCCACTGCCGTGGCGAGCTCCTTGACCGACTTTGTCACCCGTACACGGCGAGTGGGGATGATCTCATCCGTCGCTAGATTCTCTTCGACTGGTGGTTCTTCGGCCAGGAGTTCATGTTCGCGCCAGCGCGTGCCTTTGGTGCGTGCGTAGACTTGGGTAAACTCGGCCCCCAGAAAAAAGAGTTGGGCCGAATAATAAATCCACAGCATCAAGACGGCTAACGAACCGGCTGCGCCATAGGTCGAGCCAATGGTGCTATAGCTGAGATAGACGCTGATCAAATAGCGACCAATCGAGAAGATCAACGCCGTAGCCATGGCCCCACTCCATACATCGCGCCAGGCAACGCGCACATTGGGCAGAAATTGATAGATCACCCCAAAGACCAAGATGGTCAGACCAAACGAAATCAAAAAACTGATAATCTGGCTGGTGACTGCCATTCCCGGCCACCAGTAATTGATCCAGTTGGTCATGGCGGTTAGGGCCGTGCTGATCAGTAATGATAAGAGCAGTAAAAAGCCGCAACCCAATACCATGACCAGGGCAAAGAGGCGATTGAGCGCCAGGGCGCGCCAATTGCGCGTATGGAGCGGCGGCGCATCCCAGATCAAGTTTAGTGAATTTTGCAGCTCACTAAAGACGCCGGTCGCACCATAGAGCACAAAGACAATTCCCGCAATGGTGACAATGAGGTTGGGGGTAGACGCACCCGTGTTTTTTAGAATCGTTTGAATCAGGTTGGCGCTATCATACCCAACATAGAACGCGATCTGGCTGACCAACTCGCCGCGCGCTGCTTCCTGACCGTACACAGAGCCCGCAATGGCGGTGGCAATAATGAGCAGTGGCACCAACGAAAAGAAGGTGTAGTAGGCCAGCGCCGCCGCCAAGTGCGCGACATTATCCTCATTCCACTCGAGCATAGTAGTTCTCAACAAGTGCCAAGTCGAGATTCGTTCTAAAGATGCCTTATTGGTGGTCGCCATTGGATAAAAGACCTCGGATTGGGTAGCGTTGTCCAAAACAAAAGACGCTATCTATGAATCAGCTGGTTCGCATGCAAACGCTGGTTCATAGATAGCGATCAGTCGTAACTAGGGTGTGCCTGACGTAAGCGATATTACGCGGTTTCGTCGGATTCGACCACGACTGCTGTCGGTTGGGCCTCTGGCGCAGCGACTGACACCCGCCGCTGTTCAAGGATGAGATCAAGATTCGCCGCGATCCCATTAATCCGCAGCACATTCTCCAGCAGGATCGACTTTTCGGCACCCGGTATGCGCAAAATCAGCTTGCCCGAACCACCAATCAGATATTCAAAAAAGTCACTGATTTCTTTGCTATATTGTAGTCCACTCGTTGAAAAACGCTCGACATCTTGCATCAAGCCTTTATGATGCAACAATTCATTGCTGCTGATCTCCCAATAGTTGAAGCGTGTGCTAATAAACATGCTTACGAAGAGGATCGCATAGATAAAAAATATGGCAAAGTAGAAATCTGGCGTTGCTGTGAGGCGCAATCCCTCAATAAAATTGGTGAGGGGAACCACGATCTGATAGCGCCGATTGAGTTCCACCAAGATCCAGGCCACGGCCACACAAGCCAGCACGAGGATCAGCGAGGTGCTACGTGGAAATTCAAAAGTGATGATCAAGAAATTGAGGGCAAGGGCGACCAGAAAGAGTGCTCCCCAGAATTCTATTCTGGCAATGTTTTCTGGCGCCATATAGGTTATGATGCCAGCGGCCAGGGCGAGTAAGGCCGAGGGCCAGAAGAAGAGCATTTTGGGCCAGCTGCGCAAGATGATTTTGTCAGGAACTTTCCTCACTCTGGGTTGAATAACCTTTGTCTGAGTCATGATTCTAATCCTTTCCGCTACATAGCGAACTGCTGCGTTTTATAGATTTGTAGTGCATAAAATGGACAGAACGCAGAATCTGTTGAGATTGCTTGGTCTGTTGCTAGCTAGGTGGTTGCTTCTTGCGTTTCGCGGACCAACTGTTCCAACCGTTCAACCATATTTTTCACCCGGGGCGACTGGGTTTCCGTTTGGCTTACTGCTGTGCGTACCTGGGCCAATTGTTCTTGGAGATCTTGTAGGGTGACTGCTTTGTCCACGGTCGCGGGTGCGGCTGGCGCGCTCAAGAGCTCATCGATAATCATTTGGATCGCTAGGGCAAGCGGTGGGGCTAGCAAAAGCCCTATGATGCCCAATGCGTCGACCATGGCCATCATCACCAAGATAACCAGAATCGCGCCATATTTGCTGCGGTCATAGAGGCGCGGCTCGATCGCAAACTCCATAAGAAAGAAAATCAGCAAGCTATAGATCGCCGCCGCAACTGCCAGGGTTGGTCCATTCAACAAGGCAATGAGCGCAATGATGGGAATGGCAAAGAGCGCCCCGACCAGCGGGATAAACCAAGCAATTGCCCCAATCGCCGCCAAGAGAAATGGATAGCTGAGCCCGCTGAGCCAAAAGCCCAGCGTAAGCAATCCACCCGCGATGACGCTCTGCAAGACCTCGCTGCGAATATAGGCACCCACATTTGCTTCGAGCTTGTACCACAGGTCGCGCATCCGTGTGCGCTGCCCAGGGGCTAACAAGGAAAGCCACAATCGTTCAAAATGCAGCTGATCAACAGTCCAGTAAATGCTGAGCACAATGGCAAGACTGGCCTGCCCCACAAAGAAGGCAAAGCCTTGGGTAAAGCCCAAGACTAGCCGTACCAGCACTGCCGGTTGGTTCTCTAGCAAAAATTGGCCGACGACTTCGCTGGATGGCAGGCGATCCAACAGTGGGTTGCCTGTGAGTGTGTCACTTTGCACCAGAGAATAGCCAGTGGCATAAAGTTGGGTCAACGCTTGTGACAGGGCATCGATTTCGTTTGCCAGTGGCATGGCGATCATAATGACCAACCCAGTTAGCCCGATCAGCACAACGCCATACATGATAGTCATGGCTAGCCAGGGCTTAAACTGGCGTTGAATGAGCCGATCAATGGGCCGGCGCAATGCCCCCGCAATGATGATCGAGAAGAGAAAGAGAAAGACAATACTGCGCAGTTGCCACAAAATTAAAATAATCGCCAAGGTCGCCAGCGTGGTCGTAATTGTCAAAGCTAAGTGCTTCATGCGCCGCGCTCCTGTTGTACCAAATAAGTCTCTAGATTGCTGGCCACTGTTTCGATCATATCTTCTGCCTGTTCGATCTGATTATCGTGTACCTGATGTTGTCCATTATTACGCCCTTGCTTGCGTACATCCTGGGCTAATTCCTGGGCCGAGAGGCGTAACACAGCCACCCGGCTGCGCGTTTGTTGCGAACCGCGGTTGGCGGGGGTGGATACTTCCTCGGTGGTTGGCTTACTAAAGAGCAGCCGCGTAATTAAAATCTGCAGAATCGCAGCCAAGGGAATCGCCAAGATCGCGCCAACAATGCCAAAGAGCAGGCCAAAGGCGGCAATCGAAAGAATCGTAATCAATGGATTGACACCAACCGACTTGTCCATAATACGGGGTACCAAAAAGTTATTCTCCAACCCCTGGATCAGGACCAGCGCAAGGATCACCCAGAGGCTCTTCTCGGGTGCTGTTGATAGGGTCATCAGAATGGCGGGAACTGCGCCAATCGTGGGACCCAATACAGGAACTGCTTCGGTCAAACCGCTAATTAAGCTCAACATAAGCGCATTGGGTACACCGATCAGCACGAAAGCCACCAGCGAAAACACGCCAATGATCAAACACAACAGAAGTTGACCCCGGAAATAGCTGCCGATTTTTACCTCAATTTCGGCAATCAGGGCGCGTATTTCTTCACGCTGCTCTAGGTGAAAGCGCAAGACAACGCGCCGAATGAGCATGTCGCCCTCGACTAGCCAATAATAGGCCAGGAGCAGCACCGCAATGAACATAAAAATTGCGCTACCAAGATTACCCACTGCCTGCCCAATCAACCTGATCGGATCACTGGTATCGACCGTGGTAACGGGCATCTGACCGCTGGGCAGCGTTAACTCAAGTGGCAAGCCCCCTCCCGCTGCTTGGAGCAAGTCGTTGGGCGAATTTAGTAAATACAGGCGCAAGTCATTGTAATAGCCAGGCAAGTCGTTGGCCACCGATGTGAGCTGGGCGACGAGTGTGGGGCCAATAAACCACAGCACACCCACAAACAGCCCCAACAGCACACCATAGAAAGGTAGAATGCCTAGCAGCAACGGAACATTTCGTTTTTGGAGCCACCCCACAATCGGCTTTAGCGCAGTTGCCAAACTAAACGCAACAAAAAAGAGAAAGACGATCATATAAAAACGATAGAGTAGTAAGAACGCTAAGCCAATGCCAACGGCAATCAACGTTGCCATCATGACCGAGCGCATTGTCCAGTGTGGGGCGATCTCGGTGCTGGTGAAAGCTACCACAGGATCATTGGTGCGCTCTTCTAGCGCGGTAGATTCACTCATGGGGGTTCCCCATCTCCATATCCTTTATTCTAGACATTGACAGCCAATACAGTAAACATTGGTTCGTTTGTTGCATGCAAGCGATAGCTGATTGTAGCTCTGATCGGTGTACTTGTCACTGGGGTAGCGTGAATGAGTAGAAACCCCCAGCAATCCTAATCGAATCATCCTATAGGGTAGACTAGATCAGATCCTCGCAGGCATAGACATAACTGCTGGTTTGCAACAGCTATGTCTATGCCTGCAAATGGTTTGTCCATTAGCAGGAGAATATACTAAACTACGGTATCATTGATAGAGGAAGATAGAGGAAAGAGATATAGGTTGCGATACAACCTTGATAAGCCGAACCAAACCTGCATATTATGTTGATAGCGTGCCCACAGATATTGCTCAAATCGCCATCGATAAGCTCTGAACTAATTGAAACTTAAGTGGCCAAGAGATGGCGTAGGTTAATCAGAGAAAAAGCAATGAAATGCGCGGTGAGAAAGTAAAGATCACGGCGCTCAAAACGGATAAGCAAGCGCTTAAACTTGTCGAGCCAAGCGAAGGTACGTTCGATCGTAAAGCGCAACTTGTAAATCTGCGGCTGAAAGAGACGCTTGCGA
>Ga0105048_10020017_pt1 | contig 10231 bp, 2 predicted proteins | sample MAT05_FD_78382 | JGI IMG/M metagenome (GOLD analysis project Ga0105048, IMG submission 78382) | Freshwater microbial communities from Lake Fryxell liftoff mats and glacier meltwater in Antarctica - MAT-05 | ecosystem: Environmental > Aquatic > Freshwater > Ice > Liftoff microbial mat | place...
CGCCATCGCGACGACCTCGAGCACGGACTCGGCGGTGATCGCCCGTTCGAGCGTGACGAGCTCCTGCAGGATGAGGCCGAGCGAGTACTGGTCGGAGGCGCCGTCGAGGTTCTCGGTATTGCCGCGCGCCTGCTCTGGCGACATGAACGAGGGCGTTCCAACGAGCGACCCGGCGCGCGTCTTTTCGACCGAGTCGCCGTGGGTGACGCGTTCGCGCTTGCCGATCGGGCGGGCGATGCCCCAGTCCATCACCAGCACCTCACCGAAGGCGCCGACCATGATGTTGTCGGGCTTCAGGTCGCGGTGGATGATGCCGCGCTTGTGCGCGTAGTCCATGGCGTTGAGCACCGGCAACAGGATCTCGATGCGCGCCTTGAGGGTGTGGTCCTCGTCGGGCTTGCGCTGGTCGAGCTGCTCACGCGACTCGTCGATGTACTCCTTGAGGGTCTTGCCTCGCACGAACTTCATCGCGTACGAGAGGCGCCCCTCGCGGTCGCGCTCGAGGCCGTAGATCGGGACGATCGACGGGTGATCGAGCTGGGCCGTGATCTGCGCCTCGGCGAAGAAGCGCTGAGCCATCGCCGGCTTCTGGAGGAGCTTTGGGTCGAGCCGCTTCACCGCGACCGTGCGCTTCAGGTGCGGGTCGAGCCCGAGGAAGACCTCGCCCATGGCGCCTTTACCGAGCAGCGCCAGGAGGCGGGTCGAGCCGCCGATGTCGAGGTCGGCCGGGTTCGGCAACTGCGAGAGCGACACCTCGTGGTCGGTCAGCACGTTGCGCATGGTGTCGGACGAGAGCAGCCCCTGCTCGTGCAGGTGCGAGACGAAGCCTTCGACGTCGTCCTGGTCGCGCTGGGCTGCGAGATAGCGCTGATACAAGCGCTCCACGTCACGCCGACGCTCGGGCGGGAAGAACTCCTGGAGTTGTTCGAGCTTCACGGCGGGCAGCATAACCGGGTCGGGCGAGGCGTGCCACCCGGGGTCGGTCCGGGTGTCGGGCACCGCAAAAAGGCAAGGTTTCATGTAGGCGCGACGAGGCGTTGCAAGTTACGATGGGCGCATGAGGATACCGAAGCGGCTGCAACCGCTCATTGAAGAAGGGCTCATCGACGAAGTCGTCCGGCCCATTACAGCGGGCAAGGAAGCCGAGGTCTTTGTCGTATGGGCGAGCGGGCATCTGCGGGCGGCCAAGGTCTACAAAGAGGCCAACCAGCGGAGCTTCAAGAATCGCGCGGACTATCTCGACGGGCGCAAGTCGCGCGGCTCGCGTGACGAACGCGCGTTGAAGCGCGGCGGCAAGCACGCCAAAGAAGCCGAGGAGGAGGGCTGGTACATGGCCGAGCTGCTGGCGCTGGGTCGCTTGCATGCGGCCGGGGTGCGAGTGCCCGAGCCGCGCGCGTTCATGGACGGCGTGCTCATCATGGATCTGGTGCTGACGCTCGAGGGTGAGCCGGCGCCGCGGCTGGCCGACTGCAACTTCACGCCGGACGAAGCGCGGATCTTGTACGTCGAGCTCGTACACGAGGTGCAGCGCATGTTGTGCGCGGGCATCGTGCACGGCGACCTGTCCGAGTACAACGTGCTGCTGGCGCCTTACGGCCCGGTCATCATCGACTTCCCGCAGATGGTCGACGCGGCCGCGAGCCTCGGGGCGCGTAAGTTGCTCCTGCGCGACCTCGGCAACTTGCGCACGTTTGTCGGGCACTACGCGCCGGAACTGTTGGACACGCGCTACGGCGAGGAGATGTGGCTCTTGTATCAGAGCGCCACGTTGACGCCCGACTCGGTGCTGACTGGCAATTGGAAGGATTCGACGCGGATCGCCAATGTCGATGGCGTGCGCGAGGCGATCTCCGACGCGGAGAAGGACCACGTCCGGCAGAGCGCGCGAGCGCCCCGCACCTCGGGCGGGCCGCAAGGCAACACGCGCGGCGGCGGACGCGGACCGGCCCCGCGTGGACCAGGCCCCCGCGGAGGCGGCGCGAACACGCCGGAGCTGGCGACCGGCACCGGTCTCAAGACCCACCCGCGTGGCTCGGTCAGCCCACCACCACCGCCCGCGGCGCCGCCGTCGAAGACCCATCCGCGCGGCTCGGCGAGTGCACCGCCGCCACGCGCGCCGCACTCCGAGGGACCGCGTCCTCCGAGATCGGCGCACGCGCCGCGACCGGGACCGCCCCCGCCCAGTGGGCAACGCCAGCAGGGACCGCCCCCGCCCAGTGGGCAACGCCAGCAGGGACCGCCCCCGCCCAGTGGGCAACGGCAGCAGGGACCGCCCCCGCCCAGTGGGCAACCGCGTACGCCTGGGCCGGGACCGGGCCCCCAGCACAACGGCCCGCATGCACCCAAGCCGCGCCCGCCCGATCCGTCTGGCCCGCGCACACCTCACACGGGTGGCAATCAGACCGGCGACAAGCACGACACGGCACCACGCGAGCCGCGCCGCTGACCCACGACCTGCTGGAAGCCCCATGCAGGCTCTGCAAACGCCTCCCGGCGCGGGCGCGGTCACGATATCAGGTCGGTAAACGTCGATCCGCACGTGCGCAGTGGTGTTTGCAGAGCCTGCATGGGCGACTCCGGGTATCGTGGATGGCGTTTGCAAGCTTTGCAGCGACCGATCCGGGTGTCGCCAGTGTCGTATGCGAGCCCTGCATGGGGCACTCCGTGCACGCGGATCGTGCTCTGCAGACGTTGCAGCGAGCACCCCCGCTGTGAAATCGTGACTCGCGACGCTTGAATGCCTGCCTACGCGCTACGAGATGGCGAGCGCCAGGCGGTGATGCGTGCCGACCTGTGCCTGAAGGAAACGCCAGCTCGCGTCGGGTACGTCGCGGGTCGCGGCGGCAACGGTCAGGTCGATGCGGCGGTCGCCGAATGTGTAGGCGAAGTCGCGCAGCGGGATGGCCAAGCCCATGCCGCGCGCCTTGATGTAGGCCTCCTTCAAGGTCCACAGGTCGAAGAAACGGTCACGCTGCTGTGGTTCGGGAAGGGCGCGCAGGGCGGCGACCTCGGTCGGGGCGAAGTAGCGGTCGGCGAGCTCGACGGTGCGGCCGCGGCGGGTCGTCCACTCGACGTCGATGCCGATGCGGCTGCGTGCGACGGCGAGGGCGAGGAGCCCGTCGGTGTGCGAGAGGTTGAAGCGCCAGGCGGTCGCATGACGCGCCGGATCGAGCGACAGCGCGCCGTGGGCATTCTCGATGATGGCCAGGTCGCGCGGGGCGACGCCGACGAGGGCGCCGACGAGCGAGCGGATCAAGCGCCGGCCGGCGAGGAACTCGGCCAGGGCGCGTGGATGCTGAATGCGGGAGCGGCGGGCGAGCTCGGGCTCGGACAGCCAGGGGGTGACGATGCACGCGTCGCGGTCGCCGCCGACGTCGGGCACGGTGAGCCAGACGTGCACGTCGGTGTCCGGATGAGCAGCCACGATACGGTCGATGTCCGTCGCGGGATGAAACCAGTGGAACGCGACGCGCAGGTCGCCCCGAGCGATGACGATCGGGGCGAGCCACGCGGCGTCCGCGGGCGTGCTCATGCCTTGGCGATGGACTTGGCGGCCGCAGCCGATACGGCGGGCTTCTTCGGCGACTCGGCGCGGATCTGATCGAGCGTGCGCTTGATCGCGTCGGCCGTGTAGACGAGCTGCGCCTCGGTGTGCAGGCTCGTCATGAAGAAGCGGAGGCGGGCCGCATCGTTGGCGACCGCCGGGAAGATGATCGGCTTCGCATTGATGCCAGGGCCGGTCTCGCCGGCGGCGACCGAGGCTGGCGACACGCCGAGATCCAGCAAGCGCTCGCTGAGCTTCAAGGCCCACATCGAGTCGCCGGTGATGACCGGGATGACCGGTGAGTCGCCGACTGAGAGGTCGGTGTCGATGTCGCGCGCTTTGAGGAGCGTATAGAAGCGCTTGGCGTTGGCCTGGAGGCGCGTGACCCGCTCGGGCTCGGCCAGCATGTAGCGCAGCGACGAGAGCGCCGCCTGACCGAGCGCCGGCGGGATCCCGGCCGCGAAGACGAAGCCCGGGGTCGTGTAGCGCAGGTAGAGGATGAGCTCTTTGCGACCCGCGACCCAGCCGCCCATGCTGGCGAGCGACTTCGACAGGGTGCCCATCCAGATGTCGACGTCGCCGCGCACCAGGCCGTACTTGGCGCGCGCGGGGCTGTCGGGATGGTCCATGCCGAACAGCTCGCCGACGCCGCGACCGGTCGCTCCAATCGTCCCGAAGCTGTGCGCCTCGTCGACCATCAGCATGCAGCCATACTGCTTTTTCAAGCGCACGAGCTCGGGCAGGTTCGAGATGTCGCCGTCCATCGAATAGACGCCTTCGGCGAGCAGCAGGACCTTCTCGTAGTGGCGGCGGAGCTCTTTCAACTGGCGCTCGAGGTCGGCCATGTCCTCGTGCTTGAAGCCGCGGCGGGCGGCGCCCGAGAGCTTGATGCCCTGGATGCAGCTGTCGTGGATGAGTTCGTCGTGGAGGATGAGGTCCTTTGCCCCGAACAGGTGGCCTATCGTGTTGACGTTGGTCGCGTGGCCGCCGGCCATGACGAGCGCGTCTTCGCTGCCATGGGCGGCGGCGAGCTCGGCTTCGAGCGCGCGATGGAACGGGCGTTCGCCGGAGGCGACGCGCGAGGCGGACACCGAAGTGCCATATTGATGGATGGCGGTGACGACCTCGTCGATGACGCGTGGGTCACCGGAGAGGCCGATGTAATTATAGGAGCTGAAGTTGATGACCTCGCGCCCGCCGATGATCGACGTATTACGGGCGGTGCCTTCGTGCAGGTCGAAGTATGGGAGCTTGAGCCCCATGGCCTGGACCGCGTGAAGGCGCAGGGCGAGGTCTTTGTAGCCGCGCCACTTGGAGGGATCGGTCCACTCGGGCTTCACCTCGAATGGGACTTCGAATGGGACTTCGGCGGGCGTGACCGCGGGCCTGGTCGGTGTGACGGCCTCGTCCTTCTCGACCCGCTTCATGTCGGCGGTGACGCCGAACGCGAGCGCGATGACGTCGCCGGCGAGCGTGCGGAAGACGAGATCGGCGCTGAGCTTGTCGCTGTCGGCGGCCGCGAAGGTCGCCTCGGCGAGCACCTCGCCGGCCGGCCAGGGGGCGACCTGGACCCAGCGCGCGAAGCCGACCGGGGTGCCGGCGCGGCCGTAACGTACGTAAGCGACATAGGCCGCGAGCTGCATCGCGGAGTCGAACGCGAGGGGGTCTATCGCCCAGTGGGCCTGACCGTGCAGATCGTGCGCGCGTACCCAGTCGCCGGGGCGCGAGGTCTTCACGCGACCGCGCACGAAGTCGGGGCCGATGCCGTCGATGTGGGTGATGCCCTGGAGCAGCGGGCCATGGAACGTGAGGCCGCCGTAAAAAGCCGAGAGTGCCAGGGTCGGGGCGCCGCCGCCGGATTTTGCGACAGGCGCGGTGAGTGTCGTGGGCAGGTCGGCGGGGGCGAGCGCACGGCAGCGGGCGCGGTACGACAGGACGTGTTTATCGCCCTGACGCAGCTCGGCTTTTTCGCCGTCGATGTGGCAGCTGATGGCGAGCGGGGCTTTGACCGCGATGCCCTGGAAGAGGGTCAGGTCGGTGACCTCGAAGGGGGCTCCGAGGGCGGCGGTCTCGGCGATGGTGGTCGCGGCCGACGCGATCGGGAACACCGGCACGGGTCCCTTGTCGGAGGGCAGCGCGTGGTCCTTCAGGAACGGGTGCGACGCGACGCTCAGCTCGAAGCTGCGGGTCGCGCGCTTCATGGTCGCGGGGAGCTTACGGCCCTGGACGACAGGACCTGAAGTCGCATTGCCGAGGTCGGATGCGAGCGCGGTGAGGCCCGCGTCGCTGCCGACGAAGTCGACGCCTTCGGCGCGCATCGCGTGCTGGATGGCCTCGGGGATCGAGCGCACCATGTCGGAGTCGACCCAGGGACCAAACTCGCTGACGACGGCGTGCATGCGCGCGGGCAAGGCGCCGACGAGCGCTGACATGAGCGCATTGGCAGACGCGTAGTGCGCCTGGTTGCGATTGCCGAAGCGGCCGGCCCACGAGCCGATGGCGAGCACACGCTCGAGGCTCGTACCGCAGGCGGCGATCGCGTTGAGCAGGCCGTCGACCTTGACGCTGCGCGCGGCATGACCGACCTGCGGGTCGACGGTGCCGAGCGCGCCGTCGGCGAGCAGGCCCGCCGAGTGTACGAGCACGGTGGGCTTCAAGCCGTCGAGTGCGACCTTGAGGGAATCGCGGTCGGTGACGTCGGCGGCGATGTAGCGGATGCCGGGCACAGGGGCGAGTTCAGTGACGTCGCTTGGCGGGATCGAACGGCCGAGCAGGATCACCTTGGCGCCGCTCGCGGCGAGGCGTTCGCCCAAGGCCTTGCCGATGCCACGCGTGCCGCCGGTGATGACGATCACGTCGCGGTCGGTGGGGGTCCAGGCGCTGGTCGTCTCGTTGGCGGTGGCAACACCGGCGGCAACCGCAGCCAAAGACGATACGACGCCGGCGATGAAGCGCTGGCCGTTGACGTAGCGGATGTCGGCGGTGCGGTCGAACGAGGTGAGCTCGGCGAGGATGATGTCGGATGTCAGCGCGTGGCCGTTACGGAGCACCTTGACGACCCGCTCGGGCCATTCGCGTGCGACGGCGCGCACAACGCCCGAGAGGGCCTCGGCCCAGACGTCGTCATCGCGACGGAGCACGATGAGGTCGCAGGGGATCTTGGCCTGGGCCTGGGCATCGAGGAGGGCGATAAGGTCGGCCGCGAGGTCTGGGCTGGTCGCTTCGCCGGAGAGCACGGCCGAGACCGGCAGGGGCTCGGCGGTCGGGGCGCCGTAGATGATGAGATCGGCGTTCGACGCGACGGGGGTCAAGCCGAGCGCGACGAGCGCTTCGCTGATACCGAGCAGGCCGTCGCCGCGGGCGATGAAGGTCTTGGCGGTGAGCGCGAGCTCGCGGGCGCCCCAGGTCGGCAAGGGAGCCGGGACCCAGGTCGGCGAGTAGCGCTCGAGCGGGGCGTTGTCGTCACTCGCGACGAGGTTCTGAGCGGTCGCTGCCGGGGACTTCGCAAACGCGACGATGTCCGCGATGGTGGGCCCGCTGATGAGGAGCTCCTGCGGGATCCCGACAAAGCTCGGGATCTGCTTACGCAGCTCCTCGGCGAGGTCGGCGACCATCATCGAGTCGAAGCCGAGGTCGTCGCCGAGCTTCATCGTCGGCTTGAGCGCTGCGCGTGGATAGGCCGAGGCTTTCGCGACGGCGGCGAAGACGAGGTCCGAGAGCGGGTCCGTGCCGGCGCCCGCACCCGTGCCCGCACCCGTGCCAACGCCCGCGCCCGCAAGCGCGCCCGCACCCGCGCTGACGCTCTCCGTGCGTGCTGCCGGCTTCGCGACGCCGTGCTTTGTGCGTAGCGAGATCGCGTCGACCGGGCGGTCGCCAACGACCCAATACACTTCGCGCGGCAACATCGTCGGCGGCACGCTCGCGATGTCGGCGGGGGCGGTGATCGGCAAGACATCGATGTCGACGCCGAGCGTGAACAACTGCCCGAGCCCTTCGAGCAGTGACGCTCCCGCATCGCCGTCTTCCTTCGAGGCGAGCGACACCGCCGGCATGCCAGGCAACGTGCCGCGCACGAACGAGATCAACGGGCCGCCGGCCGCCACCTGGAGGAAGACCTCGGCACCTGCGTCCTTGCAGCGCGCGAGCGCATCGGTCCACAGCACCGGCGAAATCGCGTGGCGCTTGAACACGCCTGCCGCGGTCGCCCCATCACGGTAGCTCGCGTCCGCGATGCACGACGCGACCGGCACGCGGCTCTCAGAAGAAAACACGATCGCATCGACCTCGGCATCCAGATTCAGCGCCGCGAACACCGGCGAGTGGAAGCCATGCGACACGCGCAGCTCGGTCACCTCGATGCCGGCGGCGCGCGCTTTCGCGTTGGCCTGAGCGACGACCTCGGTCTTGCCGGACACGACGACCTGCCGTGGATGATTGACGTTGGCGATGACTGCGGCATCGGCAGCCCAAGGCGATACCCCACCGGGCACGAGGTGCTTTTCGGCGGTCGCGCGGTCCGCGACCCAGGCCGCCATGGCGCCCTTATCACCACCCACGGCCTGCATGCCCTGACCGCGGCGAGCGCACCACTTCAGTCCGTCTTCTGGACGGATGACGCCGGCCGCCGCGGCCGCCGTGAACTCGCCCACCGAGTGACCCGCGACGACGACCGGCGTGACCCCGACCGCCGCAAGCAATTGCGTCAGCGCATGGCCCACCGCGAACAACGCCGGCTGGGTGTTGTGCGTCTCGGTCAGCTCCGCCAGCGCGCGCTCGGCGTCAGCCTCACCGCGTCGCTCCGGATAGAGGTAGTGCGTGACCGGCGCACCCATCACCCCCGTGGAGGCCACGTCCATCGCGTCGAGCGCCGCGGCGACGACCGGGAAGCGGTCGCGCACGCCGGCCAACATGCCGATACGCTGGGCGCCCTGGCCCGGAAACAGGAATGCCACTTTCGGGGCATGCTCCAAGAGTGCCATACCGAATGTGACACCCTTGGGGTGGCCACCGCAGCCAAACTCGCCGAGCTTCGCCGCCAGCTCTTCCCGTGTCGTCGCGACCACCGCGAGTCGCGCCACCTGCCGGCGCCGCTTCGCGACCACGCGCGCGACGCCCGCGACCGTTGCCTTCGGGTCGGCCAACACCGCCCGCGCGGTCTTCGCTGCGAGCAGCCGCAGCGTCGCCTCGTCGCCGGCCGAGAGCAGCACCAGCTCGGGTTGGGCCACGCCCACGCCCGCGCCCACGCCCACGTCCCCGCCCACGTCCCCGCCCGCGCTCACGTTCCCGCGCACCACGGTCGCGACGGCGTTTCCGCCCTCGTTCCCGCGCACCACGCTCGCGACGTTGCCGACCACGACGTGCACGTTCGTGCCGCCGAAGCCGAAGCTCGACACCGTCGCCAGCTTCTTGTCGGCCGACCACGCGACCGCTGACTTCGGGATGTAGAACGCTGATCCTTCCAGCTGCAAATCGGGTTTGGGCGACTCGAAGCCCGCCATCGGCGGCACCGTCTCGTGATGGATCGCCATCACCGCGCGGATCACACCGGCCACACCCGCGGCCGACATCGTGTGGCCAAAGTTCGCTTTGCTCGACCCGAGGCCCGCCTTGCCGCCGCCGGCCGCGACCTTCGCGCCGAGCGCGCTCGCGAGCCCGTCGAACTCGATGTGGTCACCGACCAGCGTGCCGGTGCCGTGGCACTCGACATAGCCGAGCGCACCCGCGTCGACGCCGGCGTCCTGCCAGGCGCGATTGATGACCTCGATCTGCCCTGCCTTCACCGGCGCCATCGGCCCGTTTTCGCCGCCGTCGTTGTTGCAACCGATGCCGTGCAGCACCGCGTAGATGCGGTCGCCATCGCGCTCGGCAGCGGCCAGCCGCTTCAACATCACGATGCCGGCGCCGTCGCCCTGCACGAACCCGTCGGCCCGCTGGTCGAACGGCAGGCACTTGCCCTGCTTCGAGATGGCGCCAATGCGCGAGAACGCGACGTGATGTTCCGGCGTGACGCACAGGTACACGCCACCCGCCAACGCGCAGTCGATGCTGCCGTCGCGCAGCGCTTTGACGGCCGAGTCGATGGCGACGAGCGAGCTCGCGCAGGCGGCGTCGGTCGTGAAGCTCGGACCGCGCAGGCGCAGCTCCTGGGTGACGGTCGCGGCGATCATATTGCCGAGCACGCCCGGCGCCGTGTAGGGCCGGGTCGCGATGACGTTCTCGACGGAAGCTGCTAGCTCAGCGGCATTCTCGGGCACGCGCCCGAACGAACCACTCGCCATCATCTGAGCGATGAGCCGCGCCGACGACAACGCGCGATATTCGGTCGCCGTGACACCTATGTAGACGCCGGTCATGCGCGGCATCTCTGCGACGGTCCTCCCTGAATCCTCGACCGCTGCGAGCGCGACCTCCAGCGCCAGGCGCTGCTGCGGGTCCATCACCTCGGCGCGGCGCGGTGGCACCTGCAACGCGACCGCCGGGAAGCTGCGGATGTCCGCAATCCACGAGCCGGTCGGCGCGTAGCTCTTGTCGCGCGAGCGGGCATTGCTGTCGAAGAACGCATCCGCGTCCCAGCGATCGGCCGGCACCGGCGCGAACGTATCGGTGCCCGTGACGGTGAGCTCCCAGAACGCCTGCAGGTCCTGCGCACCCGCGAAGCGGCAACCGATTCCGACGATGGCGATGGGC
>Ga0105048_10020019_pt1 | contig 10231 bp, 9 predicted proteins | sample MAT05_FD_78382 | JGI IMG/M metagenome (GOLD analysis project Ga0105048, IMG submission 78382) | Freshwater microbial communities from Lake Fryxell liftoff mats and glacier meltwater in Antarctica - MAT-05 | ecosystem: Environmental > Aquatic > Freshwater > Ice > Liftoff microbial mat | place...
AATGGCTAGCGCTCGCGTGGCTGTGGTAGGCACATTTCGCAGCGCCAGGTCGTTGGGCGTTGCTTCAGGCACCGCCATATCGACGGCCCACAGCGCAAAATCGCCATACAGTTTCACCTGGTCAATCGTCTGGTTCGCGCCACTGTGCCGTAGCTCATGCGGCCGGTCGGCCGTCAGCACAATCAACGGCACCCGCGACATGTGGGCCTCGACGATGGCGGGGAAGAAATTGGCCGCGGCGCTGCCGGATGTGCACACCAGCGCCACCGGCTTGCGCGTACTCATCGCCAAGCCCAGTGCAAAGAACGCGGCGCTGCGCTCATCCAGGTGCACATGCGTTTGAATGTCCGGATGCGCCGCAAATGCCAGTGTCAACGGCGTGCTACGCGAGCCCGGCGCAATGCACACATGCTGCAAGCCGCCCTGCGCCAGCGCTTCTACCAACGTGGTGGCGGCGAGAAAATTAGCGTTCATATCCCTCCGCCAAAGGTTGACACCTCCGGCTTTAGCCGGATGGGGTTTTCAACCTCAGTCACTCGCTTGACAATTTCAAGCCCTTGAATATAATTGATGCTGTGAAACTTACCGCAAAAGTCAAGTTGGTCACTACGACAGCGCAAAAGGATTTGCTCACACGCACGCTTCGCATGGCGAATCAGGCGTGCAATCACATCAGCGGCATCGCATGGGATCACCAGACCTTTGCCCAGTTCAGGCTCCATGGATTGGCGTATTACGATACCAGCGCTGCGTTCCCGGCCCTGGGTTCTCAGGTCGTGGTTCGCTGCGAGGCGAAAGTGGCCGATGCTTACAAGTTGGACAAGAAAGTCCGTCGCAAGTTTCACCCCCTGGGAGCCATTGCCTACGATGCCCGTATCCTGACCTGGAAGATGAGTCAGTCCATCGTGTCGATCTGGACGCTGGATGGACGCATCAAAATCCCCTTTGTGTGCGGAGATCATCAGCACAGACTCTTGGACGGGCAACGCGGTGAGGCCGACTTGATGCTGATTGCCGGCGAGTTTTACCTGTCCGCAACCTGTGAAGTTGAGCAAGCCGAATGGATCGACGTGGCCGACTACTTGGGCGTAGACATGGGCATTGTCCAAATCGCCACCGACTCGGACGGCGAGTCCCACAGTGGGGCGGCGGTTGAGAAGGCGAGACGCATCCACCAGAATCGCCGGACGCGGTTGCAGAAGAAGGGCACGAAGTCGGCCAAACGAAAGTTGCGCAAACTGTCGGGCCGCCAGTCGAAGTTTCAGCGAAACGAGAATCACCGCATTGCCAAAACTCTTGTGCGAAAAGCCAAAGACACCGAGCGCGGTATTGCCATTGAAGACCTTGGCGGTATCCGTGAGCGGGTAACGGTTCGTCGGTTGCAACGCGCACGATTGAGTAACTGGGGCTTCTTCGACCTTCGAACGAAGATCGAATACAAGGCCAGACGTGGGGGTGTGCCGGTGGTGCATGTCGATCCCCGCAACACGTCTCGGATGTGCCACGAGTGCGGGTGCATCGACAAAGCCAACCGGCGCAGCCAATCGGGTTTCAAATGTGTCTCCTGCAATCACGTTGCGAATGCAGACCACAACGCGGCTCTGAACATCCGTTCTAGGGCCAAGGCCAAAGTCAACAGGCCAAATTCTGTTCAGTCGTGAGCGGTAAGGTAGCGCGAGTGTCATGTTGCTTTTAAGCGACTTTCAGTCGCAGTTACAAGCCACCTACTTCTAGTAGGTGGTAGTTGACCTAGTTCTTGAGAGTTTGTCCAAGGAAAGTCTTTACGTTACAACGTCATTCCTGCGCAGGCGTCCCCGCTGCGGGGCGGAATCCAGAACTGCCAACTACGGGTACGTCGGGGTTACGCCTAGATTCCCGCCTGCGCGGGAATGACGGCCCAGGCAAATGGTCTCCATCAAGTCTTAGATTCGCCATTGGAACAGCGCCAACATTCGTTTTAGCAGACCTCTAATCTGTCGCCAGCGCCTCCATCATCGGCCTGAATTTCAGCGCAGTCTCATCCCACTCCTGCTGTGCGACTGAGGCTTGCACGATGCCGGCTCCGGCATACAACCACGCTTCGGTGTCGTGCGTCACGGCCGAGCGAATGGCCACCACAAACTCACCGTCGATTTTTGCGTCCACCCAGCCAAATGGTGCGGCATACCAGCCACGCGGCACGGGCTCATAGTCGCGAATGAAGTCCATGGCCGCTTGTTGGGGCTGGCCGCCCAGTGCAGGGGTGGGGTGCAACTGCGCGGCCAGGGCAAACGCTGTAATGCGCCGTTTCAAGGTCGCCTGAATTGGCGTGTGCAGGTGTTGGATGTTGCTCAGCGGCATTACAACCGGTGTGTCCGGCACGGACAACGATTGAGTGATGGGGCCGAGGCGCGCGCGCAGGCTTTGCACCACAATGTCGTGCTCATAGCGGTCCTTCTCGCTGCTCAACAAGGCTTGCCCCAATTGCGCATCTTCGCTGGCATCCCTGCCGCGCTGGATCGAGCCGGCCAGTGCCATGGTGCGCAGGTCTTTGCCATGCACGTTCACCAACAGCTCCGGCGTAGCCCCTAAAAATACGTGTCCGACCTGCGGCTCGAACACAAACCGGTAGCAATCGGGGTAACGCCTATTGAGCCGGGCTAGAGCCACTTCGACGTTAATGGCTGTATCGCTGCGAAGTTCACAGGCCCGGGCCAGCACCACCTTGGTCATGCGGCCGGCTTGCATGTAGGTGTGCGCCGTGTCGATCAAGCTCGCCCACTGCGCGGGCGAGATGAGGTGCCGGACCTCGGTGGCGACGCTGCTGTGCAACGCGTGGGTTGGATTGTCCACAGGTATGTCTACGAGTTTCGATGCCCGGCTCACCAGCCATTCATAGCGCGCATCGAGGGCGGTTTGCAGCGCCGGCAACAACTCGTCCACATCGTCGTCGCGGCCTACCAACACATTCATCGTCAACCAGGCCGGTCTCGCGTCTGCTGCATCGGGTGTGGGTTGCTCGACCAGTTGAAAATGCGGCAGCACGAACTGGGCCGGGTGAAACACAGACCAGGTGTAGTCGGGCAAAAAATCGTCGCGAAAGGCAAATCCGCCGAACAAACGCGGCGCAGCCTGCGCATCGCCGGTCACCACTGCGTCTCGAAAAAGCTGGCGGGCCTGGCGCTCAATGTCCTTGTAGCGATTCCTGCCCCATGCCCGCAAATCCGCCGCACTGCCAAAGCCAGTGACGACTTGATTAGATTGCGGCGCGCGCCAATACACCCGCGCCTGCCCGTGCATGATGCGAAAGACGGCATCGGCACATAGCCCGATCACGGGCCGGCTTATGCTGATGAGGCGATTGGCGTTCATGGATGAGTCACAGGCCGGTTATAGCCGACGCTGCGCAGCAAGGCCGGCACCAGCGATGCCAGAATCTCATCTGGGGCCGGTTTGTTCGTCGTCACCCAGCTGATCATCAGCGCGTAAATCGCGCCCATCCACGCGACCGATATCACCTCGACATTGACCGGCTCAATTTGATGATGTTCAATCGCCTCCTGCAAATAGCGCCCAATGAGCCTGGCAAAGCGATCATTCACGGCCGTGCGCGCCTCTTCAAACGACGCCCCCAGACCCACCGCCTGCACCAGCAAGACCTTGGCGTAGCGACGATATTTGCCGAAGGTGACCAGACAGGTTTGCAGGGCAATCTCCACCCGCTCGATGCCTTGTGGCGCCGTCTCAATCGCCTCAACAACACGGCGTTCCAACAGGTTGGCAAACTGGTCCACCAGGGCCAGAAAAAGTTTCTCCTTGCTGGGGAAGTGAAAGTAAATCGCGCCTTTCGAGGTGCCGGATTCCACGGCAATCTCGTCCACCTTGGTGTCGTGGTAGCCTTTCTGCGAAAATGTTTCGAGGGCGGCGTCCATGATTTTGCCGCGGGTGGCATGGGGCTCCAGCCCCGCCATCATTTGCTGCTCGTCTTTTTTGAGCGACCTTAAATTGAGTTTCATCGCGTCTCCAGCAGAAAACCGACTAGTCGGTCTGATCGTTCATTCTTCACGAAATTATGAGTATCTGGTTAAACCCAAATTTGTCGTTGGCCGAGCTAAATGCGCTGAATTCCAACACGCTGGCCGGGCACATCGGCATTGCGTTTGTGGAAATCGGTGAGGACTTCCTACGCGCGACGATGCCTGTGGATGCGCGCACGCGGCAGCCGTTTGGCCTGTTACACGGCGGCGCATCGGTGGCACTGGCCGAGACGCTGGGGAGTGTGGCCGCCAATTGCTGCGTCGACTCAACCCGCAAAGCCTGTGTCGGGTTGGAGATTAACGCCAACCACATACGCGGCGTGCGCGAGGGTGTCGTCACGGCGACCGCACGACCGCTTCATCTTGGCGGCAGCACTCAGGTCTGGGAAATTCGCATTACCGACTCAAAAGAGCGGCTGGTGTGTGTGTCGCGGTTGACGATGGCGATTATTAATCGATAGCGCCGGCTTCGCTGGATCGTAGAATGCGCACATGCGAACCTTCGATTTGTTGACACCGGCTGCGGCTATAGAAGCCTTGAATGCGGCCTTGAGTGCGGCCCAACGCCCCATCCCCATCGAAACGATTCCCAGCGCCGAGGCCTACCAGCGCGTGCTGGCCCGAGCGGTGGTGTCGCCGACGCCGTTGCCGGAATTTCGGCGCAGCACGGTGGATGGCTTTGCTGTGCAGGCGGCATCCGTGCCAGGCCCACTGCATTTGGTCGGCGAGGTGATGATGGGCGAGATCAGCACCTTGCGGGTGGGGGCGGGCGAAGCGGCCCAGGTGCACACAGGCGGGCATGTGCCAGAAGGTGCCGATGCCGTGGTGATGGTCGAGGATACGAAGGAGATAGTTCAAGACGACGGCAACGGGTCGTCCGCCGTCCGTCGTCCGTCGTCGGTTCAAGTCTCCACTCGGCTGAATATCGGCGATAACGTGCTTCGAGCCGGTGAGGATGTTCAGGCTGGCGACGAAGTGGTGCGCGTCGGCACTCGGCTGCGCGAACAGGAATTAGGCGGCATCATGGCTCTGGGCATTCGCCAGATCGAGGTGTATCGCCAGCCGCGCGTCGCCATCATTGCCAGTGGCGACGAGCTGGTGCCGGCAACCAGTGACGTGCTGCCCGGCCAGATTCGCAACATCAATGCGCCGATGATGGAGGCACTGGTGCGGCGCTGCGGGGGCGTGCCGGTGGACTTTGGCATTTTGCCCGACCGGCGAGATGCGTTTGAAGTTGCTGCGAAGAAAGCGATTGAGACCTGCGATGTGGTGTTGTTTATGGCCGGCAGCAGCGTAGGCGAGCGTGATTTTGTGCCGGAGGTGGTGAATGGCATGGGGCAACCGGGCATTCTGGTGCACGGCATTCAATTCCGACCAGGCAAGCCCACGCTTTTTGCAGTGTGCGATGGCGGGCAACCCGGAGTGGCCAAGCCTGTGTTTGGACTACCCGGCAATCCCATCAGCGCGCTGGTGACAGCGACGCTGTTTGTGCAGCCGACCCTGTGGCGCGTGCAAGGTGCGGTTGCGCCACTGCCCAACTTTGTGGCGGCCACGCTGACCGAAGCCGTGAAGTCGCCCAAAGACCTGGAGCACTGGGTGCCAGTGGCCATCACCCAGGATGGCGACACGTTTTCGGCAACCCCGATTTCCACCAAGAGCAACTTGATTTTTGGGTTGGTGCGCGCCGATGGATTGATGTGCGTGCCGATCGGCACCGATAAATTGGCAGCCGGTTCGCCGGTGCGCGTGAGGCTGTTTGCGTGAGACGCTTTCATTTTGATTCAGCCGTCGGCCAGCCTTTAGCCGGGTTCGATAGTGTTGGTTTCACCTTCTCGAAGAGGGTTCGGCTGAATCAGGCGGCGGCTGATTTCAGACGGAAAACGGTTTGATGGCGCTGATGGTGGAATCTCCAGCGCTGCGAGTTGAAGACGTGCTGGCGGTGCCGCTAGATTGACCAGCCCAGATGTTGCACCACTTCCTCAAATAGCTTTTGAGTCTGTGGATAGGTGATCATCGTGCGCGTTTCGGCCAGTGTGGCCCAGCGATAATCGCGCACCTCGCTCTCCTGTGGATGCACATTGGGGTCGCGCACATAGCCGATCCAATAGCGCACCGTCTTCTCGCGCCAGCTCCCCTTGCGGCTGATGCGATAGCGCTCCTCAAAAACGGGCGAGGTGATGATGAGCACATCCTCGATTCCTGTCTCCTCAAGAAGTTCACGGCGCGCTGTTTGCAGTTCGGTCTCACCCAGCTCGGCATGCCCCTTTGGAAAGGCCCAATGGCCGGCGTTGTGCTGAATGAGCAGGATCCAAACCTCATTGTCTTTCTTGAAAATGGGGACAATGCCAAACGATTGTTCGGTGGCATTGGCAACGGGCTTTGATGGTTGAGTCGGTTGCATGGGCATGAATATAGGTATGATAATCGCTCGTTTAACGCTCTGTTAATATCCGTTTCATGTCTTCGTTCCCGGCCTCTTCTGCCTCCGATTTGCCGCCTGATCCTGATGCTCCACTTCCCACCGGCTTACGTGGCTATGTAGCACTCCTCCAGCGCAACCCCAATGCGCGCAAAGTATGGATTTCGCAAGTGGTGTCCCAGTTGGGCAACTGGTTTAACACGGTTGCATTGCTGGGTTTGCTGGTGGAGCTGACGAATAACCCAGCTGCGGGGAACTGGATCAGCGTGGCGCAAATTATTCCGGTGGCCGTGGTCGGCTTGTTCATCAGTGGGTTGGTGGCGGATCGCTTCGACCGCCGGCGCATCATGATCGTGGCCGATCTGGCGCGGGCCGTGATCGCGCTCAGCTTCCTGTTGATTCGCACGCCAGAGACAGCCTGGATTGCCTATGCCGGCACTGTGGCGCTGGCCATCGGCACCTCGTTCTATCAGCCGGCTGCCTCGGCGGCGCTGCCCAATATCGTCACGCCGCGTCAGTTGCCCGTGGCGGCCATGTTGGGCCAGACTACATTTGCGACCATGCTGTTTGTCGGTGCATTTGTGGGTGGTGCCATCACAACCTTGTTGGGCCGTGATGTGGCGTTTGTATTGAATGCAATTTCTTTTTTAGTCTCGGCTGTATTGGTGTGGCGAACGCGGGTGAACTTTAATGCGAAGGAGAGCCGCCAGGTTTTGAGCGGCGTGAGCACTCTGCGCGTTCTGACTGAAGGGTTTCGCTACCTGCGCGATAACGCTCTGGTGCGAACGTATGTGCTGGCCAAGCCGGCGGCGGCGTGGGCGCTGGGTGGTTTTGGCCTGTTCGGCACCTATTCCATCGCGATCTATGGCACGGGCGATTGGGGTACTTCACTGTTGTATGCCGGCCGGGGCATCGGTGCGTTTATCTCGCCGTTGCTGATCAGCGGCCTGTTGTCGTTTCAGGACACCCGGCCGCTCAATCGCTTCATTCGCATTGGCATGCTGATGGTGGTGCTGGGCTACGGCGCGTTTGCATTTACAACCTCGCCGATCGCGGGTATGTTGTGCGCGGGCGTGGCCCATTTCGGCAATGCCTGGGCCATGACCTTGAGTGGCCTGATTGTGCAGTCCGAGACACCCGACCATGTGCGCGGCCGGGTGCTGGCGTTGGATAGCGTGGGCTGGTCGCTGACCTCGGCGCTATCCAACGTGGTGGTGGGCTTTCTGGCCATTCGCTTTTCGCCACAGGTGGGCGTGTTGACGTCCGTGGGACTCACCGCCGTGTGCGTGCTGGCCTGGATGGTGGCCGCGCGCAAAGTGACAATGCAGCCCGATTTGCATCCTAAAACTGCCGGGTAGGGGCGCACGGCTGCATACTCTTGTTATAAAAGGCGGCCTACATGATGAACCACATTCTGCAAGCGGACTGTTTGACGGCGTTGCAAACGATTCCCGATGCAACCGTGGACCTGGTCTATCTCGATCCACCGTTTAACACGAATATCAAACGGCAGACCCCCCAGGCCCACTATGCCGATGCGTTTGGCACGCCGCAAGCTTATATCGCTTACATGCGGCCGCGTGTCGACCTCTTGCGTCGCGTCCTGACGCCTCACGGCTCGCTGTTCTTCCACTGCGATTGGCGCACCAGCCATCATGTCCGTGTCATGCTCGATGAGGTGTTTGAAACCGAAAAATCGAACGGCTGTTTCGTCAACGAGATCATCTGGCACTACGGCCTCGGTGCCAGCAAGGCCCGCCGGCAACTGCTCACCAAGCACGATGTCATCTTCTGGTATGCCAAAGGGCCGGACTACGTGTTTAACCTGATTCGCGATGAGCCGACCACGGCCATGCTCAACAAATACCGGCACTACGATGAACAGGGGCAGCGCTACATGATGAGCTACGGCCGGCGCTACACGTTGAAGGGCGGCAAACCGCTCGATGACGTGTGGGACATTCCCGCCATCGCGCCCACCAGTGGCGAGCGGGCCGGCTATCCCACGCAGAAGCCTTTGACGTTGTTGCGCCGCATTATTCAATTGGCTAGCACCGAAAACCAGACTGTGCTCGACCCCTTCTGCGGCAGCGGCACCACGTTGGTGGCCGCACACCAACTCGGCCGCAACTGGATCGGCATCGATGCCAACCCGCAGGCCGTGGAGATTGCCCGGCAACGTTTAGCGCCGCCACCTTCTGTATCAGCATAAGCTCAGTTACCGCCAATCGACTTGGGTTTGTTCAAAGGCGAAAGGTCTTCACCGTCGGGGCGCGGGTTGTGCGTCCAATGGCCGGATGGATCGGTGCCGCGGCAGATGATGGCCTGCCGCGCCCACATGGGATTCAGCGCACGCACGTCGGTGGGGCAATACCGCACGGTTAGCCCGCAGCGTCGCCGGTTGGATGGATTGGGCGTGGAGCCGTGGGCCAGCATGTCTGCATGCAGCGACATTTCGCCGGCCTTCAAGGCATCCACCACCGGCGCACCCAACCGCTCGATGTCGACGATCTCCTGACTGAGCACGGCCGATTGGTCAGTTTCCTTCCAACGCAGATGGCCGAGGCGATGGGTGCCGGGGATGAATTGCATGGCCGCGTTCTCGACATCGGCATCGTCGATGGCCAGCCAGACGGTGACGGTGCGTGCAGGTGTTAGCGGCCAGTATGAGGCGTCCTGATGCCACGGCACCGACTTGGGATCGCGCGGCATTTTGCAAAAGAAGTGGCTGCCCCAGGCTAGAAAATTGGGGCCGAGCAAATCTTCGACGGAATCCAGGATCACAGGGTTCGTCACAATGTCCCACAAACCCTGGCAACGCACGTGGTAGCCGTTGATGGCATAGGAATCGCGGCCATCCTTCATCTTGAACATCGCGTCCAGCATCGCGTCAAAGTAGTTTCGATTGCCTACCACCTCGGCGTCGTTGTAGACGCGCAGTGGCATGATGTAGCCGCGCTCGTTGTAGCCGGCGATCTGGTCTTGCGTCAGACGTTTGGGCGCGGGGTTCACGACAGGCGCGAAAGAGAGATTGCGTTCTTCCATAGCTGGGGTTTTATGCAATCGGTGCAAATGCCGCAAGTCTGATGGGTCAGAAATAGAGCCATGTAGAAGATCGTGCACGAAATCTGGAGCGCAACAGTTGACAAAGCTGGCCCCCCATGCCATATGTGGCAACCAATATGCCTAACCTGATTCGCCTCGGCGTCATCGGTGCCGGCGCCATCGCCCAGCGTGGCATTCTGCCGCACCTCAGCCAACCCGACGTGCAAGACCGTGTGCGCCTACAAGCGGTGTGCGACCCTGTGGCAGGTCGGGCCGATGCGGCCGCAGCCAAATTCGGCGTCGTGCGCGCCTTTCTCAGCCTGGAGGATTTGCTGGCCAATGGTGATGTGGATGCCGTGTCCATCGCCTCGCCCATCGGCCTGCATTACCAGCAGGGCAAGCTGGCGCTGGAGGCCGGCAAACACATCCATTTCAACAAGACCATGACCACGACGGTGGCCGAGGCCGACGATTTGATTGCCACCGCCCATGCCCAAGGCCTCAAGATCGTGGCCTCGCCGGGCGAGGTATTACGGCCGCATGTGCAACAGATTCGCAAGCTGATTCAGGACGGCGCGATCGGCGATGTGTGCTGGGCGATCAGTGGCGCAGCATTTGGCACCTATCACGAAGAAGAAAGCATGCGCACGGGCAACGATGTGTTGTCCAACGTAGACCCATCCTGGTATTTCCGCAAGCCCGGCGGCGGGCCGCTCTACGACATGGCGGTGTATTGTCTGCATGGCCTCAC
>Ga0105048_10020023_pt1 | contig 10230 bp, 9 predicted proteins | sample MAT05_FD_78382 | JGI IMG/M metagenome (GOLD analysis project Ga0105048, IMG submission 78382) | Freshwater microbial communities from Lake Fryxell liftoff mats and glacier meltwater in Antarctica - MAT-05 | ecosystem: Environmental > Aquatic > Freshwater > Ice > Liftoff microbial mat | place...
ACTATGCCTGGGGCGGCACGCTGGCCATCACGATGAACCGGATGCCCGCGTGGCTGCGGGTGGCCCCCAACATCCTTGCCGCAAGTTCGTGTTCGGGGCATGGCGTGGCGCTGTCTACCCTGTCGGGCAAGGTGCTGGCCGACACCGTGGCGGGCACCGCCGAGCAGTTCGACCTGCTGGCCAACCTGCCGCAGGCGCGGTTTCCCGGCGGGGCGGCCCTGCGCTGGCCGATGCTGGTGCTGGCGATGACATGGTATGCGCTGCGCGACCGGCTTGGGGTCTGAACCTTGGTTCAGCGGCCTGAAAACAGACCACAACAGGCGGATTTCGCCGCTGAACGGAATTTGTCACTGGCGTGTTACAGCGATCCTATTTACAGCTTTCCAGAACAAGAGTTTAAGCAAAGGTGCAAGCATGGCTCCCGATGGTCAGATCGCCGCCCCCAATGTCTATGAAGCCGAGCCGATTCCGGATGCCGCGCGGTCCGAGATCGACCGCCTGCTGACCTCGGGCGATCTGTTCCGGTATACGGCTGCCGAAGGCGCGCCGGTGGCCCTGCTGGAACAGGAATTCGCCGATCTGCTGGGCGCGCGCTATGCGCTGGCGGTCGCGTCGTGTTCGGCCGCCCTGTTCCTGTCGCTGAAGGCGCTGGACCTGCCGCGCGGGGCCCGGGTTCTGATTCCGGCGTTTACCTTTGCCGCCGTGCCCTCGGCCGTGGTGCATGCCGACTGCGTGCCGGTGCTGGTCGAAGTGGGCGAGAATTACCGCGTCGACATGGCCGATTTCGAGGCCAAGCTGGACGATGCGCAGGCTGTGATGATCAGCCACATGCGCGGCCACACCAGCGACATGGACGCGATCATGGCGCTGTGCGATGCCCGCAACATTCCGGTGGTCGAAGATGCGGCGCATTCGCTGGGCACCACCTGGAACGGGCGCAACATCGGCACCATCGGTCGCGTCGGCTGTTTCAGCTTTCAGTCCTACAAATTGGTCAACGCGGGTGAAGGCGGCATCCTGATCACCGATGATCCGGAAATTGCGGCCCGCTGCGTGATCATGTCAGGCGCGTATGAAAGCAACTGGAAGAAACATCCCGGCATGCAAAACAGCTATATGTTGTGGCAAAACAAGCTGCCGCTTTACAACATGCGGATGCAGAACCTGTCGGCGGCGGTGATCCGGCCGCAACTGCCGCTGGTGGGCGACCGGGTGGCCAAGGGCCGCTTCAACCATGACCATGTCGCCGACCGGCTGAACCTGTCGGCGCATCTTGTGGTGCCGCCGCCGCTGGACCCGGAACTGCGCGCACCGGATTCGATCCAGTTCAACCTTCAGGGCGACTGGACCGATGCGCAGGCGCTGGAGTTTCAGCATCAGGCAAAGCGGCGTGGCGTGTCGGTGCAGATCTTCGGGCTGTCCGACGGCAACGCGCGCGCCTTCTGGAACTGGCAGTTTCTGGGCGAGACGCCGGACCTGCCGCGCACCCGTGCCATGCTGATGCGGGCCTGCGATGTGCGCCTGCCGACGCGGCTGACGGTCGATGACCTCGATTTCATCGCCGAGGCGATTTTCGACGCCGCAGCCTCGGCGCGCGGCTGATCACAGAACCCGCAGCGCGCCGGTCATCCATGGCCAGCGCGCAAGGGCGGGTTCAACCACCTGCACGTCCACCAACCCCCGCAACCGGTCTGCGATCTGAGCCGGCATGTCGCGCAGCACGCCGGCGCGTGCCGACAGCGACAGGGTGCGTCCGAACGGCGCAAAGTCCAGCGGCGTGACGTCGAGCGCGTCAAGGAACCGGCCCGCATGGTGCAGCGCCAGCGGTGTCAGGATCGTCCACCCTGCCCCACCGGCGACCATGGCCAGAATGGCGTGATAACTGTCGAGTTCAAAGCGGTGCGCGGGCCGCAGGTTGTGCCGCGCCAGATGCGCCGCGATCTGCCGGCCCATCAGATGCCGCGCGGTGTATTGCACCAACGGCAGATCCGCCGCAGCCGCCTTGGGCCGCACGGCGACAAAGGGTTCGGCCAGCAGCGGATGCACCTCGCGCCAGCCTTCCAGCACCGCCTCTGACCCCAGATCGGCGGCGACGACGACATCCAGCGCCCGCGCCTCCAACTGGTCCAGCAGACGGTGCGACGCGCCGGTTTCCAACAGGAACCGGCAGCCCTTCAGGTCATCGGCCAGCGCCGACAGCAGGCGCGGGGTGACGTCGGCGTCAAAATCCTCGATCATTCCCAGCCGCATCGTGGTCAGGCCCGACAGATCGGACAGCGCCAGTTCGGCCCGCGCCTCGGCTTCGGCATTCAGGATCACCTGCGCGTGGCGGCGAAACATCGCGCCCGCCGGGGTCAGCCCCATGGGCCGCGCGCCCCGGTCCAGCAAAACCGCCCCAAGCGCCGCCTCAAGCCCCGAAACCTGCTGGCTGATCGCCGAGGGACTGGCCCCCAGACGGCGGGCAGCTGCGGAAATTGCGCCTTCCTCGGCCACGGCCAGAAAAACCTCGATCCCCCACAGCGTGACGCGACCCTGCGGCTCGGCCATGTCCGGGTCTCAGAGTTTCGACAGTTTGCGCTGCAGTTCGGCCAGTTGCTTCTTGATCTCTGCGATCTCGTCGCTTGTCGGTGGCGCGTCGGACGCTTCGCGCGCCGGACCCGAACTGTTCCAGCCGGGCACCGCCATCATGGATTTCAGGAACGCCTCTTGCTGTTTGCGCATGGCATCAAAGCCCGGCACGGCAGCAAGCGGGTTGGGAATGACGTTGAGATTTTCGATCATCTTGCTCTGCCCGTCGCGCAGCATGTCGAAACTGGCGGCAAGAAACTGCGGCACCACCGACTTCATGTTGGTGGTGTAAGACCGGACCAGATCGGTCAGAACATTGGTGGGCAACACGGTGTCGCCCTTGCTTTCATGTTCCGCGACGATCTGCAGCAGGTATTGTCGGGTCAGATCATCGCCCGATTTGAGGTCGATGATCTGCACCTCGCGCCCTGCCCGGATGAAACCCGCGATATCTTCGAGCGTCACGTAGTCCGAGGTTTCCGTATTGTAGAGCCGGCGGCTGGCATACCGCTTGATCAGCAAAGGCTTGGAGGTATCGGGCATCGCGGACGCTCCCATGTTGCAGTGCAGAACAGCCTAGGACCTCTGCCGCAAAAAAGATAGGGCGGGCACATGGCCCGCCCCATCCGCATCCAACCGGATCAGATCACTTGGCAGCGACGGTCGCTTTTTTCGCGGCAGCGGTCACTTCGGTCGTGGCTTTCTGCACAGCAGCGGTGGCATCCGACGACATGTCCTTGCCGGCGGCCAGCATCAGCTCGACGGTTTCCATCTGCACTTTTTTCGCGATCTCGGCGAACGACGCCATGTTCTCGGCGGCCATCTCGGTGGCGGCCGACGCAAAGTCGCTCATCGCCTTGGAGTAGTCGGTCGGCTCGGATTTGGCTTTGGAGGCATCGGCCAGCTTGGCGATGGTTTCCTTGGCCCATTTGGACGAAATTTCGGTCGACTTTTCAGCGGCTTGCAGGGCAACGGCCGACAGCTTCTCGCCGAACGCGGCCTGGGTTTTGAATGCGTTCTGGAACGCCGACGCGTCAACCGGGAACGATGCCATCATGTCTTGCATGACTTTAGTGAAGTCGGTGGTGTTAGCCATTTGATCAGCTCCTGATTTCGGCGGGACGCCCGTTTTCTGTGCAACCTACATACTTGCTGCAGTGCAGCATTTCAAGGGCTTAATCACACTATCGTCAGGCCCTATGCGATGTTAGTGCAGCGTCAATGCGGCAACAACATCAGGCACTTGCCACCCCGCCCACATAGGTTCCGGGTGCGGCGGCCAAAACGGGGTGCCCCGAATCGCCCGGCTGCCGTGCCGGAATTTGTGCGCCCGACCGCTCTGCCAGCCAGGCGCCCCAGCGGGGCCACCAGCTTTGCCTGACGAACTCGGCCCCTGCCAGCCAGTCGTCCGCGGGCTGGCCCGCCATGGCATTGGTGTAGTGGCCATACTTGCCTTTGGCGGGCGGGTTGATGATGCCCGCGATATGGCCCGACTGCGACAGGATGAAGGTCTTGTCGGCCGACCCCATTTGCGCAACGCCGGCGTAGCTGCCCCGCCACTGCGCAATGTGATCGGTCTCGCAGGCGATGGCGCAGACAGGCAGCGTGATGTCCGACAGCGCCGCCGCATGGCCCAGAACCGGGAACACGCCCCTGGCGAACCCGTCCTGCTGACACAGGCCCCGCAGATACTGCACCGCCATTCTGGCGGGCAGGTTGGTGCCGTCGCCATTCCAATACAGCAGATCGAACGCCGGTGGGGCCTCTCCCAGCATGTAGCTGCGGATCGCGGGTTGGTAGATCAGGTCGTTGGACCGCAGATAGCTGAAGGTGCGGCTCATGAAGGTCTTGGCCAGAATGCCGTCCTGTGCGACCTGCCGTTCGATGCCATCGACAAAGTCGTTGTCAAGGAACACACCCACCTCGCCGCTGTCGGAAAAATCCGTGAGCGTGGTAAAGAACGTCGCCGAACCGACCGAGGTATCCCCTGCCCGCGCCAGATGCGACAGCGTGAGGCCAAGTGTGGTGCCGCCGATGCAATACCCCACGGCGTTGATCTGCGGCTGGTTGGTGATGCGGCGCACCTCGGCCATGGCCCGCAGATAGCCATCGCGGATGTAGTCGTCCAGACCAACCTCGGCGTAGCTCGCGTCGGGATTGACCCAGGACACCACGAACAGGGTAAAGCCCTGATCGACGATCCATTTGATCAGGCTGTTCTGCGGTTTCAGATCGAGCACGTAAAACTTGTTGATCCACGGCGGAAAGATCAGCAGCGGCGTCGCGTGGACGGTTTCGGTGGTCGGGGCATACTGGATCAGCTCCAGCATCCTGTTGCGGTAGATCACCGACCCCGGCGTCGTTGCGATGTTCTGGCCAACATGGAAAGCCGTCGGGTCGGCCAGCGTCACCAGCAACTCGCCCGAATTGGCCTCGATGTCGCGAACCAGATTTTCAAGCCCAAGCACCAGACTTTCGCCATCGGTTGCCACCGCCCGCTCCAGCGCATCGGGGTTGGTGGCGAGAAAATTGGTGGGCGACAGCATGTCGATGATCTGCCGGGTGAAGTATTCGACCCGCTTGCGTTCTGCCGGATCGAGCCCGTCAAGATTCTGCACTGCAGCGTTCATGGCGGCGGCGTTCAGCTGATACTGCTGTTTCAGGAAATTGAACCCCGGATGGCTGTCCCACAGCGGGTTGGAAAACCGGCGGTCCGTGGGCCCCGGATCGGCGGGGGCCTTGAACTCGCCATGGATCAAAGGCTGCTGCGCGTCGACGTAATGCTTTAGCGTCTTGCCCCAGTAAGCGATCTGATGTTCCAGAAATTTTCCAGGATTCTGCATCATTTCGGTCAGATAGGCGGCGCCCGCCTTGAGGTAGACATCCTGCGACGGCCCCGACAGCGCCGGATCGGCCGGCTTGCGCTGTGCAAAGGCTTTGATCAAACGGTCGGACAATGCTTCCATCTTTGCCACATTGGCATTGAGTTTTTCGAGCCCGGCCCCTGTGTTGCTGTCTTCGGTTGTCATCTTGACAATTCATCCCTACTCTCGCCGCTATGCAGCATTGTGTCGCCGTGCGGGGGGCGAGTCGGATGCCGAGCCGCCCAACGGGCCAAGGAGACACGATGCAGTATATGATGTCCTACGACCTGATGGAAAGCATGCGCAACACCAATGCGTGGATGGGGTCCACCGCGCGCGCAATGGCGTCGTATCCGGCCTTTGCCCTGTCGATGAACCCGCTGCTGCCGCTGGTCGCGGCCTGGGGCCAGGTGGCCGAGCGCAGCTTTGCCCGCATGACGGTCAAGCCGGACTGGGGCATCCGGTCTGTCGTCGGGCCGGACGGGCAGGACCATCTTGTCGACGTGACCACAGTGGTGGAAAAGCCGTTCGGCAATCTCATTCAGTTTCAGGTCCGCCGTCGCGCCCCGATGGCGCGCAAGGTGCTGCTGGTGGCTCCGATGTCCGGACACTATGCCACCCTGCTGCGGTCGACCGTGGCCAGCCTGATCCCCGACTGCGACGTCTATGTGACCGACTGGATCAATGCGCGCGAGATTCCGGTGTCGGCGGGCAAGTTCGATGTCGAGGATTACACGCTGTATCTTGTCGACTTCATGCGTCATCTGGGCCCCGACACCCATGTGATCGCCGTTTGCCAGCCGGCCCCGCTGGCGTTGGCCGCGACCGCCTATCTGGCGGCAGAAGACCCGAATGCGCAGCCGCGCAGCCTGACCTTGATCGGCGGGCCGATCGACCCCGACGCAGCCGCCACCGACGTCACCGACTTTGGCCACCGCATCACCATGGGCCAGTTGGAGAAGATCGCGATTCAGCGCGTGGGGTTTCAGCACAAGGGCGTTGGGCGTCAGGTCTATCCGGGGCTGTTGCAACTGCAAAGCTTCATCTCGATGAATGCCGAGCGTCATTCCAAGGCGTTCGCCGACCAGATCCTGCGGGTGGCGCGCGGCGAAGCGTCCGACCACGACGCCCATAACCGCTTTTACGACGAGTATCTGGCGGTCATGGACATGACGGCGGAATTCTATCTGTCGACCGTCGAGCGGATCTTCAAGAACCGCGATATTGCCCGCAACGCCTTTGTGGTGAACGGCAAGGCCGTTGACATCGGCGCGATCACGCAGGTTGCGGTGAAAACCGTCGAGGGCACCGAGGATGATATTTCGGCCCCCGGTCAGTGTGTGGCGGCGTTGAAGCTGCTGACGGGACTGCCTGACAGCAAGAAGGCCAGCCATCTGGAACCCGGCGCCGGGCATTATGGCATCTTTGCTGGCAAAAGCTGGCGGATGAACATCCGGCCGCTGGTGCTGTCGTTCATCGACGCCAATTCCGGTGCTGCAAAGCGGCCGAACATCAAACTGGCCTCAACGCAGTAGCATTGGCCCGTTCAGAAAGGCCGCGATCGCAGCGGTCACCGTCTCGGGCTGTTCCAGCATGGCAAGATGGCCCGCGTCGGCAATGATCTGAAGCGTGGCAAAGGGCATCAGCCCCGCCGTGAACTCCAGCCGCCGCAGCGGCACCAGCGTATCGGCGGCCCCCCCCAGGATCAGCGCCGGCACCTTGACGTTGCGCATGGTCTTTTGCTGATCGGGGCGGCGCTGCAACGCGCGCGACTGCCGCACGAACACGCCCTCTCCGAGGCCAAGCGCCATGTCGCGAACCAACGCCAGCACATCGTCGCGCCACGGCGTGTCGGCCAGGGACGCTGCGGGAATCTCGCCCAGCATCGCTTCGGCCAGCCGCCCCGACCGGGCCGCGACGATGCGGGCCTCGCGGGCTGCGGCGGCTTGCGGCGCTTCGGACAGCGGGTCGGTCGCCATCAGCACGACGCGCGTCACCCGGTCAGGGCTGCGGCGCAGAAGATCAAGCGCCACATCGCCGCCAAGCCCGTGCCCGAGCAGCGCAAATCTGGGCGGAGCGGTGGCGAGCACTGCCGCACTCATCGATTCAACGGTGTCGCCTTGTGTCGGCAGGCACAGATGCATGGCGCGGCTGGTGCCGAGCCCGACGATCTGCGGCAGGAACGTGCGCGCATCGGCCATCAGGCCGGGAATGACGACCAGAGGCTCGCCCACCTACAGCCCCTTCGCCCAGGTGGTGATCAGGGTGATCACCGCCTCGGTCTGCCCCGGTGACAGGATGTCGCCGGCAATGACATGCGCAAAGCGGTCGTCGCCCGCCGTCATCTCGCGCGGCTCGGTCTGCACCGGGCCGCCCCAGGCCTTGGTCACCGGCACGATGCGCGCGGGGTCGATCACCTGATCCTGCGGCGCATAGATCATCAGCAGCGGTGCCGTGGCCGCCGCATAGTCCAGCCCTCGGGCGTGTCGCACCAGCGCCGCCATCGCAAACAGCGCCGTCGTGGGGTAGCTGGTGGTCCAATACCGGGCATGATCGGCATTCACCGCCGCAAAGCTGCGGGTCGGCCCCGCCAACACCGGCCCCCACAGCCGCGCCAACGGCAGATCAAGGACCGCCGCCGCCGGGCTGATCAGCCCGAAATTGGGCGAGATCATCACGATCCCCGCCAAGCCGCGCGACAGGTCGGCATCGGTTGCCGCAATCGCCGCCAGCGTTGCCCCTGTCGAGGTCGAGATCACCAGCACCCGGTCGCCCAGCCTGCGGCCAATCGCCATCGCCTCGGCCATATCCTCGATCCAGTCGCCCGCCACCGGCTCGGCCATCGGCGCCGACCCCCGGCCGTGGCCCGCAAGCCGGGTGAAGAACAGGTTTGCCCCCAAAGCACGGGCAACCTCGTCCGGCACCGGGCGGATTTCCTGCGATGTCGCCGAGAACCCGTGCATGTAGACCACCGCCAGCGGCGTTCGGGTGCCCGCCGCCCCGGCCCAGATCACACGTTTGGCGGTTCCGGGCACAATGTCGGAAAACTGCAATTCGGTGTCGGTCAGATATTGGTCGATATCCGGCGCTATCTGGTTCGCATCAAACGCAATTTCGCGGTCCACGGTGTCGGAGGGTGCCAGCAGCCAGATCGCGGCCAAAAGTGCGAAAAGTGCAAGCAGCCCGCGGCCCAGCCATTTACCCAACTGCCGCATCTGCCCCGCCTTTCGTAATATCGTCGATCGCCTGTTCGATCATGGCAAGGCAGGCCGGCGATGAAAAGCGGTGATCGGCCCCTTTGACCAGCGTCAGCCGGATATCCGGCCCGGCAAGGTGGCCAAGCAGCCGCAGGGCCACGCTCTCCGGCACGTCGCTGTCGGCACTGCCATGCAACAAGCGCACCGGGCAGGGCAGGTTCAGCGGCGCGCGCAACACCAGATGCCGCCGCCCGTCCTCGATAAGCCGTCTGGTTATCACATAGGGCTGATCCGAATAATCCGACGGCACGGTCACCTGCCCCGCCGCAAGTTCGGCCCGCTGGACATCGGTCAATCCGGCCCAAAGGCTGTCTTCGGTGAAATCGGGGGCTGCGGCGATGCCCACCAGCCCCGCCAGCCGGTGCTTGCGCGCCAACAGCAGCGCGATCCACCCCCCCATCGACGAGCCGACAAGGATCTGCGGCCCCTCGGTCAGGCCAAGCACGGCCTGCGCATCTTCGGTCCAGTCACCGATGCAGCCGTCCAGAAATGCCCCGCCCGACCCGCCATGCCCCGAATAGTCAAACCGCAGAAAGGCGCGGCCCGTCCGTTTGGCCCAGGCCTGCAGGAACTGCGCCTTGGTGCCCGTCATGTCGGACCGGAATCCGCCCAGAAACACCACGCCCGGCCCGCCACCCGGCGTCAGGTGACAGGCAATCCGGCGGCCCTGCGGGGTGATAAGGTGGTGCGGCGCGGTCATCGTGGTCTCTCCGGTCGCCCCTGCTATAGCCCTCCGCCGTTGACAATGCCAAGCCCGTGACGCACAACCCCCGCCATCATAACCCGCAACCGGGCGTTTCGTAGACGCCAAACCGACGAGGACGCCAGCCATGGCCCAGATTTCGCTCACATTCCCCGATGGCAACAGTCGCCAGTATCCGGCCGGCACCACGCCCGCCGAGGTGGCCGCCTCGATCGCGCCCGGCCTTGCCAAGAAGGCCATCTCGGCAACGGTCAACGGCGCGCATTTCGACCTCGCCTGGCCGATCATCAGCGATGCAAAGATCGCGATCCACACGCTGGCCGACGACGCACAGGCGCTGGACCTGATCCGCCACGACTGCGCCCACATCATGGCCCGCGCGGTGCAGGAGATCTGGCCTGACGTGCGCGTCACCATCGGCCCGGTGCGCGACTATGGCTGGTTTTACGACTTCGACCGCGCCGAGCCGTTCACCCCCGAAGACCTTGGCCAGATCGAGGCGAAGATGAAGCAGATCATCAACGCCCGCGACCCCGTCCGCACCGAGGTTTGGGACCGTGCCCGGGCGGTTGCCCATTACGAACAGCGCGGCGAGCCCTACAAGATCGAACTGATCGCCCGCATCCCCGAGGATCAGGACCTGCGGATGTATTGGCACGGCCCGTGGCAGGACCTGTGCCGTGGCCCGCACCTGCAGCACACGGGCCAGGTGCCTGCGGATGCGTTCAAGCTGACGACCATCGCCGGGGCCTACTGGCTCGGCGACAGCACGCGCCCGATGTTGCAGCGCATCTACGGCATCGCGTTTCGAAACCGCGACGACCTCAAGGCGCATCTG
>Ga0105048_10020025_pt1 | contig 10229 bp, 14 predicted proteins | sample MAT05_FD_78382 | JGI IMG/M metagenome (GOLD analysis project Ga0105048, IMG submission 78382) | Freshwater microbial communities from Lake Fryxell liftoff mats and glacier meltwater in Antarctica - MAT-05 | ecosystem: Environmental > Aquatic > Freshwater > Ice > Liftoff microbial mat | place...
CACCATCTTTGTCGTAATCACTTTTCATGAGTAGATTTACATCTTGCGCATTGGCAATAAGTGGTACATTTTCCAATGTATAATCAATTCGATTCTCGTTCATTTGATTTGGAGTTGTTGACTTTTCCTTATTACAACTCAAAATTGTTAATGCTATTGCAAAAGCACCTGAAATTTTTGATAAGTTTTTCATATTTATATAGATTTAAAATTTATAATTCCCTACTCTTTCGATTTTCAGAAACTCGGCTACTCTTATTGATTTTCGCTTACACATACTCATTGCTGGATGTTACCCCTTTTAGAACTCCTATATAACTTTCGACCTAAAGTAATTGAGGATTTCGAAAATGGAACATTGTGAATTTTCCCTTCGTTATTTATTTTTTTTCGAACGTTAAAAATTTCATTTAATCAAGCCCGGCAATAGTTTTGAAAATTTAACAACAACAATTAAATTTATTAAAAATCATTTTTTCAACACCATAATTATCTGGCCCAGGTTTTAAATCGTAAAACAAATTAGAAAATTAGTGTCGGTTAAAACTTCTAACAAATTCAATCGTATCTTTGAACCATAGTTTTCTTATCTATGAAACAAACATCAATTGTACTTAACCGTGCTCAAATTGAACAAAAAATAGAACGCATTGCGTTTGAAATAATGGAGAATACGTTTGAAAATGATAAAATTTACATTGGTGGAATTTCAGGAAATGGTTTTCTTTTTGCAGAACGATTAGTGGCTAAATTGCAAGAAATTTCCAATCAAAAAATACTGTTATTCGAGTTAAAAGTAAATAAAGATAAACCGCTGGAAGAAGCTATCAATCTGTCAATTGACGATACAAATTTAACCGATGCAACTGTAATTTTAGTTGACGATGTGATTAATTCAGGCAGAACAATGATTCACGCGGTTCGTCGTCTTTTACAAAACCATTTAAAAGTTTTAAAAGTTGCAACAATGGTTAACAGGACACATAGACGTTATCCTGTTCACGCTGATTTTGTTGGTTTGAACATTGCTACCACCTTGAAAGATAATATTACTGTTGAGTTTGGTGAAGACGAAAAGGCTTATCTGGATTAGAATTGATTCAATTGGAATCGGGTATTGCTTCCGAAATAAAATCATTAACAACTAAGACCATTAAGAATCCAGCAGCTAAAGGACGTTAAGTTCACAAAGTAAATCTCATAAGGCCTTAGGATTTATTGCGTAAAACTAGCCTCTTCGTGCCTTAGCGTCTTAGTGGCAAAAAAATAGCCACAAAGACTCAAAGTCACAAAGAAATAATTTGGTAAACTGCGGTAAAAAAAATATCGAAAAATAAATTAAACATGACTATTTGGACAGGCAAACACAATTTCAACGAAGAGCACGGTGAAATTTTTAAAGATAAAACTCTTGCTTTTGAGATACACATTGACGTTGAAGACGGTTCGTTTTCGGGGAAATTTATTGATTCGGAATATGCGCCATTGACAGATGCAGCGGTTAAAATGACTGGATTTTTTGAAGACAATTTTGTAAGTTTTGTTGTTACCTACCCTTTTCGGAAAATATATAAGGCAGACGGCGAGCCTATTCTTTTAATGGACAAACTAAATCACGAAGTAAATTACTACGGTGAGTTTGTAGAAGATTCAAAAATTATTTTGGGCGAGTGGGAAATCATTGAAGTGATGGCACTGGATTTACAAGGCGAACAAGTGGTTTTTAGTACTGGAACTTTTGAGATGGAAGAAAAAAGCCATTAGTAAAAGGCACTAGACATAAGACATACATAGACTTGTGTTGTGGGTCACTGACCATAAGCCACTTGCTAAGAGGCAATCATAATTTACGACAACTCAAATACTCATTGGCCATTGGCTCATGGCTGCTGCCTAAAAAATAATATACCTAATTTGCGTCCTTCGTGATATTTTAACTAAATTGGTTTCAGAAAAAAAACTACCGATGGAACCGAAAATAACTTACGAAGCCGGTCAAAGCCATTTGGATCAAGAGGAATTAGCCGGATTAAAGCTTGTTGGAATTAAAGATTGGACTGAAATATTAAATCAGGAATCAAAAGGCATAGCAAAAACGGTTGTTTGGACAGAAAAAAATCAGTTCTCAACCGAGAAAATATTCACTGAACTTTTTATTCGAGAAATTCACAAACGCATGTTTGGCGAAGTATGGACATGGGCTGGCAAATATAGACTTTCAAATAAAACTTTAGGTGTTGAGAAAGGGCTAATTAGCAAAGAACTGAAACAACTATTCAACAATATAAAATTCTGGATTGAAAGCGAAAGTTACGATGCGGATGAAATAACAATACGTTTTATTCATCGGTTAATGCAAATACAATGCTTCTCCAACGGCAATGCGCGCCACGCCAAATTAATGGCCGACATTGTAATTGAGAATGTTTTTAATGGTGACATTTTTACCTGGGGCGAATCATTGAACGATCCAAAATTACAACGAGAAAAATTTCTAGAAGCGCTTAAAAAAGCGGATAAAGGGAAGATGGAAGATTTGGTGAAGTTGGCGAGGTTATAAATAAAAAAAAATCAATTATAATTTATTGCCCAACAAGTTTTGTTTTGCCATCAGAAAGTCTTTGTTTAATATATGCTTTCAACTCTTCAAAAGTCATATTTTGGGTTTCAGCACTTATTTTGTCTCTGATTTCTCTCATCATTTTTACAGCATCAAACTGTTTCTTTTTTTTAGTCTTCTCCATAATTTATACCATTACTTAGATCAAATTAGTCCAAAGGACAATTTGGACTTAGTAATGTAAATGCCGATAAAGTAGCTGTTTGAGTTCAATATCCATTTTGATATTGGACGAATATAGATACCGTATCGGTATTATAAGGTCTTTAGGACTTCTAATTTCAATTATTGAATAACCAAGTCGCATATTTACAGAATTGTAACCTTTTATTCCATCAAAGTTCACGATATGCTTAAGATTCCAACTTGCTAAAACGTCAACTTAGTTTATTGTTGCAAGTGCAATGTGTCGACAGTCCACTAAACTTGTTTTACCAACCACTTTTTTTGTGATATATGAGTCTGCCAACTTTATGGCTTCTTCAGTCAATTCTACCCTTTGAAATTTGTCAGTGTTTAATTTAATTAGAAGCTGTTGAACTTGTTTTGGAGCATTTAATAATTCAAGATCAAGCAAATCTGAAACCACGAAAATTATTTCATTTTTTGTCAAGTCTTTCAAACAATTTAATTGTATCATTTTTAAACTCATCGTCAAAATACCCGCCTACTATTGATGTATCAATATAAATTCTTTGTTTCATTGATTTTTTTGTCAAAACAAAGATAAGGAAAAAAACTAAGCCTCAATTAGTTCAACATCATGCGAGAGTTGTTTGAAGTACGCTAACTTATTCATGATATGCTATCGCTACGGCAAAAAAAAGCCCGTCATCCTGAAATTATTTCAGGAACGACGGGCTTTTTAATTTTTTAATTGTTTTTGATTAATCAGCTACAACTTCAAATTTGAAATTTTGTTTAACATCTTTATGAAGAATCGCGATACCTTCAAAAGTACCAACCTCGCGGATAGGCTCGTTTACAATTTTCAATGATTTTCTTTCAATCTCAATACCTAAAGTTTTCAAAGCATCAGACAACTGAACTGTTGTAACTGAACCGAAAATTTTTCCATTCTCACCTGCTTTTGCAGCAACTTTAATTGCTAAACCTTCTAATTTTGCAGCAATTGCAACTGCTTCATCTTTAATTTTAGAATCTTTGTGAGCCCTTTGTTTCATTACTTCTGCATGTGCTTTTTTTGCAGAATCTGTAGCCAAAGCAGCATATCCTTGTGGTATTAGGAAGTTTCTTCCATAACCTGGCTTCACATTTACTACTTCGTCTTTGAAGCCTAATTTATCAACGTTTTTCTTTAATATAAGTTCCATATCTCGGGAATTAAAATCATTCTACAATACACCAATGGTGCTCTATTTCATTAAATCGGCAACATAAGGAAGAATCGCCAAGTGTCTTGAACGTTTCACCGCTTTGTTTACTCTTTTTTGAAATTTTTGGGATGTCCCAGTCAATCGTCTTGGAAGAATTTTTCCTTGTTCATTGATGAATTTCAATAAGAAATCCGGGTTTTTATAATCCACATATTTAATACCGCTTTTTTTGAATCGGCAGTATTTTTCCTTTTTAACTTCAATGTTAATCGGGGTTAAGTATCTGATATCTGATTGTTCCATGTCTTAAAAATCTTTAGATGTTTTTAACTAAGCAGTCAGAGCTGCCGCTTTTAGTTTACGTGTTTTTTCTGCGAATGCTTGGTGATCTTTTTCCATTTTCACGGTTAAGAATCGGATGACTCGCTCATCACGTTTAAATTCAACTTCCAATTTTTGGACAAGTTGACCATCATTTTCAAACTCTACCAAAGCGTAGAAGCCAGTCGATTTTTTCTGAATCTGATAAGCCATTTTTTTAAGGCCCCAAAATTCGTGGTGAACAATTTTTCCACCATTTTTAGAAATAAAATCTTCGTAGACTTTTACTGCTTCCTTTGCCTGCTCTTCAGACAAAACGGGAGTTAAAATGAAAACAGTTTCGTACCTATTCATATTTATTTATAATTAAAATTAGGGCGCAAATATACCTATTTAATTGGAAAAACAAAGGGAATCGGGTAAAATGGACGATTTATTTTCCTCTAAAGGTTTGAAATGATTTCCGATTAACGATTTCCGATTAACGATTTTTGATTTATTCTATTGGATTTCAATCATTTGAATATATTTTTTATTCCATTCGGCGTTGTTGAATGCGGATTGAAATCCTAGGCTCCATTTGGATTTGCCGTTTGTTGATAAATTCCAAACCAACATCCAAGGCCTTTCACCTATATTTGTTCCTCAGAAAAATCTATGAGTAATTTTGTTGTTTCAGCGCGTAAATATCGTCCGCAAACCTTTGAATCGGTTGTTGGGCAAGGGTCAGTTACTGTTACCCTTAAGAATGCAATAAAAAATCATCATCTTGCTCAAGCCTTTTTGTTCTTTGGTTCAAGAGGTGTTGGTAAAACAACTACAGCTCGTATTTTAGCGAAAACCATTAACTGTTTAAATTTAAGTGAAGATACAGAGCCTTGTAATAAGTGTGATTCGTGCGCGGGATTTAATGATGGACATTCTTTTAATATTTTTGAATTAGATGGTGCTTCCAACAACTCGGTAGATGACATTCGAGTTTTAATTGACCAAGTGCGCATCGCACCGCAAATTGGAAAGTACCGCATCTTTATTATTGATGAGGTACACATGTTATCGGCACAAGCTTTTAACGCTTTTCTAAAAACACTTGAGGAACCTCCTGCTCATGCTATTTTTATTTTAGCAACAACAGAGAAACACAAAATTATTCCTACCGTTTTATCACGTTGTCAGATTTTTGATTTTCATCGTATTCAAGTCAATGCAATTGTTAAACATCTGCAAGGAATTGCAAAAAAAGAAAACATCACGGCAGATGAAAAAGCGTTGCATATCATCGCACAAAAAGCTGATGGTTCTTTGCGTGACGCACTTTCAATATTTGATCAAATTGTTTCTTTCTCGTTGAATAATGTGACGTACGAAGCTGTTTTAGAATACCTGAACGTACTCGATTACGATTACTATTTTAGAGTGACTGATGCAGCAATTGCGGGAGACATACCTCAAAATTTATTAATTTACAATGACATTTTAGAAAAAGGATTTGACGGAAGCCAATTCCTGATTGGTCTTGCAGAACATCTCAGAAATCTTTTGGTATGTAAAGATGATAAAACAGTTGAATTATTAGAAGTTCCTGCGGAAATTAAAGCACGCTATCAACAACAAGCCGTTGCAACAGATTCAGAATTTATTTTAGTAGGTTTAGATTTATTACGCGATGCGGAGATTCAATTTAAGTCAACAAAAAACAAACGATTAATGGTAGAAATTTCGCTCATGAAATTTTCATCTATCCTATCATCACTAAAAAAGCAAACGGTATCTTAAGCTATAAAAGCATACAAATTTTGCCTTTTGAGGGACAGCATTCTAGTAATACAGGTGCAGTCGCAGTAGTAGCGAAAGTTGCTGTAGCATTAGCGGATGCAGTTAGTCCGCAGAATTTAGTACAAGAAAATTCCGCAAAAACAATAGAGCAACAAACGGCACCTATTCATACAGAAGTAAAGGCTTATATAAAACCAGCAGAAGTTGTTGAACGCAAAAAATTTACTGCACCAACCGGAATTCTTACAACATCTAATCTTGGAATTAAATCAATTCTAGATCCACCCAAAAATAAATTGGCTGACAATCAAGATGCGCTTTTACCAGACATTGCAGAAAATTTTAGTCTTGAAAAATTAAAACAAGTTTGGAACGATTATGCTTTGATTGTTCGCTCGCAAAAAAAAGATAATCTCTACACAACGTTGACCAACTCAGAGTTGACAATGACACCCGATTATAAAATACAATTAGAAATCAGCAACAGCGCCGCAGTATTTGAATTGGAGCGAGAAAAATCAGGTCTTTTGGGCTATCTTCGAAGTAATTTAAAAAATTATCAACTCACATTTAATCACAAAGTATCTGTCAACGAATCTGCATCACCATTAAACAGTCGCGCCACTTTTGAAAAATTATCGGAAGAAAATCCGGCCCTTTTGAAATTGCAGAAGATGTTTAATTTGGATATTGATTATTAGGGTTGAAAGCCCGCCTGGCTGCACCAAGCAGACAGGGTTGAAGGTTTTTTTGTAGCGGAAGGGCTTGCCCAGTCCTTGGTTGAAACGTTCAAAGTTGAAACGGCTCCGGTGACTGAGTAGCAATAGCCCTGCCTGCGTGTCGCAGTCTGGCATGGTGTCCCTGCCTGTTTGACAAAATTCAGACAGGGAAGGCAATGGCGAGTTGTGAGAATTGAAAAACGTTAATTTAACCGATTATTCCCTTTTGTATTTTGAATTTTCTTTTTTTTGGAATTTCTTTTTCCTCACCTTTGTATCAAACACAAATTAAAAAATGTCAAAAAATTTTAACCCCAACTCTACCGCTCAAGCTGATGCCGGCATTTTTGGTTTACCATTTACCGCCGAGGAATCTCAAATCATTATTATTCCTGTGCCTTGGGAAGTAACAACAAGTTACGGAGGCGGAACATCATTGGGTCCGGAAGCTGTACTAAACGCATCCATGCAAGTTGATTTGTATCATCATGATTTTCCGGATTTGTGGAAAAAAGGAATTTTTATGGATGAGATTCCTGAAGAACTTTTAGCCCTGAGTGAATCGTTAAAACCAGAAGCAAAAAAAATAATTGAAGCGCTTGAACGAGGCGAAGACCCAACAATAGATTCAGGTTTAAAAATTTCTTACAAAGTCATTAATCAAGGTTGCGATAAAATGATTGCTTGGGTAAAAGAGCGTTCGGCCTTTTGGATAAAACAAGGCAAAACAGTTGGCCTGCTTGGTGGTGACCATAGTACGCCACTTGGTTATTTAAAATATTTGGGAGAGACTTATTCGGAATTTGGTGTTTTAGTTTTAGACGCACATTACGATTTACGAAATGCTTACGAAGGTTTTAAATATTCACACGCATCTATATTTTATAATTCTTTGCAAGAGATTCCTCAAATTATTAAATTGGTTCAAGTTGGAATTCGAGACTATTGTTTAGAAGAAAAAGAATATGCAATTAGTCAAGGCAACAGAGTAAAAACTTATTTTGACAGAGACATTCGAAAAAGTCAATTCACTGGAAAAAACTGGAATGAAATCTGCGAAGAAATTGTGGCACAACTTCCGCAAAAAGTATATGTATCAGTAGATATTGACGGTTTTGATCCTAAGTTATGTCCAAATACAGGAACACCAGTTGCGGGAGGTTTAGAATATGAAGAAGGAATGCATTTATTTAACGTATTAAAAGCAAGCGGAAAAACAATTATTGGATTTGATTTGAATGAAGTTTCTCCTGGAGAAGATGATTGGAATGGAAATGTTGGAGCGCGCGTTCTTTATCATTTGTGCGGTCTGGCGAAGGGGTAGATTGAAATAAAAAACTATTGGTCAAAAAAAAAATATGAAAAATATACAATTAATTCTTCTGCTAAACTTTTTTGGACTCACACTGTTTAGTCAAATTCAAACGATTAACTACGACGACGGCGCAAAATACGTCGGTGAAATGACAGATGGACTTTGTCATGGCAAAGGAAAAATGTATTGGGCCGATGGTTCTGCTTACGATGGTGAATGGGAGAATCATACAAAAAGCGGATATGGTATCATGACATGGCTAAACGGCGATGTGTACAGAGGCAATTGGGAAAACGGAAAATATTCTGGTTATGGAAAATTAACATGGGGAATTGGTGACGTTTACGAAGGCAATTGGGCAAACGGAGTGTTTGATGGAAAAGGAAAATATAGTTGGAATTCAGGCGACGTGTATGAAGGATCTTTCAAAAACGACTTAAAACATGGCAAAGGGACCATGCGTTGGGTAAACGGCGATTATTATAAAGGCGAATGGGTTGAAGAATATAGAACCGGTAAAGGATATTTTATTTGGCCGGATGGAGAATCATACAAAGGAGAATTTTTAAATAATCTTTGTCACGGAAAAGGCACTATGTTTTATAAAAACGGCACAAAAACAAAAGGTACTTGGGCAAATAATGAATTTGTGAAATAGAATTTTTCTCGCAAAAAAATTCCCGGCGGTATGCTGAAACGAGTTCAACATGACGCGGGGATTTTTTTATGCTAATTTTTTATTTTTTCTGATTAGCAATTTGATCTTCAGGATTCATAATTATCGAAGCTTTTTCAACGCGCAATTTTGTTCCTTCAGATGATATAAGAACAGTTGTGTCATTTACTTCTAATATTTTTCCATGAATTCCACCAGCAGTAATTATTTTATCACCTTGACCAAGAGCTTCACGAAATTTACGTGTTTCTTTATTTCTTTTCATTTGCGGACGAATCATAAAGAAATAAAATACTACGGCAATTAATCCAAACATGATTAAAGTTTGCATTCCGCCGCCGCCTTGTGCACCAGCCGGCGCTGCGTCTTGTAATAATAGGATGTTGAAGTTCATTTTTTTTTAGTTTATTAGTTGATAGTTTAGTAGTTGATAGTTTTTTAGTTGAGGGTTGAAAGATTTTTTTGTTGAAGGGTTTATTGGTTGGTAGTTTTTGTAGTGGACGGGCTCGCCCCGTCCTTGGTTAATAATTGAAGAGTTTTGAAAGGTTTATTAGTTGATAGTTTATTTGTTGAAAGCCTGCTTGGCTGCACCAAGCAGACAGGGTTTATTTGATTTTTTGTATTTTGTCTTTTTGAATTTTGAATTTACTCCGTTACAACACCCACCAACGTAATCATCGAAGTAGTTGGGTTTGTGTTTGCCTCTACGGTTACATTTTTTCTTACGTTTCCAACTTTACCGCTTGAATCGAATACAACTGTAATCTCTCCAGTTTCACCTGGTGCAATTGGATATTCTGGCCAATCTTGCGGCACTGTGCAACCACATGTTGCTTTTACATCTAACAAAACAAGTTGTGTTTCTCCTGTGTTTTTAAATTTAAAAGTGTGAGTCACTTCTTCACCGTCTTGCACTTTTCCAAAATCAAATTCCATTTCGTCAAAAGAAATTTCTGTTGGATTATCGATGAACTCAGCATATTCCATTTTACGTTCTGCTGCATTTGCATTTTCGCTGGATGTGCAAGCGGTCATTGTAACTGCTATAACACTTATGATAATTATTTTTTTCATTTTCAGAATTAATTTATTAAACCTCTTCCTGTTTTATTTACTTGGCCATCTTTATCTAAAAGTTCAACAGCCTTATCCAAAATTCCGTTTATAAAAACTTGACTTTTTGGTGTGCTGTAAAATTTCGAAATTTCGATGTATTCATTCAAAGTTACTTTTTTTGGAATAGATGACATCGCAGTAAATTCTGTTAATGCCATTTTTAACAATATAACATCCATTTTTGCAATTCGGTCAAGTTCCCAATTTTGTGTTAACTCTTCAATTAGTTTGTCGTTTTTTTCGTTATCTTTTATTGTTTGACGAAACAAAATCTCGGTAAAAACCCGTTCATCTTCTTCGTCTTTATAAAGCGTCAGAATTGGCATGTTGATATCTCCATTTTCTGGAA
>Ga0105048_10020026_pt1 | contig 10229 bp, 6 predicted proteins | sample MAT05_FD_78382 | JGI IMG/M metagenome (GOLD analysis project Ga0105048, IMG submission 78382) | Freshwater microbial communities from Lake Fryxell liftoff mats and glacier meltwater in Antarctica - MAT-05 | ecosystem: Environmental > Aquatic > Freshwater > Ice > Liftoff microbial mat | place...
ACAACTGCATCGCGGTGGACCCTGCGGATCCGAAGCGGTGCGTTGTGGGTCTGGTCAATGTCTATCTGACGGAGGACGGCGGGCTGAGCTGGACGAAGATCAGCCACGCGAACACGCATCGGGATCACCACGCGGTGTGGATCTCCGGAAACACCGTCTATTCGTGCAACGACGGCGGATTCACGGTGTACGACATAACTGCGGACCAGTGGGAAGAGCGGTGCAGTGGTCTGAATCTGGCGATGGCGTACGACATGGATGTGGCGCAGACCAGTTCGGGGTCGATCTCGATGGGTCTGCAGGATCAGGGGTCGTGGGCGTCGGGAGCACTGGTGACGCCTCCGGAGAAGAGGGGCGACGTGGTGCCGTTCCGCCAGATCGCGCACCACGATGGCGGCTGGACGGTGTATGACCCGGACGACGAGACGCACCTGTTCTGCAGCTATCAGAATATGGGTCTGGTGCGGTACCGCGACGGGGTGAGGACGGACGAGCCGGCGGGACTGGAAGACATCCCTGATTCGCAAAAGAACCGGGTGTTCATGGCAGTGCTGGGCATGGACATCTCCGAACGGGAGGCGGGAGCCGCGGGGACCCGTGCGATTTACCTGTGCTCGTCGGACGTTTGGTGCAGCGAGGACGACGGGGAGCGTTTCAGCAACATCACGGAGGGCGCGCTGGACGGGTCGATCATCAGCGCGATCGAAGTGTGCCAGGGAAATGCGAACCGGATTTATCTGGGTACCACACGAGGTGGTTTTTTCCGGGGAACGCGGCAGGCCGACGAGTCGTGGAGCTGGACAAGTAATCTGGCTGGCCCGTTGAATCCGAACCGGATTATCACTCGGATCGATTCGATGACGGAGAATCCGGACCGGGTGGCGTACGTGGTGGGCCTGGTGTCCGCCACGTTTATTCTGGGGACGACCGAGGGAACTCCGTCGCACCGGATGCTGCGCGGCGGGCTGTACGGCGAGGTGGACGGGAAGCCCGCGCTGTTCGATTACGCGCACCACTACGAATCGGACGACGGCGGGATGTCGTGGCTGACGCGCAGCCGAATGGGAATGGTGAATCTGCCGCATAACGCGTTGGTTATGAACCTGGGAGCGGCGCTGGACGAGGCGGGCGGCATGGTGACGATTGTGGCGCACGATGGCGGGGTTTCCGTTCGCGTGGGCAACTCGGATTTCCTGCCGGCGAACGGAAATCTGCCGAATGTCCGCATTACCGACGTGGTAACTCACGAGGGTTCAAACGACGTGTTTGTCTCCACATACGGGCGCGGGGTCTGGAAGACGACTCTGGCTGAACTGAAGAACTGGTGGGCTCATATGGACGAGATGGCGGAGAAGTCGTCGGGTGGGATGAGTTCGTCCAGCGTCTGAGGGTGGGGCGGGCAGGCTCGGTAATAATCGTCGGCGTGGCCGGTGGTCATGCGCGTCCAGGAGTTGTCGTGGTGGCGGACGACGATGTGCTCGGCGGCCTTGTTGTCGCAGACGCGGATGGGGCGTGCTCCGGAGTCGCGAATAAAGGCGCTGTCTTCACCGACGTGGCGGTCGGGGAAGCGATGGCGCATCCAGAGAGATTTCCAGAAAGCGAGTGAGCTGCCGGTGTTCCAGCCGTGCCCGGAGAAGCGCGGGGTAAGGTCGTGGTCGCCGGCGAGGAGGATGAGGTAGCAGCAGCGGGCGATGAGCGTGGCGTCGCGAGCTTCCGCGGGGATGGCCAGGAGATGCCCCGCGTGGGTTTCGAGAAAAGTGGGGGCATACCAGTCGTCGTCGTCGAGCTTCTGGATGATGGATCCGCGGGCGGCCTGGATGCCGATGTTGAGTTTGGCTCCGGTGGAGGTGTTTCGGGGCAGGTGGATGAGGCGGACGGCTGAGGACAGACCGTCGGGGATGGGCGGCGGAGTATCGTCGTCACTGACGAGGATGAGTTCGCGTCTGGGCCAGGTCTGCCGGGCGAAGCAGCGGAGGGCTGTGGGGAGGAATCGGTGCCGGTTCCAGGTCGGCATGACGCAGGAGATGAGGGGGGCGGTCATTTTCTGCTAAACTCGGCGGAAATCCACTATGTATACTCTTTTGCGGCAGCGGTCTTTGCGATCAGCGCTGTGGGGTGAGGCCCCGGCGTTCCTGCTTTCCCTGCTGGTGGCGGAACTATTCTTTCACTTTCATAGCTTCACCCTGGAGTGCGGAGCGTTTTGCGTGGTCTGGTTTGGGCTGGGGTGGGCGGCGGATGGCGTTCGCCGGGTGATGGTCGGGTCGCGGCAGCAGGGGTAGGAAGGGCCGGGCTTCAGGTTTTCATCCGGGCGAGGAAGTAGAGCCCGGTGAGGGTGAAGACGGCGTCGGGCGACCAGGCGGCGAGGGGCGCGGGGAGCTGATTTACGTTGCCGATCTGTTCGAATAGCTTGCCGATGGCGAAGTAGGCGAAGGCGATTCCGAAGCTGACCCCGATGCCGGCGATGGCTCCGCGATGTGCCGAAAGGAAAGCGAAGGGGACCGAGATCAGCGCCAAAATCACCGCGAACAGGGGCACCGCGAATTTCTTGTGGTACTGGACGCGGAGCTTGATGGTGTCGAGGCCGCTCTGCTGCAGCTCCCGGATGTAGCTGCCAAGCTCGACGAAATTCATCTGCTTGTCCTGCTTCACTTCCTTCAGGAAATAGCCGGGGGTTTCGGTGAGTTCGGGGAACGTGGCGATGGTGCCGGTGAACGGATCGAATCTCGTTTCTCGGCTGTCCCTGAACTCGCGCTTCCAGCCGTTCTGGAAGATCCAGGTGTTGAGGGCCGGCTCCCAGCGGGCGCGCTCGGCGGAGATGTGGCGGACCAGGCGGAACGTCGTTGGATCCAGCTGGTAGACGTTGGGATTGATCATCACGTTCTCGCCGGGATCGAAGTACTTGTAATAGAAAATGCGGGAGCTTTCGCCCATGATCCACTTGCGGTCGGGGCGGAGCCAGGTTTGCACGGGCTTGCCCTTGATCTGGTTGCGGATGGCGTCCTGAATGCGATTGGCGTCGGGAATGATGTAGTGATCGAAGGCGAAGAGCGCGAAGCTGAGCGCGAGGCTGCTGACCAGCACGGGCACGGCGAGGCGGTAGAGGCTGACTCCGCAGGCCTTCATCGCGGTCACTTCGTTGTTGCGGGTGAGGATGCCGAAGGTCACCAGCACGGCGACCAGGACGCTGACCGGCGTGGAGTCGTAGATCAGCATGGGCGTGAGGAAGAAGAGATACTTCGCCACGGTGGTCATGGGCGTGCCGTTGCGCAGGATGTCGCTGAGAAGCTCAAAGAAGGTGAACACCAGCGTGATGCTGACGAAGCTGGCCAGCCAGAGCACGAAGTGAAACAGGAAGCTGCTGAGGACGTAGTTGTCGATGATGCCGGGTGCCAGGGGAATTCGGCGGACCAGCGTGGTGGTGGGCGGCGCGGAGGGCAGATTGCCCCGGAAACGGGCCCAGAGACTGGACAGCCAGATCCGGATGGAACCGAGGAAATCGGCGTCGCCTGCGCGCTCAAGGCGGATGGTGAGGATGATGCCGACGATGAACAGGATCGCGTTGGGAATCCAGAGGGCGGGTCCGGCGGGCAGTTTCTCCTTCTGGGCGAGGCCGATGAGGGAGATAAGACCCATGTAATACAGGAACGCGATCAGGACCGTGAGGACGAAGGCTCCGCTGCGTCCACCCTTGCGCGACGAGACGCCGAGGGGCACGGCGATGAGGCCGAGCAGGATGCAGGAAATGGGCAGGACGATGCGCTGGTGAAACTCGATTCTCGCTTCAAGGGAATCGCGGGCGGCCTTCCAGAGCGGGCCCATGTCCATTGCGATGTAGGAGATGCGGGGACGGAGTTCTACGCGGGTGGCGGCGTCGAGGGCCTGCTCGCCTTTGGGGAAGGCTGTGTTGAAGTACTGGACGGGATCCTTGCCGGACAGGTGGGTGCTGCCGTTGACCAGAGAGAGCTGGATGCGGTTGTGCTCAACGTCTGGCGAGGCGACGGCTTCCGACGCGATGGTGATGCCGGGGGCCTCGCCGGTTTCGCCACCCGCGTTGCGGCGCTGATCGGGCGGCGTGAGGTCCGCGAGGAAGACGTTGCGCCATCGGACGACGGGTCCGGCGATCATGTCGCCGACGTAGATGATCTTGTTGGGGAACTGTTCCTCAAAGACACGGGGCTGGATTTCCGCGGTGAGTTCGGCGGCGGCGATGCGATTGAGGATTCGGTAAAACTGGCGCCAGCCCATGGGGGTCAGCCAACTGGTCATGGCTCCGGTGAGGATGGCTCCGATGACGGCGAACGCGAGGACGGGAGTCAGCAGTTTGCGGGAGGGGACGCCGCTGGCGCGAAGAGCGGTGATCTCAGCGTCGGACGACATGCGGCTGAGGCAGATCAGCGTGCCGACCAGCACACCGATGGGGATGGTGAACGTGAGGACGGGCGGCAGCAGCAGAGTGAACAGCGAGGCGACCACGTCGGGGGCCGCGGAGCCTCGCAGGAGTTGTTCAAAGAGCTTGCTGACGCGCTGAAGAAACAGCACGAAGGTAAACAGAACCGTGCCGAGCAGCGCGCTCGACAGGATCTCCAGAAAGACCGTTCGTGTAATCAGACCCATTCGCGGTGATGCTTATCTGGACGCTTTTGCCCGGAGTTCCGGTGCGGGAACGATGGGAAGTTTGGGCACATCGTCGCGGGGGCGTTCCAGTTCGAGTTCTTCAAAGAGCAGCGCGGGTCCCACCACTGAGACGCCGGCCACATAGCCGCCACCGCTGAGCAGGGCGAAGGGCAACATATTGTTCAGGTAGTGGAGGGCATACTGCTCCTCGGAAACCGCCTCGATATCGCGCAGCGAGCGGATGCCGAAGCCACGGAAGCGGAGACCGCGGACCAGTTCCTCGCGGCCGTCGGGGTAGATGCGGTAGCAGAGGGCGGGAGCGCTGACGGGGCGAACGGACCCGGACTGCTGGGCGGCCTGGATTAGGCGGCGAGCTTCGTCGTTACTGGCGGAAGAGGGGAAGTCCATGCGGCGGACGATGATGCCGAAGGGCTTGTTGCGCTCAGCGAGCTTCTTGAGGAACTTCGCCTTCAGCTCAGTTGCCTTGACGGATTCCGAGGACTGGATGAACAGGTTGCTGATGCTGGCCTGCCATGCGCCAAACGCTCCTGGGAGCCGGGCGCGGCCGTTAGTGCCTTCCTGGCCGCGGACGGGCTGGCGGGTAAGCAGGAAGGTCTTGAGGCGACCCTTGTCGACGAGCTTGACCGGCTTGGGCGTGACGCCTTCCTCATCGATCTCATAGGAGCCGAGGAGGGGCTGGCCATTCCACTCCTTTCTGGTGGGATCGTCGATGATGTCGAGGAACTCCGGCAGAATCCGGGAGTCGATCCGATTTTCGAGTTCGCTGGGGAGGAACGGGATCTGGCGTCCGGGTTCGCCGACGGGCTTCCGGCCGAGGGCGAAGTTGGGCCCGAGGAGTTCGGCGAGGACCTGAGCTCCGGCGATGCCTTCGAACAGCACAGGCCCGCTGTAGCTTTCTCCGAGGGGCGCTTTGGCGAGAGCGCGCACGTTTTCCGCCATCTGCGTAACAGCCCTGGCGAGCTCAGCGGGCGGTGGCAGCGCGCTTTCGTTGTTCCGGGGAATGGAGACAGCGTCGCGAACCGTCATGCCGTCCGGGGCGAAGGTGGCGGCCTGGGCCTGAAAGTGGGCGAGTGGCTCAGACCGCTGGATGGCGGAGCCTTCGGTATTCACCATGTAGGACAGGGAACGGGTGTCGGTGAAGGTGACATTGGACGAGATGATGTCGGGGTAGTTGAGGAAAAGCGCCGAGAGGTCGCGGACGCGGGCAGTCCACACGGTGGTGACCGGGGTACCTCGCTGCACTCCTCCGAACTTCTGGACCGGGGCGGCGGGCCAGAGGTCGGGGAGGTTGTCGTTCTGGGTGACGTTCTTCAGGGCGGCTCGCTTCCGGGCGATGGTCTCGACGGCGCCTTTGTAGGCGCGGTCCGTGGAGAGCCACCAACCGCGGCGAAGGACGCCGTAGTTGTCGTCGATGGGGGCGGCATCGCCACCTCCGCTACCGAAGTCGCTGAAGATGTAGTTGGTGTTATCGAACTTGTAATCGCCCACGCGGACCTTCACGCGAGGAACGCGAAAGCGGTTTTCGCCCGAGGCCAGAGTGGCTCCGAGAGCGGCCGAAGTGCTGAAACCATGCGCGTCGTCGAGGGTGTACTCGATGAAGTAGGGCTGCTCGAGGCCGGGGAGGGCGAGTTTTTTGGCGCGCTCCATTTCATCCAGCATGGAGCGTAGGACGGTGTCCTTCTGCTGGGCGGGGACCAGCGCCGGGGCGCACAGCGCGATGGTGAGGAGGGCGGCGGCGGATCTCATGTTCACAGGGAACCTCCTTCAACGGGCGGCGCGGGCAGAAGGGGCGGGCGCTCGCGGCCCTTATCCTTCTTCTGGATTTCGATTTCGGAGACCAGCAGGGCGGGCGAGACGGCGGAGACCGGGACGCTGCCGGATTCGGCTCCGCAGTAGCCGTTGAAGACCTCCGGGCGGTCTGAGGTGGCCAGGATGCGGGCGAAGCTGGACAGCGGAGTTCCGACGATGTCGACGCCGCGGACGAGTTCATCCGGGCGACCGTCGGGAAACACGCGATAGACGATCAGGGGGATGACGGTCCACGCCTGCAGGCTGGCCCGGCTGGTGGTGGTGAACCCACCGGTAACCTGTTCGAAGCGGAAGCCGTGGGTCTTGCCCTGGCGCTTGATTTCCTCGATCAGCATTTCGCGGAGCTTGGCGTCGGTGACCTGTTTTGTGGATTCCACGATGAGGTTCGACTGGCGGGAGACGACCTCAGCTCCGGCCTGTTTGCGGCCGTGCCCGTTGGAAGTGGGAAAGCCCTTGATGGGCGAGCGCGACATCAGGAAGGTCTTCAGCGTTCCGTTGTCGACCACCTTGACCGGGCGGGCTGCGACGCCTTCGTCGTCGTAGGCGAACGTTCCGTTGAGGTCGACGCCGGCGGCCTTCTTACGGGTGGGGTCGAAATTGACGGAGAGGAACTCAGGGAGCACCTTCTGGTTCACCATTTTGGTGAAAGTCTGGCCCTCGGATTCGTCCTTCTGGCGGTGGCCCTCAATGCGGTGGCCGAAGATCTCGTGAAAGAAGACGGCGGCGGCGCTGCCGGAGAGGATGGCGGGACCGGCGAAGGGATCGACGACGGGCGCGTTGAGGAGTTTGGTGACCTCGTCCGCAACTTTGGCGACGGCGGCTTCAACCACCTTGTCGTCGGGGAGGCCCGCGGCGGTTTCGGCTTCAAAGCTGTCGGTTGCCATCAGGTCCATGCCATCGGCGGCTTTGCCGGAACCGTAGATGGTGATCCGGGCGAAGCCGCGTCCGTGCTGGACGCGTGTACCCTCACTGTTCACCAGGTAGCGGTTCTCTGTGGCGACGCGGATGGAGACGGCGGAGTTGAGGACTCCGGGGTATTTGTTGAAAATGGCGGACCACTTGCGGACGCGGGCGGCCCAGTCGGCCTTGCCGAGCTCGAGTTTTGGAAGAGCCTGAACGTCGACCGAGGGTTTCTCCTGAGAGAAGTCGTCGCTGTCATCCTCGGCGGCGACGGTCACCTGGGTGGAGGTCTTCAGGTTGATGAGGCGCTGGGCGGCTCGGCGATAGGTCCGGTCGGTCTCCAGCCACGCGCGGCGGCGGATTTCGTCGGCCTGGCCCTCAGGGGCCTGATCGTCAACCGGGAGCAGGACGGGGCTGGAAAACTGGACCCTTTCTCCACGCGCGGAGTGGTAATTATCCAGTTTCCTGGTTCCGACGCGCAGGTTTACGTCGAGAATTCGACTGTGGCCCTTGCCTTCATTCTGCAGGGCGCCGAAGATGCCCGTCCAGCTTTGGGACTTCTGTTCGATGACGCCATATTGCAGAAAATAGGGCTGGGGATCGCCTTTCTCGCGCAGCACGGCGAAATTGCGATCGAGTTCGCTCTTTAAGGTATCAAGGAGTGGAGCCGACTGGCCAAAACAGGCCGACACGGCTCCAAGCAATCCGACGGCCACCGATAACCTGGGCACGCTGTCAGAATACCAGCAGGCGAGGCACTATGCCCTCAGCACGTTCGTCGACGCGTCATCGCGGATGGTTGAGGGACGAAACGTGGACAGCGCCAGGCCGTACCTGCCGCGAACTCCGGATTTCTCAAAGATGTGTTTCAGGTGGATCTTCACGGTACCCGGACGGATGCCAAGTTCGTCGGCGATTTCCTTGTTTCGCATGCCCTGTTCCACGAGTTGCAGTACCTGCTGTTCGCGCAGGGTAAGTTCCGGGCGGCCGTAACTGTTGTTTCCGCCGGCAGCATGGAACAGGTTGTCCTCCAGCCAGGTGACGCCATTGGCGACGGCGTCGAAACACGCCATGAGCGCATCAGTCCGGGCGGACTTGCGGAGCACGCCGCTGGCGCCGGCCTGCAGGAACCGGAGAGCCTCGGCGTCGGTAACGTTGGTTCCCCACACGACGATGGCGACATTGCCAGCGGCGGTTCCCCGCCCCCGGATGCGGGCTGTCCATTCGAGTATTTCGGCGTTTCCGGCGGCCTTGTCGACGATGGCGATTCGGGGAGACAGAGTGAAAATCTGGTTTGCCAGGGCGTCCATTGTGCGCGCAGGGTCCAGCAGGCGGTAGGCTCCGGACTGATTCAGAATGGAGCGAAGCCCTTCTACGACAACGGGTTGGGTATCGCAGACGCCTACCGTCAGCCGGGGGTCGAGTTCGTTGGTCATTGGTGGTTCCTCACACTGAAGCTCTTCGGCACGGCGGAAAGATGTTTGAAGGTTTTTTTTCAATGTGCCGATAAGGGGAGTGACTATGAACGACGCGCGCTTTTTGCTGACGCTTCTTATTTGCCCGCAGAAGAAGCTGAGCACCGACCTGATGCCGCTGATTGCAAAGGCACTTCCGCTGGCCCCGATCCACACCATGCAGGGGTATCCGGATCGCCGGCAACTGGCGGATCAACTGCGAACGTTCGCGGCGCGGCTGTGTTTTTTGGAATTTCACGCGGGCAGCAACGACGGTTTCCAGACTCTGGAAACGTTGCACGCGCTGTCTCCTGGACTTCCCGTGGTGGCGCTGCTGTCATCCAACGATCCTGAGCTGGTGCTGAAGTGCCTGCGCCAGGGCACGACGGACTTTCTGATCGCGCCGGTCACGTCGGAACAGGTGGACGCGTGTCTGGCGCGCGTGATGCGACAGATTCAGAGTGTGAACAGCCAGGATGTGAAGCCAGGCAGGATTGTGGCTGTGACGGCGGCCAAAGCGGCGGCTGGCGCGACCACGGTGGCCGTGAACCTGGCGTGGCAGTGCAAGAAGCGCCTGGGCAAAACCCTGCTGGCCGATCTGGATCCGCTGGCCGGGACGATTTCGTTCCTGCTGAAGCTGAAATCCAGCTACAGCTTCCTGGACGTGATTCAGAGATACGACCATCTGGACGCCGACCTCTGGACGACCATGGTGAACAACTGCCAGGGCGTGGACGTTTTGCTGGCTCCGGAAACGCTGGTGGATTCGTCGGAGCTGACGAGTGCGACCCCCGTGCTGGAGTACGCCCGGACTCATTATGAGGCTCTGGTGCTGGATTTGAGCACGACGCCGGGGGACTGGACGCTGTCGGCCGCCAGGGCCTGTGACGACCTGCTGGTGGTGGCGACCAACGAATTGCCGTCGCTGCATTCCGCACAGAGGATTCTGGGCTGGTACAAAGCGATGGGGGTGGAACCGGAGAAGATCAAGCTGGTGATCAACCGATACACGAAGGGTGTCGGGCTGGAACTGGAGCGGATTCCGGAAGCGCTGGGTGGCCACGAGGTGTTCGCCGTGATTCCCAGCGATCCCGAGTCCGTGGGCAAATCGCTGATGGAGGCGAAGCCTGTCCCTCCAGGGACGGCGTTCGGCAAGGCGATGGCGAAGCTGGCGGGAGAGCTGCTTCCCGACGAAGCGGCAGCGCCGGCGGCGAAAACACCGAAGAGACAGGCAACCGGTCTGGGCGGCCTGATATCCTCAATGTTTTCGAAAGCCTGAGTGACACATCCCTCCACATCCACAGTTTTTGAGATTGACGAAAGCAACGCGGCGGAATGGCTGAGAGGCCGCTTCGGGCTGGATGCTGGCCGGGTGGAGGTGCTGCCGGGCGGCGTTTCCAACACGGTTCTGCTGGTGGAGGTGGGAGCGCG
>Ga0105048_10020028_pt1 | contig 10228 bp, 8 predicted proteins | sample MAT05_FD_78382 | JGI IMG/M metagenome (GOLD analysis project Ga0105048, IMG submission 78382) | Freshwater microbial communities from Lake Fryxell liftoff mats and glacier meltwater in Antarctica - MAT-05 | ecosystem: Environmental > Aquatic > Freshwater > Ice > Liftoff microbial mat | place...
AGGCGCCCCCCGAGCCGCCCCCGCGCGGGGGGGCCCCGCGGGGGGGGGCCGGGCGTCGGGGGGAAGAGCGCGGGGGGAAAGAGGGGGGGGGGAAACAGCGTGGGGGGAACCAGCGTCGGGGGAAACAGCGTCGGGGGGCGTCGGCGCGTCGGGTGTCGCGACCGCGGGCGGGATCGGCGACAGCCCCAAGTAGGCGAGGAGCGCCCGTAGGTCCGCCGATTCCGGCACCCCCGGCGGTGTCGGACGCGCGCCGAACTCGCCGCCGCGGATCCGCAGCGTCTGCATCCCGAGCCGGAGCGCCGCCGCGATCTCGGCGTCCGGGCGGTCGCCCACCACCAGCACCTCGTTCGCCGCGAACCCGGAGCGCGCGAGCCAGGCGCGGAGGAGTTCCTCCTTGCCGCGACGCGTGAAGACGTCGTCGAGGAGCACCTCGTCGAACGCTCCCTCGAGCCCGAGCGCCATCAGCTTCTTCTCCTGCGTCGCGGGGTGCCCCATGGACAGCAGCACCAGCCGCACCGTCGCGCGCACCCGCCGGAGCACCTCCGCCGTGAACGGGAACGGCACCAGCGGCCCGGGGTCGCGGTCGTAGAACGCCCGCCGCCCGGCCTCCGCCACGCGCGCAGGATTCACCGCGCGGAAGCAGGCCGCCACCGCGTCGTCGAGGTCGTGTTCCACGCCCCCCAGCGACATCCGCGCGTCCAGCACCTCGTCGACCGTCGCCCGCGCGCCCGCCTCGACCATGGCGCGCGCCGCCTCGCGGTGCGCCGGACCCACACACTGCGTGAAGCAGTCGTAGAGCGTGTCGTCGAGGTCGACGACCACCGCGCGAAGCGTCGGTCCGCTGCCGTTCATGGGGTCTCCTCGCCCACGCTGAAGCCCCACGGCACCAGGCGGACCGGGATCGCGCGCCCCCCCGCGGCCGTCAGCGCCGACGCGAGGCCCGGCGGCTCGCGGTCGTCGCGCAGGACCACGAGCACGCAGCCGCCGCCGCCCGCGCCGCACACCTTCGTCCCGAGCGCGCCCGCGGCGCGCACCGCGGCGTCGAGCGCCGCGATCTCGGGCGTCGAGACGCCCGGCGCCATCCGCACGCGGATCGCGCCCTCGGCGACGACGAGCGCGAGCGCGCCGTCGAGGTCGCCCGCGCGCAGCGCCCGCGCCACGCGGGCCGACACGTCGGCGATCTCGGTCAGCGCCGTCACGGTGCGGGCCTCGCCGTCGAAGTAGGCGCGCATCACGCCCCAGTTCGTCATCCCCGAGTGGTGGGGGATGCCCGTGTAGACGAGGCGCAGGCGACGGCCGAGCGCCGCGAGGTCCACCGGCAGCGGCGCGACCGTCACGCCCCCGAGGCGGCTCGTGAGCGCGAGGCAGCCGCCGAACAGCGGCGGGTAGTAGTCCTGGTAGCCGGTGGGGGCCCGCAGCATCGCCGTCTCGACGTCCTGGGCGAGGCGGCGCACCTCCTCGAGCGGACGGGGGCGGCCCACGGCGTGCGCGAGCGTCGCCATGGCGCAGGCGAGGAGCGCGGAGGACCCGCCGAGCCCGGCGCCCTGCGGCGACGTCGTGGACGCGCGCACGGCGACGCCGCCCTCGGGGACGACCGCTGCGACGGCGCGCAGCAGCAATCGCACCGACGGGTCCACGCCCGCCGGGTCCGCCGTCGGGGCGGCGACGCGCGCGCGGGCGCCGGTGTCGCGGCTCTCGACCTCGACCGTCGTGCCCTCAAGCGGGGCCACCGTGACCACGGCCGGCAGGTCGAGGGCGACGTTCACGGTCGTCGCCTCGGGCAGCGTGTGGGGGATCGGCCAGAGATCGATCGTGCCGCCCGCGAGGTCGATCCGCACGGGCGCCCGACCGACGACGGTGCGCATGGGGACGAACGATTACGCGCCCGGAGCCCAGGATGCAACCTTGCGCGGTGGGTTGGACCGCGCCGCCGGTACAGTCGGGGCGTCGCCCGACCGAGGACGGACCCATGAGACCCCGCATCGGCATCGCCTGCTCGACCATGGACGAGGTGGAGGGGCGGGGCGTCCGCCGTCAGCACGTCCCGGAGCCGTACGTCGCCCGCGTCGTGGAAGCCGGCGGCCTGCCCGTGCTCCTGCCGGTCGTGGACCCGGCCCTCGTCGGCGACCTGCTCGGGCTCGTGGACGGGCTCCTCGTCATCGGCGGCGACGACGTCGATCCCGCGGCGTACGACGCCGTGCCGCACCCCGAACTCGGCCCCGTGGACCCCGCGCGCGACCGGTTCGAGGTGGCGCTCGTCCGGGCGGCCGCCGCGGCCGACGTCCCCACGCTCGGGATCTGCCGCGGGGTCCAGGTGATGAACGTGGCGCTCGGGGGGACGCTGATCCAGCACGTGCCCGCCGAGGTCGAGGGCGCCCTCGTCCACGGGGGGCGGTACGACGTCTGCCACGAAGTCGCCGTCGTGCCCGGGAGCCGACTCGCGCGCGTGCTCGACACGACGACCGTCGCCGTGAACTCGCACCACCACCAGGCGATCGCGCGCCCGGCGCCGTCCCTCGTCGTGACCGCGCGGTCGTCCGACGGCGTCGTCGAGGCGGCCGAGGACCCCACGCGCCGCCTGCTGCTCGGCGTGCAGTGGCACCCCGAGCGGATGGCGACGGCCGACTCCACGCGCCGTCTGTTCGGCGTCCTCGTCGCGGAGGCCGCCCGCGGGGCGGCGGCGGCGCGTCGCTGACGCCGGGCCTCGCGTCCCGGTCGCGCGTCCGCGGGCGGAGCCGCACGTGGACGGCGTGAACGCCGCGCGTCCCGGGGGCGTCCAACGGGGGTAGCATGCAACCGATCCCCCCCCGGGTCCCGCAGGGCGCCCGGCCGGCCCCGACGTTCGGATGGAGCGTATGACGAAGCTCGAACGGACCCTGCTCGTCGCGACCCTGGCCGCCGTCGGCGCGGGGGGGGGTGTCTTTTTCGCGCTGCGCGCGCAGGACGGGCCGAAGGCGCCGGCGGACACCGCCCCGAACGCCGTGCCCGTGCCGCCCGCCCCCCGGGGCGCGCCCGGCGTGATCGCCGGGCCCGACGCGACGGACCCCGACGCGCCCGACGACTCCGCGCTCGCGGCGCGACCGGGCGCCGGGATCGTGCCGGGGCTGCGCATCCCGACCGGCGCCGACTTCTCGGACCCGGTGATGGTGCAGAACTTGATCCGCCAGCAGCTGGCGCTCGAGAACCCGCGGTGGGACCACGTCGCCGACTGGATCAGCCGTGTCGAGGGCCCGCTCGACGCGGACATCAAGAACGCGCTGATGAACGCGCTGCAGTTCGGCAACGCCGCGGGGGCCATCCAGGCGCTCGAGCGCGTGCGGGACGGCACCGTCGTCCCGGACCTGCTGCGGATCCTCGACGACCCCAAGCTCGACGCCCACGATCGCGGCAACGTCCTCGTGGCGATCGCCGGCGTGCCGGGCGCCGACCTCCGCGAGGCCGTCACCGGGATCGAGTCGCGGATGTCGGGCGACTTCGCCCACGACGGCCCGTATCTCCACGCCATCGCGCGCCTCGGCGGCGTGGAGGCGGCGCGCGCGCTCGTCGACGCCGTGAACGCGAGCGCCGACCCGACGCGGTTTGGCCCGGAGGTCTGGCGGAGCTTCGACCTGAAGCGCAGCCCGGAGGCGTCCGAGCACCTCGCGCGCGTGCTCGCCGACGCGCCGCGGTCGGAGGCGGCGCTCGTCGCCCTGCTCGACCTCGCCGGCCGCCCCGGCGCGTCGCCGGCGCTCGTGACGTCGCTGCTCGCGCTCGACGCCGCGGCCCAGCGCGAGCCGGTCCGCCGCGCCGCGCTCACGTCGCTCGGCAAGACCGGCGACGACGCCGCCTTGGCCCGGCTCGTGGAACTGGCCGAGAAGGGCGCGGACTACGCGAGCGTCGCGGCGCGCGCCATCGGCACCACGGCGACGCTCTCCGCGCCGGCGCAGGTGCGGCTGCTCGACGTGGCCAAGGCCACGACGAGCGACTACCTCCGGCAGAACGCCGTCGAGGCGCTCGGCATCACCCGGACGAAGGCCGCGGTGCCCCTGCTCACCGACCTCGTGGAGCACGGCAGCGACCTCGTGCGCAAGGAATCGGCGCGGGCGCTGGGCCGGATCGGCGCCGACGCGGCGCCGGCGGTGAGCGCGCTGGCGCTGGCGTACGGCGGGGGCGACGAGGCGCTCCGCCAGCACGTCGTGCTGGCGCTGGCCCAGATCGCGACCGAGGACGCGCGGCGCGTGCTCGAGCAGGCGCGCGCGACCGAGGCCTCGCCGCTCGTTAAGAAGACGCTCGAGGCGGCGTGGCGGGGGCTCCAGGCCCGGACGGCCCGCGAGGGGAAGTGACGCGCCGACCGGCCCGCGCCCGAGCGCTCGCCGCCCGCGGGGTGCTCGGGGTGCTCGGGGTGCTCGGGGTGCTTGGGGCGTTCGCGGGGCTCCTGCTCCCCGCGCCCGCGCACGCCGGCGAGCCCCCCGCGCGGACCCTCGAGAAGGCCCTCAGGGCCGACGAGGCCGTGCGGCGGGCGGCGGCGGTGGCGGAGGCGGGCCGCGTCGGCGGCACAGCGCCCGTCGACGAGCGGCGTCGGCTCACGCTGGTGCTCCGAAAGGTGCTCGAGGGCGACCCGGACGGCGACGTTCGCCTCGCGGCGGTCGCGTCGCTCGCGCGGCTGGGGGACGAGGCTGCCTGGGTGCCCGTGCTCGTCGCGGCCGTGGCGGCGAAGGACGAGCGCGTGCGAACTGCGGCCGTCACCGCCGTGCTGACGGGGCGCGGCGACGTCGTCGCGGTGGCGCGCAAGCTGCTCCACGAGGACCAGGACCCGACGTTCCGCGCGGAGGTCGCGCTGCTTCTCGGCCGGCGGCGCCGCGTGGACGCGGTCCCCGCGCTCCTCGACGGCCTCGCCGACAAACACCCCCGCGTCGTGACGGCCTCGGCGGAGGCGCTCGAGGCCGTGTCGGGGCAGGCTTTCGGGTACGACGCGAGGCCCTGGGCCGACTGGTGGGCGACGGCGCGGCAGCCGGCCGCGACGCCCGCGCCGCCGGGCGAGACCGTGACGCGCGAGGTGGGCCCGCCGGACGTGCCGCCCGCGCCGCCGCCGGCGCGCGGGCTCGTCCCCGACCTCTACGGCCTGCCGCTGCGCGCGAAGGACTACGTGTTCGTCGTGGACGTGTCGGGCTCCATCGGCGCCGCGGGCCTCGAGACGGCGAAAGGCGAGCTCGTCCGCGCGGTCGAGCGGCTGCCCTCCGACGTGCGGTTCACCGCGATCTTCTTCGACGAGGAGATGCGCGCGTGGCATCCGGAGCTGGTGCTCGCGACCCCGACGCACAAGGCCGAGCTCGCGCGGTTCGTGCGGGGGATCCCGCGCGGGAAGCGGACCGACGTGATGACGCCGCTGAACGCGGGGCTCGCCCTCGTCGCGCGGCGCGTCGCAGCGCGCGCGGCGGCCAAGGACCCCGCCGTCGAGCCCGTCACGATGATCGTCGTCAGCGACGGCCAGGAAAACGTGCGGGGCACGCCGGGCGACGCCGTGGGCGACAAACTCGAGCGTCTCGACCTCTCCCACGCGGTCGTCCACGCGCTGGTGCTCGGCGGCAAGGACAACGCGCTCATGGCCGCGCTGGCGCGGCGGGCCGGCGGGGTCTACCGCGTCGTTCCCTGACCTTCGCGCGCGGGCCCCGGGTTGGGCGGGTCCCCCGGGTTGGGCGGGTCCCCCGGGTTGGGCGGGTCATCGGTGGGCGTCGGCCTGCCGCGGCGCATCTTCTCCTCCACGGGCGACGACGTGAGCCCGAAGAGCGGCGCCAGCGCGATCGCCGCGCCGACGCCGAGCACGACCAGCCACAGCCACCGCTTCGCCGCCGGCGCGGGCGGCTTCTCGCGGGTCTGCTGCGCCAATCGCTCCCGCACGGAACCGTAGCCCCGGGTGGGCGTCGCGGCGGGGCGGTCGGGGACGCTCATCCCCGCGAGCGTACGCGATCTCGCCGGGCGCGGGGAGGTACAGTCGCGCCCATGGAACTCGTGCTCGAGACCGCCGGCGAGAGCCACGGCCCGTGCTTGGTCGCGATCCTCGCGGGGCTGCCCACCGGGACGCCCGTGGACGCGGCGTTCGTGGACGCCCGCCTCGCCGCGCGCCAACGCGGGTACGGCCGCAGCGGGCGCCAACGCGTCGAGCAGGACCATGCGCGGTTCCTCGCGGGCGTGCGCGACGGGTTCGCCACCGGCAACCCGATTGCGATCCAGGTCGATAATCGCGACACGACCTACGTCGGGCGCCCCCCGGTCCACACGCCGCGGCCGGGCCATGCCGACCTCGCGGGCGCGCTCAACCGCGGGATCCTCGACGCGCGCGAGGTGGTGGAACGGGCGAGCGCGCGGGAGACCGCCGTGCGCGTCGCGGCGGGGGCCGTGGCCGCGTCGTTCCTCGCCGCGCTCGGCTGCACGGTCCTCGGGCACGTCGTCGCGATCGGCGGCGTGAGCGTCGGCGGCGTGAGCGTCGGCGGCGTGAGCGTCGGCGGAGGGGACTTCGGGGCGGGGCCCGAGGACGATCTCGAGGCCGCGCGCGTCCGACGCGACGCGTCGGACTTGCACGCGTTCGGCGCGGCGGCGGCGCAGGACGCCGCGCGTGCGCGCATCGCCGAGGCGGCGTCGCACGGCGACACGCTCGGGGGCGTCGTCGAGGTCGTCGCGACGGGTGTGCCGGCGGGCCTCGGCGGCCACGAGCGTCCCGAGGACAAGATGTCGTCGCGCCTGGCCGCAGCGTGCATGGGGATCCAGGCGGTCCGCGGCGTCGAGTTGGGCCTCGGGTTCGCGTCGGCCGCGCTCCTCGGCTCGGCCGTGCAAGACGGAATCCTGCCCGCGGTCGGGTCGGGGCCGCCGCGGCGGGAGGGCAACCGTGCCGGGGGTATCGAGGGCGGCACGACGAACGGACGGCCGGTGGTCGTGCGGTGCGCGATGAAGCCGCTGGCGACCCTCCGCACGCCGCTCCCGAGCGTCGACCTGCGGACCGGGGCGCCGGCGGACGCCCGGGTCGAGCGGAGCGACGTCACCGCGGTCCCGGCGCTGGCCATCGTCGCCGAGGCGGTCGTGGCCATGGAACTGGCGCGGGCGATCCGGCGGCGGTTCGGCGGGGCCCACCTCGACGAGGTCCGGGCCGCCCTCGGGGCGCACCGGCGTCGGATGGAGGCGGTCGGTCGGCGGGACGCATAGGCGCGGCGCTTGCCATCGCGCCGCCGTCCGCTACCTTCCTGCGGCATGCCGGCGTAGCTCAGCGGTAGAGCATCGGTTTTGTAAACCGAGGGTCGCAGGTTCAATCCCTGCCGCCGGCTCTCCGCGGCGACACCGGTCGCGCGGTTTCTCCCGGGCGGATACCCAAGCGGTCAACGGGGCCAGACTGTAAATCTGGTGGCATTGCCTTCGAAGGTTCGAATCCTTCTCCGCCCATCATCATCGCCGACCTGCGGGTGCGCGGCAGGCGCACCCGCAGGTCGGCGATAATGGCGTTCTCCCCGCGCTCGATCCTCGCTCGCGCTGAACGCCCCGAGGCGGGCCCGCGGGATCTCGGAAGGGGCCCGCGGGATCTCGGAAGGGGCCCGCGGGATCTCGGAAGGGGCCCGCGGGATCTCGGAAGGGGCCCGCGGGATCTCGGAATGGGAACGTCATCGAACACGAACGCCGGACGAGTTCGCTCGGCGCGCGGCCCGACGCCGACGGTGTCGCACAGCTCCGTCCGACGGAGGCGCCGATCCCCGAGCCTCGCGTCGGCAGATCGTATGTATACTGCAATCGATGGGGCGGGCCGGGTGCCGGGGGTGGGGGTGCTGGGGGAGGGGACAGGGCTCCGGCGAACGGGCGCCCGCGACGGCGCTTGACGGTCGCCGGCCCGCCGGTACTGTCTGCCCCTCCACGTGAGACCTCCCGGGGTCTCGCGCGGAACCCGGACATCACGCGTGCGGGTGTAGCTCAATGGTAGAGCTCCAGCCTTCCAAGCTGGTGACGTGGGTTCGATTCCCATCACCCGCTCCAGGTCGGACGGAACTCGCCAGGGGCCGCACTCCCCGCGAGGCGTTCGGGGACTCGGTCTGACGGACGCCACCAAGCTGGTGTAGCTCAGTGGTAGAGCACCTCCTTGGTAAGGAGGAGGTCGAGGGTTCAATCCCCTCCACCAGCTCCACCGGCGGGCCGGAAGACCGAGCCTGACGTGCCCTCGCAAGGGGACCCGTCGGATCCCGGGCCGCTCGGGCGGCACGCTCCCGAGACCCGCCCCACCTTACGGATCGCTAGGACCCAGCCCCGACGATCGACCGCCGTCGGACCCGGAGACTCAGTCGCCATGGCCAAGGAAAACTTCAACCGGAGCAAGCCCCACGTCAACGTCGGGACCATCGGCCACGTCGACCATGGCAAGACGACGCTGACGGCGGCCATCTCCCACGTCATGGCTGCCATCGCCGGCACCAAGGCGAAGAGCTACGCCGAAATCGCGAAGGGCGGCACGGTCCGCGACGACTCGAAGATCGTGACGATCTCGGCCGCGCACGTGGAGTACGAGACGGGCAACCGTCACTACGCCCACGTCGACTGCCCCGGCCACGCCGACTACGTGAAGAACATGATCACGGGCGCCGCCCAGATGGACGGGGCGATCCTCGTCGTCTCGGCCGCCGACGGCCCGATGCCCCAGACGCGCGAGCACATCCTGCTCGCCCGCCAGGTCGGCGTCCCCGCGATCGTCGTCTTCCTGAACAAGGTGGACCTCGTCGACGACCCGGAACTCCTGGACCTCATCGAGCTCGAACTCCGTGAGTTGCTCAAGGAGTACAACTACCCCGGCGACGAGATCCCGATCATCCGGGGCGTCGCGGTGGCGGCCCTCCACTCGAAGACCCCGGGCCCGAACGACCCGGCGTCCCAGCCCATCATCAAGCTGATGGCGGCGGTCGACAGCTACATCCCGACGCCGATGCGCGACGTCGACAAGCCGTTCCTGATGCCGGTCGAGGACGTGTTCTCGATCGAGGGTCGCGGCACCGTCGGCACCGGCCGCATCGAGCGAGGCGTCGTCAAGGTCGGCGAGCCGCTCGAGATCGTCGGCCTCCACGACACGGCGAAGACGACCTGCACGGGCGTCGAGATGTTCAACAAGACGCTCGACTCGGGCCAGGCCGGCGACAACGTGGGCCTCCTCCTGCGCGGCGTCGAGAAGAAGAACCTGGTGCGCGGCATGGTCCTGGCGAAGCCGGGCTCGGTGCAGCCGCACACGGAGTTCGAGGCCGAGATCTACGTCCTCACGAAGGAGGAGGGCGGCCGTCACACGCCGTTCTTCAACAACTATCGGCCGCAGTTCTACTTCCGCACGACCGACGTCACCGGGGCCATCGAGCTCCAGGGCGGCGCCGAGATGTGCATGCCGGGCGACAACGCCCGCATCAAGGTCGTCCTCATCCAGCCCATCGCGCTGGAGGAGAAGCTCCGCTTCGCCATCCGCGAGGGCGGCCGCACGGTCGGCGCCGGCGCGGTCACGAAGGTCACGAAGTAGGTCCCCAACAGGCTCGACCGGACCCCGCGAGGCGCTGAGCTCCGCGGGGTCCGTCGCAGCGAGGTGAGTCATGGCGAAGGCCGAAGCCCGTGGCTATGTGACGCTCGAGTGCACCGTGACCGGGCTGCGCCTCTATCGCGTGCAGAAGCGGTTGAAGGGCAACCCGTACAAGCTCGAGTTGATGAAGTACAACCCGGTCCTCCGGACGCGTACCCTCCACAAGGAGGTCAAGAAGTAGGCGCGGTCGCACTGGCGGCGCCCGCTCTCTCTCAGTCTTTTCCGAACCCGGACGGCAGTAGCTCAACTAGGCAGAGCAGCTGATTCCAAATCAGCAGGTTGGGGGTTCGATTCCCTCCTGCCGTGCCACCTCTCGCCGTCCCCCGGACGGTCGCGACCCCGGAAGGGGTCGTTCCCCTCGGGGCGCGTGAGGCCGCTGGACGAGCGACTCCCCGAGCGCGCGACGCAGGACGGACCAATACGATGGGCCTCGACTTCTACAAGAAAGGGCAAGGCTTCTGGGCGCGGCTCGCCGCGTACCTCCTGGGCGGCGTGCTCGTCGTCTTCGGTGCCTTCGCCCTCTACGGTGCCATCAACGTGCCGAACGCGCACGTCCTGACGGGCGCCCTGCCCGTGGTCGGCGCCATCTCTGCGTACAAGGTCATCGCGCTCGTCGTCGGCCTCGGCGGCCTCCTCGGCCTGCACCTCCTGCTGAACAAGCCGGAC
>Ga0105048_10020030_pt1 | contig 10228 bp, 5 predicted proteins | sample MAT05_FD_78382 | JGI IMG/M metagenome (GOLD analysis project Ga0105048, IMG submission 78382) | Freshwater microbial communities from Lake Fryxell liftoff mats and glacier meltwater in Antarctica - MAT-05 | ecosystem: Environmental > Aquatic > Freshwater > Ice > Liftoff microbial mat | place...
TTGGATACGCTAGACGCTACGCTGCTGCGGCGCGTCGTGTGGCTCTTGCGCCGCGTGCTGGCGCTGCAACCTTCCAATATTAATCACCGCTTGATGGGCGCGGCACGCGCCTTGCGCTTGACTCAAATTGTCGAGTCGCTAGCGGCCATTCGCGATGCCTTGCTCCAGCTACAAATTGATCGCACCCGTACCACCCAGTTCACTACTGGCGTCGATGCCCTGCAACAACTCGACAGCCGGCTACAAGTGTTGATGACCGAGCACGATCTCTGGCAGGAGATACAGCGCACCTTGGGCCGCATTGAAGATGTGATGCTGCACGATCTCAGCGAATTGGAATTTGCCTGGCCCGACTTGCGCGGGCGGGTTACCATGCTTTGTCAGGCGCAAAAAGGCGAGTGGGTTGATCTCTTCTTGCAAGACAGTGAACAATTGGAGCGTGCGATTACAGCCCAAAATCCTGTGCGCATTCGCAGTTATTTTCAACGCTATCGCCAGCGTGCAGGCAACCGTTTCTTTCAGGTGGATACACAATTGAAAGAGCTATGCACCGAACTGCGCAAGGTTGGGGAATCGCTGGCTACAATTTTAAAGGTGCTTGAATGAGTGAACAAAGTGCAACCTTTCCGTCACTGGCCGCGTTGCGCATGGCGCACAACAAATTGCTGGAAACTCACCGCACGCAGACCGATGCGACGGCTGTCGCATTTTGGCAGGAAGTCGAAACTTTTCTGCAACGCGGTCACCGGACTGGCGCGCTGCTTGATCGCGAAGAGGAACGCTGGGCTGCCCAAAGCTTGCTCGATTATTGGACGGCGACCGCCTATAGCACAGGCCGCGCCGTGCCCGATGCCGCGCTCGTCGATTTTGATCCTACCCTGGCCCCCGATCTGCCGGATGATCAGTGCCCCTACGTGGGGCTGGCAGCTTTCAATGAGGGGCGTGAAAAATATTTCTTTGGGCGCGAGCGTTTGGTCGAAGCCTTGTTGGCCAAAGTTGCCGCCGCACGCCTGGTTGCCGTGGTCGGACCGTCGGGCAGTGGCAAGTCGTCTCTGGTATTGGCGGGCCTCATTCCTGTTCTGCGCGGTGGGGCCATTGCTGGCGACGCCAATACACCGAGCAGCGCAAGCTGGAACTACCTGCCGCGCATAGTCCCCGGCTCGGATCCGCTGGCCAATCTTGCCTATGTGCTGCAACTGCACCCCCAAGATCCGCACGTAGATCTGGCCCGCGCGGCCAAGTTTGTCTTTGCCACCGAGGGTTTGCTGCGCGAAACCGACTATCTGGCAAACTTGTTGAACGCGACAAACGCCCAGCCGGTCGTCCTGCTGATTGACCAATTTGAAGAGGTCTTTACGCTCTGCACCGATGAAAAGGCGCGCGCCGCTTTTCTGGCGAATCTACTGGCGCTGGTACAAGCGCCGGGGCCGCGCCATACGGTGATCCTCACCATGCGCACCGATTTTGAAAGCTTTGTGGCGCGCGTGCCTGCCTTGCTGCCCTATTTCGAGGCCGCTTTGCTGCGCGTAACGGCCCTGAATGCGGCCGAGTTGCGCGCCGTGATCGAAAAACCTGCGGCCATGGCCGGGCTCAAGTTTGAAGCGGATGTCGTCGATGCACTGGTGCAAGATGTGCTGGGCGAACCAGCTGCTTTGCCCTTGCTACAGTTTACCTTGCTCAAGCTGTGGAAAAATCGCGAACGTAATCGGATCACCTGGGAGAGCTACAAGCGCCTGGGCGGTGGGCGGTTGGCGTTGGCGCGCAGTGCTGATCAACTCTATGCGAGCTTGATCCCCGAAGAACAGGTCACGGCGCGGCGGATTTTGTTGCGTTTGGTGCGCCCTGGCGAAGGCTTGGAAGTGACAAGCAATCGTGTGCGGCAACAAGTGTTTTATCAAACCGGCGAGGCACGCGACCGCGTGGATCGCGTGCTGGGCAAGTTGGTGGATGCCGATTTGCTACGACTGACTACCGGCGAGCGCCCGGAAGATACGCAGGTAGAAGTGGCCCACGAAGCGTTGGTGCGCAACTGGCCGCGCTTGGTAGGCTGGCTGGAAGATGAGCGCGGGCGTATTCGTGAACGGCTGCGCGTAACCGAGGCTGCCGAGCAGTGGCTAAAATTGGGCCGCGATCCTGGCGCGCTGTTGCGCGGGGCGCTGCTCGAAGAGGCGCTGCGTTATCCTGATCTCAACGAACTGGAAATGGACTATATCCAGATCAGTCAGGCGGTGATTGCCGCGGCCGAACAGGAAAAAGAAGCGGTTCGCCAGCGTGAACTCGAACAGGCGCTGGCGCTGGCTGCCGAGCAGGAACGGCTTGCTCATTCCGAACGGCAATGGGCTATATTTCAACAAAAGACGGCGGCCAAGTTACAGCGCCGTCTGCTCCTGCTGGGGGTCATTAGCGTGCTTGCGCTGTTTCTGGCGGCTGCCGTTTTCTGGTTCTATAGCCAGGCTGTGAACCGCCAGGCAGAAGCCGAAGCCCTGGCCAGGGTTGCGGCGACGGCCCAAGCCGAGGCCGAATCGCAGGCCATCGCTGCCGATGAATCGCGCGGTGATGCCATAACCCAGGCGGCGGCGGCGCGCGCGGCTCAAGCCACGGCCCAAACTGAGGCCGCGGCGGCACGCGCGGCAGAGGCTGAATTGCGCGCCAAGCAGGAGCAGTTGCGCCATCTCTCTGCGGCCCTCAACTATACTGGCGAACAGCTGGACGAGTTGGAACGCCTGATTGGCAGTGCGCGCGCAACCTTGGACGGCGCAACCCTCACGCTGATCGCACCGACCCTGCCGGAAGCAACGCCTGTCGCCCCGCCAGTGGAGAGTACCCCGCAACCCTCGGCTACTCCTGGAGCTACCTTGGCTGTTGGCGAGCCACTGATGACGGCTACCCTCAGTATCGATGCCAGTGCGCGCCTCACCGATCCTGGCTTGATTACGGCAACGAATGAAGCAACCGGTACCCCGACCCCAGCAACCGGAATGCTTCAGATTCCGCCACTGACTGCCATTCTCGGCATGCCCACCAGCGAGGTGGCGTCGGGCGATCTGGTTGCGGTTGTGCCTGATATCGAGATCAATCTCTATGCCGCGGCAAGTGAGGATGCGCCAATTCTGCAACAGTTGCGCGCGCCCACGCAGCTGACGGTTCTGCAATCTGATGTCTATTGGGTCAACGTCGTTACTCCCGATAACACGATCGGCTGGGTGCAAGCCTGGCTGCTGACCTACACGGGGAACATTAGTTTGCTGCCGCGCGAGTTGCGCTATCTAACTGTTGACAAAGCCCCGTCCGATTCGCCGGTGCAGCGCGCAGATAAGCTACCCTTTGTCTTTGGTACCTTGATCAGTGTGGAGGGTGCTCGCGGCTATGCGCTGTTGGACAATCTCAAGGATCTGGAAAGTGAAGTGGTCTGGGCTCCTGTGGGCAGCGAGGTGACGCTGCTCTTTACGGCGGAAGGCCCTCCGCTACATGACAATCCAGTCTGGTATTATGTCCAACTCCTTGATCCAGGCGGCCAAAATTTGATCTGGCAGGGCTATCTACCGGCAGCGGTGATCGCGCCGCGCTGAGGATTGGGGGGCAGCGCATTCCGGTATAACACCGGGTCAATTCGCTTATGGGAAACAGTGTTTGGTGCTATCCCGGAATGCCGGAATGATCGGGCGATTGGCGGCTGGGTGGGCTAGCTGTGATATACTATCTCTATCGATTGCTCAACCTTGCCAGCGAATAGATCCCAATGCACCAATCACCCAATCTACCAATTCAAGCCAACAATGCGCTCTACTACTATCATGATCTCGCGCGGGCCACCCGGTTTTACCAGGAGGTGCTAGGATTTGAACTGGCCGAGGATTATGGCTTTGGCAAACTTTTTCAGATCGCGTCCTCTTCCTTTCTCATGTTGATCGATGGCAGCATTGGCCGCCATAGCGCCGCTGAACCCAAAACCGTGACGACCGCGTTCATCACCGATGAGCTAGCGGATTGGTATGCCTATTTGACGGCGCAAGGTGTTTCCATGCGTTGGGCCTTCAATCCCAAGCCCGATCAGCCGCACGATGGTTTTGTGGCTATCGATCCGGAAGGGTATTTGCTGGAATTTGAACGCTTCAATCCGCATCCCGAAAATGCTACCCTGATGCCCCTGCTGGATCCGCTGCCGTCATACTATCCGGCAACTGGTCAAGTGACGACGCGGCCAGCCAACTTGGGTGTCAAGGCCACCGTGACCTGGCTTTACTATCAGGATTTGGCGCGCGCCGCTGATTTTTGGCGCACTGTTATGGGTAGCCAAGCCGTGGTCGATCAGGGTTTTGCCCAAATTTTTCCCACCTCCTATTCGGGGTTTATCGGCCCTGTGCGCGCCGGCGACGGATTGCATCCCTATACGGAACAGAAAGGCGTCACTGTCTCGCTCTTTACCGACGCGGTCGATGCCTGGTTCGCCTATCTGCAGCAGCAGCCAGATTTTCACCTGCAAAATGACGCGGTGATCCTGGAAATGGAAAGTGTACGCGACTTTCTGGGCTTGGACCCCGAAGGCTACTTTATCGAGTTTGATGACTTTATCGAGCACCCAGCCAATACCGCCTTGCGCGCCCGGTTGGCCCGTATCCCAGCCCGCAGCTGAGCGCATTCCGGGATAGCACCCGATCAATTTGCTTGCGGGAAACATAAAGTGGTGTTATCCCGGAATGCTACACCTATGCTACTTGCGTGTGAAAGAGGCTTATGTCGCTGCGTGAACGCTTTCCGATCTTTCAAAAAAAGACCTATCTGAACAGTTGCTCACAGGGCGCGCTGTCGATTGATGGGCAATTGGCCTATGCCCAATATCTGCGCGACTGGGAGGAACAGGGATCGCCGTGGGAACTGTGGGTCGAAAAACTGGAGGCGACGCGCCATGCCTTTGCGGGTTTGATCAATGCCGAAACAGATGCTGTGGCGGTGACAGGCTCTGTTTCGCATAGCGTCAGTGCCTTGGCCAGTGCGCTCGATTTTAGCGGTCAACGCAACAAGATCGTGGTCAGCGACTTTGAATTTCCGACCATGGGCCAGATCTGGCACGCTCAAACGCCGCGCGGGGCCAAGATTGTCCAGGTGCCGGCTGCGGGTAACAGCATTCCGCTGGCTCGTTTTGCCGACGCGATTGATGACGAGACGCTGCTGGTTTCGATCACACATGTTTGCTATCGCAACGGTGTTATGTTGGATGTGCCAGCCATTGTTGAGCTGGCCCACCGCAAAGGTGCACTCGTGCTGTTGGATGCCTATCAGACATTGGGTACCATGCCCATTGATATCAAAGCGCTCAACGTGGATTTTCTGGTCGGTGGCACGTTGAAATATCTACTGGCCTCGTCTGGGCAAGCGTACCTCTATGTGCGCAAGGAACTGTTGCCCACGCTCCAGCCAACCGCCGCCGGCTGGTTCAGTCAGGCCAATATCTTTGCCATGGATCATACGGCCCATACGCCTTCGCCCACAGCGCGCAAATTTGAAGCTGGTTCGCCGCCGGTGCCCAATCTTTATGCCACCTTGGCCGGGCTAAAGCTGGTCCAGTCGCTTGGGCTGGCGCGCATTCAGCAGGAAGTTCGCGAATTGACTGGCGCGATCAAGGAGGGGGCCATGCGGCGGGGCTGGAACTTGGTCTCGCCGGTTGATCCGCAGAAGCACGGCGCGCTGATTACGCTGCGCTCGCACAAAGTGGATCTCCTGGTGCGGTGGCTGGCAGAAGAGGGTATCATTGTATCCAGCCGCGACAACAACTTGCGCATCTCGCCCCATTTTTATAACAACCAGCAAGATATTGATCGCTTGATTGACGGGCTGACAAAGCACAGGGCGCTACTAGTCTAGATGATCGACGCACAGCTTTCTCCATTTTCCCAACTCGCGGCGCGTTTTCCCCTGGTCACCGTCGATGTGCTGCTCGGTAATCAATTGGGCAATCAACTGGGCAATCAACTGGGTGAACAACCCTGGCAGATTACGTGTGTGGTCGATCAGGATGCACTGCTCGATGGGGTCAATGAGGTAGAGCATGTGCCCTATGGCTTTTTGCTCTGGGAATCGGCCATTGCGCTGGCCCAATTGCTGGTCGGGCGCGGTATGCAATTGCGCGGCCAGCGTGTGCTCGAATTGGGGGCCGGTGTTGGCTTGTCGGGACTGGTGGCCCACAGCTTGGGCGCAATGGTCTGGCAGACCGATCACCGCGCGGATCTGCTGGTGTTGGCCGCGCATAATGCTCAGCAAAATCAGCTTGCGCCGCCCGAACAATTTGTGGCAGACTGGCGCACCTGGATCCATACGGCGCGTTATGATCTAATCCTCGGTGCGGATATTCTTTATGAGCGCGCTATGCATCGCTATCTGGCACCCATTTTTCGCCAAAATCTTGCGCCCGGCGGCCAACTGCTTCTTTCTGATCCCAGCCGTCCCCAAGCCTTAGAATTGATTGCCCAGTTGGAAGATGAAGGCTGGCAGGTCGAAATTGTGATACAAACGATCACGCTGGCACTACCGCAACGTACCAACAAGCCCGCCGAGGTTGCCCTGCTCACCTGTACGCAGCCTGCGTGACGATTCAGGCCGCCAGCGCAAGTTCAACCAAGATTGGCAGATGGTCGGACGGATAGCGCCCTTGGGTTTGCTCGTCAAGGATGGCATGCTGCTGGATCCCAAACGTGTCACCCGGCCAGACGAAGACAAAGTCGATTTTTTCGTGCAGTGGATCGGCGAAATTGGTATTAAAGGTCGCGCTTGGACCACGATGGGGTGTTTGGGCAGCAAACTGGCTGTCCAAAAGGGGTGAGCCTGTCATCTCTGCGGCAGTTGTCAACTGTTGATAGGCTGACGATTGTGCGGTGCAGTTAAAATCTCCTGTGATGATCGCTGGGCTGGGTGGCGACTGGGCGTTGAGAAAAGTGCGCACTAGGTGGGCGCTCTCTACTTGTGCCTGTTGTCCGCGATGATCAAAGTGGGTGTTGAGCATCAACAAGGTTGCTCCACTCTGCTTGTCTCGTAAACGCGCCCAAGTGGCAATGCGTACACAGGCGGCATCCCACCCAAAGCTCCCCGGTTGCTCGGGTGTTTTGGACAGCCAAAAGGTATCCGTCGCCAACAATTCGAAACGGGCATGGCGATAAAAAATCGGCGCATATTCACCTTGGGTCTGCCCATCCTCGCGTCCGACACCCACCCAAGCAAAATCCAACAACGTGGCTGTTAGGTCAGCAAGCTGTGCTTTGAGCACTTCTTGCAGGCCGATCAGATCTGGCGCGTACTGTTGGAGCAGGGCGGCAACAGCGGCGCAGCGATAGGCCCAGGCATTGTCGCCGTCGGCCGGGTTGTCATAGCGAATATTGTAGGTGATCAGGCGGAATGAGTTGTTCATCGGTTCTGGGTGTGTACGATTGTCCAACATGCGATTGCCAAAAAGAAGAGAGCGCCCCTGCACAGGGGAAACCCTCTACAAGACGCTCTCTCCTGTTATACTCCGCAGCAGCACATAAGTACATTTTTGCTCGTGTAAAAAGTGGTACTCTCTGGAGCTGCTCAGTATACTCGCGAGCGGCACAAAAAGTACACCTTGCTGGCGCTCGTCGGTATAGATCAATGTTTGTGTATTGCCTAGGCGCTCATGCGTTGGCCGCCGCCAGCTTGGGCTTTGTCGCTCTTTTCGTGACAATTCTTATACTTTTTGCCACTGCCACACCAACAGGGATCGTTGCGATTTAATTGCGGGCCGCTGTTGCGCACGGGTTGGGCTTTGCCACCCGTAGCCGCCCCATCGCGATTGGTGCGAATGTTGCGCGCAATGGGCGTAGCGACCGGCACTGGGGTCGCCGACTGTTTGCTTTGTACCTGCACCGTATAGACCGCCTTGACAATGTCGCCGCGAATGTCTTCCATGAGTGAACTGTACATATTAAAAGCTTCGCGCTTATAGGCTACCAGCGGATCGACCTGGGCATAGGCTTGTAGCCCAATTCCTTCGCGCAGATGATCCAAGTCTGTGAGATGGCGTACCCACCGGCTATCGACCGCCCACAGCATAATCTGCTTCTCGGCCTGGCGCATGGTTGGGTCGCCCAGCAGCGTTTCCTTGGCTGCGTAGGCTTCCAGGGCAAGCGCCGCAGCTTCTTCTTCAATCTGTTTGCGGGCCGCTTTGCGCCACTCTTCGACATCAAACTCGGCTGGGATGGGGAAGATGCCACGTAGCGCTTGGACAAGCTCATCCAGTTGCCATTCGTCGTCATAGTCGCCTGCTGTGAATTGAGCGACCACCGCGGTGATCTCTTCTTCGATCATCGCTTCGACAGAATTCTTGAGCGATGGCTCGGTTAGAATGCGGCGGCGTTGGTCGTAGATACGATTGCGCTGTTCGTTGACCACTTCGTCATATTGCAAGACATGTTTACGAATATCGAAGTTGTGGCCTTCCACCTTGGTCTGCGCATTCTCAATCGCCCGGTTGACAAGACCGGCCTCGATCGGCACGTCATCCTCAACCCCCATGCGATTCATCAAGCCGCTAATGCGATCGCCACCAAAGCGGCGCATGAGTTCATCTTCCAAGCTCAGATAGAAGCGGCTGACACCAAGATCACCCAAACGGCCAGAACGCCCGCGCAATTGATTGTCAATGCGGCGCGCTTCATGGCGTTCTGTACCGATTACACAAAGACCACCAAGCTCGCGCACCTTCTGCTTGTTCTCTTCGGTCTCTTGCCACTTGTTTTGCAGCACTTCGGCCCAACGTCCCGCGTAGCGCTCGGTGGGTTTTTGCCCATGTTTGAGCATTTCCAGCGCGTCATTCCAATCGAGTTGGGGAATGCTCGCTAGATCGAAATCCTCTTTGCGCAACTGCTCGCGTACGAGCCCTTCGGGGTTGCCGCCCAGCAAAATATCGACACCACGACCGGCCATATTGGTGGCAATCGTGACAGCACCGGGGCGACCGGCCTGGGCAATAATCGTCGCTTCCCGCTCGTGGTTCTTGGCGTTGAGCACTTCATGATCGACGCCACGCCGCTTGAGCATTTGGCTGACGAGTTCACTGGTCTCAATGGCCACGGTACCCACCAGCACCGGTTGACCGCGTTTGTGGGCCTGGGTAATTTCTTCAATCAGCGCTTTAAACTTGGCTTCCTGGGTGCGATAAACCTGATCGGCCAAATCTTGGCGCACCACCGAGCGATAGGTGGGCACCATAACCACCTCCAGATTATAAATACGCTGGAATTCCTCTTCCTCGGTCTTGGCCGTACCCGTCATGCCCGACAACTTGTTGTACATGCGGAAGAAGTTCTGGAACGTAATGGTCGCCAGCGTCATCGACTCTTTCTGGACCTTGACGCCTTCTTTGGCCTCAATCGCTTGATGCAGACCTTCGCTATAGCGCCGACCTTCCATGAGCCGCCCCGTGAACTCATCGACAATGATCACTTCACTGCTGCGCACGATATAATCTTTGTCGCGCCTGTAGAGCACCGCAGCCCGCAGCGCATTGTCCAGATAGGGAATCATCTCAAAATGTTCGGGGCTATAGAGATTGTCAATGTTCAGCCGCCGTTCGACAAAAGCAATGCCATCCTCGGTGAGGGTCGCCACGCGCTCTTTCTCGTTGACAATGTAGTGACTTTCCTCTTTTAGATGTTTGACCAGGTTGGCGAAATCCACATAGTAGTTGGAGCTTTCGCGCGCTTCGCCAGAAATAATCAGCGGCGTGCGTGCTTCATCGACCAGAATGTTGTCAACTTCGTCGATGATGGCGTAGTGCAATTCGCGTTGGCTGAGTCGGGTAAGCTCATGCACCATGTTGTCGCGCAGATAATCAAAGCCAAATTCATTGTTGGTGCCGTAGAGAATATCGGCGCGATAGGCTTCGGCGCGGCTAATCGGGCGCAGCGCAAGGTAGCGATCATCGGCAGTTGGATATTCGGGATCGTAGATAAAGCTGCCTTTGTCGGGCGAGCCGGCACTGTTTTGAATCACTGCCGCGCTGACGCCAAGCAGTTGATAGATTGGTCCCATGAGTTGTAGACCAACTTTGGACAAGTAATCGTTTGGCGTCACCAGGTGGACACCGCGCCCGGCTAGGGCGTTGAGGTAGAGCGCCAGGGTGGCGACCAGAGTCTTGCCTTCACCAGTTTTCGCTTCGGCAATCGCGCCGGAATGTAACACGATGCCGCCCAAGAGCTGCACATCATAGTGGCGCAAA
>Ga0105048_10020031_pt1 | contig 10228 bp, 7 predicted proteins | sample MAT05_FD_78382 | JGI IMG/M metagenome (GOLD analysis project Ga0105048, IMG submission 78382) | Freshwater microbial communities from Lake Fryxell liftoff mats and glacier meltwater in Antarctica - MAT-05 | ecosystem: Environmental > Aquatic > Freshwater > Ice > Liftoff microbial mat | place...
ACGATCAAGGCGCTCTCCATCCCAATTGTCCGGGAGACGGGATGCCCCGGCAGCATGTCGAGCATCGCCATCAAGAAAAGGGGGACGCCGAGAATCAGGCCGATCACCAGGCGGCGGAATAGGTCACGCCCCTCGGAATCGGGTTCATGGGCATCAGGCGTGGCGGCGACAAGTGCCATTCCGCATTTGGGGCAGGCGCCAGGGCGATCACTTTCGACGCCGTCGCACATCGGGCAGTAATACTTGGCGACCACCGGGGCGGGCTTCATCGCCTCCCGGTGCCCCGCGAGAAATCGATCGGGGTTCAACTGGAACTTGTGCAAACAGCCGAGCGAGCAAAAGTGATAGGCGACACCTGCATGTTGATGCGACCCGGCCGCCTTGGCCGGGTCAACGGTCATTCCGCAAACCGGGTCGATAACGGTTAGGTTTGAGACGAGTGAGAGTTCCATACTCCCATTCTATCTCTGATCGTAGCGCGGCGGATAGTAGGCGGGGATATACTTGAATTCCGGCGGCGGCACATACGTCTTGTGAAGATGGCCTTCCGTCGAACCGGCGGTGCCGAAGAATTGACGGCAGGATCCGAAGACGAACTTGAATTCGCTATAGAGATTGCCGCAGCCGATCGGCGTGGGGCAACCGTCCGGTTCGCAACGGTGAACCGCCAACCGCTCGCGGGCCGCCATCTTGAATTGCTCCTTCTTGGTAGGGCCGGCTGGCGGATCTTCGACCGGGTCTCCCGCCACGGCGGGAATGGCGGACAGACCGGCCACCAGAATAGCGAGTATCGAGCGCATGATCACTTCCTTTTCGGGCACCGAGATCCTTCACTGTCTGTTTCATCGGAATCCCCGATCCGATGTATCAGGTGGGTTCGCCCAAGAATCGGCCCGGTTTTGTCAAAAAGTCCGGATGTGACGGCCATTTCGATTGTGACGTTCGAAAACTTCGTCAAGAAGATGTTTCGCATTGACGCCCGGAGAGGTTATAGTGGAGTAAACCTCTCGAACCGGGCTGGGCCAACCCATGGAGACCGACGAGATACAATTTTTACGGACCATCCGCGCGACGCCGCATGACGACGCGCCGCGGATGGTCTACGCGGACTGGCTTGACGAGACCGGGCAAGGCGAGCGTGCCGAGTTCATTCGCTTGCAATGCCTGCGTGAAACGCTCGAAGCCCATGACCCGCGGCGGCGCTCGCTTCTCACCCGAGAGCGTTACCTCTGGAAAAAGTTAGCCGTCGACTGGCGTGCCGACCTCCCGCCTTCCCTCCGCCAATCTCCCTTTATTCGGGGTTTCCCGCAGCCAGCCGAACTCGAACTGACGGCAAGCCAATTCCTATTCCTGGCCGACGACTATCTCGATGCCGCCCCCGCGTGGACGGCCCGGCTCTGGATTCATGAACGCGATCCCCTGCCGCGGCTCACCGAGTCCGGAAGGTTGGAACGGCTCACCGGGCTCAACTTGTTGGTAGCCGGGGCCGAACCGGCCCGTCTTGATCACCTGCTCGCTTCACCATCGCTGAGAAATCTGCGCTCATTGCAAGTGGAAGGTCATCCCTTTGAGCGACGCCATCTTCAGACGATGACGCAATCGCCCGCTCTCGCGGGGTTGCGGCGACTGGGGATTTTTTGCAATCCGCTCCGCGAAGCCGGTGCTCGTGATCTCGCAGCCTCGCCATACTGGCGGAACCTCGAGACACTGGATCTGAATGGCTGTGCGATTGGCGACGAGGGACTTCTGGCCTTGGCGACGTCCAAGAACCTGCCGAACCTTCGAGAACTCAACCTGCCTCACAACGGACTGGAAACGAACGCGGCGGGGACGATCATCTCGTCGCGGCAGTTCAAACGACTTGTCGGTCTCGGGCTTTTCGGCAACCATCTCGGCGATGCCGGAGCGCGAGCACTCGCCTACGGCCGCAATCTCGAACATCTCTCACGGCTCGATCTCGGACTCAACCGCATCGGGCCGGTAGGAGGCCGAGCCTTGGCAGACTCGCCGTTTCTTCAAGGCCTGCGGCAACTCTACCTGGGCGGCAACCGCGTCGGTGACGACCCGCTCGCTCTCGACGCCCTGCGTGTCCGCTTCGGCGAGCATGTGACGGTGTGAAACGGGCAAGTAATTCGTTGCCAACATGGAGCTTTGCTCTCTAATTTTTTTGTACCGTGGACAAAATGGGACATTTTTGGACAGTCATGAACAAGGGAAGATTTGAGCGTCGCGCGAAAATTTTCACGGGGTATGCCAAAACGTGCCATTTCGTGCCACCGGCTCGATACAAGTCACGGCAACCAACCCGAGGGATACAATCGATTTCGGGAAATGCAAATTGCCGCTGTTGGCTGCACACGAGCAAGTTGGGAAACGCGCACCACGATGCTTCGACGTGGAGCACGTTTCCCAACGTGCTCGAAAGCCCCCGCCCCTTTATCCGCCAGCGGACAGCGGCCGTCATCCTGATTTCGCGCGATATAATGTCCACCGGCCCCGGCACGGGAGTAGGGTCGTTTGGCGACTGGCTGGCAATTCCCGTGGCCGATCGTGGATCAATCCTCGTAAATCAATCCTGGTAACCGGTCAACTTGAGGCGGTCGAAAAACCTGCGGAGACACAATTTGAGCAATTTCGACGATCAAATTCGCAAAATGAAGACACAGCCGGGTTTCATCGCGGCACTTGATCAAAGCGGCGGTAGCACGCCAAACGCGCTGAAGGCATACGGAATCAAGGAAGGCGCCTGGTCCAACGAGGAGGAAATGCTTGCGCTCGTACACCAGATGCGCACTCGGATCATTACCAGTCCCAGCTTCAACAGCGAGCGAATCCTCGGCGCCATCCTGTTCGAGGGCACCATGGACAGGGACATCGAGAAACAACCTACCGGCGACTATCTCTGGAACGTCAAACGGATTGTCCCCTTTTTGAAAGTGGACAAGGGACTCGAGGCGGAGAAGGACGGCGTGCAACTGATGAAGCCGGCGCCCGAGCTCGCTGCCCTGCTCAAAAGGGCCGGAGCGAAAAATATCTTCGGAACCAAGATGCGTTCGGTCGTCAAGCAGGCCAACGCAGCGGGCGTCGAGAATGTCGTGCGCCAGCAGTTCGAATGGGGTCGCCAGATCATCGCCGCCGGCCTCGTGCCGATCATCGAGCCGGAAGTCGACATTCACTGCCCGGAAAAATCCAAGGCCGAGGAACTGCTCAAGTCAGGCCTCCTCAAAAAGCTTGACGAATTGCCGGCGGGCGAGCTGGTCATGCTCAAGCTCACCCTCCCGGAGCAAGCCGACTTCTACGCCGATTGCGTCAAACATCCCAAGGTGGTGCGGGTCGTTGCCCTGTCGGGGGGTTACCCTCGGCAAGAAGCTAACGATCGGCTGCGGAAGAACCACGGCGTCATCGCGAGCTTTTCGCGAGCGCTGATCGACGAATTGACCGCTCAGCAAACCGATAAGGAATTCAACGCCTCGCTCGATGCAACTATCCAAAGCATCTACGATGCGTCCATCACTTGATCGCAAAGAAGGGGACGGGCACGTTTATTGTTGACCATTAGGACAACGAAAAACGTGCCCGTCCCCTTCTTTCTTGCGAGCGTGCCCGAGAAAATCGATGCAGCAGATTCAGGTGAACTTGGGGCCCCGAAGTTACCCCATCGCCATCGCCGCCGTTGGGTTGACGGCGTTCGTTCGCCAGTGCGCGCCGAATCTGTCGGGCGCCGTGGTCGTCACGGATGCCAATGCCGCTCGTCATGCCGCGACGATCGCGGAATCCCTTCTGGGCGATGGTGTCCGAGTCAAAACGATTTCGCTCCCGGCGGGGGAGAACACCAAACGACTAGAGATGGCCGGCCGGCTTTATGACGAACTGGCCGCGTGGCCGGCGGATCGGAAGACTCAGGTGATCGCAGTCGGCGGCGGCGTCATCGGTGATCTGGCCGGGTTCGCGGCCGCCACGTTCAACCGCGGCATTCCGTTATTCATGGTCCCGACGACGCTGCTCGCCATGGTCGATAGTTCCGTCGGCGGCAAGGTAGGCATCAACCATCCGCTCGGCAAGAATCTGATCGGGGCGTTCCACCAGCCCGTCGGCGTCTGGATCGACCCGCGCCTGCTCAACACACTCCCTGAGCGCGAGTACCGCAGCGGCCTGGCCGAAGTGGTCAAATACGGGGTCATCCTCGATCCTGTCTTTTTCGAATGGCAAGAAGCAAACGTCGCGGCGATCCTGAATCGGGATGCTCTCGCGGTTGAACATTTGGTCGCGCGTTCTTGCCGGCTGAAGGCGGATGTCGTCGAGAAAGACGAACGTGAAGAAACCGGCCTGCGTGCGGCGTTGAATTACGGCCACACGTTCGCTCACGCCTTCGAGGCGATTGGCGGCTATGGGGCCTGGCTACATGGCGAAGCAGTCTCTGCGGGCATGATCGCGGCTAGCCGTCTCGCTGAAAAACGGGGCTTGATCGATCGATCGATCACCAAACGGCAGATCGAACTGCTGAGCGCCTTCTCGCTGCCGATCGCTTCCAAACCCGAATGGCCGATCGACGAATTGATCGCCAGTATGCGGCGCGACAAGAAATCCCAAGCCGGGTCTCTCCGCTTCATTTTGCCCGTCAAACTGGGCGAAGTCCGCCTGTTTGATGATGTTCCTGAACCGCAAGTGCGTGAGGTGCTGGCCGGCCGATGAACCGCGAACGACTTCTTCGCCTACTGCGTGGTCGGCTCATCTATGTCAAGATCGTGACGGCCGCCATCTGGTTGACGTGGCTCGTCAGCATTGCAAGCACCGGCTTCCAAAAAGATGCCGAGGGCCATTCCATCGGCACCGATCACGTCGCGTTTTACTCCGCGGCCCGGCTGGTCTACGAGGGCCGTGGGGTGCTGATGTACGACTATCATTTCCTCGCTCAGTACCAACCCCGGTTGACCGATCACGATGGCGGTTTTCTCGACGCCTATCGCAATCCTCCGTTCTATGCCCTGCTCTACGTGCCGTCGGCGATGCTGCCCTACATCTGGAGCTTCTGGATCTGGACGGCTATTTCTCTCGCTTTGCTCGGGCTCGGCATCGGCTGGTTGAACTCGGAACACCGATTTTCCGCTTTCCTACTTTCGCTGAGTTTCTTCCCGATTTCTTCCGTCTTCGGATTCGGGCAGAACAGCCTCCTGAGTTTCGGGATCTTGTGTCTCTGCTTCCGTTTTCTCGATCGCGGCTATCGATTCTGGGCGGGCGTGATCGCGGGCTTCGTACTCTATAAGCCGCAATTGCTCTTGGGTCTCGGTCTTTGGTGGCTGTTGAGCATCAGGCGATATTGGCCCTGTTTCATGGGCCTTGGCGTCACGAGTTTGTTCTGGGCCGTCCTGAGCGTTCTCTTCGTTCCTGAGGAGACTCGCCTGTTCATCGCCAAGATGAAAGAGATCGCCGAGTACGATTGTTTCATGTTCTGGAACATGCACAACCCGCGTGGGTTCGGCGTCCTCATCGCGTATGACGACAAAGAGGTCGGCAAGATTGTGGGCCTAATCGCGCTGTTTGCGGCCGTGGTCTTCTTCGGTTTCTTCTGGAGGAAACATCGCGGCGAGCCAGCGGTGATGTTCGCCGTGGCGATCTTCCTGACGCTATGGGCGTCGCCGCACACGATGATTTATGAGTGGTCGCTGGCGATCATCCCGGCCGTGTTGTTGTGGGAACGTGTACCCGAGAAACGCGATGATTGGCGTCTGATCTTCGCTCTGGCCTGGATCGCCTTGATGATTAGCACGCCAATAGCGCGATTTCTTTTTGAATCAACACAGGATGCACACGGGCACGGCTGGGCAATCCAGTTGAGCGTGCCGGTGCTGGGGATCATCGGCATCTGGGCAGCTCGTGTGCTGAGGGGAACGGAAACAACGCGGTCAGATAATAACCCGTAATGTGATTCCGTGCTTGTCACACGGACAGGTCACGCTTCGGATGACAACCGCGCAATCGCGATGCCAATCAGATGCCGCTAAAAAATGAGAGGCATGCTGTTAACCGTGACGCGAAGTCGTCGCAGCGAAGCCCGTGAGCACCCAATATGCTCCGCTTCGCAAAGCCTGCGCGTCGCGGCTTCACGGTTAATCCTTCCACTTCGCCACGCCGCCGTTTCGGAGGGCCAGATTCGCGAGGTGAGCCGCTCCCGCGCTACTGACGCCCGCTTCGGCCGGTGCGCATGGTTTCTTGTTGGCGCGCATGGCGTTCACCCAGTCGGTGAGGTGCAAGAGTTCGCCGTCGGGCTTGTCGTAGAAGTCGAGGCCACGGACGCCGGCGCCTAGGATCATCTCCTCGGCCTCCCCTTTCTTGTTGCGGTCGGGGGTGATGACGTAGCCGCCGCGATCGGCCTGGAGCGTCGCTTCCGAGCCCATGAATTCGATCATGGCGCCGCTGCGGGCGTTCGAGAACGTTCCTTCAAAATGCATCTGGATGCCGCCGGGGTACGACAGGACGGTCTGCACCGTATCAGGCGTCTCCCAGACGTCCTTACTGTTTATGTGCTCGCCGAGACTGACGGCTTGCAGCGGGTGATCGAGATCGAGCACCCAGTGGGCGACGTCGATCCAGTGGACCATCAGGTCGGTGAAGATGCCGCCACCGAAATCCCAGAACCAGCGCCAGTTGCGAAAGCGGTATTCGTCGAACTCCTGCTTCTTGGCGGTGCCCAGGAACATAGCCCAATCGACGCTCTTGGGGTCGACGCCGAGGGGGAAGCGTTTCACGCGGTTGGTGTTGCGGTTCCACGTCATGTTTACTTTGACGACGTTGCCGATGCGGCCGGCTTTGATCAGTTCTTTGGCCTTTATCAGATGCGGCATGCTCCGCTGCTGGGTGCCGACTTGCACGATCCGCTTGTGCGTATTCTGGGCTTCGATGACGGCCTTGCCTTCACTGAGATCATGCGTCAACGGCTTCTCGACGTAGACGTGTTTCTGGGCCGCACAGGCGGCTATCGTCAGCGGCACGTGCCAGTGATCGGGCGCTCCGATGACGACCGCTTCGAAATCCTTGCGAGCGAGCACCTCCTTGAAATTCTTGGAAGTCTCAGCCTTGGGGTCGGCCAGCTTCTTCGCTTCTTCCAGTGCCTTATCCCAGACGTCGCAGAGGACCGTCATCCGTACCTTCTCGATCTTGGCGATTGATTCCATCAGTTTGCGGCAGCGGCCGCCGGTGCCAATGCAGGCGATGTTGATCGTCTCGTTGGCGGCATAGCTAGTCGCCACCGAGCCGGCGATGGTCGCTGCCGCGGCCGAGGATGCGCTGAGAATGAAGGATCGTCGATTCATGGTCCGCCTCGATAAGGGAGAGTTGAAGATCGAAACTAGGATTTGGTGGGAGGCGAAAACAAAGCTTGCGTCAACTTCACTTTGTCGCCCAGGCCCATCGCGTAAGGTTCGTGCGGAAAGGACGGTTTAATTCGCGTCCAAATTAGCGTTCCTTGCACCTTCCCCCCAGGTGTGGTGCCGGTAGCCTGGAACATGTAAATGTCGCGCGTTTCGTATAAGCCTTTTTCGTCAAGGCCGAGCATCTCCGCGATGCGTTGCACCCGGCGTGTGCCATCGGCAAACCGAGATAGCTGCACCACGAACTGAAGCGCGGAGGCAACCTGCATTCGCGCCACGTGAGCCGGCAGGCCGACATCGCTCATCAGGCAAAGGGTCTCAAGGCGCACCGCGGCATCGCGCGGCGTGCTGGCGTGCACGGTCGCCATCGACCCGGAGTGGCCGGAGAGCATTGACTGAATTAGGTCGAGCGCCTCGCCGCGGCGGACTTCGCCCACGATGATCCGATCAGGCCGCATACGCAGCGAATCGACGAACAGATCGCGGATGGAAACCGCGCCTTTGCCGCCCGAGCGGGGCGGCTGGGCTTCCAGGTAGAGCGTGTGCGGCTGGCCGAGTTGCAATTCGGAACTGTCTTCGATGACGACAATGCGTTCGTGTGTTGGGATGAGTGTTGAGAGGGCGTTGAGAACCGACGTTTTGCCGGTGCCGGTGCCGCCGGCGATGACCATATTCTTGTGCAGGACGACGATGATTTCCAGGAACTCGGCCGCCTCGGCGCTCATGCTGCCGTTGTCGACCAGTCGCTGCATGTTGAAGAACGACTTCTGAAACTTACGGATGGAAAGACAGACCCCCTGCCTCGAGCTCGGGGGGATAATGATGTGAACGCGGGAGCCGTCCGGCAAGCGGCCGTCCATGCTGTGGTGGTCAACATCAGTGATGCGGTTGACATACTCGGCAATGTTTCTCGCCGCCGCGAGGAGAGAACCCTCGCTCGGGAATTTGATCTCCGAAAGATGCAGCCGTCCGCTCTTTTCGAAAAAGATCTGGTTCGGGCCGTTGACCAGGACCTCGGAAACGGCCGGGTCGTCCAGAAGAGGGACGATCGGCTGAAGGAAGTGTCGGGTACTTTGACGGTAGATTTCGACGCTGTTCATCAGTTAGCTCGATTTCAATTCCAGCGAAAGAAAAAGGGGCTCGCGAACGGCACTCGCATACCATAGGATTATCAAAAATTGGCTTTTTGTGCCCGAACGTTCGGCCTATCCATCCCGATTATTCGAACACCTTCTTCGAGCTTTCTCATGTTAGATCATCCGAATTACGAAATCCTGGAGACCATCGGCCAGGGACCCAACACCGTCGTCTACCGGGCTCGCAATCTGGTGATGAAACAGGATGTCGCCGTTAAGGTGCTGACTGATGATGCGAAGAACGATCCGGATCGCAGCACGCTCTTGATGGAGGCCGCTGCCTTTTCGTCGAATCTGCGGGACTACGGCAACATCCTTCAGATCAACAACCTGGAAACCTCCCACGGATGGCTCATCCTGGAACTGATGAAGGAAAGCCTCGCCCGGCGCATCCAAATCGGGCCGCTTCCCTTGCAGGAAGTCTACACGGTCTTGCGGTCCGGGCTTCGCGGTTTGTCGATCCTGCATCAAGCGGGTCGAGTTCACGGCCGGATCAAACCGACGAATCTACTCATCAACGATCATGGCCGCGTCAAGATCGCGGATTCTCCCGGCTTGTTCGTGGGCGATATCCCTCGCCAGCCCGATGGCCTTCCCAAATATATCGCCCCGGAAATCATTGATCCATCCTTCGGCAAACCTGGGCCAGCCTCGGATCTCTATTCGCTCGCTTTCACGGTCTTTGAACTGCTGAAGGGGCCAGGGTTTGATGAACTTTTTAAGGGGACGGGCACGAGCGCCATTGATCCTCACGTCGGCTGGCAACGCTTGCATACTTCACGAACTGAAGTGATGCCCTCAGTCGGCACGGCCATACCAGGCACCCCGGCTGACCTGGTCCGTGTCCTTGACCGATTACTGAAAAAACAGGTTGACGAACGATATAAGACCGCGGAGGATGCTCTACGCGATCTCGGCAAGGATCAACCTGCCAAGGCCGTCGATATCAACGAGAGCATTACCGCGCCGCCGTCGAAGAGCGTTGAGCCATCCAAGGTCGCACCGCCGCCGATTCCCGCGCCCGCGGAACCGGTGAAAGTGGTGACAACGCGCCAGGCCCCGCCTCCGAAATCGTCGTCCACGCCATCCGGGGGAGCCCAGACCAAATCGAATAAGAACAAGCTGCTTCTCGTGGGAGCAATCCTGCTCGCCGTGGTCGGCATCCTCGGTTACATGATTCTCGGCGGTCGTTCCGATCCGGAAGTCGTTAAGGTGCAGATCAGCAGCAATCCCGCCGGGGCCGAGATCGCCTTCGACGGCAAGGAGCCGAGCAAGAAGAAGACTAACGAGACCTTTAATCTGGCCGTCGGCAAGCACAAGATTGTGATGAAGCTTGCAGGGCATGAAACCATCGAAACCGAGATCGACACAGCCCAGAAGAAGGAGTTCAGCTTCGATTTCAAACTGGTCACGGTTCCCAAGAAAGAAGTCGAACTACCCAAGACCGAGACATTTATTGAGGTCGCCATCAAGACCGATCCGCCAGGCGCGAAGATCACCTTGACCGACCCGATCACGGTGCAACCGCAAACGGTGACGAGTGGTGAAGCAAAGATCAAGGTCAAGCCCGGTATGCAAAAGATCAACGTGGATAAAGACGGGTTCGTGACCGCCAAGCACACGATCGAAGCGGTCGCGGGAATGGAGTTTGCCCTCAATTTGACCCCCGTGAAGGTAATTCCAACGCCCGACTCGACGTTCAAGGTGTCGATCGAATCTGAACCG
>Ga0105048_10020035_pt1 | contig 10226 bp, 13 predicted proteins | sample MAT05_FD_78382 | JGI IMG/M metagenome (GOLD analysis project Ga0105048, IMG submission 78382) | Freshwater microbial communities from Lake Fryxell liftoff mats and glacier meltwater in Antarctica - MAT-05 | ecosystem: Environmental > Aquatic > Freshwater > Ice > Liftoff microbial mat | place...
CCCTGGGCCTTCACTCTTGTGCGTCCGACCCCCTCCGAAGTACGGGACCCCGTGACCCGTCGCCACTTTTCGACGGGTCCCTCGCTGCCGCGATTTCTACGGATCTAGGCGATCGTTAACAGGGCGGTACCTTTGATGCTCATTGTCCCTCTCCCAGTTGTGGAAGAACTTTGATTCCGTAGCTTGTTTGCAGCACGTGGATCCCCACGGAGACGAGGCAGAAGAGGATCGCGACCGCCGCGGCATACCCGAGCCCGCGCACCCCGCGGGGCAGGGCTCACCACTCAGCGCCGAGTGATCGAGTGGAGCTGGGCGGGGGCGGCGCTTGCGTGGCGGGCTCGGGACCGGCAGGCTTGTCGCTCGCAGCGATAAAGACCCCGAGGTCGTCGAAGTGCCCCGGGGGCAGCAAGCAGAGGCTGACCTCTGGGCCGAGGCGGATCCTATTGCGCGCTTCCATCACGCCCGAAGCTACTTTTTGATCGACGCCGCTGTATTTGCCGAACACGCCGTTCCTGCTCTTCAGATCCTGGAACGAATAAGTAACGTCGTCGCCGGTGCCGGTGACGCGGCTGTAGCGAAGGTGGGCGCCGCTGATATGGCGCTCGTCGATCACGATGTTCGCCTTGGTTGGGTCGGCGCCGATGATGCCTTCCTCGCCAGCGATGAAGCGCAGCGCGCGATCGCCGCCATACATGATCGCGAAGGTCGGGACGAGCCAGCTCTCGCCCAAGCCCACCTTGACTCGCTGCAGCTTCGGCTTGGGCGCGATCATCGACACGCCCCTGGCCGGTGTGCGCGCCGCCACGGGAGCGAGCGGCGCTGCGTCAGCGCAGCCGTGTGCGGGCGTGCTCGGGTCGGCGGGGCTTGGCGCTTGCGCTTCTGCTTCGAGCGCCTCGAGCGCGACCTGTGCGTCGTACGCTGCCGCTTCTTCTGGGCTCTGCCACAGGTTACCCGGGCCAAGCCGACCTGCGGGCAACAGCGCTGCTTCGACGTCGTCGAAGCTGACCACTTGTCCTGGCGTGAGCGTGGCGAGCTGGGTGTTGAGGGGCTGCGAATCACTGCCGAGGGGGACGCCGTCGACTGCGGTGCCGTTCATGCTGGCCAGATCGAGCACCGTGAACACTGGCGCGTTCGGGTTCAACACCACGGCTTCGATGCAGGCGTGGCTGTTGGAGATCTTCTCCTCGTCGATCACGATGTGGGCGTAGCGCGGGTGCCGGCCGACCACGTGGCGGCCGCTCAGCTCGAAGCGCGCGCCGCTCTCTTTTCCGGTTCGAACGATCAAGGTTGGCCGCAAGCTCACGCAGTCCAGCGCGATGCGCGGCGCTTGCGTCTTCAGATCTGCGGGTGCAACTGCGCGTTGGCGCGGGCTCTGCTGGCCCCCGATCTTGGGCAATGTCTCGTGAACTGCGACCAGCAGCTCTGCCGGCTTCGGTTCGCGCACATCGGGGTCTGCCGCCCACGCGCGCAATGCGTCGGCGAAGAGCTCGCATGAGCCGTAGCGGCTTGCGGGATCTTTCTCGAGGGCCGGCTTGATGATCGCCCAGAGGCGGCGCGGCACGAAGTGAGCCGGTGGCTCAGGCGGCGGCATCAGCAAAGCTGACGCTCGCGCAGGCCTTGGCCATCGACTTCGTCGTCCTCCATGAAAGGGTGCCGCCAGAGCATCTCGATCATGATGATCGCGAGCGCGTACAGATCGATCGCCCCAGACGCCGACTGCTTCAGAATTTGCTCCCGGGGCATGTACGCCACGGTGCCAAGCGCGAACTCCTCGAGCGTCGTATGCGGCGAATGGTTGCTCTTCGCGCAGCCCCAATCGATGATCCGCAGCTCCCAGCTGCCGTCCGCTGTTTTGACGATGAAGATGTTGCCGGGCTTGATGTCGCGATGAGTAGCGCCAGCCCGGTGCATCGTGTGCAGGTGAGCAGCCAGCGTGATGGCCATCTTCACCACCACTGCTGGGTCGAAGGTCGCGTTCTGCCGCCGCTGCGCTGTCATTACGGCGAGCAACGTCTCGCCGTCGAGCTTGTCCATGATCACGAACGCGCCGACTCGATCATCGAAGCCGCAAGCGTGCACCGGCACCAAGAAGGGCTGCTGGGTGCTTCTCACGAGCTCGCCTTCAGCGACTAATTTCAGCTGAATCGTTCTGTACTCGGGATCTCGAAAGCGCTTTTTCAGCACTTTGATCACGTAGAGCTGATGCGGCGACGCCGGGTGCACCGCGTCGTAGAGGCAGCCGAAGCCGCCAGACGCGAATCGCCTGCCCGCGACGTAACCGTGGAAGACGTCGCCAGGCGCGAATGCCAGCTCTTCCTCCTCGGGAGCGGACTTCGCGCTCTTCCACTTGGGCGCCGCACGTCCCATGGCGGCCTCGCCCAGCACCAGCGGGTCGACCAGCTCTTGCTCACGCTCGGGAGCGTCTCCGTGGCGCAGCGTCGCCGCATATTGTGGGCCTGAGACAGGCTCGGTGTCGTTGGCTGGGCGCGGGGCGCTTGCCGGCGCGGAAACTGCGGCACCCTCAGGAGCGGCGGCCACCTGAGGAACGCCGGCACCCTCAGGAACGGCGGCCACGACGGGAACGCCGGACGACATGCCAGGGGCAGAACCCATCAGCAAGGTGCGGTTTCCGGGGTTTCCGGGCTTTCGAGGGGCCTGGGTCATGTCAGATCGGCGCTTCCTGCGCGGGGCCAGGGTAGTGCTCGTTGGCGCACCAGGGCAACGGCGCCGGCCCGCTCTTGTCTCCCTCGGCTCCACATATGTGCTGTCGGGTCGACCCCCGCGACCTGCTCAATATTTCGACCTCGCGCGTGCGATTGTCGTGAGCTGTCATCGGACGCTCCTCGCCTGCACGGCAGCCTTACGCAGCTTGGCCTTCCTGACGAGCGCCACGAATTCGCTGCGTTCGCCTTCGACGTCGTCGCCGAGCGCGCTGGCGGCGATCGTTTCGACATCTTGGAGCGAAAATTTGCCCACGTGCTGCGAGCCGCGAAGCACCATGCCGAACGCCGCTACTGCAGTTGCGAACCGAAAGTCCGTCGTCAGGTCGGTGAGCGGCTGATCGCCGCCAGGCAAGTCGCCTTCGACGAGCTGGCTCGTGTCTCCGTCCGGCGCCTTGTAGCGAATGGAAACCTTGCCGAAGCTCTCGCCCTCGGAGCGCTGCGAGATCGGTTCGACGTCGTACAGCGCCGTGACGGTGTGTCCGGAGCCGATGTCGCCGGCATCTTTGCTGTCATCCGCAAAGTCACGGTCTTCAAGCTGGCGGTTCTCATAGCCGATGAGTCTGAAGGACTTCACGGTCTTCGGGTTCCATACGACTTGCAACTTGACGTCTTTGGCGATGGTCACGAGCGTGCCGGTGAGCTCGCGCGATAGAAAGCGCCTCGCCTCCGTCGCGCTGTCGATGAAGGCGTAGTTGCCGTTGCCGTGGTCAGCCAAGAGCTCCATCGTTTTGTCCTGCGGGTTGCCCTGGCCAAAGCCGAGCATCGTCAGGTAGATCCCGGTGCCCGCCATGCGCTCGATCAGGGCTTGCAGGTCGCTGCGGCTCGTCATGCCCATGTTGAAGTCGCCGTCGGTCGCGACGAGCACGCGGTTGGTACCGCCCTGGATGAACGACTCGGCCGCGATCCGGTAGGCCGACTGAATCCCCTGTGATCCGTTGGTTCCGCCTCCTGGCTCGAGCGACTCGAGCGCGGTCAGGATGACCGCGCGTCGGTTGCCCGCCGTGGGTGGCAATGCAATGCCCGAGCGGCCCGCGTAGGTCACGATCGCGACGGTGTCCCGCTCGTCCAGCTTGTCGATCATCATCGCAAAGCCTTGCTTGAGCAGGCCCAGCTTGCTCGGGCCCAACATCGAGCCAGAGACATCGATCAGAAACACGAGGTTCGAGCGGGGACGCGCGGCGGCCGCGAGCTCTCGCCCCTTGATCCCGATGCGAACGAGTCTGCGTTCGGGTGCCCAAGGCGCCCGCGCGGCGTCCGCCATGAAGCCGAACGCTTTGTCAGGCGGGCTCGGGTAGGAATAGCGAAAGTAGTTGAGCATCTCCTCGATGCGAACGCGCGCGGGCGGTGGGAACATGCTGCCCTTGATCAGCGCGCGAACCATCGTGTAACTCGCCGTGTCGACGTCCACCGAGAAGGTGGAGGTCGCGTCTACCGACGTCTCGATGAAGGGATTCTCCTGCAACGCCTGCGGCTTGGGCGGCAGCCGTTTGCCCGGAGCCGGCGGCGGCGCCCCGCCTGACGAGGAGGGCGCGGGCTCGCTGCGAGCAGCAGCGGTTGGCAGTGGCGCCGCGGTTTCGGCCGAGGTTGCCTTGGCCTGCGGAAGCGAAACAGGACTGGAGCCCCGAGCCGATTCGTCATCTGCCTTGGAGCGATCTCCGCACGCAAGCAGGACCAGCGCCAGCACCCAGAAATGTGCCGAGCCCAGATCACGTCGCAGCTTCGACCTCATGCGCCAGCTCCTTGCCAAATCGCGAATGCTAGGACGAGCGCCACTACGATCAGAATGGCGCAGACAACGAGCACGAGCCGGATGGGCCTTCTGGCAGCAGGGCTCGAGCTTTTCGCGCGGGTGAGCTCAATTCGAGAGACCGGGCGGTCGCTCATGAGAGCCGTCTGCCGCGGGCCGACGCGAGCCCCCGCGGCTGGACGCGCGAGCTCGCCTTTGGTTGGGACGACTGACGGCTCGGCTGGGCCACCCGGACCGAATTGGTAGAGCGTGCCCTCGTCTTCCGCTGGGCGAACGACGCTCGGCTTTGAGTCCTCGACGACGGGCAGCGGGCCAGTCACCACGCTGGCGTGAGGCGTCGTCACGAGCTCGGCCTCCGGCTGGGTTCGCTCGTTGTCAGCGAGCAGTACGGTGGAAGCGGGCCTGCGAGCAGGCGCTTGTCGCATCACTGGCGTCGGCTCTGCCTTGAACGGCGCCTTCGACAGCAGCTCGGTGTCGCGAGCGCCGCGCGCGAGCGCCTTCGGCAGCAGGGCGAGCGCAGCCTGCATCTCGGAAGCCGAGTGGTAACGATCCGCCGGCCGCTTTTCGAGCGCGCGAAGAATGATCGCGTCGAGCGCCGCAGGGATGCCTGGCACCAACGTGCTGGGCCCCTGCGGCGTCTCCGAGACGTGGGCGGTCAGATACTCCAACATCGAGTTGGCCAGGAAGGGCGGCCGTCCGGTGACCAGGTAGAACAACACAGCGCCGAGGGAGTAGAGATCGCTGCGCGCGTCGACCAGCTGGCCGGAGGCTTGCTCGGGGGAAACATATTGTGGGCTCCCGGCGAAGTAGCCTGCGCGCGTTTCGACCAGGGCGGAGCCAGCGCGAGCCTGGGCCTCGCCCGACACCGCCTTCGCGATCCCGAAATCGAGAATTTTGACGCCTCGATTGCCCGTGGCGTCCGGATGCAAATAGAAAATATTCTGGGGCTTGAGGTCGCGAGCACGATGCCGCGCTGGTGGGCGACCTCGAGCCCAAACAAGATGCCGATTGTCAGCTGCGCTGCCTCGCGCCACGGGAGCGGGCCGCGGTCGTCGAGCTCTTCTCGCAGGGTTCTGCCGAAGAGCTGCTCGGTGACGAGGAACGCCCTGCCCGAGTCGGTCAGACCGAGATCCAAGACCTCGACGACGTTCGGGTGACGCAGCCCACGCAGCGCGCGGCCCTCTGCCAAGAGCCGCTTGGCCAGCTCGTCGTCTGCGCTGGGATCCATGGACTTGACGATCTTCATCACGCGCTCCTCGCGCAGCGCGCGATGCTCGACCACATGCACCTCCCCCATCCCACCTTGTACGAGCGGTCGCACATGTCGGTAGGCGCCGCGCTCCAGATCTTTGTCGATGCTGATGGCCACGCAATTCCCTCTCCCCAACTGTCGGGTCGACCCGGCCAACCTGCTCACGCCAAAACTATTCTTCCCCGGTCACCGGCCCATCGACGCCCAGGCGATGCAGCAAGTCGGCGAGCTTTGCTCGTACTCGGTCATGCAGTCGCCGAGTGGTAATTCGCTTCAGCCCGAGCCTTGCCGCCACGCCGTCGATGGTCAGCTCGTCTTTGTAGAACGCGATCACGAGCCCGCGTTCCTGGTCGTCGAGCGCGGCCATGGCGCGCTCGAGGGCTGCCATGCCAGCTGCGACCGCCTCCCTTGCCAGGTAGACGTCTTCTACGCTGTCGCTGGCCGGCTGCGTAAACACCGCCGCGATCAGCGCGGCTGTCTTGCGACGCAGGCCGTCGATAGCGACCGTGCGCGGCGGCGGCGCGTCGAGCAGCGTGCTGATCGAGAGGTCCGCACCTTCGTCGGTGCCTTCGGAGCGACTTTGCAAGCGTTGCAACCGTGCGAGCAGCTTGCCCGGCGAGCGGCGCTGCTGAAGCACCGCTTCGATCATCGCCCACTGCAGTCGTTTTCTGGCGTAGCCCCAGAGTGGGGTCCCCTCATCTGGGTCGAACCGGATCACGATCCCAATCGCAGCCTCGTTGCCGACGCTGATCGAATCTTCCATCACACGCGGACCTGGGAAGAGTCGCGCGGTGGTGCGTGCCTGCTGCTTGATCAGCGGTACCAGACTGACCACCAGCTGCGATTGTCTCGGCGAGAGAGGCGGCAAGACAGTGGGGCGCGTCATCAGGTGCCAGTCTTGTCCTCGTCGGATTCTTTCGCGGACGCGTCGTCTCCGCCGACGGTTTTGCTGGCTTTCACGATGGGATCTGCGGCGACCGAGCGGAGCGTGCGCTGCCCCTCGGGGGTGTCCAGCAATTCCGACACCATCGCCGCGCGAAGAACCAGCCGCAGCTCTGGAGTGAGCAGATGTTGGTAGCTGTCGAGCGCCTCTTCGACGAGCTCGAACGCTAGATCAGCGCGCTCGTCGTCATCACCGTCCCCCATACCGGCGCCATTCTGGGCGAACGACCCCTTCATTGCAATTGCCATGACTCTCAGTCGGGTCGAGCTCCGCGATGTGCTCAAACTATTTTCACACCCACATTGCCCTATCTACAAAATTGATGATGAACATGCGAACCCTCCGGACAAAATGGCGCGGACTGGCATCCTCGATTTCGACGTATCGCACCGAGCACCGAGGTCACTGCCTGAAGCATCCCACCCGCCAGCACTGAGCCGGCGCGTCAGTCGTCAGCTTCGACCGGGGGGGGCTGATCGTGTAGGCTGGCTACAACTACAGTGGCGCTTCGGCTCATCGCATCGCTGCTGCTCGTCTCCGTTGGTTGCGGCGGCACCGCGGTTACCGGCAATGATGCGGCCGGCGCCGACGGGTCGGCGGGCGGCAGCGATGGCGGGAATGGGGGCGCGCCTCCAGCAAGCAGCTCCGACACTACCGCATCGACAGGAGGCCTTGGCGGTGCGTGCCAGGACGGCTTCATCGAGCTGATGGGTGAGGGTGGGCCGCTGGTGGAAGCGGTCTGCTACCACGGCAAGGATGAGACAACTCGGCCGGTGGGCTTCTTCTACTTCGTCGGCCCAGAGGCGAACGGGACGTTCGTGATAGGAGGTTGCGGGGGCGAAGGATCTGGCGTCCATTTCTGGCTCGAGGCGCTCTACAAAGAGCCTGGGACTGCACTTGCGGGCAAAGCCACGTACCAGGAAGACGGTACGACCTGGCTCAATGTGGTCGATGCCGTCTCGATCACGATCGGCCCCATCGGAAAGGTCGGCACCACGGTTGAAGGCAGCTACAGCGCCCAGATGTCCAATGGCCTTGAATCACTGGAGCTCTTCGGAACCTTTCGCGTGTGCCGCGTGAGTGACACAGGCATCATCTGACCCCGGGACAAGAGAAGCGGCTTCGTCGAACCCGCTGAAACCTGTCGACGAAGCAGGCCGCGCTCACGCCCTGAATTGCACGCCGTTCGACCGAACCTTGTGGTCCTCGTGGTAGGCCTCGTAGACAACGACAACGTCCTCGCCTTTCGGGAGCGCGTAGTACCGGCCGAGATCGACCTCTCCGCTGTAGGTCGCGCCGGTCTCGAGCCTCAGGTAGTCAGCCTCGGTAATCATCCGCTTGGCGTAAACTCCGGTGTAGCGAACGCTGGGGACTGAAGCGGAACACGTTGTTGCCGACGGTGCCTCCGGTGGGCAGGTTCCAGCGGTGCAGCACCATTGGTTCGCGGGCCACGATGCTGAGCGTGGCAATCCAGCTGCCGGCAATCGCCGACAGTTGTAGCCTTGCATTCGCGTCCGGGTCTTTGCCCTCGATGGGAAACGACGCGACCTCTCGACCTGTGCGCGACCACCACACCCAGCCCCCACCACCGAGAAGGCTGCTAGCGCCGACGGCGAGGCCAGCCTGCCAAAGATGTCGGCGCTTCAACGTGGAGCACCTTCGGCAAAGTACTCGTAGCTGTCGGCGTTCCAGATGGCCAGCGCGTGGTCATCGCGCGCCAGCGCCTTGCATTTGTCCTCCCCATACCGCCAATCGCCTGCGCCCGGGCCGCCATGGGCTGCCTCGTGCACCATGATCCCTGCCTGGGCATTGCTGCCGCTGTTTGCCGGGCTGCCCCAGAAATACTTGTCCATCTTCAGCGTGTTGCCGCCGGGGTAATGACCGAACCAATGGTCAACGTCTCCAGCTTCGATTTTTGCGTCTACCAGCATCGCGCGCGTCGCACGAAAGTTTGCCAGCACTTGCTCCCGACTTCCGTTGCCGAACCAGAGCTTGAAGTGCGCCTGGTCAGCTTCGTTCCATCGCTCGAGAGAAGCAATGCTTTGGTCGATCAACGCAGGCCCATCACCCCGCGCTCGCTCGAACACGTTGATGCTGGGAGCGCCAATAAAAACGTCTCCGCTTCCCGGTCCGTACACCCCGACGGAATGAGCGTGCGCTGCCGTGTGCCTGCTCCCGACCGCAGGCGCGCCTTGGATGTTCACGTTCGCGCTGCCTTCCAGCGCGTGAAACGGCGATGAAGCGGACGTGCAGCTCATCGGATATGTACCCGGGTCGCCGATGCGAAGCGCCACCGCACCGTTCACCAGTACCTGCTCGCCACTGCCGTTCGATAGGCCGCTCGCGCCATCACTGTTGCAAAGCGCGACGTCGGCCGCGCTGACGAGACCGCGCTTCACGGCGCGCCTCCAATCTGGATCGACTGCTGGTTCGAGCGCAGAGCCGTGGCCTCGAGCGTCGGCGGGAAGTCGTGGAAGGCCAGATACGCCACCTCATACTGGCCGGGCGACAGCGCGTACCACCTCGCAATATCAACCGTCGCTTGATATTCGGCTCCGGGACCGAGCCGTATGCAGTCGGTCTCCTGAACCAAGCCGCGCTTCGCGAGGCGACCGAGAAAGCGAGGTCGGTTGTCTCCGAACTCGAAGACGCCGTTCTCCAGGACACCATCTTCTGACGGCAGATTGTAGGAGGTCAGAAAGGCGTCAACCTCACTATGGTTGCGAATCACCAAAGTGACGAGCGAAGAAGCTCCCGAGTTCGTCAGGGTCGCGCGTAGCTGGCGACGTGGCTTCGTCATGTTCGTGTTCCTTTAGCTCGGCAAGAGCCACACCCGGTTGCTCGCCACTGCGCGCAAGATCGCCGGCGACGTCGTCGCCACGATCAGCTGGCCCTCCACCAGCATGCTGGCGAGCCCGTCGAACACACGCACGTGCTCCTCGGGGTGCAGCATCAGCTCCGGCATGTCGATGAGGACCACGGAGCGCTCGAGGCCGAGCCGCTCGAACGCGGCGGCGAACAGCACGACGGCACGTTCGCCGTCGGACAGGTCCCGCAGCTCGACCTCGCCTCCGCCAGCTCGGGCGAACATACAGCGCGCCCCCTCGTCGGCCTCGCGTACCCGAAGCCATCGAAGGCGATCGGTCAGCCTCTCCAGACGCGAGCCGAAACCCTCGAGCGCTCCTGGAGCTTCGAGCGCAATCCCCCGTTCTTGGAGCAGGTCGACTGTTCGCGCCGCAGCCGTTCGTGAGCTGGCTTCGAGCATCGAGCGGACCCAGCTGTACTTGCCTCGCGCGCGCGAAAGGCGGCCACTGGGATAGTCGTCCACAGGCTGACTGGCGGCCCAGCCGTCGCAGTCCGCCATCCGTCCGGCGTGAAAATACTCGAACTTGGGCACGGTCGAGCCGCGATCCCATTGGGAGAGCAGGCGCGCCGTTCTAACAGGCAGGCGCTCAGGAGTTGCGCCGGGTTCGAGCGCAAACATTCCTCGAATCGTTGTTTCCGCGGCTGCTATCTCGATCTCGATGCTGCCGCTCTGACGCTCGCGTCTCCAGTCTTCCG
>Ga0105048_10020036_pt1 | contig 10226 bp, 7 predicted proteins | sample MAT05_FD_78382 | JGI IMG/M metagenome (GOLD analysis project Ga0105048, IMG submission 78382) | Freshwater microbial communities from Lake Fryxell liftoff mats and glacier meltwater in Antarctica - MAT-05 | ecosystem: Environmental > Aquatic > Freshwater > Ice > Liftoff microbial mat | place...
AATTCCCCTCGCGTATACAGAGTCAGTTATTTCACTTTACAAGTCAAACATTCATAAAGCGGGTGGTGGATTGGTGGCTACGCACTTGGGGAAAAACATCGCAGTTGTATTTCTTAAAGATGTGTTCGATCAACAAGTGGAACAGTCGGGATATGTTTCCAACGTACTTCAGTCAGCCTTTGACTTAATACATCCTGAAGAAAAACTAGACATTGTTGTAGTATCCTTTAACAACCGAACGGTTGGATTTGTTGTTGATAAATTACTACAACAAAAAGAAATTGTAGAAAAGCCTTTAGTAAAACCGATAGACCGGATCAAATTTATCAGTGGGTTTACTATTTTGGGTAGTGGTAACGTTTGCCTGGTTTTAAATGTGCCCCAAATTCTGCAATTCATCTTTAGCCTCACGACCAACGGAGGAAAAATGTCTAAGAATTTCACATTAAACTAAAAAGCAAATGGATAGTCGAAGCCAAGAGAACTTTCTAATTCACACGATGAACAATGGCTTTGATAAAGCCGCTGCCTCTTTTTCGCAGTTGATTGGTTGCCCTGTAAAGATATCTAGCACACAGTCCATTCTCCTTCACGATAAAAATGATTTTTCGTATATGGCTGAAGAGACCGGGGACTTGTATATTTTAATCACTCAAGTTATCGGGACTATATCAGGTAAAAGTTTTTTGATTTTAGATCAAGAAGAGAGCGAGGAGATATTTCGTGCAATAGCTACTTCTATATCAAACCAACTACTGCGCGAAGCCTTTTTACTTGAAATTGATAATATTATTTCTGCTTCTGTAATCGCACAGCTTTCCAATAAATTTTCAATCGAAATTTATGGTGATGTCCCTCGTTTACATAAAGTGAGCGCGAAGAAAATTCAAGATTTTCTATCGCAAGAAATGATATCCAGCGATACATCCAATGTGATTTTCAGCAACATTACTTTTCAATTTGATCAAAAAGAAAAGGTGCGCCCACAATTTATTTGGATGCTCAGCGATCGGATCTATAGTTACTTGCCCGCAAATCCAATTTTAAAATGACCTCTTATGAAAAATAGACTGATCCTTCTGCATACACTCTTGCTAATTTGTTTCCTTACCGTAGGGACTGTTGGGTATTTTGGTAATTCTCGATGGTTAATATCGGGGCTTGCGCTGACAGCGTTGATTTTGGTTACGTTGGTCTTTAAGAGTTGGGTTGTGTTTACAAACGAATTGTTATTAAAATCCCGTGGGCTGGTATCTCATAAAAATCAGAGGAATCGTAAAAGTTGGTTAAGCCAACTGGAAGAGCTGGTTCAAAATCTAGCTTTATTGGAGCGAAAATTCGCCTTGTCTGCCGATATGATCGCCAATCTATCACGCCCCGATAAGCTTGAAGCCATGGATGATTTGCTAAAAGATGATCCCATTGGTAATGCGATAGTGAAAATCCAGCAGGAGATAAAGGAACTTAAAGAGGAAGACGACCGAAAAGCTTGGATTGCCAACGGCATCTCGAAATTTAGCAGTGTCCTCAGAAATAAAGTTGAAGTAAAAGAATACACCCAAAACATCTTAAGCTATCTAGTTAAATACTTGAATGCGAATCAGGGAAGTTTTTATGTAGCACATGAAGATGAAGTTGGGGAGAGCTACTTGGAGTTAACCGCTTGCTATGCCTACAGCAAAAAGAAGTTTGTTGAGCATAAGGTGTATGCCGGGCAAGGAATTTTAGGACAATGTATGTTGGAAAAAGATTTTGTGTTCATTACCGATTTACCTGCGAACTACGTTAAAATAACCTCTGGCCTAGGTGAGGCAACGCCTAGGAATGTAGTGGTAGCACCACTTACATTTAATGAAATATTTTGTGGCGCTATAGAGATCGCCTCATTTCAAATTTTAAAACCTTTTGAAGTTGAATTTCTCAAAAAGATTTGTGAAGACATAGGCTCAGAAATTGCCGCCATTAAATCGGCTACCCACACCAAACAACTGTTAGAAAAATCCAATGTGCTTACGCAAGAACTTCAGGCGCAGGAGGAAGAGATGAAGCAAAATATGGAGGAACTAGTTGCCACCCAAGAGGAAATTTCTCGTAATCAAATTGAGCTATCCGGAATTATTAATGCTATCGACTCTACCCTCGGCACGGCAGAGTTTACAATACAGGGTAAAATAATTAAATCCAATACCGTGCTGGCGCAATTTCTTCAATATGACACAGGCCAGCTGTTGGAAAAAGATTTTTCATTTGTTTTTGGAAAGGTGAATACAGACTTCTGGAATGAAGTAATAAAAGGAACAATCAAGTCAGGCGATTATCTGACGTCTTCTAAAAATGGTGACGCGGTTTGGCTTAGTTCAACCTTCACACACATGATAGATAAAGATGGCAATGTTGCCAAGATTCTTTCGATGATTCAAAACATTACTCAGAAGAAAGTTAAAGAGAAGGAATTTGAACGCTTATCAATAGTGGCTAATAATACAGATAATGCTGTATTGATAACAGATAAGCATGGAATGATTGAATACGTAAATGAAGGGTTTATTAAAATGTCGGGTTATGAACTTAACGAGATACAGGGTAAGAAACCAGGTTCTTTTTTGCAGGGAGAAGAGTCAAACCAAGAGACTATTGCGCGAATAAGAGAATTAATTCGGTTGGGGAAACCTGTTTCCGAAGAAATTTTAAATTATAATAAGAAGCACCAGCCCTACTGGGTGTCATTGGCAATTAATCCAGTTTTTGATGAAAAAGGAGAGCTGATAAATTACATTTCAGTTCAAGCCAATATCACTGAAACAAAAATTGCTTCCTTGGAATTTAAGTATAAGCTTGAAGCAATTAGTCGCTCGAATACCATTATTGAGTTTGATATCCAAGGTAACATTTTGGATGCAAATGAAAATTATTTGAAGCTAACTGGATATTCATTGGACGAGATAGTTGGAAAACATCATTCCATCTTTTTAGCAGAAGGCAGCGGCAATGACAAGGAATACCAGCAGTTTTGGAAACAGATAGCAGCTGGTGAATCTCTCCATGTTGAAACTTCTAGAAGAACAAAGTCTGGTAAAATAATTTGGCTTCGGGGAATTTACAATCCAATTTGGGATATGAATGGTAAAACTAAAAAGATTGTAAAGTTTGCTGTTGATATCACTAAAGAACACCTTTTACAAGAGGAGGCCAAGCTTAAACAAATAGAACTGGACAGCTATTTGGGTGGCGTGAATAATACCATTGCCTCAGCCGAGTTTGATTTGGACGGCAAATTCATAAAAGCAAATGACATTTTTCTCAAAGTGATGGGGTATACTTCGGATGACTTGAACGAGTTGGACTACATGTCGCAAATGAGTGATTCGGGTACTGCAGTATTGATGTGGGACAATTTGAAGATGGGTAAGGTTTTTTCGGGTGAATTTAGAATGAAAAATCGGGAGGGAAAAGAATTCTGGTTGAACGGAACGTTGAACCCAATAATAATAGCGAACTCAACCCCCGATAAGATATTGATGCTTGCCCAATTCACTACGCAAGAAAAAGAAAGGATGAACGACTTGAATACACTTGTGCATGCGTTTAAGTCTACGCTCGCGATCATTGATTTTAATAGTTCGTTTTCTTGCAAATCAGCTAATGACAAAGCAATGAAGCTGTTCGGTGTAACAAGAGTGAGCCTTAAATCGAAGAGCATTTATGACTTCATCGCCCCTTATTTTCACCAGAATTGGGAAAACATAAAAACGGAAATTATGGAAATGGATTTTTCTGTCCATCACCTGCCATTCAGTATCAATTCTGCAGTTGTCACCTATGAGGTAAGCATTTCGAGAGTTCTTAATTTGGATGGAACGGTGAGTAAATATTCAGTATTGTTCGTGAAGGAAGTTTCTGAGGTAGTGAGAATGTTAGCAGTAAAATAGCATAAATGATAGTAGAAGTAAGTGAAGAAGAAATGAATTCGATTACTCATAGTATATTAAAGAGATATGGAATTGACTTTACTTGTTATGAGCCAAAGTCGTTGCGTAGGCGAATAATTCGACTTTTAAATAGGCTTGAGCTAACGTCCATCCACGAGCTATGGATGCATTTCTTAAAAACCCCACATTTCATTAATATTTTTATGAACGAGATCAGCGTAGGCATGACGTCCATGTTTCGCGATCCCATTTTATGGAAGCAATTAAGAATACGGTTAGTGTCGGATTTTGCTGAGCAGAATTTGGTAAATATTTGGCATGCCGGGTGTTCAACTGGAGAGGAAGTGTTCTCAATGGGAATTTTACTCGACCAAACAAAAATATCAAATCGGGCTAGGTCGGTTGCATCTGATTTTAACCGCGATGCTTTAGAAGAAGCGAAGGCGGGCGTCTATCATAAAATTAAGATGATTGAGAATGAGAAGAATTATAGAAGTTATAGTGGAGCAGTGGATTTTTCAAAATACTATAAAGCTACTGGAACGGATGCTAGCATGGACTTAGGGCTTGTTCGCCAAGTTACGTTCGAGTATCGTAACCTGATTACGGATGAGTTTGAACGTGGATTTGATATTATTTTTTGCCGGAATGTGATGATCTATTTTGATGCCATCGCTAAAGTACGGATGCTGGAAAAATTTCATAACGCACTAAAACCTAAAGGATTACTGATCATCGGCTTCTTTGATACCATGAGTCATCTGATAGATAATCAGCAATTTCGGTTGGTAGACGAACAAGCTAAAATATTTCAAAAACTGTAAACGAACTTTGATTATGATGGACGAAACCTTAAAGAAGAAAATCAATTTGCTAGTATACTTAGCGAATTCTGACGGAAAATTTCATGTTTCAGAAAAAGCATTTTTAAGAGATATACTTGAACAGAGAGGCGCAACTGATTTTGATTTTGATAAAGTAATTGTCGAGGCTAACCTATTTAAGGATGTAGCTTCAATAGTGGACAAGCAGGAGTTGATGTATTGGTGCCTACAATTGATTAAAGCAGATGGCATCGTACATCCCGATGAGATAGCTTATTGCAAAGCGTTAGGAATAAAATTAAAGTTTAGTCCCAAAGTAATTGATAAGTACATACTTGAAGAACTTCCAACCTTTGAGGTTTTTAGCAAAGAACTACGAGGGTTTGTACTTTGAACTAAATACAAAAACCCTTACCCACGAACCCACCACACATCCTCCGGAGGTTATATGGTGTTCCTCATTTCCTGCTGGCAATAGGTCATGCCTACACTCACAGTCCGTGATCACTATCAAACGTTGTTATAAAATTTAATCCGATGGTGAAATTGCAAGAAGGCTATCTAGTCTGGAATGTCAAAAGTTTAAAAAACGTCATTTATTGTGATTTAATTTCAGTGGGGCAACCTAGACTAAGAGAGCTCACTATCCTAGAGAAAATTGCTCAATTCGTAGCGGTTTTAAATCTTGCCATTCTAAATAAGTAAATCAGAAGTAAATAATACATTTATTTTTTCACTACTAACCGACTAAAGTTGAAATAAGCAGGTAGGTTTCCCTACCCCCTTAAAAGCTATATGTTTGTTTTGGACAACAACAAAATAGCATGGGTAAAGATATAGCTAAAAATTTAGTCGGTCGGCTAATTTTCAAACAGATCATCAACCTTCTGCCCAAAAACAAGTTTGACGCCTTGGCCCTGGAAAAGGGCAGCGATAAATACTACAATACATTTACGAGTTGGTACCAATTGGTGACTATGCTGTTTGGCATACTCTCCAGGTGCGATTCCATGGGCGAAACATGCGCTGCCATGGTGAGGCTACAGGGCAAGTTGAACTGTAAACTCTACACGAAACACAATTTAACACTGACTTTTAGCCCTTTGCAATTATTGGCGAAATGATTCAGTAAGCAGTTTTATTGTCATCCAGAAATCGGCCTAGTACCGAACGAAATTAGCGTCCGCATTCGACCAACATTCGACCGCACGCGCACAGTAAAATTTATTGAATGAAGTAATCCAGGCAAAAAGCAAACCTTTAAATTGGTCTGATAATTGAATTGAGGACAAGAAAAAGACGTATTACACCCTACCAAGCTCATTAGAAAATTATGTTTACCCACTATCTTAAAATCGCTTTCCGAAGCTTGATGAAATTTAAGAGCTACACAATCATCAATCTTACTGGCCTTGCTCTTGGCTTGTCGGCTGGTGTGCTGATAATGGTTTATGTGCTTGATGAATTATCGTACGATAAATTTCATTTGAATGGAAAAAGACTTTATCGCATCAATACCGTTTTCAATGATAATAGCGGTCAGGATAGTCACAACGAGACCAACGCGTGGCCGATCGGTGATATTTTAAGGAGGGAATTTCCTGAAGTGGAATCCGTTCTTTATACGACCAACGCACGAAACATGACGGTATCTTTTGAGGGAAAGAAGTTAAATGAAGATACCCATTTCGCAAGTCCTGAGTTTTTCTTTATGTTTTCGTTTCCCATTTTGAAAGGTGATGCAAAGTCGTGCCTAATCAATCCTTTTTCTGTCGTGATCTCGCGAGAAATGGAAGCTAAATATTTCAAACAAGAAAGTGCGCTCGGCAAGACTATGATTTTCAACGACACCTTGCAGTTTCAGGTAACAGGGGTTATGGAAAATATTCCATCCAACTCGCACATGCAACTCGATATGTTGATGTCTTTTTCAACACATGAAAAAACGGATAAAGACTTTAGCTATACAAGCGGCTGGGGCAACATCAATATGCGCAACTATGTAATGTTAAAGGAAGGAGTTGATTTAAATGCTTTCAAGGCCAAGGCCGGAAACCTTTATATGGAGAAAGCTGGAGATATGATGAAAGAATTTGGCATGCAGGCAGCTGTAGATTTTGAACCGTTCGAGGAAATTTATCTCAAGTCTAAATCGGGCAATGGTATGGGACCATTGGGTAGTATTACCACCGTTTACCTGATCAGCGGTGTGGGTCTGTTTGTAATTCTGTTGGCTTGTATCAATTTTATTAACATGGCAACAGCGCGTTCGGTACATCGCGCTAAAGAGGTAGGCATTAAAAAACTGGTAGGCTCTACCCGTTCTCGTTTGGTAGCCCAGTTTGTCAGCGAATCGTTTATCATCACCATTCTTTCATTTGTAATTGCCTTGGCGGCAATTGGGTTGTTCTTGCCGTTGTTCAATCAACTGTTGTCAAAGAATTATCTGATTACTTCGCTTTTGGATTTTAAAATTGTCGGAGGAATTTTAATACTACTCACATTCATCACCCTTTGCTCGGGCTTTTACCCTGCCTGGGTTATGTCGGCTTTTAAACCGGCAGAAATTTTGAAAGGTAAGATGCAAAGCGGTTCCCGGGGAGTGCAACTGAGAAGGGTGTTGGTAATTTTTCAATTTCTGATTTCGGTCAGTCTGGTGGCGGGTACGCTGGTAGTGATTAATCAATTAAACTTCATGCAAAGCAGCGATTTGGGTTTTACTCGTGACGAGGTTTTTGTGATGAACGTAGCGCGAACCAAACCCGTGGATGGCAACGCCTACACTGCATTTGCCAATGAATTAAAATCACAAACTATTGTTAAAGACATGACATTTTGCAGTGCTCTGCCAGCCGTGTCGGGTTGGCGCGGGCAATGGGCATTCCCCGAAGGCGGAGCAGCGGATGACCATGTAGACATGCAATACATCGCTGCCGATGAGAAATATATCAGTACGCTTGGCTTAACATTAGTGGCCGGAAGAAACTTTGATCCTAATCGAAAGGCAGATGAAGATGCCCTGATTATAAACGAAAATGCTGCGCGTGCGATGGGTTGGGAGACCGCCAATAATGCCATCGGAAAAAAAATTACGAGCCCATCACAGCATCCAGCAGGCACGGTGATTGGTGTGGTTAAAGATTATCACGATTGGGGCTTGCAGAATAATATCGTGCCCAGTGCCATCGACTTCAAGCCTGATTATTCATACTTGTATGCTGTTCGCTATACCGCTGCCGATACAAAAGTTCTAGTTGAAACGCTGGGCGGGTTATGGAAAAAGTACTTTCCCGAAAATGAATTTAATTATTTTTTCCTCAGCGATACTTTTTCGAAACAATATGAGCGTGAACAGCGTATGGCGAATGTGTTCTCGATTTTTTCAGTCATTACGATCTTAATTGCCGTGATCGGTTTGTTTGGTCTGGTGTCTTTTCTGGTAACAACTAAAACGAAGGAGATTGGTGTTCGTAAGGTAATGGGCGCGAGTGTTTGGAGCCTGGTCTCACTTCTTTCAAAAGAATTTATTGTATTGGTGCTTGTGGCTAACGTCATTTCTATTCCTAATGTGATTTATTTTGCACAACAGTGGCTGCAGGGTTTCGCTTTCCGAATGGAGTTAAGCCCTATGATTTTTGCATTGACGGTTTTCATTGCTTTGGCGATAACCATTATTGCCGTAAGTATCCAAACAATTAAGGCCGCTATGAGCAACCCGATAAAATCACTGAGGTATGAATAAAGCATGACTGGGTTGCATACTGCATTGGTCGATGGGACTGGTCACACATCGCAACCCGTAAAGGAATGCTGACCTCTGCGGCAAAAATAAGCTCTTGTATTGAAGTGATACCCAAATCATGCATCAATATTTTACGCCAGCCCTCCATTACAATAGAGTGATCATCAAGGCATCATTGCTGCTGGCGAAGGAGGGAATACCTTGATGTGATGGTTGCGGTAGCAAAGAAAAAGAGTATCGAGAATTGTTTTGTTCATTTGTTGAGTAACTTCGACAAACGTACGTCTCTCGAGGGGACCAGCCTTACACAAAAAACTTTTTGTGAACTTCGGCCAACTTGTTTTTTGCCGTCAACAGTTCCACATCAAAAAAGTATTAAGCGATGGTTTTTCATTGTCAGTTAAATTACTCTACGTTGATTTTTGTTTTTAGGACCCAGAAAATACATATTTTGATCTCCGGAAAAATTTGAACGTGAAATTCCCTTTATCACCGCTCACTACTCGTGCCGGATGGCCTCTACGGGATTTAAGCGAGACGCACGCAACGCAGGATAGGTGCCAAAAACGACACCCACAATTACCGCTAAAACGGAAATCAACAGAAGTGTATTTGGCGTGTACTCTGCCTGAAATGGAATTTTTATAACGATCTTCACAATTGGAACCGCTGCCATCGTAAACAAAATACCAAATATTGTCCCCAAAAGGCTGCCAAACGTTGATACTGCTATCGACTCGGAAAGAAATAGCATGGCAATATCTTTTCGGGTTGCACCCATCGCTTTCCGAATTCCAATTTCAGCGGTGCGCTCGGTGACGGATATTAATAATACATTCATTACGCCTACTCCACCTACCACTACCGAAATGCCCACGATCAGTCCCATAATAATACGGAAAAGCGCTATCCCTCTAGCTGCTTGCTCTACTCTAAATTGATTGGTAGTTACACTAAAATCATGTTGCGTTGAAAACGCATTTCTCAGATATTTCTCTAAATCCTCCTTCAAGAGCGGTACATCAACAACGTTTTCCGCTTCAATCACTAATTGTGGTGGGTTGCTTTCCAATTCCTGTGCGGATAACAACCGAAAAGGATAAAACAACTCCGGGTCTTTTACATTCTTTATGCTGACGACCGCTTCTATCACCAATAGATAATTGCCAAACTTCAGCTTTCTATGAAGAAGAGATGCTGCTGGTCGGCCAGGTGAAAGTAATTCGGCAAGTGCATGAGTAATCACAACAGACGGTTTAGCCTCCAACCAGACATGGTCTTCCAACATGACACCTGCAATCACTGAGTCTACCCGTAAGCCAACAACACCAGTACCATGAACTGCCGATTGTATCGTATCACCTTCGAGTTGTATTTCCCCGGCAGCCCTATAATATAGATAACTCTTAGCCGGTTTACTCAATCGTGATCGTAAGGCAAGAACATCCTCCTTTTTAAAATAGGTGATTGAATCCTTTCGTAGTCTAATGCCATTGACGGTCTTGAAAGAATTTGTGGACACACTGATCGCATTTAAATCAGTCGTACTGTTGATTTGTTCTCTGGCATATTTTTCCATTCCATCTATCAAAGACAAAATAGAAACCAAAGCCCCAACGCCAATAATGACACCCAGCACAGAGAGGAAGGTGTGAAAAAAATTTGAACGGATATTTTGAAACGCAAGCCCAAAGGACTGAAGGAATCTCTTCAACATAAAATAAGAATAAG
>Ga0105048_10020037_pt1 | contig 10226 bp, 9 predicted proteins | sample MAT05_FD_78382 | JGI IMG/M metagenome (GOLD analysis project Ga0105048, IMG submission 78382) | Freshwater microbial communities from Lake Fryxell liftoff mats and glacier meltwater in Antarctica - MAT-05 | ecosystem: Environmental > Aquatic > Freshwater > Ice > Liftoff microbial mat | place...
GACCCTGTTCATCCCCGCACCAAAAATCACGCTCCGCGTGTTGGTGTTCCTCAGGATGACACCCGTGAGTTTCGGTCTACCATCCAAGGCTTGGTCCGCAAAGCCTCCCAAGCCTCCGCTCAGAATGACGGCGATTTTTTTTTGGACGCGGGTTGCGTGCGTGGCTATGCGGGGGTGGGTTTGACGAGCTCGGCTTCCTTGATCTCGGTGCGGAGGTTGCGGCCGCCTTTTCCGCTCCACCAGAGGACCACCGGGGCGGCGACGTAAATCGAGGAATAGGTGCCGACGACCACGCCGACGAAGATGGCGAAGGCGAAGTCATTGAGGACGGGACCGCCGAGGAAGTAGAGCGCGGCGAGGGCGAGCAGGGTGGTGCCGCCGGTGAGGATGGTGCGGCTCAGCGTCTCGTTGATGCTGCGGTTCACGATTTCATAGACCGAGCCGGTGCGGCCGTTGCGAATGCCTTCCCGCATGCGGTCGAAGACGACGATGGTGTCGCTGACGGAGTAGCCGGCGATCGTCAGCACGGCGCCGATGAAGATAAGGGAGATTTCGCGGCCGGCGAGGGAGTAGATGCCGATGGTGATGACGAGATCGTGAATGAGGGCGATCATCGCGGAGACCGCAAAGGAGACCTCGAACTGCACGGCGACGTAGATGAGGATGCCGAGGAGGCCGAGGGAGAGCGCGATGACGGAGCTGCGGATGAGTTCGTTGCCGACGGCACTGCCGACCTTTTCGGTGGCCTCGGTGCGGTATTTGGCTTGGGGAAACTGCGCCTTGAGCTGGGTATCGACGGCGGTGCTGGTGTCGAGCGGCAGGCGGATGGTGAGGAACTCGGAGGTGGCGGATTTTTCGCTCTGTACGGTGAAGTCGGCGATCTTCATTTCACCCACGGCCTGGCGCACCTGGGTTTCGCTGACTTTTTCACCCTGCGCCTCGAGGACGAGCCGATCGCCGCCGCGGAAATCAATGCCGAAGTTATTCGCGCCGCGGTAGGCGAAGAAGGCTCCGAGCCCGAGGATGGCAACGGTGGAGACGGTCAGGGCGAAACGGCGCTGGCCGAGGAAATCGACGTCGGTTTTGCCGATGAGGTCGGCCATACTGATGCTGCGCAGGAGTTTAAAATGGAAGAGCCAGAGGAACAGGTTCCGCGTGATGACGAGGGCGGTGAAGAGCGAGGCCACGATGCCGATGGTCAGGGTGACGGCGAAGCCTTTCACCGGGCCGGTGGCCATCCAGTAAAGGATGGCGGCGGTGATGAGCGTGGTGATGTGGGAATCGAAGATGGCGGAGAAGGCCTTTTTGTAGGCGGCGTCGAGGGCGACGCGGAGGGATTTGCCGGTGGCGAGTTCCTCGCGGAGGCGCTCGTAGATGAGGACGTTGGCATCGATGGCCATGCCAAGGGTGAGGATGGTGCCGGCGATGCCCGGGAGGGTGAGGACGGCGCCAAACATGGCGAGGATGCCGAAGAGGAGCACGCCCTCGATGGCGAGCGCGAGGAGGGCGACGAGACCGGCGAGACGATAATAGAGCAGGACGGCGAACCAGATGAGGGCGAGGCCGAGGAGGCCGGAGTAGATGCCGCTGCGAATGGAATCCGCGCCGAGAGAGGCGGAGGCGCTGCGCTCCATTTCGATACGCACCGGAGTTTCCAGAGGATTTTCGAGTGCGCTGGCGAGGTTGCGGGCTTCCTTTTCGCCCATGCTGCCGCCGCTGATCTGAGCGCGACCGCCGACGATGCCCAATGGGTATTCGTTGCCGTCCACGTTGGGTGCGGAAAGGATTTTGCCGTCGAGGACGATGGCCATCGCGGACTGCTCGTTGGCGACCTGCTTGGTGAGTGCGGCGAATTGATCGGCGCCGGTGGAGTCAAATTCCAAGGTCACTTCCCAGCCTTTCTGGCCATACATTGCGCCGGCAGCGGTGACGTGTGTGCCGAGGAGGTCGGGCTTCTTTTTGACGAGGAGCTTGCGCTCAACTTTTTCGCCGTTCCGCTCGCCGGCCAGAGGTTCGAGTGAATAGCCGGGAGGGATGACTGCGGTGCCGGCTTCGATCTGGGGGACGAGCGTGTCGCTTTGCGCGTGAACGAGGCGGAATTCGAGTTTGGCGACTTTTTTCAACTGCTCCCGGGTCTCCGCGAGCTTCTGCGGATCGAGGCCGGGGATTTGCACGAGGATGCGGTCGGTGCCGGACGGGGCGATGACCGGCTCGGCGGTGCCCATTTTGTCCACGCGCTTGCGGATGACCTCCATGGCCTGCTGGACCATCGTGGGCGTGATCGCGCGGACCTCGCCCTGATCGTTGGGCTCGCCGACGAGGACGATGAGGAAGGAGGTGCCGCCTTTGAGATCGATGCCGAGCTGGATTTTGCCGGCTCTGGTGACCTTCCCTTCGGCGTCCGTTTGATCAAAAGGCGGGACGGCAAAGAAAAGGCAGAGTGCGGTGAGGAGGACGGTCAGGCTCGTGCCGAGGAAGCGTTTCGCGCGATCGCTGTCGGTGAGGAAATACCAGCCGAAAAGCACGAGGAGGAGCAGGCCGTAGAGAAAGGTGATCGTGGGATCCATGGTGGGTGGTGAGTGAGGTGTGAAAGGGTGACTGGAAAAGAAACGTCAGGAATCGGCCGGTGGCTCAGTTCCCGTGGCCGGGGAGAGATCCGGCGGTTTCGCTGGCAAGTCTCTGCGCCTTTGCGTGAGCCATGTCCGGCGGGGAAGGGCTTAGCTGCCGGTCGCCGACGAATCTTTTTCCACGGTGGCGATGGCGTCCTTGCTGATCTCGATCTTCACGTTGTCCGCGACTTTGAGGAGTAGCGTGCTGCCCTCTTTGACATTGGCGATGATCCCGTGGATGCCGCTGTTGGTCACGACCTTGTCGCCGGTCTTGAGCGAGGACACGAGGTTCTTCAGGTCTTTCTGGCGCTTGCTCTGCGGGCGGATGATGAGGAAGTAAAAGATCACGCCCATGGCGATCATGGGGATGGCCATCGAGCTCAGCGGGCTGCTGGGAGCGGGCGTCGCGGCTTGGGCGAGGGAGAGGAAAGAGGCGAGGTTCATGTGGTGTAAAAGCGCCCGCGCCAGCTGGGCAAAAAGGCAGCCGGAAAACGGGGAGCGAGAGACTATGCAGAGCGTCTGCTTTGGCAAACGAATTTCCCGAGAGGCGAAATGAGTGCGTTTATACCATCGCCGGCGCGTGCCTGGCGCCTAGTCTGGTGTAAAATTGCCGCAAATACTTTTTGACACAAAAAACGCGCTTGCTACTTTGCCCGCTCGCTTGCCGGGAACGAATGGAGAGACAGCCTGACGAACACGAGGGGAAGTCCCCGGTGTAAGTCGGGCTTTTTCGCCCTCTGAGCCGACGAGCGGCGGCGCTTTTAAGTCCCGTACTTAACCGTGCTGGATGCAGCGCCTGCGTAGCTCAGTTGGTAGAGCACATCCTTGGTAAGGATGAGGTCACCGGTTCGATCCCGGTCGCAGGCTCCACCAGCCGAATTTTTCAGCAACCAAAACAACAACCAGACCCACCAACCACCTCCGCTCTTATGGCCAAGGCTCAATTCGAACGCAATAAACCCCACGTGAACATCGGCACGATCGGCCACGTCGATCACGGCAAGACCACGCTCACTGCGGCAATCACCACCATTCTTTCCAAGAAAGGCTTCGCCGAAGCCAAGGGCTACGCGGACATCGACGCCGCTCCTGAAGAGAAGGAGCGCGGCATCACCATCAACACGGCGCACGTCGAATACCAGACCGAGAAGCGCCACTACGCGCACGTCGATTGCCCCGGACACGCGGATTATGTGAAGAACATGATCACGGGTGCTGCTCAAATGGATGGCGCGATTCTCGTCTGTTCGGCGGCGGACGGCCCGATGCCACAGACCCGCGAGCACATCCTCCTGGCCCGCCAGGTCGGCGTGCCGTCAATCGTCGTCTTCCTGAACAAGTGCGACATGGTCGATGACCCCGAATTGCTTGATCTCGTGGACATGGAAGTGCGTGACCTCCTCACGCAGTATGACTTCCCGGGCGACAAGATTCCGATTGTCAAAGGCAGCGCCACCAAGGCCCTCGCCGCCGGCGATCCGAATCACCCAGATGCAAAGTGCATCCAGGAACTCATGGACGCCGTGGACGAATACATCCCCGTTCCGGAGCGCCCCGTCGATCAACCGTTCCTCATGCCGGTGGAAGACGTGTTTAACATTGAAGGTCGCGGCACTGTCGCCACCGGTCGCGTCGAGCGCGGCATCCTCAAGAAGATGGAGGAAGTCGAACTGGTAGGCATTCGCGACACCGTGAAGACGACCGTCACGGACATCGAAATGTTCCGCAAGCTGCTGGACGAGGCGCGCGCCGGCGACAACTGCGGTCTGCTCCTCCGTGGCATTAAGAAAGACGACGTCGAGCGCGGCATGGTCATCGCCAAGCCGGGCAGCATCAAGCCGCACACGAAGTTCAAGGCGGAGATCTACGTTCTCTCAAAGGAAGAGGGCGGCCGCCACACGCCGTTCTTCACGAACTACCGCCCACAGTTCTACTTCCGCACCACGGACGTGACCGGATCGGTCAAGCTCCCGGACGGCGTGGAGATGGTCATGCCTGGCGATAACGTTTCCGTGGAAGTCGAACTCATCACCCCGGTCGCCATGGAAAAGACCATGCGCTTCGCTATCCGCGAGGGCGGCAAGACCGTCGGTGCCGGCCGTATCGCCGAAATCGTCGCCAAGTAAACCAAACAACTTGCTGAATTTCGCGCGGGGCGGATGCTGAGTCCGTCCCGCGTTTTCGGCAGAATGCGAAATACGTCAGTAGCTCAATTGGTAGAGCAGCGGTCTCCAAAACCGCTTGTTGGGGGTTCAAGTCCCTCCTGACGTGCTCCCAAATTTTTTCAGCCCGCCCCACCGCCCCAAGCATGATCCCCAGTAAGAATTTCTTCAGCGAAGTCAAAGTCGAACTTTATAAGGCCTCGTGGCCTTGGGACCCCAAGGAAAAGGGGATGAAGAAATACAAGGAACTGACCGATTCCACGATCATCGTGGTCATCGCCATGCTCCTTTTGAGCGGCTATGTGGCTGGCTGGGACTTCATTTTCAACATGATCATGGGTTATCTTTTCGGCGTGCCCACCAAGTCATAATCCTGACATGACTGAAGAACAAAAACGTGAGCAGTGGTATGCGGTCCACGTCCTCTCCGGGCAGGAAAACAAGGTGCATGACAATCTGATCAAGCGCGTGAAAACGGAGGAGATGGGCGACTTCGTCTATGAGATCCTACTCCCGACGGAACGCGTCTCCTCGATCAAGAACGGCAAGAAGAGCGAGACCATCCGTAAGTTGTATCCCGGTTACATTTTCGTGAATATGTACCTGCTCGACGACAGCCGGCAGCTCGTGGACAAAACTTGGTATTTCATTAAGGATACGACCGGAGTCATTGGGTTTGCGGGAAACAAGGATCGTCCGATCGCAATGGCCGCGTCGGAAGTCGAGGGGATGCTCGCGCAGATTCGCGGCGGTGAGGAAAAGGCCAAGCCGAAGATTTCCTTCAGTGTCGGCGAGACTGTAAAGGTAGCGGACGGACCGTTTCAGAATCAGGGCGGCGTCGTCGAGGAGATCGATCCGGATCGCGGCAAGCTGCGCGTTTCAGTTTCCATCTTCGGGCGGAATACTCTGGTCGACCTCGAATACTGGCAAGTCGAGCGCAGCTAATCAGACACTTACCTAAGACTAACTAACTCCAACTTCAACTTACTAGACAGATGGCTAAAGAAATCGTCGGACAAATCAAACTGCAGATCCCCGCCGGAGCGGCGAACCCGGCACCGCCCGTGGGTCCCGCACTCGGTCAGCAAGGCGTGAACATCATGGCCTTCTGTAAGGAGTTCAACGCCGCCACGCAGAAACAGGCGGGCGACATCCTTCCGGTCGTCATTACGGTTTATAAGGATAAGTCGTTCACCTTCATCACCAAGTCGCCGCCTTCCTCGATCCTGATTAAGAAGGCTGCGAATATCGCCGCCGGTTCCAAGGAACCGAACAAGGTCAAAGTGGCGAAGCTCACTAAGAAACAAGTTCAAGACATCGTGAAGATCAAGATGAAGGACCTGAACGCCCGCGACGAAGCGGCGGCTTACCGCATCATCGCCGGCACCGCGCGGCAGATGGGCGTGGAAGTTGAGGCGCAGTAGGCCGGCGGATCCGATATCATTGCGCGAAAAGGGCCGACCGGCGTTTGCGGTCGGCCTTTTTCTGCTTCCGGCCTTTCGTCGTGAAGTTCTTACCAGATTTATTTTGACAGATCGGGCGCGTCCGATACTTTCCGCGTCCCGCTTCCCGGCGGGTGAAACCATAAACCCCAAACCGCAGGAGAGCCGTCGAGGCTCGCCACCACTGCAAAAGACTATGCAAACCAAACGCAGCAAACGTTACCGTGCGGCCGCCGAGAAGGTGGACGCCCAAAAGAGCTATCCGCTCCCCGAAGCCGTCTCCGTCCTCAAGACGCTTCCGGCCCCCAAGTTTGACCAGACGGTCACTCTCTCATTCCGCCTCGGAGTTGATCCGAAGCAATCCGACCAGATGGTCCGCGGCACCTGCCCGCTCCCGAATGGCTCTGGAAAAAACGTGCGCGTGCTCGTCTTCGCCGAAGGACATGCTGCGACCGCCGCCCGGGAGGCTGGCGCGGAGTTTGTCGGTTACAAAGACATGATCGAGAAATGCACCGGCGGGTTTCAGGATTTCGACGTGGCTATCGCCACGCCCGGTGCCATGGCGGAAGTCCGCAAGCTCGGCAAAGTGCTTGGACCGCGCGGTCTGATGCCCAACCCGAAAACCGGCACCGTGACGGAAGATACCGCCAAAGCCGTGAAGGAAGTCAAAGCCGGCCGCGTCGAGTTCAAGCTCGACAAGAATGGCAACTGCGCCGTTCCCGTCGGCAAGATTTCCTTCGAAGTGCAGGCGCTCGTCGAAAATGGAACAGCCGTCATCGAGGCCGTGGTCAAAGCGCGCCCCGCCACCGCCAAGGGCGTCTTCGTCGAAAACGTGACGCTCAGCGCGACCATGACGCCCGGCCTGAAAGTCGATGCGTCGTCCTTCATCAAGAACTAACCGGAGACCCGATACCCATGCATCCCGCGAAAGAGTCCATCGTTGAAGATTTGCAGACGAAGCTGAACGCCTCGCCGTTCCTGTTCGTTGCCGATTACACCGGCTTGAAAGTTGCCCAATTTGCCGAGCTGCGCACCCGCCTCTGGAACGTCGGCGCCCGGTGCCACGTGGTGAAGAACACCTTCCTGCGCCGCGCTGCGAAGAGCGCCGGCCTGCCGGAACTCGACGGTCTGAAAGGCCAGACGGCCATCGTCGTTGGCGACAAAGATGTCGCCGCCGCGGCTAAGGTCCTCAAGAACTTCACCGCCGAATTCAAGAAGCCCGAGATGAAAACGGGCGTAGTTGATCGGCTCGTCGTCACGACCGAGCAGATCAAAGCCATCGCCGACCTGCCTTCCCGCGAAGTCCTGCTGGCAAGCCTCCTTGGGACGCTCAATGCCCCGGCCAGCCAGTTCGTCCGCGTGCTCAACGAACCCGCCTCCTCGCTCGCCCGGCTGCTCCAGGCAAAGGCCGACAAGGATGCTGCTTCCGCTCCGACGGCGACCGCTGAACCTGAGGCTCCGGCCCCAGCCGCAGAGCCTGCACCCGCCGCCACTGAGCCCTCACCCGCAGTCGTGGAGCCTACAGCCGCAGCCGCCGAACCTACCGAGGCACCGCCCGCAGCATAATCAATTTTCCCCGGTTTCCACCGGGGGAGCGCGGGCCCCGCAATTGGTGCCCGCAACCTAAACAACCAACAAATGGTTCCTCGTCGGATCGGCGGCTGCCGGTCTGAAATCGCCCGAAGCTTCGGGTAGCGACGATACCGAGAAAAAACCAGTATATGGCAGATACCAGCACGTTAGTGGATCAACTCAGCGGCCTCACCGTCCTCGAAGTCGCGGACCTCGTGAAGCAGCTCGAAACAAAATGGGGCGTTAGCGCAGCGGCTCCGGTCGCGGTCGCAGCAGCCGGCGGCGGTGGCGCAGTGGCAGCTCCGGTCGAAGAGAAGACGGCGTTTGACGTCATCCTCAAGGAGACCGGCGCGAATAAGATCGCGGTCATCAAGGAAGTGCGCGCGTGTGTCGCCGGCCTCGGCCTCGCCGAAGCCAAGGCGCTCGTCGAAAGCGCTCCGAAGGCCCTCAAGGAAGGCATTACCAAGGAAGAAGCCGAAGAGATCAAAAAGAAGATCGAAGCGGCCGGCGCCAAGGTCGAGATCAAGTAGTCCCGCTTCCGCCTTCCTCCAAGCTCGCCGAGTTTGGTTCACAAAAACGCGACTCCGCAACGGGTCGCGTTTTTGCTTTTCCGGATGCGCGAAAAGCGCCTGCGCTCAGGCAGGCAGGCAGACTAGCGATCGTGGGCACTCGCGGGAAATTCACCGCCTCTCGTCATGGCCCTGCGTTCGGAGTCAGATTGCCACCTACTTCGCGAAGACAATCTTTCCGTCAAGGGCGTCGGCAGTGATGGAGTCACCTTCGCGGTAGCGGCCGGCGAGGATTTCGAGGGACAGCGGGTCGAGGACGCTGCGCTGGATGGCGCGCTTGAGCGGGCGGGCGCCGTAGATGGGGTCATAGCCTTCACTGGCGAGGTGGTGTTTGGCGGCGTCGGTGAGGGTGAGGGTGATCTTCTGCGCGGTGAGCCGCTTGGTCAGCCGGGCGAGCTGGATCTCGACGATCTTCGCGAGGTCCTCGTCGGAGAGCCGGTCGAAGATGATGATCTCATCGACGCGGTTGAGAAACTCGGGGCGGAAGTGGCCGCGGAGGGCTTCGAGGACGAGGGCTTCGCGCTGCTCGGCGTTTTCGTCGCCGAGGATGTGCTGCGAGCCGATGTTACTCGTGAGAATGATGACCGCATTTTTGAAATCGACGGTGCGGCCCTGACCGTCGGTGATGCGACCGTCGTCGAGGACTTGGAGGAGGACATTGAAGACATCGTGGTGGGCCTTTTCGATCTCATCGAAAAGGACGACGGAATACGGTTTGCGGCGGACGGCTTCGGAGAGCTGGCCGCCTTCCTCAAAGCCCACGTATCCAGGAGGCGCACCGATGAGCCGGGCGACGCTGTGCTTTTCCATGTACTCGCTCATGTCGATGCGGATCATGGCGGCTTCGTCGTCGAAGAGGAAATGGGCGAGCGCGCGGGAGAGCTCGGTTTTGCCGACGCCGGTGGGGCCGAGGAAGATGAACGAGCCGATCGGGCGGTTCTCATCTTGCAAGCCGGCGCGGGCGCGGCGGACGGCATTGGAGACGGCAATGACGGCCTGCTTTTGCCCGATGACGCGCTTCGCGAGGCGCTCTTCCATTTGGAGAAGCTTGTCGCGCTCGCCTTCGCGGAGGTTGGTCACGGGGATGCCGGTCCAGGCGGAGACGACTTTGGCGATGTCCTCCTCGGTGACTTCCTCCTTGAGCATGGGAGTGCCGCTGCTTTGCATCTCGGCGAGCTTGGCGTTGTGGAGTTCGAGCTCGCGCTGGGCGGCGGGGATGTGGCCGTACTGGATTTCGCTGGCCTCGGTGAGGTCGCCGGTGCGCTGGGCGCGTTCGAGGTCGATGCGGAGCTGCTCGAGCTGCTCGTGGAGCTTGCGCTGCTCGTCGATGACCTTCTTTTCGTTCTGCCACTGGGCCTTGAGCCCGCTGCTCGTGGCGCGGGAATTGGCGAGGTCGCGTTCGATCTTTTCGAGGCGCTCGCGGCTGCCGGCGTCCTTCTCTTTTTTCAAAGCCTGCCGTTCCATCTCGCGCTGCATGATCTCGCGTTCGAGTTCGTCGATCTCGGTCGGCATGGACTCGATCTCGATCTTCATCCGGCTGGCGGCTTCGTCCATGAGATCGACGGCTTTATCCGGCAGAAAGCGGTCGCTGATGTAGCGGTGCGAAAGCGTGGCCGCGGCGACGAGAGCGCTGTCCTGGATGCGCACGCCGTGATGAACTTCGTAGCGTTCCCGCAGCCCGCGCAGGATGGCGATGGTGTCCTCGACGCTCGGCTCATCGACTTGCACTGGCTGAAAGCGGCGCTCCAAAGCAGCGTCCTTTTCGATGTACTTGCGATACTCATCGAGAGTGGTCGCGCCGATGGTGCGCAACTCGCCGCGGGCGAGCTGGGGCTTGAGCATATTGCTGGCATCGACCGCTCCCTCGCTGGC
>Ga0105048_10020038_pt1 | contig 10226 bp, 5 predicted proteins | sample MAT05_FD_78382 | JGI IMG/M metagenome (GOLD analysis project Ga0105048, IMG submission 78382) | Freshwater microbial communities from Lake Fryxell liftoff mats and glacier meltwater in Antarctica - MAT-05 | ecosystem: Environmental > Aquatic > Freshwater > Ice > Liftoff microbial mat | place...
GGCGGCCAGCAGCAGCGCGTCGAAGTTGACCCGTTGCAGCGGCGCTGGCAACACGCCCGGTGTGCCGAACCGATGCATTAGCTCGGACTCGGCGCGGCGTGCAATGCGCGGATGAACGGTGAACACGAGCATGCCGCCCTGTTGTAGGCCGCGAACGAGGCGCTCTTCCACCGCTGCGGCTTGGACGAGATCGTTGTCGGCTGCTGCGTGAGCGGTGAGCAACGTAGCGTGGCGGGAGAACTGTGTGGTGGCACCGGCGGTTTGCGTCCGCCCGAGCGTAGCCATACGGAACGCGCCGCGGCCATCTGCGGCTGTGGGGTCCCAGGACAGCGGGGCGCCAGATTCTTCGAGCAGCCGATCGAGCTCAGGGCGATTGGGCAGTGCGCTCGCTTCGGGGTATCGGCCGCGCACACGGTCCTGGATGTCCGTGGCGCGCAGTTCGGGCGCACCGACCAAGGCACCCAGTGACTGTTTGAGCGCTTGCAGCGGTGCCATGCCGCGCGGATAGAGCTCCTGCCGGCTCGACACGGCGGCCTTGCGTGACGCCGAGGCGGCCAGGCGCAGCAGCCGGGTGGGTGTGAGCGGGGCGGACGGCGGGCCGCCGGCGACCAACGGGAGTGGAAGTGGTACGCCTTCCAGCGTTTCAAGCACGCGGGACGGCGGCAGCAGCGGGTCGGCCACCGCGCAGGCATCGGCAGCGGAGCCTAGCTGGCGCGCATAGTCAGCCCAGGCGGCTGCACTAGAGATCAGCAGCGAGGGCTGATGGTCGAAGGCTTCGAAGCGGGGCTGGTCGAGGTGTGCCTCTGCCTCGACCGCAGCCCGCAATACTGCCGTGGCCTGGCGGAGTCGCTCGACGTCGTCCTGCGCTGCGCAGCCACGCAGGGCCAGCAAGGCCATGGCGCCTTCTGGTGCGCTCATCACCTGACCCTGGCTGCGCAGCAGCGAATCGATCTGCTGGCGCAGTTCAGTGAAGGCAGGGTTCTTCAGCCAACGCTCACGGGCCTTGATCAGGGCGGAAGTGAGGGTGGTGCGGTCAACTTCGCCCGCCAGCGCGGAGTCACCCAGACTGGGCCACACACCAGCCTTGACGGTATCGTCTATTCCGAGATAGTGGGCGAGTGCGGCTTCTTCCGGACGGTCGTCACCCGCCGGGCGGCGCGGCAGCAACTGCATGGCCAACTCGTTAACGCTGACGGCACCGTCGGCTTCTTCGTCGCCGTCGTGCGCGGCAGTGCGGCCCTGGGTGAGGTCGGGCCGCAAGCGGGCGAGTTCCTTGGCGGTGAGTCGGATCTCCTTGCGGATTTTGTCGCCGACACCGCGCAGGTAGCGAAAGCGGATGCGATCTACCGCGAGCAGTTCGCGCGCGTTGTGGATGCCCATGCGCTCCAGAACGTCTTGCGCTTCCAGTCCATAGCCCAGCTCGGCCATCGTGGTGACTGGGGTCGCTGTCATCGCGACGGCGGCAAAACCGCCTTCGGCTGCCGGGTCACCGGCTTGGCCGGGATGGAGGGTTTGCCGCGCCGTAAAAATAGCGCGCCAGACGCGCAGCATGTCTTCGGCGTTGTCGAAACGTTCCTTGAAGTCGCGCTTAAGCGCCTTGGCAAAAAAGGCAGTGAAGCCCTCGCGGGTGACCGGGTCGAACACGTCGCTTTCAATGCTGGCTTCGACATCAAGCATGGCCACCGAGGTTTGGCCATCGCCCCAGACGGGGGGCTGGCCCACTGCCATCTCGTAGAGCGTCACCGCCAGCGCAAACCGCTCGGCATACAGATCCCAACGGGGTGGCCGACGCGTCGACAAAAACGGGTCGAGATAGGGGTGGGTGCCTGCGGTGATGTTGTCCGCTGGCGTGCGGCAGAGCGAGAAGTCGAACAGCACGAGCTGAAGCTTGCCGCTGCGGTTTTCGGCGATACCGATGTTTTCGGGTTTGATGTCGCGGTGGGCGACACCTTCCGCTTCGAGGTGGTTCACCGCTTCCATTAACTCTTCACCGAAGCGCTGCAACATGTCGAGCGACAGTCGCCCTTCTTCCTTGATCTTCTCGGCTAGCGTTCTGGCACCAGCGCTTTTGAGCAGCAGGGCGGTTCGGCCGGCGACGGTAAGCGTTTCGCGGTGGGCGACGATGTTTTGGTGGTGCAGGCGGGCGAGCACAACGCCCTCGGCGACAAGGCGTTCGTTGTGCGCGATGTCGCAGGCTACTTTGAGGATATGTTCTTCCTCGCTGCCGTCCTTGCGCACTAGTAGTGCGTCGCTGGACGAGCCGCGACCGACGCGCTTGACGACGGTAAAGCCGCCCTCCAGCCGGTCGCCGGTGCTGGCGATGCTGGGGTCGACCGTGGCTTCTGGGTCGGGGCTGGTGAGCTCGTCTTCGACCCGGTCCAGGTCATCGAGAAAACCCTGGATCGAATCGTAGCGCGCCAGCAGGTCGGGGCACGTGGCGAACTGGATCAACTCCTGCTGCCGCGCGCCGCAACCATCCATCGTGTCGGACAGTCGCAAGCCCTGACCGACGCGGAGCTTTTCAGACAGACTCAGCACCGACTCGGCGGGCGGCTGGCCACTAAACAGATAGTAAGCGATGCACCCTAGCGAGAAGACGTCGAGGCTTGGGCCCTGCGCGGGGTCGGCCCGGGTGGTTTCGGGCGCGAGGTAGATCAGCCCGGGGTCTTCGACGTAGTCCTCGACGTGACGCGTGCCGGTGGTGCGATGGACGGTGTAGGGGGATGCCAAGTCCCCCACGTTGCGCGAGGCCGTTTGCCAGTTCATCAACCGGACGCGCATTGCGCCGCCGTCGAGGTCATGAACGAGGATGCTTTGCGGGCCCAGGGCACGGTGATAGAGGCGCTTGGAGTGCGCGTACTTAAGCGTCTCCGCGATGTCGCGAACGAGTTGAAGGCGCTGGGTGACGGTGAGCGTTTTGCCACGCTCGCGCAAAAGGTGATCCAGCCGCACGGCTTTGGGGTCGTGATCAAAGATCAGCGCGGGCCCGAGTTCGGTTTCTTTGTAGTCTTTGACCTTCAGGATACCGGGATGGTCGATGCCTTCGAGGATCTCGAATTCCCTGCGCGCTTGCCGCACCCGAGTGGCCCGGATCTCCGGGCTGGACGCGGTGGCCACGGTGTAGATTCGCACGCGCCGGTGCACCGTGTCGATGCTGACGTGGCTTGCTTCCCAATCCTGAAAGCCTTCGCCCTCGGCGATGAGTTTGGTGAGCTTGTAGTCGCCGACCTGACGATGTTTATTGGAGGGGCGGATGCCTGCTTCTGCCAGGCCGCGAGCGATGGCTCGGGCTTGAGCAGCGTCGACCATCGTGGTCGCACGGTTGGTGATGCCGTTGGCCAGGGCGCCGACGATGCCTGGGTCGTCCGCGCTGCCCGGTCGCCCGCGCAGAAACGTCGCCGTCTTTGCCAGCCCTTCGAGCTGGCAGGACAGGCCGCTGGAGGACAGAAAGATTGCCGGCTCAACGAAGGGTAGGCGAAGCTTGGCCTTCGTGATTGCTGGCTGGCGACGCAGCAGGCTGGCCAGTCGCTTGGCTTTGCGGTTAGCCAAAATGACCGGGTTGTCGTAGGTGTTGGAGCGGCCTTCGGTGGTCCACGTCCAGCTGTGTGCGTCGCCGCGCAGCACGCCGGGACGGCTCTTGATTTCGACCAGAAAAAGGCCCGCAGGCGAGAGCACCAGCGCGTCGACCTCGCTGACCTTGCCTTCATCGTCGATGAATTCGAAATTGGTCCAGACGTGCCAGGAATCGCGGTCGGGAAGGTTGCTGCGCAACCAGTCCAGCGCCTCGCGCTCCCACGCGAAGTTGGATTCGGCGATGACGTGCCAACGGGAGGCGCCGAGCGTCATGAGCCATCCCCGGCGGCGTCGGGCACATGCTCGAACAGTTCACCCACCTTGCAGTGGAAGAGGCGGCAAAGTTGGTCTATCGCCGGCAGATCGACCCGAGTTGCGGACTCTTTGTAGAGCGCTGTGACCGTGCTGCGATTGAGCCCAGTCTCTCGCACGACATCAGAGATGCGGAGCTTGTCTCGTCCCATCAAGGTGGAGAGATTGCAGCGGATCATAGCCTCAGGGACTGATTGGGGTGATGCGCAGAATAACAAAACGCCGTTCAACGCACAACCCTATTTCGTTGACGCTGAAGGAATTCGCCTTTTATATTTCCTGCGGTCAACGAAGTATTCTGAAGCTCGGTGATTCAAGTGTTGCGCAGTCACGCACCGTGTAATCTCTATTGCTCGACCAACGATCACTCCGGCAGAGACGGATAGTCCATGGAGCCTTGACGGCGACAAGAAACTCGCGTTCGTCTCACTACCCTGCGACGCGGCACAGGCGACGGAAAAACTTCGCAATCTGATTTCACGGCTGACTCCAGAGCGACACGTTTTGCGCGTTCAATTCTGACGTCTGATTGACCGAGCCGATTAAGCACTGGCCGACGTAGTTTCCATGTGTTTGAAGATCACCCCTTCGAGCGAAGACGATGAGCTCATCGGTGTCCTTGGATCGTTTTACCTCGCCGCGCTGTGCGGTGCTTGTGTGTGTCGGTTTGACAGGCGTATATCGCAGTGTGCTCTGCGGCGTCGAACGTGAAAAACGGGTTGAGTTCTAACGCGCTTAGATGACGGGGAATTGCAAGTAGACCCAGAGAACTGCTCTGTCAAGATTTGCATCTTTCGCTCCTCAGAAAAGGGAGCGACACGTCAGCGCAAATAGCGAGCAGGAAGTTGTTATGGTTCAATGACTTAGCCGGCCCACCCCGCGCCAGCGCTGGGTTCCAGCGTTGCGGATTCCGCAGCGAAAACGAATGGACCCCTTCTACGCGGTCTTCCACGTACGTCTCCGAAGCGCACCAAAAACCATGGAATTGCATATCTCACGCCCCTTTCAAGGGCATGCGCGGTCGAATTGCAATATCTATATCCGGACGGGTAAAATTTGCGACTGAAAAGTGGCGACCTTTGTTTTGGGAGGGCTCCTCGAAGAAAGACTTTAAGGATTTCCCGGTGCTAGCCCAGAAGGACATGGGTGTGGCACTGTTCGTGGTGCAGTTGGGACGGATGCCGGATTCCTCGAAACCCTAGAAGGGGCTTGGGTCAGAGGTATACGAACTGGTGGATGGCCACGGCAGCGACGCCTTTCCTGCGGTTTACACGGTGCGGGTAGGCGATGCGGTACACGTACTGCTTGCATTTCAGTAGAAGTCCGAGTCTGGACAGCGACCCCGCAGCCAGACGTGGAACTGGTCGAGAAGCGATTGAAGGCAGTTCTTGCCCGTCATGGGCTCAGTGGGAGATGACGATGCGAAGTAGCGATATTCACAAGGGAACAGATAACGTCGCTGCCGACCTCGGGTTCGAGGACGCTGGAAAGCTGTCTACAAAGACCGTGCTTGCCGTTAAGATCAATGACCTGATTGACCAACGCGAGCTTAACCAGACTGAGGTGGCCCGCATGACCGGCATGACCCAACCCAAGGTGTCACAGGTTCGACGCTACAAACTTCAGAACATTTCTCTTGAGCGCCTGATGCAAGCACTCGTGTCACTCGACCAGCGGATTGAGATCATTGTTCGTCCAGCGCGCCGCGCCGATCCCGCCGGCATTTCGGTGGCTGCATAAACGCGCGGGCATCTGCCAGCGATGAGGCAGTATGCTTGGAGTCTGTCACGATGGTTGTAAGGTCGGCAACGAATCAATTTCGGGTGCGGTCTGAGAAAATGCTGGAAGGGCATATGAATTTGATATTGCAAGGGGGGAAGAAATGTCACGAGCGGACCTCATAGTCAATCTCGTCAAGGCAGGGAGCCAAGGTGACCAGCAGTTGCTGCGAACCACGGTGGAAGCGATGGCAGCGGAAGAGCGCGCCAAGCATCACCACCAGCTTGCAGACAAGCTCGAGCAGAACCTTCGAGCCAATGCGCGTTCGAGCGCACCCGAGGTCATTCGTTCTTTCGATGGTGGACACGGTGGATTGCTCTATGAGATCGACCCGCGACGCGCACTCGATTCGTTGTTTCTGGATGCCGCGTCGCTTGCTGCATGCCGTGAGCTGGTCGAAGAGCAGCATCGGAAGGACATCCTTCGCTCCTATGGACTGGAACCTAGGAACCGCGTTTTGCTGTCCGGCCCACCGGGCAACGGCAAAACTTCTCTTGCCGAAGCCATCGCTGCTCAACTGCTGGTCCCTCTTTTTGTTGTGCGCTATGAGGCCGTCATCGGCAGCTTTTTGGGAGAGACCAGCGGACGCTTGAAGAAGTTGTTCGACTTTGTGCGGACCCATCAATGCGTCTTGTTTTTTGACGAGTTTGATACCCTTGGTAAAGAGCGTGGCGATGTCCATGAAACCGGCGAGATCAAACGTGTTGTCAGTTCACTGCTGCTGCAGATCGACGCCCTGCCTAGTCATGTTGTTGTGGTCACTGCTACCAATCATGCAGAACTGCTGGACCGAGCGGTATGGCGCCGGTTTCAGTTACGACTTTCGCTGCCAGCGCCGACGCTTACCCAGAAGGAGGAATGGTTTAAGCGCTTTCAGGCTCGCCTCGACGAGCCGCTCGGCCTTTCCCCCAAGACCTTGGCCAATAAGATTCATGCATCCAGTTTTTCGGATTTGGAACAGTTTTGTGAGGACATCCAGCGGCGCTATGTGCTATCGCTCCCTGATGCGAACCTGAAGCGCATCGTGACGGAAAGGCTCAAGCAGTGGCAGGCTCGATTCACCATCAGCCAATGACAAGAGACAACAAGGGACGATCAACGGATGGCAGCAGGAAATTTCCCTCTTCTATTTTTCCCCGAACCTACACCCGCTGATCGAAACCTGCTCCCAGGTGGCGGTGGTTCTGTCAGCTTTCCCGATATTGGACGCCAGCGTGTCCGCATCGCACCGCAGCTCACGGTGCTGCAGCAGGCTTTCGACGCACAGCGTTTGAAGCTGCAACACACAGCACCGATGGAGAACCCGGAGTTGATTCTGGTTTTGGAGGTGGCAGGCACGGTCGAGGACTTCGCCAAGGCTGTCGTCAAGATACCTGGCCTGGAATGGCTTGTTGAATGGGCTGAAGACAAGATTAAGCCGGATGAAGATTTCTTCATCCAAGGCAAGATCGACAAGACGTTCCCGGGGCGCCTGTTTCTACTGGCAAGCAATCAAGAAGCGCTCGCGCAGTTGCTGGCGCTTTGGACCCGATACCAAAACGATCCTGCTGCTAAGTTTGATCGGGGGCTGAACAAGTTCCGCAACATGTTCGGACAGTTGCGCAACATCCGTCACTGGAGCGCAGCGGATCGAATCGATACTGACGTTCGTCAGTACTGGCAGGACTGTCTAGATGATGGCCTGCAGACTGTCCGGTTCGAGATCGAGGCGTGGCACTTCGTGTCGCAGCAAAAGAACAACAAGGCCCGTGAAGACATCACAGTCCTTGTTCAGGGTCTCGGTGGACAGGTTCTGCGCACTGCGCAGATTGGCGAGATCGCATATCACGGCTTTCTGGTGGAACTGCCTGCCCAAGCTGTTGCAGGCGTGCTGGCGGGAGAAACGCCAGAGTTGGTACTGTCTGATCGCATCATGTTCTTCCGGCCCAAAGCGCAATCGATCACCGATGGCGTGAACGAGGCTAATGTGGTGCCGCAAGCCGTTGCAGTCGGGGCTTCGGAACAAGCGCCAATAGTGGCATTGCTTGACGGCCTGCCTTTGCAGAACCACGCTCAGCTACAGGGGCGGCTGCTGGTGGATGACCCCGACGGCTGGGAAGGGAACTACGCGGCCAAGGATCGCGTTCACGGCACCGCCATGGCTTCGCTGATCCTGCACGGTGAACTGGATGGCGGCTTCGAGCCATTGCGGCACCGCCTTTATGTGCGCCCGGTCCTGCGCCCTGATCCCAGTGACAACTTCAACCCACGCCGCCGCGAACATACGCCTGACGATGTCTTGTTGATCGACTTGATTCACCGAGCAGTCAAGCGAATTTGCGAAGGGGAAGGTCAGGAGCCTGCAGCTGCGCCTTCCGTGCGCGTCATCAACTTGTCGATTGGCGACGAGGCGCGCCTGTTTGACCGCCAAATGTCACCTTGGGCACGCCTGCTGGATTGGCTTGCGTTCCGGTATTCCGTGCTGTTCATCGTCAGCGCGGGCAATGACATGCGCACGCTGCGTCTCAATACGCCGAGCCACACCTTGGAGGGGCTGACTCCGGGCCAACGATCAGCGCTAGCCTTCACGGCGATGACCACCGAGCACGTCGAGCGGCGTCTACTCGCTCCGGCGGAGGCGCTCAATGTATTGACAGTCGGTGCCCTGCATGCTGATCAAGCGAACGCGCCCCTGGTGCCGGGGCGGTACGACCTCTTCGCTGCTGGTGGGCTCAGTCCGTTGTCGCGTGTTGGACATGGTTTCAGGCGGGCCATCAAGCCGGACATCCTGATGCCGGGTGGTCGTGTGCTGTACCGCGCCCGGATGCAGCCTGATCCAACCGTGAGCGTCCTGGAAGTGGTGACGGCCGGGGTGGCACCTGGTCACCGTGTAGCGGTGCCGCCCCTCCCTGGGGAAACGCTCGCTGCGACTGCGTATGCCCGAGGCACCAGTAACGCTGCTGCGCTTGCCAGTCGTGCCGCTGTGCAAGCCTATGACATGCTCGAACTGCTGCGCGCCGAAGGGGAGGATGCGCCTAGTCCGATATATGACGCCGTGCTGCTCAAAGCCCTGTTGGTTCACGGTGCGCAATGGGGCGATTGGCCGGAGCGCCTTCTGGCGGAACACCCGGAAATCGAAGCCATTGCGGGGGTGGCGAAGCATGCAGCTCAGAAAGACCTGGTGACGCGCTGGCTTGGGTATGGCCCCGTTGATGTTGATCGCGCCATCACCTGTGCGGCCGAGCGCGCCACGCTGCTCGGGGTAGGTGAGCTGGGTGCGGATGAAGCCTTTGTGTTTTCTGCTCCACTGCCGCCGACTTTGGCCGGTAAGATCGCATGGCGCCGCTTGACGGTAACACTGGCATGGATGGCTCCCATCAATTGTGCGCACCAAGGGTACCGTCGCGCCAAGCTCTGGATGACACCGCCGCAGGATCAACTTCGAATAAAGCGAGCCAATAGCGTGCATGACAAGGCGGCGCTACGCGGCTCCGTTCAGCATGAGATTCTAGAAGGCAGCGACGCAGTCGCATTTGTCGATGGGAATCGGTTCGAGTGCAAAGTGAACTGCTCGGCTGACGCGGGTGAATTGACGGGCAAAGTGCGTTTCGCGATCTGCGTATCCCTGGAAGTTGGTATTGGTTCAGGCATTCCGGTGTACCAGGAGATTCGTGACAGGATCAGACCACCCGTCATAATTCGACCAGTTGCCGTGTAAGTTCGTCGTACGTTATGTCGCTGCGCACTCTGCCAAAATTTGACGCACGTTCGCAGGGGCTCAACATTGAAAGGTGGCCATGATCAACATCGAATTCAACTGAATGCCATTCAATCCTCAAGCCTTCGAGGAAACCATCATGAAATCGACCATGGGGGCGGCAGCAGAACAATTGCGTGAACAGATTGGTTCGATACGGCATCCGGAGAGGGGAGAGTTCCCGACGATCGTTGTTTCAGGTACTTCGCTCAGTGACATGAAGTTGCGTGTGGAAGGCTCTCCTGGATTGCTTGTGTTGGTAAGGCAGCGCACTGGGCTTGGCTCCGACGACAAAGGAGGCGCGTCGGGTATGGACAGTAAAGATGTTCCAAATTTTTTTCTTAACTACTCCGGGGAAGATCGCGCGTTAGCTGAACGGATCGCCACCGCTATGCAAAGCAAGGTGGCACAGTGGTGCATGTCGGCTGGCGACAGCTTGCGACAGAAGATTGACGCCTGACTGGGAGATTGCACGCATTTTGTCGTTTTGCTGACGCCTGCTTCTTCGGATACGCCGTGGGTAAATCAAGAGATGGATGCGGGGCTCGTGACACGTCGGACCAACGATACCTGATGCGGTACTGCCTTTGATAAGAGCAATGCCAAATACCGCCAATTTCGCAATGGGCGAGCAAGGCTGGGCGGCGCTCCTCCAGGGCCTCAAATGCGTTGATTCCGCGTTGCTGGGAACCGGTGTCACTCAAAAAGCAACGGTTAGCCGTCGCTGCGGAAGACTCCGCCGTGGTGTGACGGTGAAGTTTTGAGCGTCCGCGCAGACTAGGTCCCATTCTCTTTTAGGATGAGTTGTTAGGCCATTATCCAATGA
>Ga0105048_10020039_pt1 | contig 10226 bp, 10 predicted proteins | sample MAT05_FD_78382 | JGI IMG/M metagenome (GOLD analysis project Ga0105048, IMG submission 78382) | Freshwater microbial communities from Lake Fryxell liftoff mats and glacier meltwater in Antarctica - MAT-05 | ecosystem: Environmental > Aquatic > Freshwater > Ice > Liftoff microbial mat | place...
AATGTTTCGATGCGCTTCCCCTGTGCGCGGAGTTGATCCAAGAAGGCATTTTGTTTGTTAGAAATCCGGTACATCCACCAAAAGCAAACAACCCAACAGCATGTCCCCAATACGGTCAACCAGAAGGCGACGTCCATTTTATCCATTACCACTACTTCCCATTATTACTGAAACGCTAGGCGATTGGGCGGCCTTGGACATGACGAGATGAAGTGACCGAGTGGTCACCCTACTTCTTCTTATTGACGAACTGTTTCGCGGAGATGGTCTCTTGCTTTACCTGATCTGAGTGAGCCGACTTGGTCAGCTTCTGTGAGGATTGTTTGTGAATCGACTTCGGAGATTTATCGCCCATGATCGGATTGCCTTTGGTTTCGTGTGCAACTGCGTTCGGAAAGTGTGAAATATTTGCCGCGATTAGCTCCGACAACACGAACAAGGTCTGCGGTCACTAAACGTGTAACGGAATATCCTCACGGGTAACAGATTGTAGAACTGCATGAATCTGTTGCACCAGACGTTCGGTCGAAGACCGATACAGAATCTCCAGTTGGCGCGTTGACGCTTCAACACGAACGCGCTGGATGGCTGGCAATGCACGAATCCTTACGGCTGCCATGTTGAGGTGATCACCATCCATCACATCGCAAAATGACATTCGCATAACGCCCGTGCCTGAATGTTCATCAATCTTCATAGGCTCCCTCCTCTAGTCGCCAACTGTTGGGTCTGAGTTTCGATGTCGATGACTTCATAGTATTGGGGCTGGTTTCTGCTCATATGCCTCGCTGAGGTTGTGCGTCTTGGTTCATCACTAACGACAACGTACGCGATGATTAACAGCATTGTTATGGGGTACATCCCTACTGCGAGTGAGCGGACGTTAGTGGCGTGATTTCTCCTCCAAGAAGCACGCGGGTTCTACCCGATTGTCGGTGTTGCCGTCTCAGGCTTAGGTTGCCGCAGCATCGCAGGAATAGATCAACCAGGTTTGGATGAACCGACCGAGCGCTTCGCGGCTGCGCTTCACAGAGCCAAGTCAGACGAGACGCCGTCCTCGGCAACTGCCTCTACACCGGCAGAAGCGTCACCAGGCGCGCTCCTCCACCGCAATTGCCGAAGAACCCGGCTCTGACGGCTGCTCACCAAACGGGGTCAGGTAGGGCGCACCCGCCGGAATGCCGCCACTCACTCCGGCTCGCGGCAACTGGCCGGATCTGCGCGAATACCTGCACCACTTCGCCAACCGCGCCTAACTGAATCTGCCGGCGCATTTCGCAGTAGAGCTGTTGCAGGATTGTCCCGGCCGTCTCGCGAAACTCTCGACCGGTCTCGCGTGCGGGTGGTGGACGAGCTGGTTTTGAATTTGGTGACCATTGCTGCCGTACAGAGTGACGCGCAATCTATGCTGAGTAGCAGCCAGGGTGATTCACTACTGGATGTATATCGCCAGCCGTTTGGGTCCGTGGGCGCCCATGACGAGAATTTTTTCGATGTCGGCGGTGCGGCTGGGGCCGGTGATGAACGAGAGCGCCGCCGGCCAGCGCCCATCGTACCGTTGGCGCAACAGCGCAAACGCGTCGGCAAGATCGGGCACGAGTTGATCGGGCCGGGCGATGACGAGATGCACCGGCGGCAGCACGGAAATGGCGCGGGTACTGACGACAATGGTGCCGGTCTGGGCGATGAGACATTCACAGCCGGTCACGCCGAGGTCGGCTTCGTGGATGCCGGCGTTGCCGGGCAACGCGTCCACGTCGCTCGCCACTTTGGGAAAGTCGGCGAGGAACGCGGGGAGGTCGGTGATGATTTCGCCGCGTTGGGCGAGGAATTCGGCGCGGAACGTTTCAGCAGGGTTGGTGACCGGGGCAAAGGGCGCGGAGGCGGATGGCGCGACGGGCGGCGCGCTGTCCGTTTGGAGGGCGGTGCGGATGCGACCGAGGATGTTGGCGCGGGCAGGGTTCAACTCTCGCCTCCATGGCCGGTGGTGCGAGCGTCCCCGCGAGCGGAGGTTGACGGACCCGGCCTCGCGGGGACGCTCGGCCCACCAGGCGACGCCGGCCCACCGTGAGTTTGTTCGCGCGCCCACCACTGGCGGAATGTGGCGCCGGTGGGCATGGGAAAATGACGCGGCGGTTTGAATCCGAGATGGCCGGCCAGTGCGGCGAATTTACCCGCCAGGCGGTAGCGACCGGGGGATTGCATCGTCCAAAGCCAGAGCCGAAACGCGAGGCGTTGGAGTGGGTTGTCGAATTGCTGCCGGACGGCGTTGCGCCGGTTGTGGAGCAGGTGGTGGTGCAGGTCAATCTTGACCGGGCAAACATCCGTACACGCCCCACAAAGGCTGCTGGCGTAGGAGAGGTGCGACCATTCTTGCGTGCCGCGCAGGTGCGGCGTGATGACGGAGCCGATCGGGCCTTGATAGGTGGTGCCGTAGCTGTGGCCGCCGATGTTTTTGTAAACGGGGCAGACGTTGAGGCACGCGCCGCAACGGATGCAGTGGAGCGCGTCGCGTTGCTCGGCATCGGCGAGTAACCGGGTGCGGCCGTTGTCGAGGAGGATGACGTGAAACTCGCCGCCGGGACGCGGGCCGCTGACCAGTGAGTTGTACACGGTGAGCGATTGGCCGGTGCCGCTGGTGGAAAGCAACGGCCAGAGGAGCGCGAGGTCTTCAAAACGCGGGATGATTTTTTCGAGGCCGGTGATGGCGACGTGAATGCGCGGGAGGGAGAAACTGAGCCGGGCATTGCCTTCGTTCTCGGTGATGGCGATCATGCCGGTGTCGGCGACGAGGAAGTTGGCGCCGGTGATGCCCATGTCGGCGGTGACAAATTCCTGCCGCAGCCGGGCGCGGGCGATCATGGTGAGTTCCTCGGCGCTGTCGGTGAGCGGCGTGCCGAGTTTGTCGTGGAACGTCTGCGCGATGTCGCCCTTGGTGAGGTGCATCACCGGGGTGACGATGTGATAGGGCGGTTCGCCGCGAATCTGGCAGATATATTCGCCGAGGTCGGTCTCAACGGTGTGGATGCCGGCGCCTTCGAGCGCGTCGTTGAGATGGATTTCTTCCGTCACCATGGACTTCGATTTGACGACCTTCCGCACGCCGCGCTGCCGGGCGAGGTCGAGGACGATTTGCCGGGCTTGGGCGCTGTCTTCCGCCCAATGAACCTGACCACCATTGGCGATGACCGTGCGCTCGAATTGTTCGAGGTACCGGTCGAGATGATTGATCGCGTCCCATTTCCTGCCGGCGGCGATGGCGCGGGCGTTCTGCCAGTCGGTGAAACGCGCTTTGCCCTCGGCCACTTTGGCGTCATACGCGCCGATGGCTTTTTGGATCACGGCGCGGTGACGCAGATCGCCGGCTTTTTGGCGCGCGGCATCGAGGAACTGGCTGCTGGCGCTCATGTGGCCGCGAGAATCTCCGCGAGCGAAATGGTTTTCACGCCGGGATTGTGCTGTTGCAAGTAGCCACCGATTTGCATCAGACAACTGGAATCAGCGCTGACGACGTAGTCCGCTTTCGTTTTCGCGATGGAATGACATTTCACCTCATCCATCGCGTAACTGATCTGGGGAAACTTCACCGCAAACGTGCCGCCGAATCCGCAGCAGGTTTCCGCCTGATCCATCTCGACGAGTTCGAGGCCGCGGACCTGCGCCAGCAGTTGCCGGGGTTCGCTCTTCAATCGCAGTTCCCGCAGCGCATGGCAGGAATCGTGATAGGTCACCTTGGCGGGGAACTTCGCGCCGACATCGGTGACGCCGAGTTGCTTGACGAGAAATTCCGCAAACTCAAATGTCGGCGGCGGCGTGACGCCGAGGTCGGGGTAGAATTTCCGCACCATCGCCGTGCAGGAGCCGGACGGGGAGACCACCGCATCGTAGCCGGCAAAGATCTCCGCGAATCGTTGCGCGAGCGGCCGGGCTTCGTCCCAGTAGCCGGTGTTGAACGCGGGTTGGCCGCAGCAGGTTTGCGCGGCCGGGAATTCCACATCCAGTTTCAACCGGCGCAGCACCGTGACCATCGCGATGCCGACGCGGGGATAGAGTTGATCAACGAAACAGGGAATAAAAAGTGCGAGGCGCATCGGTCAAAGCTCGAGTTTATCCTCACGGGTGAACAGGGACGAGAGGCAGTGAAACATCGCGAACAGGACTAGCGCAAAGGGGAGAAATCCCAAAAATCCCACCAGCGGCATCTCGAAATATTTGAGGGTTTGCCCCAGCGGGAACGTGTACACCCATTTGGTGTGCGCCCACGCGTTCCAAAATTCCCAGAGCAAGCCGCAGAGCGCGCCGGCCGCCAGCAACTGCATCGTGCGGCCGAGACTGCCACGCTCCCAGTCGCGGTACAGACTTTGCGCGCCGCGCCAGTAATTGATCGGTTCAATCAGGAAGAACCAGCCGGTCCACACAAACGCCCACAAATACCCGCGCGTCTGTTCCGGGAAAAACGGCGGCGCGAAACAGAACACCGTACCGACCACCACCGAACCGGTCAGCGCCCCGTTGCTCCAGCGAATCCGCGGCAAGCGCCACGTGACAAACGCATCGTAGGTCTGGAACAATTCACAGGTCAGAAAGAGGCCGGGCATGATGGTCGCAAACGCCACCGCATAGCCCACCAGTCGCACGGACAAATGGGGGTCCAGATTGATGTATTGCCAGCCGGGCATGACGCGGTTGTAGGCCTCGAATAAACACCACGTAATGATGGAGAGCAGACACATCGCCACAAACACATCCCGGCGCGCCGTCAACAACGAGGTGCCCCGGCGTTTGAAGATCCACGCATCCACCACCAGGATGTATCCCCACCAACACACCGGCGTCGCCCACGCGGTGATCCGCCAGAGAGGAAACCCCGGCAAGCTATGCGTCTGGCTGGCGAGGATCGTCGTCTCCATGATCAACAACAGGAGCAGGCCGACTGTGCCGTAACGCGGAAACCGATGGGCAATGCTATTCATTTCTTTATCGCGGCCCCCGCGCGTCAATCTCCGCCAGCTTGCGCAACGTGGCATCCTTCGCCGCCCAGACCAAACCGAGCGTCAGCGACAAGGGCAACAATAATACCAGCATGATCGGCAAGCTCACCCGGCCGAGCAGGGTGCCGAATTCGAAGATCAGATTGGTGTCGCGCCGAATCGCCATCACTCCCATATAAAGCAGCGACCCGGCAAACGGCAATCCCAACAACAACAAGCCCGTCACGCCAAACCAGCGCGCCTCCTGCGCCAAATCCCCCCGCCCCAACGCCGCCGTCACCAGCGCCACCGTCCGGTTCAGCCGAATGACATACGCCATCCCGACCGCCACGAACGCGCCCGCGTTCACCTGCAAATACAAACTCAACGGGAGCCGGCGCCACATGTAAAAGGTCACACCGAAATAGACCAGCAACACCGCCAACACCATCATCTGCCGCGCCTGTCGCGGCCAAGCTCCGGCCAACGCCGCCGGCTGCACGTGATGGAATCGCACCTGTTGCAACCGCCACGTCCCCAACAATACCGCCAGCAAACCGATCCCCAGAAAAATCTCCGCGAACGTCCGCAGCCACAGCATGATCACAATCTGCCCGCCCACCAACACCGCCACCAGCAATCCCCAAAAAATGAAATACAACCCCTGCACGAGGCGCACGAGATCCAATGCCGCAATCCAACTCGCGGGCAAACCGCCCGGCTCGGGGGACGCCGGTTCCACGATCGCCCCCGCTATCGCCTCAGTTGTGTCCGACATGCTTGTTCGGTAGTTTTCCCTGCAACGCCTTCCACAATTCCAACTGGCCCACTTGCCGTTGCAGGCACTCGACCAACTTCATCATCCGCTCGTTCACATCGAGCGTCTCCAACAACAACTGCTTCTCCTGAAAATCTTCCAGCAACGTGTAACTCACCACATCCGCCAGCAATTCAGCGTTCTCAAGCGCAATCAATGAATCCACGACTGACTTGGGCAACTCCACACCGAGCCGCGCCCGGGCCTTTGCCAACTTGCGCACCATCCCCACCAACGGCTCCCGCACCGTCCCCGCTTCCGCCCCTCCCACACTCTGCAACGGCGCGATCCGCGCCACCGGGTAACCCCACTCGGCGTGCTCTGTTTCAAACCCCACGATCCGCACTCGCTCCAACCCCTGCAACACCAGATTCGATGTCCCATCCGCCTGCCCGATGCACGTCCGCACCAAACCAACCCCGGCCACCGCGCACGGTTCGGTCGGCCCGCCGCCCGCGCCCGGCCGCGACAACCCCACCGCAAACATCCGTTCCCCCTCCAGACAGTCTGCCAACATTTTCCGGTACCGCGGCTCGAACACATACAACGGCATCAACGTTCCCGGGAACAACACCGCATTTGGCAAGACCATCATCCCAACTTCCTGAGGTAATTTCATAGCTCGGACTATAGCGTCCCCTCCTCCGCACATCAACCCACACCGCAGCGTGCCCCCCGGCAGGCGCATCTGTCTTATCAGTTCGAGGCGGCGGGATGAGGCTTGGAAATCGGTATTGACGAAACTGCGGTCGCTGTCGAAGAAGACGTATGGTTTGAAATGATTAAGTTTCATTATCAGAATGTGACCGGCGCTTCGGCGCAACAAGCGTAATTCTTCGGCCGGCTACCGCGTCTTCCGCAAGGAGCGGGTGAGCCGGCTTTTTCTCTGGTCGGCACGTTTGCTGGTGGTGATTTGGTGCGCTGCCTCGCCATTGACCAGTTTGGCTGCGGAAACTCCGCCACCTAGTCCGGCGGATGTCGCATTCACCGCTTTCCAGCAGGCACTCAAATCAGGGCGGTTGCCGCAGGCGCGGGCAACCGCGCAGGAGTTCACGGCGCGCTTCCCGCATGATCCCCGGGTGCCCGCGGTGTTGTTGCAGAAGGGGCTGGCCGAGCACCAGGCCGGGTTGACAGCGGAAGCGCGGCTGACGTGGAGTTGGGTGGCGGCGAATTATCCGAAGAGCGACGCGGCGGCGGCGGCTTTGGAGCAGTTGGCACTGGCGTGTGAGCGGATGCAGCAATTGCCCCAGAAAGAGGAGTTGCTGAAGCGACTCCGACAGAACTTTCCCAATCACGCCGTCACACTCCGCGTGTGTCGGCGGGAAGCGGAAGCGAAGTTGGCGGCGCTGGATTATGCGGGCGCGATCACGTGGTATCAGTAAATCGCGGGCAGTCTGGCGGACAAAGATCGGCAACGGCTGAAGTTCGCGCAAACGATGTTGTCGGCCAAGGGCGCGGATCTGACCGGGTTGCTGACGATGGCGAACGAGTTGTTGACGAGCGATGACGTGGCGAGCGCGATCACGTTGTACGAGGAACTCCTGCGGCGGTTCCCGGCAGGCAAAGGGGTGGCGGAGGCCAAAGGGGTGGCGGAAGCCAAAACGAAGCTGGGCTGGTGTTATGCGCTGCGACAGGATTGGGATCGAGCAGAACGTCTGTGGCGGAGCGTGGTGGAAAGTGGACCGGCCCAAGATCGGTGGGCGGGCGAAAGCCAATGGCACATTGTGCAGATGCTGTCCGGGCCACGTGGCAAATGGGAAGCCGCGGCGGCGTTGTGCGACGAGATCATCAAGACCTTTCCCGTGGGTTCTGTTCGCCACGAACAAGCACAGTTCTCCAAAGCGTGGTTGTTTTGGGCGAATAAGAAATGGGCGGCAGCGAAAGCTGCGTTTGAGGATTTCCTTGCGGCGTACCCGGCGAAAGCCACGCATCCGCCCCTCGTGGAATATCTGGAGGAATGCACCCTCAAACTCGCGAATCCCAAGGCGGCGGCCCCATGAGGATAAGCACGGCGTTCATCGCGGGGGTGACTTTGCTGGTGGTCACAACAGTGACCGGCAGGGCAGTGGAGACGGTAACCAACGTTACGGACACGGCGGCGGGACTGCGAAAGGAAGCGCGGGAACTGCGGCCAACGCGGTTTCATTTTGGGCCACCGTTCGATCTGCCACCGGAACGGGCGATTCGCGCCCAAGCGTTGCGGGAGCGGCTCGAGATATTCACGAGGACTCACAGCGGTGAGGATCTCAATCTGGATTGGTTCATCGCGGCTGAAGAGACGTTTCTTTCGTGCGCCGTCTCGGAGTGGAACGAGTGGGCCAAGGCGGAGGCGGGGTTGCGCAGTTGGTGGGAGTTATTGGCGCAAGCCCAACCCAGCGAGCCGTATTACGCGGCCAACCTATCGTTACGACTGGCGTCGTACGTTCTCCAAGGCTGGGCGCACGTGGAGCCGGAACGCGCCTTGGCGATCTTGCAGGAGACAGACGGGCGCTTCGCCTCTGCCGCTTCGACAGCAGAGCAACCACAATGGAAATGGTGGGTGGCACGGTTTTCCGAAACGCTGGTGCGTTCCGCGAAGCAGGTGCCGGATTCCCGGCGCCCCGCGTTTCTGGAGGCGACCGAAGCGTTGCTGGTGGATTACGCTCACGATGAAACCTTGCCGCTTGACCAACGCACGTTTTCCGTGACCCGCCGCGCCCGGATGCTGTACAGCGCCGGCTTGTCCCGGGAAGCCGCCACTCTGTTGGACACGTGGGGCCGGCAGTTTGGCGACCAAATCCGCACCCCGGACTATTACGCCACGCGATTCTATGTCGCGTACGTGGGGCTGGGCGATCTCGGCACCGCCCGCACGATGATCGAACGCGCGACGCAGTTGGTGCAAGCAGGCGCGTTCGAGCCCCCAAGACGGGAATTTTCGCGGCATGACCGACGCCTATTACGCCAAACTTCCCCTCACGGAAACCGAACTAAAACGCCGGGCGTTTCGATTCCGTCAGGAACGCCACAGCCAAGGTCTACCCGTACCCCTGACCACCCCGCTACCATGAAACGACTCCTCACCGTCCTCACCAGTTGCCTCCTCCTCGCCACGCCGGCATGGACAGCCATCACCCATTCGATTACCATTCAACCCAGTGCGCCACAGAACACCGGCTGGACCGTGACCTTGGCACCGCAGGCTTCTGCGATATTGATTGTGACCGTGAAGAAATCGGAAATCATCAACGGGGTCAAATACAGCATCAAGAATCCCCCGCCCGAAGTCACCCCAGTGCCCACGGCCGCCGGCACGGGCTTCATCTGGACAACAACCATCGCGGACAACATCCAAATGATACTTACGTGGTGACCTGCACAATCGCCAACTTGGGAGCGGGTGCCGACACCGTGAAGGCGACTGTGAAATGTTTGTGGACCCCCACGGGCACCGGCAGCGGCGCTGGCCCGCCGGACATCATGGGGTTGGCTGATGGCACCGCCACGCGCTCCGGCAACAATGTTTCCTGGTATTTTACCCCCATCGTCCAACGCGCCGATGGCACCAGCGCCATCAACTGGTACGTCGAGGTGAATGACGCCGCAGGAAATCCCGACCCCAGCGCTTCAATCATCAGCGTTAGTGCATGTCCACCGGCAGACACGATTTGGGTGGTGACACCGCCACTTGCTACGCCCGGCACCGGTCCTCAGCTCGCCGGCAGCGCCAGTTCGTCTACTCCGTCGACCGGTTTTCTAAAAGTGACTTTTTCCGATCCCATCGAATCACCCAATACGTCTTCAACCATGCTAATTTTCTTTGAGGCAACGCTCACCATATATGTAGATTGCTGCGGTGGAAGTTCCGGTCACGCATGGTGGCGGCTCAGTTTCTCACCTGCGCACGTAGTCGGATCGGTTGTTAACGATCCGCTTGGGCAATACGCGAATAAGAACTTCGGTTTTTGGCCATTAGGTCCGATTTTTGGAAAGGGGAAACTTTTGGCTGGATATCAACAACATAAAGAAACTGCCAAATGTACTTGGCCGTGCACACTTTCGCAGTTTATTGCTGGATTAGTATATACGAGGAAACTAAAACTCCACCCGCCTGCGTACAACTTTCTAACCCACAACTGCACACACGAAGCGATTAATCTGGCAGGAGCGACAGGCCTAGTTATCCCAAATTACACAGTTCCGTCCAATCTCGACAACTGGCTTAAGAAGAACTGTCCTAATCCATGAGCTGCAAGCAATGAAAATCAACAAACTAACGACCAGAATGCTTCTAAATGAGTTGGTGTTTACCGTCGCCTTATGCGCAGTCTTCTCAACACCACATGTTGTGAGCGCAGAAGGCAGTAATCAAACCCCATCCGGCGCAACGAGTCTTACAGACCGTAGCTTGGAAAGAGGAATTTCCAGTTTATTAACCCAAGCGACGGGCGATGTGCTTG
>Ga0105048_10020041_pt1 | contig 10225 bp, 10 predicted proteins | sample MAT05_FD_78382 | JGI IMG/M metagenome (GOLD analysis project Ga0105048, IMG submission 78382) | Freshwater microbial communities from Lake Fryxell liftoff mats and glacier meltwater in Antarctica - MAT-05 | ecosystem: Environmental > Aquatic > Freshwater > Ice > Liftoff microbial mat | place...
CATGAGCTGTCTCTCCAGCATCGCCACCGTGGCCTCGCTCGCCGTGCCTTCGGCGTTGCGTCGCAGCAAGGCCAGGCCGTTGCGCAGCGGTGCCAGCGGGTTGCGCAACTCGTGCGCCAGCGTGGCCAGAAACTCGTCCTTGCGCTGATCGGACTCGAGCAGCGCGCGCTCGGCACGGACCTGCTCGGTACGGTCGACGCCGTGAATGAGAATGCCGTTGACGGCGCCTTCGCTGTCACTCAGCGGCATGTAGGCGAAATCGATAAACCGTTCCTCGATCTGCGCCTGCGGCCCGCGGGCCAGCTTCACCGGCATGCTTTTGGCCTCGAAGGCAATGCCGCTGTCGTAGACCCGGTCGATCAACGCCGGGAAGGGTTGATCGGCGATTTCCGGCAGCGCCTGCATGACAGGTTTTCCGATGATCTCGCGGCCGCGACCGACCAGCGCGTGGTACGGCTCGTTGGCCAGCTCGAACACATGGTTCGGCCCGTGCAGCACCGCGGTGAACGAGGGCATGCGCTCAATCAGCTGCGACAGCCGGGACTCGCTGTTGCGCAGCGCAGCCTCGACAGTTTTTCGCGGCGTGATGTCGAAGCTGACGCCGGTCACGTAGGTGGGCCGCCCGTCAGCGCCAGCCACGGCGGTGGCACGGACTGCAAGCCAGATGGTGCGGCCGCTGGGGTGATGAAAGCGGAATTCGTGCGTGTACTGCCCACCCTCGCGCATCACGCGCGAGACGTCGGCCAGCACGTGCGCGACGTCGTCGGCATGCATGTGGCGCAGGATCGCCTCGGCCCAGCCGGCCTTCACTGCCGCGTCGTCGAAGCCGGTCAGCGCCCGCATCGCATCGTCGCCGTCCGATTCGCCGTTCTCGGGGTCCCATCGCCAGACGCCCATGCCGCCGGCACTCAAGGCCACCCGCAGTTGCTGCTCGCTTGCCCGCAGGCGCGCCTCGGCTCTGGCATGCCGAACGGCGGCGAGCGTGCGCTCGGCTGTTTCGTGAACCAGCGAGACTTCATCGGGCGTCCACTGCCTCGGCTGGCTCTGCTGGACGCCCAGCACCGCGACCAGCGCGCCGTCAATGAGCAGTGGCGCGCCCAGAGTGGCCGCGATCTCCAAGGCGGCGTACGCCGACTTCTGTTCCGGCGTGAACTTGGGAGCGTTCTGCAGATCGGCGATGACGACAATGCGCCCCGCCGCGAATTCGCTGCGCAAGTGCTCGCCATAGTCAGCCAGCCGATAAGCCCCGTCGATCTGCGACACGCCGTCGACAAAGCCACATTCCACGATGACCTCTCCATCAGGGCGCACCTCGGCGAAGAGAACGCGACTGGCTTTCAGGTGCTCGCCGAGCACACGCGCCGATGCAGCCTTGACAGCCTGCGGGTCGCCCAAAGCACGCGTGGCTTCAGCAAGCGCGAGGGAGTACGCGTCGCGCTCGGCCCTGCGCCGCAGCTCGGCGTCGCGCTCGCGCAGTTCCCCGCTCATCTCCCAGCGCTCGATCGCGTTGTCGAGCGCGTGCGTCAGCGAAGCGGGGGTGAGCGAACCCTTCTCGATGAAGTCCTGCGCGCCGGCCCGTATCGAAGCGCGGCCCGCGCCCAGTTCAGCGCTGACCGTGATCACCAGCGTGGGGCAAGGCGTACCGCCGTCGGCGTGGCGCAGCGCCTCCATCACCTCGGGCGCGCGCATGTCGCGAAGGTCGTAGTCGAGCAGCAGCGCGTCTGGGGCGCCTTCGCCGCCTTGTGCGAAGGCGCGCAGGCAGCTTTCGCCGCTGTCGGCCTCGATGAAGGTGTAGCGCCGGTCGCTGCCTTTCAGCAGCAGCCGCCGCATCTCGCTGCGGTCTTCGGCAACGTCGTCGACCACCAGGATGCGCATCTGCGGCGACCCCGCGCTCATGGCACTGCAGCTCGTTCGGGCAGACGGGCCTTGGCCAGCCAATAGTCGAGCAGATCGCGGACGACCTGCAGATGGTGGTCATGGCCAACCGGCTTGACGTGAAAGGCATTCACGCCAGCGGCATAACAGAAGGCGATGTCGCGCGGGTTGGAGGACGTCGTGCACACCACCACCGGAAGCGCTCTGAGCTGCGTATCGCCCTTGATGGCCACGATCACCTCGCGGCCGTCGGTGCCGGGCAGGTTGAGGTCGAGGATCACCAAAGCCGGCATGGGTGCCTGCGCGGCGCGATCCCGTCCGCTGCTGCGGTGCAACAGCGAGATGCAGGTATCGCCGTCCAGAACACGCTGCAGGCGCGCTTCGTAGCCCCCTTGGCGTGCGGCCTGGCAGACCGTGTCCCAGTCCTCGTCGGAATCCTCGACGACGATGACGGGGCCATGATGGGTGTCGGTCATAGCTGCCTTGCCTCGCCCGACAGGGTGAAATAGAAGGTCGATCCGACACCTGGCTCGGACTCGATCCAGATCTGGCCGCGATGCCGCTCGACCAGCTTCTTGACGATGGCCAGGCCGGTACCGCTGCCGCCGCCGTAGGCGTCACGCGTGTGCAGACGTCGGAACATCTTGAAGACCTGATCGTAGTGGCGGGCGGCGATGCCGATGCCGTTGTCGCGCACGTAGAAGATCGTCTGGCCGAGCGCGCCCGGCGGGCAAAGCGGGCGCGGATGGTCTTCAACTGCGCCGATCCAGCCGATTTCGATCCGCTTGTCGGTCTGGTCGCTGTACTTGAGGGCGTTGGACAGCAGGTTGACGTAGATCTCGCGGCAGCGCACCCAGTCACATTCGATGCTGGGCAAGGGGCGCGGCAGGACGAATTCGGGCCGGGATGCATCGAGCCGCGAGCCGACCATTTCGATGGCGTCGGCGACCACGAGATTGAGGTCGTTCGGCGCCAGCTCTAGCAACACACGCCCGACGCGCGAAAGGTGCAGCAACGAATCGAGCAGGCCGTCCATTCGCAGCGTCAGCCGCATCAGGCCGCCGAGCTGGCGCTGCGCTTCCTCGTCGGTGATGTCGCTGCGAACTTGCAGTTGGTGGGCGTACTTGTGAATGCCGCGCAGCGGCTCTTTCAGGTCGTGGCTGGCGACGTAGGCGAACGCGTCGAGGTCCTCGTTCGAGCGCAGCAGGTCGGCATTGAACGCGGCCAGCTTTTCAGTGCGCTCGACCACCAGCTCGAGCATCGCCACGCGCAGCCGGGCGATGGCTTCGAGCTCGAACGACAGCCACGGCGCGGAGCGGCCGCGAACCGATTCCTGGAACAGCGCGAAGCTGGCACGCGGCGTGAGCCGGAGGCCGTTCGGTCCGGGCACCGAGGGTTTGTCGTCCGGATGTCCGGCCCAGCGGATCGTGCGCAAGGTTTCGGGGCGGAACCACAACACCAGGCTGCGTTGCGTTCGCGCCAACGGCACCGCCAGCAGGCCGCTGGCCACGCTGGATATGGCGGCGCCAGCCGGGTAGTTGGCCGAGAGGTGATCCGTCGCGTAGATCGGGCTGGTGGCGGCCAGGAACTCCGGGCGCAATGCCACCCAAGCCGCCAACGGGTCCAGATCAACGTCGGCTGGCGTTTCGCCGATTCGCCACCAGCGGCCGGCATGGAACAGCGCCACGCCGCCGCAAGGCACGGCGTCGGCCAGGGTGGGCACGCCGTTGAAAAGATCGGCGAGCTCGCCGACTTGGCTTGCGGCCGACAAGAGTTGCCGATGCACTTCTTCAAGCCGCAGCCGGGACTCGAGTTGTTCACGCATCTCAGCCGAGCGGCGTTGCAACGAGGCCACCTGGGCGACGAACTCGCAGGCCGTGCGCACAGGGTAGGAAACGAATTTGGGGCCGGCATAGTGATGGCAGGCGATCAGGCCCCAGAGCTCGCCGTCCTGACGGATGGACATGGTGAGCCCGGCGCTCACCTTCATGTTCTGCAGGTACTCGGTGTACATGATCGAGGCGCCGCGCAGCACGCAGTGCGTCATGACGAGCGGCTTGCCGGTGGCAGGGTCGGCCAGCGGAATCATCTCCGCGAGCGCGCCGCCCACGTCGGGTGTGGGCCGCAGCCAGATCTGCTTGAAGACCTCTCGCGCTGGCGGCGGGATGTCGGCAGCCGGGTAGTGCAAGCCGAGCCAGGGTGCGAGGCCGTCGCGTCGGCTTTCTGCAAGCACCTCGCCATGGCCGTCGGCGTGGAATTTGTAGACCATCACCCGGTCGAACCCGGTCATGGCACGCACTTCGTCGACGGTGATATCGCAGAACTGCTGCAGCGACCTGGCGCCCTGCATGCGCACCACCGACTTGCGCATGAGCGCGTCGTAGTCAGGCTCTGCGCCGACGCCGGTCGCGCCCGCTGCGCTGGCAAGCCGCCCCGTGGTCTCGAACTCCAGCAGCAGCACGCCGCCGTTGCTGTGCACGGTGACGTCGAAGAGCTGGCCCTCCGCGCCGGGTACGCTGAACACGTAGAGTGGATTGCACTCGACGGGCTCGATCGCCAGAAACGTACGCAGGCGTTCTTCGCCCGGCACACCGACGACGACGCCGACCGTCTGTCCGAGCAGCGACGATGCGTCGTGGCCGAGCAAGGCGAGCGCGTTTTCGCTGACCTGGGATATCACCAGGGTTTCGGGGCGAAGCACGATCAAGACACCGTGCGCCTGCACGCACCCTGGAGTCTGCACCGGCTCGCTGTCGCAGTTTGCGATGCTCGTGCCGTGTCGTTTGGTGCTGTAGGCCTGGCCGTGCCAAGGTGACGGGTCGAGAGCGCTCATGCAAACGTGTCCTCGCTGTACCAGGCGCGCAGCGTCCGGTAGGTGTCAAGCGCTCCGGCGCCGACGTCTTCCAGATCACTTGGCTGACGAGTGTAGAGCCTTACAGAGCATCGATCAGACACGCACCGATCAGCAGGTACGCCGGTGCAGCCATGGAGGGCCGCAGGCAGCGCTTCGGCTTGCAGCACAACACGCCCTGCGCGCTGTCCTGCAGGGCAAAGCGGGCCTCGACGACAGCGCGCGGCAGCGCGACCAGGTCGAACTGGGCCTGCCCACATGGCGCGCATTGGCCGCATTGCTCGAGGCGCATTCTGTGGCCCTTGCAACGAGTCCGGAGCAGCGCCATGCCGATGCCAACGCCCAAACAGATCAGCCTCGATCTCGACGACGAGGCGCCGGCGCCGGTGGCGACTCCACCCGAGTGCAAGCCAGCCGTGATCGACCTGATGGCCCAGGCCATCCACGCCGTGTGGCGCAGCGCACAGGAGGTGAATCATGAACAGCACTGAGTCGGCCTCGAAGATCACAGCCAGACACCTGGCGCGCAAGGCGGTGGGCTACCTGCGGCAATCATCGATCGCGCAGGTTCGCCACAACCTGGGAGCCAGCGCCTGCAGTACGCGTTGAAGGACACCCCGAAGGCCTACGGCTTCGCACTGGTCGAGGTGATCGACGTCGAATTCGGCATGAGCGCCTCCAGCGGCGCGCAGGTGCCCGTGGGCTTGGTGCCAGCGTCGGCACTCGTCTCGTTCCTTCTGAGCAACCAGCCAATTCGCTTGGCTATTGCCTGCGCCCTCAGACCAAGCCACAACACGACCGACTGACCACCCAAACCTTCGGCGCCTGGCTAGACGAGGGAACCCCGATCGGCGCCCTGGAGCGCCGCCAGTTACTTCAACGCTACTGCGATATCGGCGTGAAGGGCCACCAGGCCAGAGTCGAAGCTGACCAGCCGCCCGCCGTGATGGCGTGCCAACCCGGCCAGGTAGGCGTCGGTGACCTGCCGGTGCCCGAGCACGCCGCGCCAGGAAATGTCGGCGTATCCGAGGCTGTCGGACCAAAAGCGGTGCCGCACGTGCGCCGTAACCCCAGCCAGCACTGCGAGCGCAGTGTCGGAGGTCACTTCACCCAGCCGCATCAACAGGCGAAGCAGTGTGCCTTGCGTGATGGGGCAGGTGGCAAAGGGCTCGTCGCTGCCAGCAAACCATGTCTGCGCGGCCTGGTGGTGAACATGCGTGCTGCTGACCAGCGCCACCAGCACATTGCCGTCCAGCAGGTGCACGCGCCCGCGTTGGCGAGCAACCCGCGTCAAGCGTCGTCCTCGAGCGCTTTCACGTCTTCGGGTGTCACGACGCGCGGCAGGCGAATCACGGGCAGCCCGGTTTTCGCGCTCGTGACCATCGCAGCCCCGGCACTTGCTGCGGTGGGTGCCGCAGAAGCCAAGCCGCGACGAATCAACTCGACCGCCGTAAGGCTCAGGCTGCGGCGCGTATGGACAGCCAGCGAGGAGACGATTCGGTGCAGGTCTTCTGGGAAATCAACGGTCGTTCTCATCTTCGCATCATGATGTTTACGCATCAATATGTCAATCGTTCCATCACTTTTTCTGGCGGGCGATGCGCACGACTCAGGACTCACTCCAGCCGCCCGCAACACTCAAGACCTGACCCTGTTGCCCGCTCCCTCTACGCCACGGCCCGGTATCCCCGGGCCGTATTCGTTGGCCTGCCGCACTGCATCACCGTCCAACAGTCCCTTACCCGGTGGCGCAAACCGAGATATCGGTCGCCTCACGTCACAAAACTGCGTGAAAGGAGCGCGGGGAGATAACTTGCGAGACAACACCCTCGTTCAAGTCTGGTCCGAACTTGCCGACAATCCCCACAGCACCGAGTCCACCGCCACGAGGGTTTCCAATTGAGCTGGATCAAGACCATCCCCATCTTTAGTCGCGTCATGCTCGGTTTCGCGAGTTTGCTGATGCTGATGCTTCTGGCCATGGCGGTGGGGCAGTTCGGCTTGCAACGGGTGCATTCCACCGCCGCTTTGGCCATCGACATCGAGGGTAAGAGGGCCGAGCTTGCCGCCGCGCTGCGGATCCAGATCCTGACGGCACGCCGCTATGAGAAGGACACCTTCATCAGTATCGATGTCGCCGACAAACAGGCGTCCTATCGCAAGAAATGGCAAGCCAACCAGGACCAGGTCGAGGCGACCATCGTCAAAGCGTCGGGGCTGACCCAAAGCGACGAGGATCGGCGGTCCTTCGAGACGATGCGAGCAGCGGCCACGGCTTACGCGAAGAGTTTTCAGTCGACCGTGGCTCTGATCGACAAGGGCCTGCTGGGCACCGCCGAGGATGCCAACCGCGAGTTCGAGAAACACAAGGCAGCCGTGCACGAGATGGAAGCCACGAGCACGGCGATCAACGATCGTGCGCTCAAGGGCATGGCCGCCGCGCGGGAGCCCATGGACGCAGTGTTCCGCCATACAACTATCCTTCAGCTGTGCTTGGCAGCCCTGTCGTTCGTGGTTGCGGGCAGTTTGGGCCTGGTGATCGCACGGTCGATCCGCCAGCAGATTGGCGGCGAACTGGACCATGCGACCGCTGCCGTGCGTCTCATTGCGCAAGGCAATCTGGCCGAACCGATCCAGCTGAAGCCCGGCGACAACACTAGCCTGCTGGCCGCGATGGCCGGTATGCAGCACCAACTGGCGCAAGTGGTGACCAACATTCGGGGCAGCGCGGACAACGTGGCGGCTGGGTCGGGTCAGATCGCCAGCGGCAATCTCGACCTGTCGCAGCGCACCGAACGCCAGAGCGCCAGCCTGCAGGAAACGGCTGCCTCGATGGAACAGCTGACCACCACGGTATCCGGCAACGCCGAACTGGCGCGCCAGGCGGCCGAACTTGCAGAGGTGGCCTGCCATGCTGCCGAACAAGGCGGCGACGTGGTGAGCCGGGTCTCTGGCGCCATGGAGCGCATCGCCGGCACCTCAAGGAAGATCGCCGACATCACCGCAGTGATCGATGGCATTGCCTTCCAGACAAACATCCTGGCGTTGAACGCTGCCGTGGAAGCGGCGCGTGCAGGCGAGCAAGGCCGCGGCTTTGCGGTCGTGGCCAGCGAGGTGCGCAGCTTGGCGCAACGATCAGCAGTCGCCGCCAGAGAGATCAAGGCACTGATCGGCGGGAGCGTCGAGGAAGTCAGTGCCGGCAGTGTGCATGCGCAACAGGCCGGCAAGTCGATGGCCCAGATGGTCGAGCATGTGCGCAGCGTTGCTGACCTGTTGGGCCAGATCAGTGTGGCCACGCGGGAGCAATCCGCCGGCATCAGCCAAGTCAGCCAGGTGGTCAGCGAACTCGATCGTGACACGCAGCAAAACGCCAGCTTGGTGGAGGAGTCGGCTGCGGCCGCCAGCAGCCTGAACCAGCAGGCCGAGAGTTTGGTGCAGACGGCGCAGGTGTTTATCCTGCGAGTCGCCTGAAGCTCATTGCCGAGCCCACCTAAGCCACCTGCACTCAAGCTTCCGGGCAGTCGTGTGGACGATGCTGCTGGCGGGTAACTTCTGCTACAGCGCGCTGCCCACTTTTGCCGCAACGGCCGACAACTTCAGGCCGGCACCGGCTCGCCCTAGGTCAGTCGGGTCACGACCTCCTGCATCGCTTGCTGGTCGGCGGCGGACAGCAGGCCAGCGCGCAGCAGTGAGGTTCGTTCGATCTCGCGCATGCGCCAGCTCAGCTCGCGCACGATCGAGGTGACTTCGAGCCACATGCCCGGATCGCCGGCATCGGCCAGTTCTTGCAGCACGGCCCTGGGGTTGTCGCCGGCAATGCCGGTGCTGGTAAAGGCAGTTTCGATGCGCAGCAAGCGCTGTATGCCGCCTTCGATCAGACGCCGCAACGGCAGGCCGGCGCTGGCGATGCGTTCCTCCAGCCTGGGCCGGGCAGCGCGGTAATGACCCAGCGTGCTCGTCACGTGACCCAGGCGCTGTGCTGCGCCTTCGACGCCGGCAACGGCCTCGGCGATGGCACCGAGCACGTCGTCATGTCCCTTGGCCAGGCGATGCAGCAACTCGCGCACCGGCGGGCTGAACTCACCATGGACCAGTTTGGTGGCGGTGCTGACGCGGTTGACCGGCGCAACCGCCTACCGCCTGACACCGTCAGCAACACCCGGTCAGCGGCTTCAGCCAGCGCCCTCTCGTCGACCCCGCCGACCACGCGCACGCTGTCCTCCAGCGGCTTCCTGAGCTTGTGCTCAAGAAGCCGGTCGCAGGTCGAGGCGTCGATCCGGCTGCCCTTGGCCAGCAGCTTGATGGCGTTGGCAGCGACGATTTCCTCATTGGCCTCGGCCTCAAAGGCCGCACTGGCGGCGGTCATGTGAATGAGGAAGTGCGGATTGACGCTGTTGTCGGTCATGTTCACCTCTGGGCCGCCAGGACCGGCTGGCCGCGGACGCAGCGGCGTTTCGGTTGCTGCCGGGAAACCTTGAGGCTTGCTTCAGCCGGATGCCCTGTCGAATGCAACCATGGCGCGCAACCTGTTGGGTCGCGCCGACTTTGACTCGACCGGTGCGTCGCTCTGCGCCCAGTGACGCCGTCCTGCCGGCGTGCCGCAGGCGTGCAGCAGGTGGGCAGCAGATGGGCAGCAGGTGTGCTTGGGCGGAAATGATGTGGGAAGACCACGCTGTTCCGCCTCTGAAAGAGCCCGCACGCCAGAACAATTCAGGGCGGCTCGCCTGCAGCTGCACTGCCTTGCTCCGCCGTGCCGCGGCCAACACGATGCACGATCTCGCTCCCTGTCTTGCCTTGATGCTGCCTTGCCATGGGTGAAGCCTGGCCCATTGGCGGACCGGCCACGCTGCGCGTGGCCGATGCAGCCTCGGCGCTGCTGCTGCATGCGCGACTCTTGCAGGCGCGCACGCTGCGTGCGGCGGCGCAGGCGCTGGTCACCGACCTGGCCGACGAAGCAGGCGCAGCACGGGTCAGCCTGGCCTTGTCCTTGCCAGGCAGCGCCCAGCGTCTGCGCCTGCTGGCCAGCAGCGGCGCCGAGCGGGTGGACATTGCCAGCCCTTGGCGCGACCAGGTGCTGGGCGCAATGGCCGAGGCGCTGGACCAGGGGCGCAGCGCCAGTTGGCCGCCCACCGCCGCGGCCTTCGACGGAGTTGGCGGCGAAGGCGGGGGCGAAGGCGGGGGCGAAGGTGGCCTGCATTTCGAACTGCAGCAACTGCAGCACAGCGTGGGCGGCGCCGTGGCCGTGCTGCCGCTGGGCCGGCCGGGCAGCTGCACCGCAGCGGTCTGCATCGAGCGCAGCGGCGAAGCACCCATCGACACGCTGACGTTGGCGCGACTCGAAGCCCTGCTGCAACTGGCCGGCCCGGCGCTGGACTGGATGCAGCGTGCCGAACGGTCCTGGCACCGCCGCGCCTTCGACGCGCTGCGTGCCGCCTTTCACCGCCTGCGCGAACCCGAGCAACGCCTGCGCCGCCGCGCGGTGGCCGCCGCCGTTGTGGC